>Ga0196970_1000851_pt1 | contig 27627 bp, 14 predicted proteins | sample S1v_513CmetaG_FD_148672 | JGI IMG/M metagenome (GOLD analysis project Ga0196970, IMG submission 148672) | Soil microbial communities from Anza Borrego desert, Southern California, United States - S1+v_5-13C | ecosystem: Environmental > Terrestrial > Soil > Desert | place: USA: California... | reverse complement strand
GCCGAGCTGGAATTCGAAGGCAAACTGCGCACCCTGATGGGCGAATACTCCAAATCCCTGCGCGACATCATCGCGCTGCTGGATCCGGAAGCAAAAACCAAGGCACCACGTGGCGGCGCAGTGAAAACTACCGGCACCAAGCGTGCACGCAAAGTTAAACAATACAAAAACCCGCACAACGGCGAAGTCATCGAAACCAAAGGTGGCAACCACAAGACTCTGAAAGAGTGGAAAGCCAAGTGGGGCGGTGACGTGGTTGAAGGCTGGGCTACCCTGCTGGGCTAAGCCGCAAGCTTTTTCGCAGAGCAATCCGTGAAAAACAAACGCCAGCGAACGCTGGCGTTTTTTTATGCCTGGCATTTAAGCCCCGGCATGTTCGAATTCAAAGATCCAAACGTTTGCGCAATGCCTGGACATAATTTTTCCAGTCATTGAGTACCTCTCTCTGCAACGGTGTGGCATTAACTGCCCATTGCTCGGCGGCCTCGGTAAAAGATTGCACGGTATTCGGCGCGCCGTATTCAGGCAGGGTCAAACGCCGATGGCAAAATATTCGCCAGCGTTGTTGCTCTTCGCCCGTCAGGGTCTCGGCAAAGTTGCGTGCGCGATATCGAAAGAGCAATTCGGGTAAACGTTCATCATCGAACGGCCATTGCTCTTGTGCCAGTTGAGCCGGGTCGGCATTTCGCACTTGCTCGCACAGGCGCCGATCGCGATCACCGATAAATCCGTCGTACAACTGTTGTTCCGGATCTTCGCTGGGAGTGAAATCTTCAGCGACATAAATCTCGGCAACTTTATCTTTCCAGACTTGTTGTGCGTCAGTTAGCCGCAGTGCGCGCTGTTGATACAAAGCCATGTCCAGGCCCAGACGCCGCTGATCTTCCGCACGCAACACTGCAAGCGGGGCCACCACCGGGCAACGGTTGACGTGAATGAGCTTGAGCGGCACTGGCAACTCGCCCTCTGCCAGCTCGTCACGGCGTGTGTACAAACGCTGACGCAGGGTTTGCGCATCCAGATCCAGCAATCCCTGCGGGTCGAGATGCAAATCGCAGACGATCAGGGCGTTGCGGTTCTTTGGGTGCCAGGCCAGAGGCAGCACCACACCGACATAACTGCGCGCCGCCGAGAACCGCCCAGAGACGTGCACCAGCGGTTGCAGCAGGCGAATCTGGTCCATGACTTTCTGTTTGCTGCGCAACTGGAACAGCCAGTCATAGAGTTTCGGTTGTTTTTCGCGAATGAGCCTGGCCAGCGCAATGGTCGCGCGCACGTCCGACAAGGCTTCGTGAGCATGGCCGTGGTCGATCTGGTTGGCGGCGGTCAGGCGTTCGAGCTTGAGCGTCACCCGCCCCTCGTCGTCGGTCGGCCAGACCAAGCCATCGGGGCGCAATGCATAGGCGGCGCGCACCACATCGATCAGGTCCCAGCGACTGTTGCCGCCCTGCCATTCACGAGCGTAGGGGTCGAAGAAATTGCGGTACAGGCTGTAGCGGGTCATTTCGTCATCGAAACGCAGGGTGTTGTAACCGGCGCCACAGGTGCCCGGTGCCGCCAGTTGCGCGTGCACGCGGGTCATGAAATCGGCTTCGCTCAAACCTTTTTCGGCAAGCTGGCCAGGCGTGATGCCGGTGATCGCGCACGCCGCCGGATGCGGCAGGATGTCGTCGCTCGGCTGGCAATAGAGGTTGACCGGCTCGTCGATTTCATTGAGTGCGTGGTCCGTGCGAATCCCGGCCACCTGCAACGGACGATCGTTGCGCGGATTGATGCCAGTGGTTTCGTAGTCGTACCAGAAGATGGAAGTCACGGGCGGTCCCTGAACTGAAGATCGGCGAAGTCTAGGCGCTACCGGGTTGCCACGGCCAGCCTCGAAGCCCTCGAACAGTCATTTCTCCAGATTCCTACAGCTGTAAATGCGTTTCCCTGTGGGATTTTCAACCGGCGGCTTTTACATGCAGTGCAATACATAGTTATGTCGTTTTCCCCCGAGAGGCTGCTAGCATCGGCCTCACTTGCACCCGAACCGGCGAACATCAGGTAGCCCATGCTCGAGCCCACAGCACCGCCAAGGAAAGCACCGCTGGCCCCACCGCTGGATACGCGGCATCAGGTCGAAACGCCGGAGGGTATCGACCTGCCCTTGCGCCCGGCCGGGTTGCCGGTGCGCGCGGTGGCCTTCGCCATTGATCTGGCTTTGCGCGGGGTGATCATGGGCGTGTTGTTCATCGCATTGGCGTTTCTCGGCAAGCTCGGCATGGGCCTCGGTTCGCTGCTGCTGTTCGCTATAAGTTGGTGGTACATGGTGTTGTTTGAAGTGCTGCGACAAGGCCGCTCACCCGGCAAACAATGGATGGGTTTGCGTGTGGTGCACGACGACGGCACACCGGTGGGCTGGTCGGCCTCGCTGCTGCGCAATCTGCTGCGCTTTGTCGATCTGCTGCCGTTCGGTTATTTCCTCGGCACCTTGAGTTGCCTGCATCACTCCACTTTCAAACGCCTCGGCGATATCGCCGCCGGCACGCTGGTGGTCTACAGCGAACGCCCACTGACCCGGCCGCAACTGCCCGAAGCCGAACCGCGGCGCACACCGGTCCCGCTGACTCTCAAGGAACAACGCGCGGTGTTGTCCTTTGCCGAACGCCAGAACGATCTGTCGCCGGCACGGGTCAACGAACTTGCCGCACTATTGGCGCAGCCACTGCGTATTTCCGCCCCCAAAGCCGTCGCCGAACTCAACGGCATCGCCCGTGGCTTGTTGGGCCCGACATGAAGCAAAGCCTTTTCGAAAGCCGCCACAAGGCCGAGTGGGAGCGTTTTGCCATGGCACTCGAACGCCTCGAGCATGGCAAGGACACCACGCAAGTCAGCGGTTTCCCCAAGGCCTACCGCAGGCTTTGCCAACATTTGGCGCTGGCGCAAGAGCGCGGCTACAGCAGCTTTCTCATCGACTCGTTGCAGCAGCAAGTCCTGCGCGGGCATCAACAGCTCTACCGCCATCGCAGCCATCTCGGCGCCAATCTGCTGAGCTTTGTCCTTGCCGATTTTCCGCGACTGGTGCGTGCAGAATGGCGCTTCGTACTGGCTGCCGGCCTGCTGTTTTTCGGCAGTCTGATCGCCGTCGGTGTGCTGGTTTATGCGTTTCCAGAGTTGATCTATAGCCTGATTCCCGCCGATCAGGTGCGCGAAATGCACGGCATGTACGATCCGGTCGCCGGTCACCTCGGCCGCCCCGTGGAACGCGCGGCCAGCGAAGACTGGGTGATGTTCGGTTATTACGTGATGCACAACATCGGCATTGCCTTTCAGACCTTCGCCAGCGGTCTGTTTCTCGGCGTGGGGAGTGCGTTTTTCCTCTTCTATAACGGCATGGTCATCGGGGCGGTGGCCGGGCACCTGAGCGACATCGGTTACGGCCAGACCTTCTGGTCGTTCGTCATCGCCCACGGTGCTTTCGAACTCACCGCCATTGCCCTGGCTGGCGCGGCGGGCCTGCGACTCGGCTGGGCCTTGATCGCCCCTGGGCGCCTGAGTCGCGGCGAAGCGCTGCAACGCGCGGCGCGCAAAAGCGTGTTGTTGGTGTGCGGCGTGATGCTGTTCCTGTTGATCGCAGCCTTCATCGAAGCCTATTGGTCTTCTAAAACCAGCGTCACGCCGGCGACCAAATATCTGGTCGGTGCCGGGCTGTGGGCATTGGTCGCGGTTTACTTGACGTTTGCCGGGAGGACCCGTCATGCGCCTGAGTGATGCCACCGTTGAAATCCGCCCTCGCCCCGCGTGGGAAGCCATGGACCTGGGCGTGCTCATGAGTCAGCAGCATCGGCGTTTGCTGATGACCAGTTGGGCGATCATCACGTTGCCGCTGTTCGTCCTGCTCAGCCTGTTGATGTGGGATTCGCCATCGCTGGCAGTGTTCATCTTCTGGTGGCTGAAGCCCGCCTACGAAAGATTGCCGCTGTACATCCTTTCCAAAGCGCTGTTCGGCGAAACGCCGACGCTGCGCCAGGCGTTGCGTGAATGGCCGCGCCTGCTCAAGCCGCAACTGCTGGCCAGCCTGACCTGGCGTCGACTGAGTCTGAGCCGCAGTTTCCTGCTGCCGGTGCTGCAACTCGAAGGCCTCGACGGCAGCGCCCGCCAACAACGCCTGCAAGTGCTGCTGCAACGCAACGCCGGCGCCGCGCAATGGCTGACGATCATTGGCATGCATCTGGAAACGGCGTTGTGGATCGGCCTGATGGTGCTGTTCTATCTGTTACTGCCGCAGCAGATAGAAACCGATTGGGACTGGCAGGCGCTGATCCTTGCAGCGGATCATCAATGGCGCTGGCTGGAACACCTGACCAATGCCTTCTATGCACTGATACTGGTGGTGTGGGGGCCGGTGTATGTCGCGTGCGGCTTCAGCCTGTACCTGAACCGGCGCACGCAACTGGAGGCGTGGGATATCGAACTGGTATTTCGCCGTCTGCGCCAGCGGCTGAGCCATTCGGTGTTGGGGCTGTTGTTGGCGGTGTGTCTGGTGTTGCCAAATGTGCCGCCAGTCTGGGCTACCGCGCCGGATGACGATCCGCAGGCTCCACGCCTGTTGAATCAGCCGCTGACCAGTCAGGCCTCGCAAGAAAGCATAAAGGCATTACTCGAACAACCGCCGTTCAAGCACAAGGAATCCGTCACCCGCTATCGCTTCGGCAACGACCCGGCGGCACCGGCCAAAGGCTCGGAATTCGGCGAGGCACCGCAGTGGCTGAAAACCCTGCTGGGCTGGCTCGACGGGCAGCACCTTAATGGTTTGGCAAAACTCATTGAGGTGTTGTTATGGGCTACGGTCATTGCGCTGAGCGGCTGGCTGGTCTGGCGCTATCGCGACTTTCTGCAAGCTTTTGTCAGCCGTCGCCCGCGCCTGCCAGCCAGGCCCAAACGCACAGTGCCACAGCAGGCCTTCGGTCTGGATGTGCACCGCGACAGTCTGCCCGACGACATCGCCGCCAGCGCTGAACAACTCTGGCAAAGCCAACCGCGCGCCGCGTTGAGCCTGCTCTATCGCGGCTTGCTCAGTCACCTGCTACACGACTTTGATCTGCAACTGAAACCCGCCGACACCGAAAATCAGGTACTGGCACAAGTCGAGCAATTGCAGCGTCCGCAATTGCTCGCCTTCAGCCGCAGCCTGACTGTTCACTGGCAGAACATGGCCTACGGGCACCGAGTGCCGACAGCGTCTGCGCGGCAGGAATTGTGCGATGGCTGGCGCGCTCTGTTCGGCAAGGAGACGGCCCGTTGAGTCGCCGCACATTGGGCTGGGTAGGCGTGCTGCTCGTCGCTTTACTGAGCGCGTTGGTCGTTTTTCTGTTCATCAAAGCCACGCCGTATCAGGAAGAGATCGATCACGGCCCCTCGCCCGCTGCGCAAGCCAATCCGTATCTCGCGGCCGAACTGTTTTTGCGTGAACGTGGCCTTAATATCAGCCACGCTGAAAGCCTCGCCGTACTTCCCGACATCGACCCGCACCAACATACGCTGCTGTTGCTCAACGATCGCTCGCGGATGACGCCGCGTCAGGTCGATCAGGTATTGAACTGGACCCGCGCCGGCGGGCGCCTGGTGTTCGTCGCCGAATCGCTGTGGGACGAACAGAGCAAACAGAGCAACGACCTGCTGCTCGATCGGGTGCGATTGCATCAGTCCCTCAGCAAGGATCTGAAAGACGTACCCGCAAACGTTGAACCCGACCGTTTCCCGCACCTGACCAAACTCTATCTTGAAGACGAAGACGCACCAGCCTACGCCGGCTTCGATACCGACTTCCACCTCGACGATCCGAAAAATCTCGCGCAAGCCTGGGCCAACAGCGCCAGGGCGACGCACATGATGCAATTGCCTCACGGCCTCGGCTCGATCACCGTGGTGACCGACGCCGAGCTGTGGAAAACCGATGCCATCGCCGATTACGACAATGCCTGGCTGCTGTGGTATCTGAGCGCCGACACCGATGTCACGCTGATCTACAACAGCGAACACGACGGTTTGCTGACCTTGCTTTGGCGCTTCTTTCCGCAAGCACTCGTCGCCCTGCTCGTCTTGATCGTCCTGTGGTTATGGCACGTCGGCATGCGTCATGGCCCGGTTCAGGCGCCAGCCTCGAGCGGGCGTCGACAGTTGCAGGAGCATTTGCGCGCCAGTGCCGATTTCCTGCTGCGCCACAACGGCCAGCAGGCGCTGCTGCAAGCCTTGCAACAAGACGTGCTGCGCCGCGCGCGCCGCCGCCATCCCGGCTTCGACCAATTGAACGTTGCTGAACAATGGCTGGCCTTGTCGCGCCTGACCCGGCAACCCACCCGCGCCATCAGCCAGGCCCTGAGCCCGACACCGAAGCGGCGGCTGTCCAGCGCTGACTTCTGCCGCCGGGTCGCCCACCTGCAAACCTTGAGGAACACGCTATGACTGAACAGATCGAGCCCGGCAGCGCCAGCCACGCCGCGCAGCAACGCCAGCGTGCCAGCCAGTTGGCACAGGCGGTGCGCGGCGAATTGCGCAAAGCGCTGATCGGTCAGCATCAGGTGATCGACGACGTGCTGACGGCGCTGATTGCCGGCGGCCATGTCTTGCTCGAAGGTGTGCCGGGGCTGGGCAAAACCCTGCTGGTGCGCGCCCTGGCCCGCTGCTTCGGCGGCGAGTTCGCGCGCATTCAATTCACCCCCGACCTGATGCCCAGCGACGTTACCGGCCATGCCGTGTACGACCTGCAAACCGAGCAGTTCAAGCTGCGCAAAGGCCCGCTGTTCACAAATCTGTTGCTGGCCGACGAGATCAACCGTGCCCCGGCGAAAACCCAGGCGGCGCTGCTTGAAGCGATGCAGGAACGGCAAGTCACCCTTGAAGGTCGTGCCCTGCCGATTGCGCAACCGTTCATGGTGTTGGCCACGCAAAACCCGATTGAGCAGGAAGGCACCTATCCCCTGCCGGAAGCCGAACTCGACCGGTTCATGCTCAAGGTACGCATGGACTATCCCGACGCCGAGCAGGAACTGGACATGGTCCGTCAGGTCAGCCGCTCGACCCGCGCCGACATGCTCGACGTGCAACCGCTGCGCACCGTGTTGCAGGCCAAGGATGTGCAAGCCTTGCAGCGCATCGCCAGTGATCTGCCGCTGGACGATCAGGTTCTTGACTACGCCGTGCGACTGGCGCGCAGCACGCGCACCTGGCCGGGGCTGACCCTCGGCGCCGGGCCGCGCGCGTCGATTGCGCTGGTACGTTGCGCCCGCGCACGCGCCCTGTTACGCGGTGGCGAGTTCGTGATTCCTGATGACATCAAAGGCTGTGCCCTGGCTGTGCTGCGCCATCGCGTGCGCCTTGCGCCGGAGTTGGATATCGAAGGCCTGCAGGTCGATCAGGTGCTGACGCAATTGCTCGACCAAGTGCCGGCGCCGCGCCTGTGAAACCTTCACGACTGCTGCTGGGCTGGGTCGCAGCGCTGCTGGTCATTGGCATCACGCTGGGCACATTGCAGGCTCTGGAAGTCTCCGTCCCGGCGAGCCTGATCTCGATCAACTGGGGCTTGCTGCTGGCGCTGTTGGCTCTGGCGCTGCTGGATGCGCTGCGCCTCAAGCGCCTGCCGCAGGTCCGGATCAGCAGGCAAATGCCGGGCAGTCTCGCGCTCGGGCGTTGGGCCGAAGTACCGCTCAAGGTTGAACATGACTTCGGCGCGCCGCTGAGCATTCACCTCTTCGACCATGTCCCGGATGGCCTGAACTTCGACCATTTGCCGCTGGCGGTTGAGCTGCAACCCGGCCGATTCAGCCAGATCAACTACCGCCTGCGTCCGTTGAAGCGCGGGCATTTCATTTTTGAACACTGCGAAATCAATCTGCCGAGTCCGTTGGGATTATGGACAGGCAAGCGCCTGCTCGATATCAGCGACCAGACCCGCGTCTACCCAGACTTCGCCCGGCTCTACGGCGGTGAACTGGTGGCCGTGGACAATTGGCTCAGCCAGCTCGGTGTACGCCAACGGCAACGCCGCGGCCAAGGCCTGGAGTTTCACCAACTGCGCGAATTTCGCGAAGGCGACAGCCTGCGCCAGATCGACTGGAAAGCCACCGCCCGCCAACGCACGCCGATCGCTCGCGAGTATCAGGACGAACGTGATCAGCAGATCATTTTCATGCTCGACTGCGGCCGGCGCATGCGCAGTCAGGACGGCGAGCTCTCGCATTTCGACCATGCGTTGAATGCCTGTCTGCTGCTCAGCTATGTGGCGTTGCGTCAGGGTGACGCTGTTGGCCTCAGTACCTTTGCCAGCGAACATCCGCGTTACCTCGCCCCGGTCAAGGGCACTGAACACCTCACGACGTTGCTCAATACCGTCTACGACGTCGATAACAGCCGACGAACCGCCGACTACCAAGCCGCAGCGAACCAATTGCTGGCCAGACAGAAGCGCCGGGCACTGGTCATACTGATGACCAATTTGCGCGACGAAGACGATGAGCAATTGCTGGCCGCCGTCAAAAGCCTGAACCTGCATCATCGCGTGCTTCTGGCGAGCCTTCAGGAGAATGTGCTCGATGAAATACGCCATCGCCCTGTGCAGAATCAGGATGAAGCACTGACCTATTGCGGCGCGGTGGATTACTTGAACGCAAGTGCGCAATGCCATGAGCGCTTGAGTGCTCATGGCATTGCGATGCTGAAAGTCCGGCCCGGAGAATTGGGCACCGAACTGGTGACGCGGTACTTGAGCTGGAAGAGAGCCGGAGCGTTCTGACCCTCGATCAGGCCTGCCTCGGTTTACTCAATCAGGAAGTTCACTGTTCTCCCGCCCTGAAGACAGTATCGGCCGGTAGCCCTGCAGGAGGCACGGGACCCAATGAAATCGCATTCAGCGGCGATTGTTTGAGCAGCCGGGATGCCTCAAGTTGCAGGTTGTAAGCCCCCCCAAACGTCCCGTTGCAATGCCAAATCAAGCCCTCTGCAGTCAGGATTCGGGATTCGCCCAGCGCAGGCTGCGTCGTGATCCCCAACACCTCAGGCGAAGAGTTTCCCTTCAAACCGAGGCAAATCTCCCGACCGAGCAAAGGGCTACCGGGGTCGTCGACCACCAACCGGATGGTGTGAGCCTGGGTAATCCGAGGAAACAGGGTTGGCACGCCCCAAATCCCTGAAACTTCATCGTTTAGCTGAATCATGGCACCTTCCCAGCCACTTGCGGCCAATGACTTGAAACGGAAGCTGTGGCTGGGCGCTGTCCCGGGTTCACCCTCGACACTCAGCAGGGTAGCGATCACCTCGACGTCCCGCGCCTGCTCGGCTTCGTAGACAAAAAAAGCCCATCCCTCACCATCGGTGATCACGTTTACGGGACTTTGCCCGGCATTGAACGTCACCTCGACATCTGACGCTACCCGCTGTGTGCTCGCCGAGCGAACCCTGAGGGCAATCCAGACGCGTTCGCCCACCACCGGATCAAACCCAGGCTCACGGACCTCGGCAATTTCCAGATCCCTGATGATCGTTTTTTTTGGTAAGGCCATGATTGAACTCCCTGCTAAAGGTATTGGGGTCGGCAATGCCGTGGATCAATCGGATGCTGCGGCGCCGGCCAGTACGGTGACGTTAAAGACACATGAAGGGGCATCAGCACCGTCGTAAGGGCTTGGCACTGTAGCAACCACGGTGACGTCACCCGGTTCAGTGGCCTCGAAAAAAAACTTCGCCCACCCCGTGGTCAAGGTCGCAACGTTTGTACAGTCGTCACCGTGCAAGAAGCTCACTTCAAGCCCAGGCATTGATTCCCGGGTATAGAACGACTGGGTCTTGATTTCCAATGGCAGGGTTTGGCCTACAAACGGATCAAACGTTGGCGCCCGACTTTCGGTGATCTCGATCCGGTTGTGCCCTAACGACATGGCTATCGAAGGAAATGTGAAGCGCGCTTGAGGCAGTTCAAATGCCAGTGCCAATGTTCCGCTCTGGGTACTGTCGCGAGCGTCAATCGACCAGTCCAGGCCGTCATTCTGCAGAGCTCGAGGCGTCTCAGGAGCAAGTTTCACATTCAAAGCCTGCCCCCGCTGGTCAACCCATTTCGCGGCCAGTTCGAGCCCGAGCAACAGACTGTCGTGCACTGGCTCGAAGCGCAGGACGTGCTCAGCACCCAGACAAGGGAAGACTGTACTTGCGACGTCCACACCCGCGTCGTCAAACAGGATCGTGCCCTCATGCTCCAGGGTCGTGGACAATAATCTACCCGGTAAATCGTAGGCCGGCAGTTGGGCATGGCACACCGACAGCAGGAACCGCGCACTGGTTTCGGAGCTGGAACTGACCTGCCAGCTCAAACCCTCCTCGATCATCTTGCGCGGGATATCCAGCGGGGGATCGAACTCGAAGGCCAGATCCGCTGCTGCGTAGTCAGCCACGTTCAGATAGAACTCTTCACCCAGCAAGGTCGACCCAACCGGGTCAACCCGCAATTCGACCGGTTCGCTATTATTAAAACAGAGCAGCCCTACCGTCCCTGCCTCCTCGCCAGCCATTGTCACTTTCGTCAAACTTGCCAGTGGATTTTCCGGCAGAACTTCGAGTTCAAATGTGTGCTCGACATCCGGCCCCTCATAAGGACTGGCGAATTTGGCCGAGACGGTGAAACAACCCTCCTCCTCAGGATTGAATTCGTATTGAGACCACCCCACGCTGCCCGTTGGGAAGGTCTGATCCGGCTCATCGCCGAGACTCCATACCACGTCAACTCCGGTCACGGCGCCAACTCCGGGAACCTTTGACAGAACCTGTATCTGGAGCGACACCTTGACACCGCCCACGACAGGAAATCTGGAGGGCTGCTTCACTTCACCGACCTCCAGCGAGTTGTGGGCAAGGTGTAGCTCCTGCAACGGCGATGACTGCAATAGCCTCGAACAGCTGACCTGGAAATTGAACAGGCTGTCCGCGAGATTTCCGCAGGTCATTTCCCACTTCCCGCCCTGCTTCACAACAGGATTGAGGCTGTCAAGTTCGGGCGCGAACGTCATGCCCAGACCCTCTGGGGTGTACTCACCCTTCCAATGCAGCGCCAGTTCGGTTTCCGCGAACGCATGGCCCTGCGCAAAGGCCAGTACCACCTCATGCATTGCACCTCGGCAGGGATACCCCGTGTCGCTCCCCCAAACCCATTCACGCCCGGAACTACCCAGCGAAAATGTTGCGCTCAACCATGGGTCTTCTTGCAATGCGCGCACCGCGAAAACTCGCCGGGCTTGCTCTTTTTCATAGTAACTGTCCACAGATGCTTCGATATCGAATGCACCCGCAGTGTCCGGCTTCCAGAAAAAACTCACTTCGCCCTCGGCGTCCGAAAAATCCCTGTGCAGGACGTTATCATCCGCAGGACTGGCGCCTTTAAGGGTCCAGGTGACCTCGCGGCCAGCCAATGGCGTTTCGGTGTAATGGGATTGCACTCGCACGCGCAATTCAACGCCTTGATCGAGAGCGATGACGGGATAGTAGGCGGCTTCCTGCAGCGCAATGACATCAAGCTGAAAATGCCCACAGAGCGTCTTCAACGAATAGAGATCGGCGGTGTACTCGCTCCGTACGTCCAGGGTACGCTCGATTTCCCGATCATCGTTGATCCCGGCACAGGTGATCCGCCATGGCATCTCGATTGCCTGCACCATCCCCCAAGGCGGACTCACCTCCAGTACATCGTCAGGATCAGATATTTCACCGTTCACCAACATTCCTGCCCTTGTTGCATTCCAGACACTGTCGTCCTCTGGCTGCAACTCAAGGGTATGCGTTGCACCAAAGCACAGCCGCAACGTTTCACCGACAGGCTGCGGCTCCTCATCGATAGTGTGTCCCTGGAGTTTCAAAGGCTCCAGATGCAACTCCACACGCATGAAAGCCAGCCGCACGGCCCCGGGCCTGCCAGGTCCGCCATTGTCCGGACTCATCAGCGTAAATGTGACGTTTGTTTCCTCGGGATCGACGGTAATCGGGTCTTTATATGGGTACAGGACAAGGTTGAGACCCTGCAGCTCTTCGCCGGGCTCCGGAATCGGTTCCGAATCTGCCTCGCGCGAGGGAATGAGGGCGAGATCCACTTGCCCACCCAAACCGCGATCGATCCGTAACGTACCGGTGGCGCCTTGAATCGCTTCGTAGTGGAACATCAATTTGTAATCCGCACGGCCGGGCGCCGGGCGCGGCCGTTCAGCAAGGATAATGGTCTGCTTGCCCTCCCCCAGATTGACGGCGTGCATGTACCCCACTGTTGCGCCTTGCCATTGTCCACTTTGCCGGGTGACCTTCTGTCGGTCATTGACGGTCCAGCCGTCCAGACCCATGGTGAAATCGCCGTTGACGATAAAGTTAAGGCTGGCAAAAACATTGTCTTCGTTCATGGCTGCACCCTGCGGGCCTGCTGGGTCGTGGCCCTGCCAGACGGACTGATTTCCTCGTTTGAATCAAGAAGCTTTTCAACTTCTGTGGCGAAAGCCTGCCCGCCATCCCGCGCCTGATAAACCAGCGTCAAAATGACGTCCGTCAATGAGCCTAAAAAGCTTGCTTGTAGCGGACTTTCAGGCCTCGGCAGTGCCAGTGAGTACTTGGCATGGGCGCCAGTACCCTCAAAAGAACGGTAACGGTCATCGGCGTCCTGGATGGCCATGCCGTCATCCTCCATCCCCAGGGACAACCCGATCTGCTGGTAAGGGCGCAGGTTGTGCACAATGGAGCCTGGTAGCGCATCGCTAATGGAAAAGCCGTGCAGTTGTCTGACGGCCGTGACGTCGGGCTCAAGAATCGTCGAACTGCTTTCTTGCCTCAGCGTCGCACAAATGTTCTGGTACGGCCCCAGCAGCCCCGGAAAGGTCAGCGACAATGCCTTGACCTGACGGCAATAGTGCCCCGGATAGTCCGCATTGAAGAGCGCTTCGGTGAGGTCGAATTCCAGCTTGCCCGAGTCTATGAACTCGCCCCACTTATCCGGGCACAGGCTCTTGAGGGAAACCGTCTTGACCAGCTGCAGCCGTCGCTCATCGCGCTTGATACGCGCAGCGGCCATCCTCAGCAGATCCAGTTTCAATGACTGGCCGGTGGTGAAGCCGTGATACGTATCCATCCACACATCCGGACGGATAAACCGGCTTTTGTAGTCGGCCATTTCATACTGCCAACAGGTTTCGGCACACAGGCACAAGCCGGTAACCACATCGTAGACCTGGTAGATCAACGCCTTCACCTGCCCCACGACCCAGTTGCTCAATTCCCGGCCGGTACTGCGGTTCTTGTAGAACGCGTACACGGCTTTGGCCTGGGTATTGGCGATCTCGGTCTGTTGCAGACTGGCCCGCGCCGCGCTGATCGCATGTTCCTGGGCCACCAGTTGCTCGCCCACTACTCGAGCTTCGGCATTGGCTTGATCGCGGGCCAGCGCCCAGTCCTGTTGGCGCCGCCGATACTGCTCGATGGTGCTGATTTCTTCGGCTTCGCGCATCCTGAAATCAGCTGTCAGTTGGCATAACTCAGCAAGGGCGTAGGGAACAGCCGCCAATCTAAACCCGCCATTGGATGTTCCGAAGACATTGGGCAACAAGTCCATCTCCGCCCCGATAGTACGGAGTGTACCCGCGCTCTCAGCGGTATATCGACTTGTTCTGAATGTTTCCAATGCGAGGTTCTCGGCCTCGGACACGCCTTCCTCAACCAGTTCTTCGTAATGCCGTGCACGGGCCTTGATCAGACTCTCACTCTGGCGTAACGACGCTGCCGCCGCCTCATGTTGAGCGATCGTTGCCTCCTGGATCGAACGGGCATAGTCAGCCAACTCGATCATGTGGCTTTGCTGCAACTCCTCGAGTTCTCCCCGATCACGCATTTCCAGCCATGACCGGAGCTGATCCTCTTGCTGGATCAGAAACTCCACACCCTGCAATGCCAGGTTGTAGACGGTCTGCCATTTGTATGGCACCACCTGCACCTGGCCGCCGGGATTGCGCGCACTGCCCATGTGGGAATTAGCCTGGGCACGCAGCAACTCCAGCGGATCCATCGTCGGTCTGAACAGCGGCATCGACAGTCGATGCCCATCGATCGAACGATTGTTGCGCAAGTTGTTCAACCGCGAGTCAAGCAGGTCCCACAGCGCTTTGGGTCGCGGATTGATCCCGGGGCGAAACACCTCCGCCCCCAACAGATCGAAACGCGGTGTGGTCGCCATTGCTGTGGGCACTTCGTCCGGGTTCAATTGGAGTCTGGCTTCAAATGCCTTGAGCTGATCGCGGCCACTGACACTGCTCAATAGTTGGCTTAATTTTCTGGGCGTCCAGGTGCTGGCCGTTTGCGTGACGGGTTCTTCGCCGATCAATGTCCGGGCTCTGTTGTAGTTGAGCGCCGCGTGAACCATGCTGTCGTAATCCAGATGACGATAAAGTGCGTCACCCCATTCGATCAGGTTTTCCACATACCGCAGAAAAATGGCAGCCTTGAAGTGAACCGGCGCGCAGTAGCCGATCGCATCCGGATCGGACGGTGCCGCACTTTCATACGAACATTCAATGTTCGTGTTCTGCAGGGGCCGGCAACGCCAATACGCCGGTGCTGCTATGACCTCAGGATCTTCCGGCTGCGGATTTTCCACAGGCAAGACTTCGCGTGCCAACGGGTTGAACACATATTCAAACCACTGCTGCGCTTCTTGATGGCGGCCCTCTGCCGACAAACGGGCTCCAACCAGATCCGGCGTGTGGAAACAAACCTCCCAGAAGTACCGTCCGTTGCAGGCATCGAATGGCCCATTCTCCTCGATCCCTCCATCGGGCATGCACGGCTCTTTGACATGCTGGGTATCCCAGGACATCAACGCATTGATCGAGACGGCTGCACGGCTGGTGAGCACAGGACCGAAGGTGGAGTTGACCCGCGCGTACTTGAGCGTCTGTGTGCCATCATTGAAGCTCAGAAATTGCGCGCCCTTGGTGCTGCTCTTGTCCAGTGTGGGTGTCGTATACAGGCGCGGCCTGTTATTCAGCCAGACAGAGAACCTTCTGCGTCCAAATCCGTTTGTATCCTGCACATCACCAAAAAAAAACAAGAGCGGCACATCAATCGGAAAATTGTTGATGCCCATCGATGCGACTGGTCGCCGATAGGTCAGCCAGGGAGTTGCGTATTGACCATTCAAAAAACCGGTTGCCTGCCAGTCAGGTGGATCGATCACCGTCCGTGCCGGGAATTCGAGCTTGAAATCCATGGGTTCATACAGAATGCGCGGTACCACCTGATTCCTTTCGTTAAGGACGGTGCTACCCAGCCCGGTGATGGAAAAACCGGCTCCAGCAATAATTTCGTCCCGGCTTCTGCCCAGCAGATAATCGAGCGCGGCGTCAGACAACTGTGCAACGGCTTCTGCCAACCAGATACCGTCACCCGGCGATGTTTCCTTGAAGCTTTCGGGGGGGAATGTGTGGATTGTTTCCTTGGCCGTGCCTTCGGGCAGCTGCAACTCATGGATCTTCGTGGGCTTGTTCCGTGTGCTCAGCGTGATCCGCAATGCCTGCTCACTGGCGTCGACGATGGTGATGTCGAAAGATTCGGCAGGTGCTCTCCAACCGATCGACAGCCGCTCAAGCAGTCGCCGCTGTTCTTTCACCGCGTCGCAGCGGCCTCGAACCCTTAACACTTCATAGAAAATGTTGTTCGCCCCTTGCTCGCGCGTGAAGATGGCATCCACAAACAAATGCTCATTGATTGATTTCGCCTGGTCGGCGACGCGCGCGTCAGGGGTGACGGTGACGGTCGAGTAATCCGCAGGTACCACTTTTTGCTGCAGGCTGGCGGCATCCCTGAAGCGACCAAACGTCATCGCCAGCAGGGTTGCGGTGTCATCAGCGACTTTGCGAAACAGTGCATCGCGGGTTTCATGAATTTCGATTTCATGAAAGGAAGCCTGCTCATCCAGGCCCTGGCGGTTGGTGTAACACACCGCAAGAAGGTCATCTTCTGGATCGCCATCCCCCATTGATACCACCGTCAACCGGCCATTGGAGACATCGGTCTCGCAGTCACGCTGGTGCAGCGACAGCGGCGCCGACCATTGACCATTCAATGAGCTGAAGGCGAGTTTGATCTCGAGCGACCAGGGTGTTTGCACTACACCATTGCTATCAACCTGGCGTTCGCGCCATTCGCACCAGACCATGACCGGCAGTCCCAGCCAGTTCACGCAGCGCAGATCCAGCACTCTGCCGGCGGTGGCGATTTCAATTTTTTGCCACTCTTCCCAGGCGGCCGGGTTGATTTTTTTGCTGTTGTTATCCAACTCGACTTTGACATTGCGCAGGTAATAGGCGAACGGCGCTGTGCGTTCCTGCCCGACCAGGTAATAACGCGCATTCTGATTGTCGATGCCGTCGATGTAACCGCTCAGCACGTCCAGATCACAGATGCGCTGGAAAGCCTGGGTGTACACCATCAACGCCTGATGCACCGACTTGTTACTGAGGCGCATCTGATTGAGGCTATTTTCCAGGGTCCGGAACAAGGCGGTTTTGTTCAGGCGAAGCGATGGAACGATGTAGTTTTCCGCCTGATCCTTGAGTAGCACGTTGGCCGACCAGATGCTGTAGCGATTGAGGATTTGATACCAGTACTGCAAGTCCTCGTCTTCAAAAGGGGCATTCTCGTAACCCTTCTCCATGCCGCTGTAGGCTGACTGGATATGTTTCTGCAAACACCGTACGGTCGAAGAAACCCGGGTAGCCTCCAGTTCCGCGCTGTCCTGGGTGTCGAGCATGAGGTATTCGCTCAACTCTTCCTCTGTTTTGAGCGTGACATTCCCTGACCACAGTTCCTGCCCCAGGAACGCTTCCACCATCGCCTTTGTGTATTGTTCCGTCAGCTCATTGATTTGCAGCGTTTCCATGCGTTTTCTCCCTGTCACTGGATAACACCCACCCGACCGGCTATGGCACGGCCGGACCAGGGTTGCGGACAACCGTTCAATTCATGATGTCGACGATGGCAATGGGGTAACCGGGCGTTTGCCCAAGGTACCTTCGAGCACCAGCGCCTCGTTCAAACGATCGCAAAACAGACTTAGCTGGAATCGGCCGTTGCGGATGTTGGCGGTCTGGATATTCACGCAGAAGGGCTCAGCGGTGAACTCGGTGCGCGTAGCCAGTGGCGGACTGAACAACATCCCCAGGGCCTGAGTGGAATAGTCGGAGCTCCAGCCGAATGCACCATCACTGCCGAGAAGTGACGCGCCATCGACAGGTGAGATTTCAAGGCGGTATTGGCCGTCCCTGAACAGGGTCAGTTCATCTGTTCCCGGGATAATCGGCGCCCGGGTTTCGGTCTTGCCAGCAATGGTGATCAGCTCAATTTTCCATGCAAAGGCCTTGATCACCGTCAGCTCGAATTTTTTCTCAATTGCTGTGTCGAGAGACAACGTAGCAGTCACGTCGACCTTACCCACACTCGACGACTTGAACTGGTACACCGATCGTCCTTGCGCATCCGTCGTAATGGTTTCGGGATCAGTCGAAGGCAGCGTCCACGTCACCGGATAATCAGCCACCGGCCGCGCGCCCTCACTGCGTGCTTCCCTCACATCCACCCACAGCAAGGTCGGTCGGGTTGCCCCGGCCACCGGGAAGCGAATGATCTCCGAAAAGCTCTGAATCTCTGCAGCACTGGCCACCCACAGGCTGACCTCGACACGGGGGGCTGTTCCCAGTTGTGCGTAAACCGTCAGATTGCCTTCAGAAGGATTGGTCACCGAGAACCTGGAGGTGCCGTCGACATCACTGGGCACCACGACTTTTTCAGGTTCGGCACTCGTCCACCATTGCACGGACTCGCCCTCGCGGGGCTGATCGTCAAGCCCTACGACCCGGCACTGCAGCTGCAACTCATGGCCGGACAATGCCACCGTGGTGACGGCGGGCGCGGCGAAGATCCGCGGTATGTCATCAAACTTTATGGCCCCGTTGAATTGCATGCTGTGACCGCCCTCTACCCTGGCAACGGCTATCTTGGCATCACCATCACTCAGACTGGAGATCCACACCCGGCTCCGGCCCTCCTTGTCCGTAAAGGTTTCACTGGGGCGAATCTCACCGAGCGTCGTCGACCAGGCCACCTGACGATGAGCACCTCGGTTGCCGTAATCGTCGACCAGCTCGGTGTACACTTCCTGCTCCCACAACCGTCCTGCCAACACCGGACCTTCAGGCAGCGGTGAGCTCAACTCAGAATAGAACTTCAGAGAGGCCTCCTCACAATCGATCACGACTGATGGTCCGTAGACCAGCTCATACAGCGGCACGTTGTAGTGCAAGTGGGCGGTGCCCATCCGGGCCCCGGCCTGTAATTGCGCCCAGGCACGCCCTTTCTCATCCGTTCGAATGACAGGTGTCAGCACCGCGCCAAGATCTGTGCCGATGTGCAGATCAACGCCCTTGAGGGGCTCGCCATAAAAATCGAGCAGGGTGATTTCGAACTCCGCGACTTCCTGTGGCACGTTCGCAATCAGGGTTGGATTGTCCACCACGCAGCGGCTGGTAAAACTTTGTCCGACTTCAGCCGATTCCTGAGGCGTGCGTACGGTGTTGAAGCGGGCCAGGCTTTCCAGCGCGTTTTGCGCAGCCGAGGCATAGACTGACTCAGTGTCCAGCGGATACAACGCTCCCAGCTCGAACGCGGCGGATGCATCCATGCCATTGCGTGCCAACTCCAAAGTGCGTTCCAGCAAATCAAGCTGCGCCAGATTGCGCAAAACGGGCAGTGGCTGAATGTCGCCGCTTTCGACTTCACGGTTGAGGTGTTCGACACATTCGAGCACGTGCCGGATCCCGCAGCCAAAAAAACGGGCCAGTTTGTCAGCGGCGGCATCACGCGTCAGACGCAGAGCGTCCTCGCTCATATCGTCGGGCAACTGGTTGACCTGAAGCAGGTAGTCGAGCATTTTTTCCTCGGGCTGCCGGGCCTGGGCAATCATGTGGCGATAGAACGCCAGGTAGTACACCGACCGGACCGAGATTTCATGGGGACTTTCCAGACTGAACCACTGGTACTGCTCACCCGTCAGGAGAGTGGCGAGCATTGCCGGGCTCAGCTCGAGTTTTTCAGCAATTCGCCCTCGTCGCTCCAGCTCGGTGAGCATTTGCAGGAATGAATCCGGCCGGTCGAGCACCTGCCGTTCCCGAGCTATGCCCAGGGGCGGTAGCGACATGGCCTCTTTGACAAAGTCATAGGGGTGTCCCTGCGCCCAGGCCAGCACCTGTGCCGCCAGCAACGAATCGAGTTTCAGATAAACCGAAAGCCTTTCTTCCACGGCAACCCGCTGCTCATCTCGGCGGCGCAACACAATCGTACGGATCAGGTCCAGCAGAGGCTCCAGGAAAGGGGCACCCTCTAAAGGAAAAAGCTCCTTCAGCAAGGCTTCGATCACCGCCGTGATACGGGCCAGAGACTGCTCCTGGGTTTCGTCGGCTTGCCCGATGACCAAGCCGTGGCTATCGACCAGTGGACTCAGCCGCGACAACCAATCGATCAGCGCTTCCTTGCCGTCACGCAGCGGCGCCCCCTCCTCCAGCAACGTCGCCTGTTCCACGCGCACCGAGATGATCTGGCTACGCAACTGGCGAAGAAACTGCTCCTGGCTCTCGGACCAAACGGTCGGCACATAGACCGGGTTGACGTTTTGTACCAACCACATTGGCGGCAAATCGTGCTTTCGGCACCAGTTGGCACAGCCCATCAATCCGCGTATCGCACTGAGCGCGTCCGCCCCATCCGTCGACCCTTGACCGGATATCGCAGGTTCACCGGCCAACTGCGCCACCAGGCCTTCGCCTTCGCTCAGGGTTCGCAGCAACGCAATCGATTCAACAGGCGTCAGCCCGAACATCCGGGCCAGCCACACCAGCCGCCAGAAGCTGGACAGAATCGCCAGACTGCGCTTGAGGTGAGTATTGAGCCCGTACGCCCCGGCGATCACGGTGGCCAGGTAACGATAGGTCTCGAAGTTGATCTCCAGCGCACCGCAAATCTGATGCACAATCTGCTGCTCGGCTTGCGTACGCGGCACGATCGCAAACTCGGCATCATCGATTTGCACCGGATCGTTGAACCCGCTCGCCCGGCTATAAACGCGATCAAAATGCGACAGTTGCCCATCCTGACCGTACACCGACAAGACGTCGATGAATGCCGCAAATTCTTCAGCCTTGCAGTCGTAAGCGCTGTTCAACTCTTTGAACAGCCCCAGGCAGCGCAGGGTATTGGCTCTGATCCAGATCGACGATTCCCCGGTGCCGCGACGCTCGGCCTCCATGGCCGCCATAAGCAGTTGATCAACCTGATAGCTGGGTAACTGAAGCATACGGTCCAGGCGACACTTGCGATTGATCCGGTCCATACGATGTTGCAGATTTTCTGGAGGGACTTCGCCTACGTTTTGCAGGCGGAACAGATCATCCGATTCGTCTTTCAGCAGAGTGATTGCAGGCGCCTGCCCTCCATGAATATACCTCGCGCCAGCGTCAACCCCCGTGGCTGGCACAAAGGTGCCCCCTATTATGACGTTGGACGACAACTTGGGTGTAAAGGCGCCAAGGCCGAGCAGGCAATCGACCTGCCCCTGATCCAGGCGCGTTGCGTTTTTGAAAATCCACAAGGAGCGCACGCTTGTAAGGGTGTTCCCCAGCTCGCCAAAGTTGTCCTTATAGAAAGAGTCCGAGGACTTTTCCGGTTCGGGATCAACCAGACGGGTCTGCGGATCGACTCTGCGCAAAGGCGCCTCGGCCATGGCTGCATTCAAGGGAAAGTACGGGTCTTCAAGCAACAACGCTAATTGTAACGGCCCGATGCCGATACTCAGTTGCAGCGCCACATCGGCGCGCGCGCCTCGGCCCCCCGGATTCTTGAAGTAGGGATAGTCCAGGTCTACCCGACGAATGACATCGCCTAATCTTCCACCCTTGATGGCCTTGTCAGCGACATGGGCAATACTTTGCCAATCGTGGTCGTAGGGCAGGCCGTTATGGAAACGGATCGTACGCAGGTAGGCCTTGACCGTTGGCCAATCTTTATTCGTCCGCTCCAGGATCTGCGCCTCAAGCACCGAGTTGACGATTTCCAGGCGTGATTGCACGCGATTGATCGCCATTTCATCGATCAGCAACTCATCCACATCAGGACGGCGCTCACCCAGTGCGATAGCCTGACTCTCATCGCCGTGGGGCACAATGTAATCTCTGACCCATTCACGGAGGGCGACCATGTACGCGGTGGTCGAAGCACTGTGCTCGGGACTGCCCTGCGCGGCGGCTCCATTGATGTCCGGCTTGAACTGTTCCATGTAAGTGGGCAGTGGCACCAGTGCTTCAACGTCATCCAGGCGAGGTGCAGCACGCAGGCTGTATTCCCGAAACAGCCGGGCGACATACAGCGCCATCGCATTTCCCCGCGCCATCAGAACGCGGGACTCTTCACGGCTCAGCCCCAGCTTCCGTAACCCGACAACCCCCAGTTTTATCAAATCGAAAACGCTGGGGTTCTGTGCGAGGTAGTCATCCAGAGGCGACACGGCTGGTACTTGGCGCTCTCCGAGTACTGCCTTCACCAGTTGCTGTACCGGGCTGTCGTGAGGTGCATTCATTGCGCTTGTTCCCTTCAGGCCAAAACCCTGTATCCAACCCCTTCCGAAGGCTGGAGATGTTTGCATAGGGTTTATTTAGCGCTTGGCTGGAGAGGCGGTCTACTGTCAGATCTGACAGGCTTAATAACCGCTGGTCGGAATTTCCTGCTATGGAAGGCTGCTATTGAAGGCTAGCGTCACCGCATAAAAAAAGCCCCCGGAAAAGGGGGCTATTTACACGTGGCGGCTCAACCCCCATCAATCACCTGCACCTCAAGGGGAGTCATCCATCCAGAGTAGGTACCGTTTTTGTCAGCCTTCCCTGTCAGGGTGAACTCCCGCAGCGGCAGGTCACGCGTCACGATCACCCACTGCCCCAGATCATCGGTTATCCCGCTGCCCCAGTTTACGTAGGCATTGTGTGCCTCGACCAGATTCACCCGCGCCCCTGGCAATGCCGTGCCGCGGATGACCGCTCGCGGTGCAACGTAGGCTTTTTGCTGTGGGTCAGTGAACACCGGCAGGTCGATTTTTTCCGCAACCTTGAAACGAATGACCGTACCCGACCACGCCGAATCCTCGCCATCCATATTTTGCCGGGCGGCAATCTGATACACGGTATCCACAACAGGCAATTCCACCTGGCTTCGCACTGACCAGCGACCGCAAGCATCGACCCTCGTCGTGGCATAGACTTCGCTACTTGAATGTCGGTATACCTTGAGTTCCGCCCCCGGCACGCCGGTGCCACTGAACAGCGGTAAGCGCTCCAGTTCCTGCGTTGGGTTGTTCAACGGTTGTTCAATGAGCGGTTTTTCGAAATCGGCGGCCACCTGCGCAACGACAACGGTACGGTCAGGCGTAATCCAGCCCGAGGTCACACCATCGCGAGTTTGATTAACTGAATAGGTGTAGGGCGTTGCTGCAACCGGCAACTCGATTTGCGAGCGTACAGCCCAGTTGCCGTTGCGGTCCACGCGGACCGTTCCCAATACCGTGTTTCTGTCGTCCTCCTTGCAGATGCAGACTTCAGCCCCCGGTTCCCCTGTACCGGAGAACATCGGCCGCCGTCCTACCGTTTGCCCCACCTGCGGGAAATCCACGGTCGGCACTTCAAGCGATGTTTTGCGCTCCACCATGAAATGCCCGCTCTCGACCCACTCTGATCTCAAGCCTGCTACCGTCTCGCGAGCCATCACCCGCGTCGCGCCGACGGGCAGGTCTTTGTTACCCGTCACGGCCCATCGCCCATCAGCATTCGCCTCCACCGGCGGGGCAAGGACCTCGTCAGTGTTGAACCAGGCCGCTACGGTGATGGTTGCCCCGGGAGTGGCGATACCACTGAACAGCGGCCGTACGCCCACCCAGTCGCCGGGCAGGGGTTCGATGATCTGCGGGGCAGCGCCGAGCAAGGAAAACTTGAGGACAGGCGAGCTAACGGAGTCCAGCCCTGCCCCCGCCCGTGCAAACGCTTTGATACCATGGCTGCCACGCATGTCGTGCAGGAAGCTGCCGGACCAGGTGCCATCCTTTTTCACGATCAGATCAGGGAAATCATAAGGGGCGCCAGTCCGTTGGACATGAACGGCATCATCCGGGTAGCCGTACCCGGAAATCGTCAGCTCCCGACCCAGTGGCTGACCCTCGAACGGGGTGTCGATCACCGGTACCGCCGGCACCACCGTGATCACTCGCTCGGTCGGCTCACTGGTGAAGGTTTTTTGCTTCAGCCTTGCCTCTATCGTGACAGGCCCTCCAGCATCCAGCGTCACCCTCGCCTCCCAGGTCCCGTTCTGATTTACCTCAATGTCTTTTAGAAAAGGTTCATCCTCACCTTTGAGCCACAACTCGACGAAGCCGGGATAACCCGCCGTGCCGCGAAACCATGCTGTGCGGGCCGGCCGGCCATTGGCGGCAGGTTCTGTGATAACGGGCTTCGGCACGCGGACAGTCACAGTCAACGTCGGGCTTTGATCGGAAACGTTGGCGCTCTCCCGCGCCTCCTTCTGCAGGGCATAGATTTTCAAAGGACCCGGGACCTGCTCCAGCAATGGGAACTCCCATTTACCACTCTGATCGACGGGGCTGGCACCCATCTCGCTGTTGTTCGATTCCAGATAAACGACCACCCAACAGCCCGGATACCCGGTGCCCTGGATCAGCGGAATCAAGTCAACCTCGGCATTGGCCGGCGTAGTGATCACCGGTTTGGGGGTCTTGACCGTGAACGTTCGACTGGCTTCCGGCGAAAGCTGCCCACCAAAGGTGGCCTTCGCGGTGAGGGTGTAAGTCCCCGGTGCCCACTCATAGCTGGCATTCAAGACAAACGAGCCGCCGGTGGCCGTCAGCGGTACATCAGGTTTGCCCGGAATTTTCAGGACAACCGCCGACCCCGGCCATGCGGTACCTGAAATCTGCGGAAGCTGACCCGAAATCGAATTTAACGGCGGATTGATGAATACGGGGATCGGCGATGGCACGGTCATGCCGAATGTTGCGCTGTCGGCAGACCATATATTATTCACCCATTGCCGGGCGGTCAGTTGGGTGTAATTGCCCGGAGGAAGGTCAGCAGTCGCGCTCGTCGACCAGCTCAGATTTGTTGAGACCGTGGCTTGGAGAACGTTGGCCAGGACAACGCCATTATTATAGATTTCAATTTTGACAGTGTTCGCTCCCCACTGCAGCCCGGAACCACTGAAGGTTGCCCGCTGCCCCTCTACCGTCACGTTCACGTCGGCAGGTGCGGGCGTCGGTACTCTGACCGAGACAGCCGTCGCCCACCCCGAGCTGCGGATACGACCACTGCCGCCGTCGGGAACACTCTGCTGGCCGGTGAACGAGTAATGGTCCGGCAACAAAGTGCTCGGGATCACTTGTGACCAGCTCCCCGCAGTGATTGCCGGCTCAAAGTAAACTTTTGTGCCGTCACCAGAACGATGGACATGCATGAGCACATTCGCACCGTTGTAACCGGTGCCCGACAATGTGACGGTTTCTCCGGTGGTATTGGCGATAATGGTCGGCATCCCGGGCCGGACAAAGATGAGGAAAGGTGCGCTGCGTACTGACGGTACATTCGAAACTGTATGCGTCGCGGTAATGGAATGCGGGCCCGGGGGCAGGGGCACGGTGCCAACGCGGCTCCAGGCGCCCGTGTCGCCCTGAGGCCAGCCTACGGCCACGGACTGGCTGGTTCCCAATGTTTCTGAAAAGACGTCAACCCGGTTCTGAACAAAGCCAGCCGCAGCAGTTCCGCTGAAGGTTGTGATCATTTCCACAGATTGTGACGCACTAGGCGTTGTAATGACCGGTGGGCCGACGAGATAAAACGTTTTATCGGCGCCCCAGCCAGAATCGACTCCCTGCATTATTTGTTTGGCAATAATGGAATGGTGCGCCCCGAGAGCAAAATTGTGCTCACTGGTCGCGCTCCATTGACCATTGGCTCCGACTGGTGTTCTGTTCACGACCTCCGTGCCGGAATTCGAGATAAAGACATTCACCTCGGCTCCAGGCTGGCCCGTGCCGCTGATGACGGGGCGCTCAACGTTGATGACTGAAACAGGAAGCGTAATGGAAGGTTTCCCGAGAACGGTAATTGTCTTGGTTTCGGTATCGCGCCCCAGAGTTCCGGCAACGTCTTCGCGGATACGTAGGCTATGCCCACCCGGACTAAGTCCCGTCGACAATGTGACCGTCCACTGCCCATTGCTGCCAACAGTTGCCACCGTGCTCATGACGGCACCGTCGGCGGGGCGCACAAGCCGGATGACACTGCCTTGACGAGCAGTGCCTGATACCGTTGTGGTCACTATCACGGCAGCGCCGAAAGCGGCTGGATTTCTCACTACAAGAGGCTGGGTTGTCCAAGTGGACCATTTGCCATAGTAGGACCACTGGCCAATAATCCGCGCGTCGTTCCCTTCCACAAGTCCGGTAATGCCAATGGTGTGCCATTGATTGCCCATAAACATAGTTCCAGTAAGAATCCACTTGGGGGTGGATCCGGAGTAAGATTTCATCCAGACCTCATGGGCTCCACTCCTCTGCGGAATAATGAACTTAAGTTCCATCGTGGTGCCGACAAGCAGCGTACTTCCAGCGTGGTAAAACTGCGGGCCGTCTTCCGATACGCCCTCATCGGGGTTCCAGTCACCGGAATACAGTGGTGGCTCAACGTCCCCAGGAACAGAGGTATCCTCTGGCGCATTGAAAATCTTTTTTTTATCCTCTGACATGATCGCGCTCCTTCTGCAGGCCTCCGGCCGATAAGCTCTTTTTCTACAGAAAAGGCGAATAAATTGGCACCTGTAAAAACTGACAGTCCAGACAAACGGTAGAGCCCGGTAAAGCTATATTTCAGAAGCCTTCAACGCTCTCATCCCTCGGCTACGACGGGTTGCGCCTTTGCCTACAGTTCCCTCAGAGTCCGCCGGCTTGGGCACCTCGGCGTTGACCCGAAACTTGGCCCACGTCGCTGTCAATCAGCGATCGGGTTTAGTCGCCCGAAGGATATGAATGTGGAGTGAGATGGGATTGATGCTGACGGAGCGGTCGCTGGATAACGAGCGGGCGATTAAGCGGACCTGACCTTTAGATGTCGGGCGTCTGTCCTGACGCCATCCCGGGCGGGCTCGCTCCCACAGTGACAGGCGCTGATCACAACCTTTATGTTCAACGCAATCTCCTGCGGGAGCCTGCTGGCGGTAGCAATAATGAAAGCGCCGCAGCCCATTCAGGCAGAAGCAGGCAACGGCTGAAAACTGAAGTACTGCTTCAGTGCCTCGACCAATTGTCCATACTCCGGCGGTGCCCGTTGCAGGCTGAAGCCGGCGTCATAGTGCTGGGGGGTTGCATCTTCGTGGCACCACAGGCAGCAGGCATTGAGATCGATCACCTGCTGACGGTTCCCATCCATGGGGATTTTCAGGCGCAGATTGAAATCGGCGCCCACCATCATCGGCAACTGGCTGATCAACATCAGCCCGTCCTGGGACAGGTTGCCCAGAAAGCCAATGGGTTTGTCGGTGACGGTGTTGAACACCCTGAGGAAGTACGGCAGCTGATGCCGTTCGATCCGGCGGTCGGTAAACATGCGCAGTTCGCCATGCAAGGCTCCATCACGGAGCCGCACCTTTGCTTCGGAACGTCCCGTACTCGGGCCGCTCTCCCCGCTTCCGGTGTGCCGGTCGCCAAGTCGCCGTCACCTTACCGCTGACCAGTTGCAGGTGTTGCTCCGGATCTCTGCTTGTATGCTGGATCCGGGTTATCTGACTATAGCTGAGCTTGTACACACGGCCAGATTTTGTACGGTATCCCTGTCGTCAGAAACGCGTCGGGCGCACCACGGCAGCAGCGCTGCGCGTCGGGTAATGGCCCAGGCTCTGCAAGGTTTCCAGGCGCGCGCGGGCGCGGTAGGCGTATTCGCTGTTCGGGTACGAAGCGATGATGAACTGGTAGGTCTGCACCGCGTCAATGTAGAGCTTCTGCCGTTCCAGGCACTGGCCGCGCATCATCGACACTTCCGGCCACACGTACGGGCGGGCGCGGCTGGCGCGTTCGACCTTGGACAGCTCGAGCATGACCTGCTCGCAATTGCCACGATCATAGGCGCTGTAGGCGTTGTTCAAATGATGGTTCATCGACCAACGGGTGCAGCCCGTGACGGCGAGGACGCTGAGGGCAAGGGCGGCAATGGGCAACAATCGCATGGGGGTTCTCCTGTCTTGTGCTCTGTATCGACCCCTGCCGAGAAATCTTCAGAAGTGTTTGTGCCAGTTGTCGGTTCAATAAAGAAAACGATAAGTAGTGCAAACGAACAATGACTACACCCTTCGAGCATAGTAGCCTTCGCTGGCGCTTGAACTCAGGAGTCTTTGCATGTCCGTCCGTCGTACCAAAATCGTCGCTACCCTTGGCCCGGCCAGTAACTCGCCGGAAGTTCTCGAACAGCTGATTCTGGCTGGTCTGGACGT
>Ga0196970_1000850_pt1 | contig 27645 bp, 25 predicted proteins | sample S1v_513CmetaG_FD_148672 | JGI IMG/M metagenome (GOLD analysis project Ga0196970, IMG submission 148672) | Soil microbial communities from Anza Borrego desert, Southern California, United States - S1+v_5-13C | ecosystem: Environmental > Terrestrial > Soil > Desert | place: USA: California... | reverse complement strand
GGCCCGCCGCCATGTCCGCCAGCCCGCCGAACGGGTCGTAGACGAGGCCGTCCGGCGTGCAGGACAGCGCGTTCATGGTGAAGTCGCGGCGCGCCGCGTCCTCCTTCCAGTCGTCGGTGAACTCCACCCGCGCGTGCCGGCCGAAGGACTCGACGTCGCGGCGCAGCGTGGTGATCTCGTAGTGCTTCCTGTCCACCACCGCCGTCACCGTGCCGTGCGCGATGCCGGTGGGGATGGCGCGCACGCCGCCTTCCTCCAGCATGCGCATCACCGCGTCGGGCGGGGCGTGGGTGGCGATGTCGATGTCCTTGACCGGCCGGCCCAGCCAGCTGTCGCGCACGCAGCCGCCGACGAAGCGCGCGTCCGCCCCGCCCCGGTCGAGGGCGGCGAGCACCGCGCGCGTCTCCGGCGCGATCATCCAGGGCTGGGGCGACAGGCGGCCGGCGGGTGTCTGCATGGCTGCAAGCAATACCCCGCCCGCCCCTCGGTTTCCAGACCGCTCAGTGTCCAGGCGCGGGGCGCGTGGCGCCCGGAACCAGCCGGCCGTCCTCCATGTGGGCGGGCACGTACACCTCGCCCGGCGCGTCGCCGCCGGTCAGCGCCATGGCACCCAGCGTCAGCCCGGTCAGCAGCACGCCGCCGCCCACCAGCCAGGGCCACGGCGCCTCCACCCACCACGGCACCGGCCCGCCTTCCTGCGCGGCGCGCACGCGCCGGGCCTCCACGGTGGTGACGTACAGCAGGTACACGACCGTCGGCAGCACCAGCGGCAGGACGATGGTCAGGACGATTCTCAGCACGGGCCACTCACAGGAACAGGGTCATGTCGCTTCGCGCAGCACGTCGCGCAGGTTCACCAGCATGCCCGCCGTCGCCCCCCAGATGTACCGGTGCCCATAGGGAAAGGCGTAGAAGTGCCGTTCCTTGCCCAGCAGCGGGCGGCTGTGCCGCTGCGGGTTGGCGGGGTCCAGGATGAAGGACAGCGGCACCTCGAACACCTCCTCCACCTCGGTGGGGTCGGGGTCCAGCTCGAACGGCGGGCGGACGAGGCCGACCACCGGCGTCACCCGGAACCCGGTGCGCGTGACGTAGGTGTCCAGCCGACCCAGGATCTCGATCCGCCCGCGCGGCAGGCCGATCTCCTCCTCCGTCTCGCGCAGTGCCGTGTCCTCGGGTGCGGCGTCGGCGGGCTCCTGCCGGCCGCCGGGGAAGCTGATCTGCCCGGCGTGCGCCGACAAATGCGCGGTGCGCTGGGTGAAGATCACCGTCAGCCCCTCCGGCCGGTCGACCAGCGGCACCAGCACGGCAGCCTCGCGCAGGGCCTCGGGCAGGCCGGTTTCCTCGTAATAGTCGGGGTTCAGGTCGTGGTCGCCGCGCACCGTCCCCGGGCGCGGGCCGGCGGCGGCGCTGCCCGGAAAGCGCTTCTTCAGATCGTCCAGGGTCATTCGCCAGGCAGCCTGCCCAGCACGAAGCAGGTCCCCTTGCTCCATAGTCCGACTTCCGCCTCCCCGGTTTGCTGATCGGTCACGGCACGTTCGACCATGTCGTAGAATACAGGACGCGCGATCCGTGCCTCCAGCCCGTTTCTTATGTCGATGTAGGGGGACGGCTCCCCCGTCTCAGGATCATGGACGACCCGGATCGGGTGTTCCGGTCCGGCTTCCACCCATTCGTCTAAATTTGTACGGAAGGACAGCACCTGATCCCGGCCGCTTCCGCTTGCCGTCATCTCCACGGCGACGAAGGGAACATCCTCGACGACTATGCGCCCGCGCTCGACGGGAGTGACCAGCCAATACTCTCCTGCGTCATCCCGCCGCAACACGGTGGCGAACAGCTTCGCCAGCTCGATCCGGCGGATCGGTTCCCCATCATGGAACCAGGTGCCGTCGCGCGCAATGCGTATGCCGAACGATTTCTCCACCGGCACACGGCCTAACCCGTCCGCCGAAACCGCATCATGCGGCATGGACCGCTTGCCTTCCTCGCCTTCACCGCCGACCTTGTTCATGGCGTTTTCCAACAAACCTTCCTTCAGACCCAGCATCCGACAAAATCACTCAGGCAACGCAATTTCGCCATACTCGTCACATAGGTCCCCAAGCACGGGATTTGAACTGGGAGACTCATGCCTTGAGCGCCACCGACGCGACCCGCCCGGCTCCGATGCCTGAAAATCCGCACCAGCTCCTGGCCGAGGTGGAGACGCTGGGCGGCCGGCTGGCCCTCGTTCGCGACCGCATCGGCCGCGTCATCTTCGGCCAGCAGGAGGTCGTCGACCTGACGCTGGTCACGCTGCTGGCCGGCGGCCACGTGCTGCTGATCGGCGTCCCCGGCCTCGCCAAGACGCGGCTGGTGGAGACGCTGGGCACCGTCCTGGGCCTCGCCGAGAAGCGCATCCAGTGCACGCCCGACCTGATGCCGGCCGACATCCTGGGCTCCGAAGTGCTGGAGGAAGGCGAAGGCGGCCGCCGCTCCTTCCGCTTCATCCCCGGCCCGGTGTTCTCCCAGCTCCTCATGGCGGACGAGATCAACCGCGCCAGCCCGCGCACGCAGTCGGCGCTCTTGCAGGCCATGCAGGAGCACCGCGTGTCGGTGGCCGGCCACTACCATCCCCTGCCCCAGCCCTTCCACGTCCTGGCCACCCAGAACCCGCTGGAGCAGGAGGGCACCTACCCGCTGCCCGAGGCGCAGCTCGACCGCTTCCTGATGCAGGTGGACGTCACCTACCCCGACCGCGACGCGGAGCGGCGCATGGTCATCGCCACCACCGGCGCCAGCGTGGAGCAGGCGGTCACCGTGCTCTCCCCCGCCGACCTGATGGCCGCACAACAGCTGGTCCGCCGCATCCCCATCGGCGAGAGCGTGGTGGAGGGCATCCTCGACCTCGTGCGCAGCGGCCGTCCCGAAACGTCCGACGTGCCGGAGGTGCGCAGCCACGTCGCCTGGGGTCCCGGCCCGCGCGCCAGCCAGGCGCTGATGCTGGCGGCCCGCGCCCGCGCGGTGCTGGACGGCCGGCTGTCGCCGTCGCTGGACGACGTGGTGGCGCTGGCCAAGCCGATCCTGCGCCACCGCATGGCGCTGAACTTCGCCGCGCGCGCCGACGGGGTCACCCTCGACGCCGTGATCGACCGCCTGTGCGCCCCGCTGCTGTGAGGCGTGCCTGATGGCGGCCCGCACCTCCCACGGCACGGAAACCCTGCGCGCGCAGCAGCGCGCCGAAACGCTGGCCGCGCGCCTGCCGCCGCTGCTGGTGGCGGCCGAGCGGGTGGCCTCCACCGTGGCGCAGGGCGTGCACGGCCGCCGCCGCGTCGGTTTGGGCGAGACGTTCTGGCAGTTCCGCCGCTACCAGCCGGGCGACGCGCCGTCCATGATCGACTGGCGCCAATCCGGCAAGACGCAGCCCGTCTACGTGCGCGAGAACGAGTGGGAGGCGGCGCAGAGCGTGTGGCTGTGGCGAGACCGCTCGTCGTCCATGGACTACCGCTCGGTGCCGGAGCTGCCGACCAAGCGGGAGCGCGCCGACCTGCTGCTGCTGGCGCTCACCGTGCTGCTGATCCGCGGCGGCGAGCGGGTGGCGCTCCTGAACTCCGGCGTGCGGCCGGACCACGGCAAGAACGCGCTGAACCGGATCGCCGGGCTGATGACCGACCCGCGCACCACCCCCGTGGGCGACGGCCTGCCGCGCGTCGAGCCGCTGCCGCGCCACGCGCAGGTGGTGCTGTTCGGCGACCTGCTGTCGCCCCTGCCGGAGATCCACGCCACCGTCGCCGGCCTGACCGGGCGCGGCGTGCGCGGCCACCTGCTCCAGGTCCTCGACCCCGCCGAGGAGACGCTGCCCTTCGACGGCCGCGTCGAGTTCGAGGGGATGGAGGGCGAGGACGAGCTGCTGGTGCCGCGCGTCGAGGCGGTGCGCACGGCCTACCTGGAACGGCTGCGCGCGCACCAGGACGGTCTGGCCGCGCTGGCGCGCGCCGCCGGCTGGACCTTCGCCGTGCACCGCACCGACCGCCCGCCGCAGACGGCGCTGCTGTCCCTGTGGGGTGCCCTGGCGCAGGAGACGGTGTGAGGACGTTTCGCCCCCTCTCCACCCCCTGGGGAGAACGAAAAGCCCCTCTCCCCTGCGGGAGAGGGGTTGGGGAGAGGGGGAACGGTATGCACATTATGCCCTTATGGCTCTGAGTGCTGATTGAATGCTGGGATTCGGCTCATTCGCCTTCGCGGCACCTTGGGTTCTGGCGGCGCTGATCGTGCTGCCGGTGCTGTGGTGGCTGCTGCGCATCACCCCACCGGCCCCGCGCATCGTGCGCTTCCCGGCGATCCGGCTGCTGCGCGACCTCGTGGCGCGCGAGGAAACGCCGGCGCGCACGCCGCTGTGGCTGCTCATCCTGCGCATCCTCATCGCCGCGCTGGTCATCCTGGCATTGGCCGGCCCACTGCTGAACCCGCGCGCCGCCCTGCCCGGCGGCGGGCCGCTGCTGCTGGTCGTCGACAACGGCTGGGCCGCCGCGCGTGACTGGCCGTCCCGCCGCCGCCTGATGGAGGAGCTGGTGGGGCAGGCCGACCGGCAGTCGCGCCCCGTCATCCTGCTCGCCACCGCCGCCCCGGCCAACGGCGACAAGATCGCCGCCTCCCCGCCCCTGCCGGCGGTCGAGGCCCGCCGCCTCGTCCAGGCGCTGGAGCCGCAGCCCTGGCCCACCGACCGCGCCGCAGCGCTCGACGCGCTGAAAGGCCTGACCGTGAACGGCGCCACGCACGCCGTCTGGCTGTCCGACGGTGTCGGCGACGCCAACGTCCGCCCGCTCGCCACCGCGCTTCAACGCCTGGGCTCCGTCGAGGTGCTGGACGACGCCGGTGCGCGCCCGCCGCACCTGCTGCTGCCCCCGGCGACCGAGGGCACGGCGCTCACCGCCCGCATCGTCCGCGCCGACCCCGCCCGCCCGGAACCCGTCACCGTCCGCCTGTCCGCGTCCGACGGCCGCCTGCTGACGCGCGAGACCGTCGCCTTCGACGCCGGCCAGCCGTCGCGCGAGGTGCGCCTGGACGTGCCCGTCGAGCTGCGCAACGAGGCCGCCAGCCTGCGCATCGAGAACGAGACGACGGCCGGCGCCACCGTCCTGCTGGACGAGCGCTGGCGCCGCCGCCCCGTCGGCCTCGTCTCCGGCCGGCCGGAGGGCGAGAACCAGCCGCTGCTGTCCGACCTGCACTACCTCGCCCGCGCGCTGGAGCCGTACAACGAGGTGCGGCGCGGCGAGACGATGGAGCTGCTGAAGCGCGACCTCGCCGTGCTGATCCTGTCCGACGTCGGCTCGCTGACCGGGCAGGAGGCCGGCACCATCGAGGACTGGGTGAAGAAGGGCGGCGTGCTGGTGCGCTTCGCCGGCCCGCGTCTGGCGCAGAACGCCGACTCGCTGGTGCCCGTGCGCCTGCGCCTGGGCGACCGCGCGCTGGGCGGTGCGCTGTCGTGGTCGGAGCCCATGCGCCTCCAGCCCTTCGACGGCAAGAGCCCGTTTGCCGGCCTGCGCATCCCCGAGGATGTGCTGGTCAACCGGCAGGTTCTGGCCGAACCCTCCCTCGACCTCGCCGACCGCACCTGGGCGCGGCTGGCCGACGGCACGCCGCTGGTCACCGCCGAGAAGCGCGGCGACGGCTGGATCGCGCTGATGCACACCACCGCCAACCCGGACTGGTCGAACCTCGCCCTCTCCGGCCTGTTTGTCGACATGCTGCGCCGCGTGGTGGCGCTCAGCGAAGGTGTTGCCGGCCCCACCCGCGCCGCCTCGCTCGACCCGCTGCAGGTGCTGGACGGCTACGGCCGGCTGATCCCGCCGCCGCCCACCGCCTTCCCGCTGGCATCCGACGCCTTCAGCGCCGAGGCGATCGGCCCGCGCCACCCGCCCGGCTTCTACGGCACGGAGGACGCGCGCCGCGCCCTCAACCTCACCACGCTGGTCACCAAGGTGGAGCCGATGGGCACCCTGCCGCCCGGCGTCGCCCGCGCCGGCTATGGCGAGCGGGGCGAGGTGGCGCTGAAGCCGCCGCTGCTCGCCATCGCCTTGGCGCTTGCCGTGCTCGACCTGCTGATCGCCTTGGCGCTGCGCGGCCTGCTCGGCCGCTGGGCGCGCCCGCGCCGCGCCGCCGCCACCGCTGCCGTGGTCGCCCTGGCCGTCACCCTCGCCCCCCTCGGCGCGCCGCGCGCCGCCGACGACGCGCAGGCCGTCAAGGTCACCGCCGAGACCTACCTCGCCCACGTCCGCACCGGCGACCCGTCGGTGGACGCCACCGCGCGCGCCGGCCTGGAAGGCTTGGTGGAGGTGCTGAACCGCCGCACCGCCGTGGAGACCGCCGGCACCCAGGCCGTGGATATCGAGGCGGACGAGCTGGCCTTCTTCCCCCTGCTGTACTGGCCGGTCACCACCACGCAACGCCCGCTGTCCGACCGGGCGCGCGGGCGGGTGAACGAATACCTGCGCAACGGCGGCACCATCCTGTTCGACACGCGCGATCAGGCGGCCTCCCTGATGCCCGGCGCCGGCCCCGGCAGCATGGCCTTGCAGAAGCTGGTGGCCGGATTGGACGTGCCGGCCCTGGCCCCGGTGCCGCCCGACCACGTGCTGACCAAGTCCTTCTACCTCCTCCAGGACTTCCCCGGCCGCTACGCCGGCGGCGAGGTGTGGGTGGAGGCGCGCGAGGGCAAGGCCAACGACGGCGTGTCCTCCATCATCGTCGGCGCCAACGACTGGGCGTCGGCCTGGGCCGTCGACCCGCGCACCGGCCAGGCGCAGTTCGCCGTGGTTCCCGGCGGCGAGCGCCAGCGCGAGATGGCCTTCCGCGTCGGCGTCAACGTCGTGATGTACGCGCTGACCGGCAACTACAAGGCCGATCAGGTGCACGTGCCCGCCATCCTTGAAAGGCTCGGCCAATGATCCGGTCAATGACGGGGGGCCGATGATGGACGGCATGTCGGTCGCGCTGTCGCCGCTGCTCCCCTGGGGCATCCTGGCGCCGCTGTTCGCCGTGGCGCTGGCCGTGGTGCTGCTGGGCCTGTTCCGCCGCGCGCGCGGCGTGCTGTGGCGCCTGCTGGCGCTGGCCGTGCTGGCGGTGGCGCTGCTCAACCCCTCGCTCGTCAACGAGAAGCGCGAGCCGATCAAGGACGTCGCCATCGTCGTGGTGGACGACTCCCCCAGCCAGAACATCGGCGACCGCCGCGCGCGGGCCGAGCGCGCCCTCAACGACCTCACCGACAAGCTGAAGCGCTTCGACGACCTGGACGTGCGCGTGGTGCGCGCCGGGGATGGCGCAGCCGGCGGCATCAACGAAACGCACCTGTTCGACGCGCTGACCCGCGCCATGGCCGACGTGCCGCGCCGCCGCATGGCGGGTGCGGTGCTGATCACCGACGGCCAGGTGCACGACGTGCCGGAGAACGTGGCGAAGCTGGCCGAGATCGGGCCGATCCACACGCTGCTGACCGGCAACCGCGACGAGGGCGACCGCCGCATCGCCATCGTGCAGGCGCCGGCCTACGGCATCGTCGGCAAGCCGGTCGAGCTGACCATCCGCATCGACGACATGCCCGGCCGCCAGTCGCCCAACGCCATGGTGACCCTGCGCCAGGACGGCGGCGCGCCGCGCACCGTCCAGGTGCCGGTGGGCCGCGACTTCCACCTGGACCTGCCGGTCGCCCACGGTGGCCAGAACGTGCTGGAGCTGGAGGTGGAGGCGGCGAAGCAGGAACTCACGCTCGCCAACAACCGCGCGGCGGTGGTGGTGAACGGCGTGCGCGACCGGCTGCGCGTCCTGCTGGTCTCCGGCGAGCCGCACGCGGGGGAGCGCACGTGGCGCAACCTCCTGAAGGCCGACCCCTCGGTGGACCTCGTCCACTTCACCATCCTGCGCCCGCCCGAGAAGCAGGACGGCACGCCCATCCGCGAGCTGTCGCTGATCGCCTTCCCCATCCGCGAGCTGTTCGAGGTGAAGCTCGACGAGTTCGACCTGATCATCTTCGACCGCTACCGCCGCCGTGGCGTGCTGCCGCAGATGTACCTGGAGAACATCGCCCACTACGTGGAAAAGGGCGGCGCCCTGCTGGAGACCAGCGGCCAGGGCTTCGCCACGCCGCTGTCGCTGTTCCGCACGCCCTTGGGCTCCGTCCTGCCGGCCGAGCCGACCGGGCAGGTGCTCGACCAGCCGTTCAAGCCGAAGGTCACCGACCTCGGCCGCCGCCACCCGGTCACCACCGGCCTGCCCGGCGACCGCATCGACGCCGATCCCGAATGGGGCCGCTGGTTCCATCAGGTGGAGGTGCAGCCGAACGGCGGCTCCGTCGTGATGGAGGGCGCCCAGGGCCGGCCGCTGCTGGTCCTCAACCGCGTCGGCGAGGGCCGCGTGGCGCAGCTGGCGTCCGACCAGATCTGGCTGTGGAGCCGCGGCTACGAGGGCGGCGGCCCGCAGGCGGAGCTGCTGCGCCGCCTCGCCCACTGGCTCATGAAGGAGCCGGAGCTGGAGGAGAACGACCTGCGCGCCCGCGTCGACGGCAACCGCATCACGGTGGAGCGCCGCTCGCTGGAGCCCGACCCGCGCAACGTCACCCTGACCACGCCGTCGGACGAGACGCGCACGCTGGAGATGAAGGACGACAAGTCCGGCCGCGCCACCGCGACGGTGATCGCGGCGGAGCCCGGCATTTACCGCGTCTCCGACGGCGAGCGCACGGCGCTGGCCGTGGTGGGCGCCGTCAACCCGCCGGAGCTGGCCGACGTCCGCTCCACCGGCGACCGGCTGAAGCCGGTGGCCGACGCCACGCACGGTGCCGTGCAGTGGATCGCCGACTACTCCGGCCCCACCCGCGCCGGCCCCGACGTGCGCCGCACGCGCCCCGACCGCGACCAGTCCGGCTCCGGCTGGATCGGCCTGCGCGCCAACGGCGACTTCGTGGTGACCGGCGTCTCCGACGTGCCGCTGCTCCCCATCGCCGGCGTCCTGGCGCTGGCGCTCGGCGCCCTCCTCCTGGCGTGGCGGCGCGAGGGGCGGTAGCCCCGGATTGACAATATTCCTAGGGAAAGCCATGATCGGGGTGATCATGGCCTTTCTCTGTGGGCAACGCTTCCAACGGAAAATGCGGGATATGGCCGAATGCAACACGTGGCGATATCCGTTGCATCCCGTTGCATCCGGTTGCATTTGCCGCCGCGTGACGGCGCACGGGCATACCCCGTTGCACAGCCGCGCGTTTGCGATTATGGTGCCGCTCCTTTCCGGGATTGGGGCGTCGCCAAGCGGTAAGGCAGCGGTTTTTGGTACCGCCATTCCCAGGTTCGAATCCTGGCGCCCCAGCCATCCTCTCCCGGCAGATTTTCCCGGCATACGGCACAGCGCCATTCATAATGGCGACTTGCCCCGCGCGGTGCAGCGGGAGATCCTGGATTGGGCCACCGCCAAGCGCGACCGGCTGGTGGCCGAGTGGAACCGCTTGAACCCCGATGTCCCCTTCAGCCTGTTACGAGGCACGCCATGGCCGAGATCCCGCGGATCGAGTCCGCCTCCATCGCCGGAACGGTACTGACGGTGGTCTGGCGCGACGGCGGCAGCGACACGGTCGACCTCGCCGGCTGGCTGGCCCGGCCCGGCCCGCCGGAATGCGATATTCTGAAAGATCCGGCGGTACTCGCGCGGCCACGGGTGGCCGGCTACGGCACCGTGGTCGCATGGGACGACGAGGGTGACGTCGGGATCGACAACATCCACATCCGGTTGCTGGCCGACGAACAGAAGCCGTTCGGAGCCCAGGACCTCGCCACGTGGCAGGAACGCCTCGGCCTCTCCAACCAGGAAGCCGCCGACATCCTGGACGTCGCGCTGAGCACCTTCCACACCTACAAGAACGGAACCGCCCGGATTCCCAGCGCGGTGCAGATCGCCTGCCGGGCCATCGAGCGCGACCCCCTGCTGTTCGAGGCGCACTACCGCCCGCGCCGCCCGCCAGGCCGGCCGCCGAAGGCGGCATAGTGTTACCGGTGCCGCCGAAGGCGGCATAACCTCACCCGTGCCGCCAGACCTTCACGGCTGATAACAGCAGGATCGCCGCCAGCAGCGGCAGCAGCACCGCACCCGGCACCACGCCCAGCAGTTGCCCGCCGACGAAGGCGCCGATCACCGACCCCGCCGCCATCACCACCACGAAGGCCCGGTTGCGGCCCAGCACGGTGAAGCTGCGGTCGCGGCTGTAGCGGGCGAAGCCGGCGATCATCGTGGGCAGGCTCACGGCCAGCGACAGGCTGCCCGCCAGCTTCACGTCGGCGCCGAACAGCAGGACCAGCGTCGGGATCAGCAGCTCGCCACCCGCCACCCCCATCAGCGACGCGACGACCCCGATGCCGAACCCCGCCGCCACGCCGGCCACCATCTGAAGCCATCCGTCGACCACGGCCCCGCCGCCGCCCTCCCCGTGCCCGAACAGCAGGGCACCGGCGATCAGCACCAGCAGGACGGCGATGACGCGGTAGAGCGATTGGGCGCGCAGCCGCGTCGCCCAGCCGGCGCCCAGCCACGCGCCCGCCAGACTGCCCGCCAGCAGGTTGACGACCACGCCCCAGTGCGCCGCCACCGCGTCCAGCGGGACCGCCCCCATGCGGAACGGCAGGGCGAAGGCCACGACGACGAGGCTCATGGCCTTGTTCAGGATCACCGCCTCCAGCGCCGCGAAGCGGAAGGCGCCGATCAGCAGCGGCAGGCGGAACTCCGCCCCGCCCAGGCCGATCAGCCCGCCCAGCCCGCCGATGACGGCGCCCCCGCCGAAGGCGGCCATCCGCCCGCGCCCGGCGCCGGCATGCCCATGCGCGTCAGTCACCCGCCACCTCCTTCGACACCAGCGCCACGCCCTTCACCTGCGCGAACACCGGCTGGCCCGGCGCCAGACCCAGCATCTCCCACGACTTGCGGGTGACGCGCGCCAGCATGCGGGCCCCCTGCCCGTCCTCGCCCAGCGCCACCACGGCCATGACCTGCACCGCGTCCTGCGGCTCGGCGGCGACGATGCGCGCCGGCATGACGTTGAGGATCGTGCTGCCGGCCGACGGCTGGCGCGCCAGACTGACGTCGGTTGCGGCGATGCGCACCCGGCGCCCCGCCCCGACGGGGCCGAGGTCGCCCGGCACCTGCAGCCGCCCGCCAGCAAGGTCCAGCGTGGTCAGGCCATAGGCCGGCTCGTGCCCCTGCACCACGGCCGGCAGGGTCACGCCGGCCTCCGGCATGCGGGCGATGGGCAGCGCCGGGTCGGCCTGCAGCTCCTGCACCGGGCCGGACGCCACCACCCGCCCGTCCCGCAGCAGCACCAGATGGTCGGCCAGCCGCTCCACCTCCGCGATGTCGTGGCTGACGTAGAGCACGGGCACGGACAGCACCTCGTGCAGCCGCTCCAGGTACGGCAGGATCTCGTCCTTGCTGAAGCGGTCCAGCGCGGCCAGCGGCTCGTCCATCAGCAGCAGGCGCGGCTGCGCCAGCAGGGCGCGCCCGATGGCGACGCGCTGGCGCTCGCCCCCCGACAGGTTCTGCGGCGAGCGGTCGAGCAGGCGGCCGATGCCCAGCAGCTCGACCACCTCGCCCTCGCGGATGGTCTCCGGCACGCCGCGCCCCACCGTGCGGCGGTGGCCGTACAGCAGGTTGGCCCGCACCGACATGTGCGCGAACAGGTTCGCCTCCTGGAAGACATAGCCGATGGGCCGCTTGTGGACCGGCCGGAAACGGCCGCCGTCCTGCCAGACGTCGCCGCCCAGCGCGAAGCGCCCGTCGAGCCGCTGGAGCCCGGCGACGCAGCGCAGCACCGTCGTCTTGCCGCAGCCCGAAGGCCCGAACAGCGCGGTGACGCCGCGCCCCGGCGCCTCGAACGCCACGTCTATGGCGAAGGCGCCCAGCCGCCCCCGGAAGCGGGCCTCCATCCGCGCCGTCACCGCTTCACCCGCCCGACGCGCTTTTCCAGCGTCATCATAGTCAGGATCACGATGAAGGAGAACACCAGCATGCCGGCGGACAGCAGATGCGCCTCGGTCCATTGCAGCGTCTCGACGTAGTCGAGAATGGCCACCGACAGCACGCGGGTCTTACCGGGAATGTTGCCGCCGATCATCAGCACCACGCCGAACTCGCCCACCGTGTGGGCGAAGCCCAGCACCGCGCCCGTCAGGAAGCCGCTCCGTGCCAGCGGCAGCGCCACGGTGAGAAAGCTGTCGAGCGGCGAGGCGCGCAGCGTCGCCGCCGCCTCCAGCGGACGGTCGCCGAACGCCTCGAAGGCGTTGCGGATCGGCTGCACCACGAAGGGCATGGAGAAGAGGACGGAGCCGATGAGCAGCCCCTCGAACGTGAAGGCCAGCGACCGCGCCCCCCACAGCGAGGCCAGCCAGCCGCCCGGCCCGTCCGGACCCAGCAGCATCAGCAGGTAGAAGCCCAGCACGGTGGGCGGCAGCACCAGCGGCAGCGCCACCACGGTCGCCACCGCCTCCTTCCACCACGCCTGCGAACGCGCCAGCCACCACGCCAGCGGCGTGCCCAGCAGCAGCAGGATCACCGTGGTCAGCGCGGCCAGCTGAAGCGTCAGCAGGATGGGTTGCCAGATCATGATGGCGGCCGGCCGTCAGTCGACCGCCAGGATGATGTGCCCGGCGTCGATCAGCGCGCAGGCCGGCTGGCCGACCGCGATGGCCAGCTCATCGGCGCTGTGGCGGGTGATGATGGCGACCAGCGTCTTGCCGCCGCCGATGTCCAGCGAGACCTCGGTGTTGACGGCGCCGTCCTCGCGCCGCGCGATGGTGCCCTCGATGCGGTTGCGCACGGAGGTGCGGCGCGCGTCGTCGGCGGGGGCCAGAATGACGAAGGGCGCCTTGATCAGCGCCGTCGCCTCGCGGCCCGGGAACAGGCCCAGGTCGCGCACCGCGTCGCGGGTGACGATGGCGGTCAGGGTCGTGCTGTCGGACACGGCCAGGGCCACCTCGGCGTTCACCGCGCCGTCGGTGATGCCGGTGATGGTGCCGCGCAGTGCGTTGCGGGCGCTGGTGCGCATGAAGAACCCCCACATCAGGTTGGCTGCCGAGATGCCGGTGCCGGCAAGGTCCGGCTCCAGCGCGCCGAAGGCCCGCGCCAGCTCGCCCTCCAGCCGGTGGAAGGTCTCGACCAGCCGCACGCCTTCCGGCGTCAGCGTGGCCCCGCCGCCCCGCCGGCCGCCGGCCTGGGCGCCGACCAGCGGGCGGCCGAACAGGTTGTTCATGGCGTCCACCGCGTCCCAGGCCGCCTTGTAGGTGATGCCCACCGCCCGCGCGGCACCCGAGATGCTGCCCTCCCTCGCCACCGCCTCCAAGAGGCGGATGCGCTCGGCGCCAACGGGCGAGGCGTTGGGGCCGGCGAAGGAAACCTGGGCGCGGACAGACATGGCCGATCCTTCGATTGGAGCGATATGTACAGCCGATATATAACGCAGCCGCCCGCGAAGGGAAACCGTTTCCCGCCGGACCGATGCATGCCCGTCCTGCCGTCGGGCACCGCAACATCTGCCGAAGAGCCGAGTTGTCTTCGAGGGCCGGCTTGATCACGGTCGGCGGGAGGAGACGGCGTGCGTGAGTGACCCGGCGAGCGGACAGGCCCTGCTTCACTTCCCCGCGGACGGCGGCGGGGTCGGCGCGCTCATGCGCACACACGACTGGTCCACCTCGCCGCTCGGGCCGCCCGAGCGCTGGCCGCAGTCGCTGCGCAGCGTCGTGGGCCTGCTGCTCGCATCCAAGTTCCCGATGTTCGTCGCCTGGGGGCCGGAGCTGGGCTTCCTCTACAACGACAGCTACGCGCCAATTCTCGGCGAGAAGCACCCCCGGGCGCTGGGCCGCCGGTTCAGCGACATCTGGAGCGACATCTGGGAGGATATCCGCCCCCTCGTCGACCGGGCGCTGGCCGGCGAGGCGACGTTCCACCAGGACCTCCCCCTCACCATGCTGCGCAACGGGTACGAGGAGCAGACCTGGTTCACCTTCTCCTATTCCCCCGTCCGGGACGAGAGCGGCGCCGTCGCCGGCATGTTCTGCGCCTGCACGGAAACCACCGGAACGGTGCTCGCCGAATGGCGCCAGAACTTCCTGCTGGCGCTGGGCGACCGGCAGCGCGAGCTGCGCGACCCGCTCGCCATCACCGCCGCGGCGGCGGAAATGCTGGGCCGGCGCCTGAACGTGGCGCAGGTCGGCTACACCGACGTCGACGACAGCGGCGAATGGCTCACCATCGGGCGGGACTGGAGCGACGGGCGCATCCCCAGCGTCGTCGGCCGCCACCGCCTGGCCGACTTCGGGCCGGCCATCGCCTCGGCCCTGCGCGGCGGCACCCCCCTCGTGGTGCCCGACGTGCGCACCGACACGCGCACGCGCGAGCCGCCCGTTGCCGCGGCCTTCGCCGCGCTGTCCATACGCGCGGTGCTGGCCGTGCCGCTGGTCAAGCAGGGGCGGCTGGCGGCGACGCTGTTCCTGCACCATTCCGAACCCCGCAACTGGACCGCGGCCGAAATCGCCCTGGCCGCCGACGTCGCCGAACGCACCTGGGCGGAGAACGAGCGCGCGCGCGCCGAAGCGGCCCTGCGCGAGAGCGAGGCGCGCTTCCGCCACATGGCCGACAACGCGCCGGTGATGGTGTGGGTGACCGATCCGGACGGGCGCTGCACCTACCTCAGCCGCAGCTGGTACGCCTTCACCGGCCAGACGCCGGAAACGGCGCTGGGCCACGGCTGGCTGGACGCGGTCCACCCGGACGACCAGGCGGCGGCGGAGCGGCGGTTCCATGAGGCGACCGCCACGCGCGCGCCGTTCCGGATGGAGTACCGCCTGCGCCGGCACGACGGGGAGTGGCGCTGGGCCATCGACGCCGCCGCCCCCCGCTTCGCCGACGGCGGCGCGTTCCTCGGCTTCGTCGGCTCGGTGATCGACATCACCCTGCGCAAGCGGGCCGAGGAGGCCCTGGAGCAGGCCAAGGAAGCCGCCGAACGGGCCAACCTCGCGAAGTCCCGCTTCCTGGCCGCCGCCAGCCACGACCTGCGCCAGCCGATGCAGTCGCTGCTGCTGTTCCTGGAAATCCTGAAACCGCACGTGGCGTCCAAGGGGCAGGACGCGCTGAGGCACCTGGGCCGCGGGCTGGACGCCCTGCGCGACCTGCTGGACAGCCTGCTCGACATCTCGCGCCTGGACGCCGGCATCGTGCAGCCGGCCGTCGAAACCTTCGCCGTCGGCGACCTGATCGAGCAGATCGGCAGCGCCTCCGCCCCGGTCGCCGCAGCCAAGGGCCTGGAGCTGCACACGACGCCATGCCCGGCGGCGGTGCGCAGCGATCCCACTCTGCTCGGCCGCATGCTGCGCAACCTCGTGGAAAACGCGCTGCGCTACACCGACGCGGGCCGCATCACCATCGAGTGCCACGAGCGCGCGGGGCGCCTGCGCGTCGAGGTGCACGACACCGGCATCGGCATCCCGCCCGAGCACCTGGAACGGATCTGGGAGGAGTTCCACCAGGTCGGCAACCCCGAGCGCGACCGCAACCGCGGCCTCGGGCTGGGCCTCGCCATCGTGCAGCGGTTGTCCGTGCTGCTCGACCATCCGGTCGACGTCCGCTCCACGCCCGGCCGTGGATCGGTGTTCGCGATCGAGGTGCCGCTGGGGCGGGACGCCCCGCAGCTGGCCGCCGCCCCGGCCGGGGAGGCCGCCGGGCAGGGCCGCTTCGCCGTCCTGGTGGACGACGACGCCATCGTGCTCCTGGCGCTGAAGGCGACGTTCGAGTCCTGGGGCTACGCGGTGCTGGCCGCCGGCTCGGCCGATCAGGCGCTGGCCGGCCTGCGCATGGCCGGCCGGCGGCCGGACGTCGTCGTGGCGGACTACCGGCTGCGCGAAGGCCGCTCCGGCACGGAGGCGATCCTGCGGGTTCGCGAGACCTTCGGCACCGGCATTCCCGGCATCGTCCTGACCGGAGAGACCGGCGGCGAGGTCCACCAGGACGCGACCGAACATCGCTTCGAGGTCATCCACAAGCCGGTCACCCCCCGCCAGCTGGCCGGCGCCCTGGAGCGGCTCACTCCGCAGCGGTGAGGCCGCAGCCGCAGGGCCGGCGCCGCCCGGGCGGTCATACTCCCAGGCTCCAAACAGATTATGACCAGTCGTCAAAGACGTAATCCACTGGGATAATGTGGCGGCGGAACAACAAGCGCGACAAACAGCACGCACACGCAAGATATGTCTCTTGCGTCTTCTTGGAAATTCCGTAGCTTATTGGTTAACACCCGAACAACGGGGTGCACCATTCCCTACATGGCGGGAGATTCGCATGTCCGTTCTGGATATCGCGGCGGCAACTTCGCCCATAGAAGCGCTTTCAAGCGAACTTGCGGCAACTGCAGAAGCAATTGTCAACGAATTGGTCTCCGGTCCTTTCCTGCCTATCTTTGAAAGGCACGAGATCGAAAGACTTGTGTGTTCGCCGATGTTCCGCAGTTTCCTTGAAAGCGAACACAACGCGCGCACCCGAAAACTGGCAAGCGGCTCTCTCTTCATGGCATGACTTCCACAGACCTGGGCACGGGTGCCGCCGCCAAATGATCGCCTGCGATCTTCCAGACGGCGGCACCCCGTACCGGCCTTGCGTCCCCCCTGGGTCCCATGCCCTTTGGCGGCATGGAAGCACCCTTCCCGGCGATCCATATCCTTCCAACGGAGAACCCCATGCGGAGGAGATCATGGACATCAGGGTCTGCTTTGAGAACAAGGAGAAGGTGAACGTCGACGACGCGGCGATGATGCGCCATTACAGCGAAAGCTACCTCGCCGACTTCTCCCCGGAATGGGCTGGCTTCATCATGCTGCCCCACAACGAAACGAAGCGCGGCACGATGGAGCCGGTGTGGCAGGTGCTGATCCGCAACGCCACCGACCGGACGGAGCACGACCTGATCGATTACCTCCAGCGCAACCCCATGGCCGGCTACCACGTCCACGTCTACCGGAAGGACGGCGGCCGGCAGATGAAGGTCTTCTGAGCGAAGCGCTTGCCTGAACGCGTCATCGGGGGCTAGGTTTGCCAGCCTTCAACCGACGGCTTCCCTTCCGGCAGGTCCTTCCCATGATCGACGTGAACGCGCTCGCCCCGCACCTCAAGAACGTGCTGTGGGACGCCGACATCCCCGAGCTGCCGAACCACTACCGCGGCAAGGTGCGGGACAACTACGACCTGCCCGGCGGGCGCCGCATCCTCGTGGCCTCGGACCGGCTGAGCGCGTTCGACCGCATCCTCACTGCCATCCCCTTCAAGGGGCAGGTGCTGACGCAGACCGCGCGCTACTGGTTCGAGCAGACGAAGGACATCGTCGCCAACCACGTCATCGAATACCCCGACCTCAACGTCGTGGTGTGCAAGCGCCTGACGATCCTCCCGGTCGAAGTGGTGGTGCGCGACTACCTCGCCGGCACCACGTCGACGTCGGTGCTGTCCATGTACAAGGCCGGCCAGCGCGAGATGTACGGCGTGCGCCTGCCCGATGGCCTGCACGACAACGCCAAGCTGCCGCAGACCATCATCACCCCCACCACCAAGGCCGACATCGGCGACCACGACGCGCCCCTGTCACCGCAGGAGATCGTCGAGCGCGGGATCCTGCCCAAGGCGCAGTGGGAGGAGGTGTGCGACGTGGCGCTGAGGCTCTTCGCCCGCGGGCGCGAGTTGGCGGAACGGCGCGGCCTGATCCTGGTCGACACCAAGTACGAGTTCGGCGTGGACGAGTCCGGCAAGGTCTTCCTGGCCGACGAGATCCACACGCCGGACAGCAGCCGCTACTGGTTCCGCAGCACCTATGACGAGCGCGTCGCCGCCGGCAAGCGGCCGGAGAGCTTCGACAAGGACTTCGTGCGCACCTGGGTGAGCGAGCGTTGCGACCCCTACAAGGACGCCGTCCCGGAGATCCCGGCGGAGATGGTGCTGGAAACGGCGCGCGTCTACATCACCGCGTACGAGACCATCACCGGCCAGCCCTTCGACCTGCCGGCCCAGCCGGTGCCGGTGCTGGAGCGCATCCGCGCCAACCTCGCGAAGTATTTCTGACCCCTACCCCCGCACCTCGAAGGCGATCCGGGCCGGCGTCTCGCCGGCCTGGGGGGAACCGATGACGATCTCGCCCCGGCCCTTGAGCGGCAGGGACTCGCCGTTGGTCAGCGTCTGCCCCTCGCCGCCCGCCGGCAGCACGCGCGTGCCGTTGCGGCTGTGGTCGGAGAGGACGAAGTCCTCCCCCCGCACGTCGATGACCGCATGCCGGCGCGAGGCGGAGGCGACGTCGAGCCGCATCTGGCAATCGTGCGAGCGGCCGATGACCAGTTGCCCCCCCTCGTCCGGCATCACCAGCCGCCGCCCGCCGAGGCTGAGCACCAGCTTGGCCCCCGTCTTCCTGGGCTTCGACAGGTCGACCGTATCGCCGGTGGTGACCAGCGGCAGGAAGGCCCGCTCGTCGTCCGGAATGGCGGCGATCTTGGCGATCAGCTGGTCGGCCAGCAGCCGCGGGATGCCGGCCGCGCGCAGCCGCTTGCCGAACCCGTCGCGCATCTCGTCCAGGCTGGCCCCGGCCGGCGCCAGTTCGCGCGCCGACTTGACCCGGCCGAAGATGTCGGCCACCCGCTGCACGAGATAGCTCATGCGCCGCCGCCCGAACTCGCTGGACGCAAGGTCGAGCAGGTAGCCGATGCGCGCGGCCGGCCCGCCCAGGCGGCCGGCGAGGAACGTCACCGTCTCCTCGAACGGCAGGTCGTGCCCGTCGGTGCCCATGGCCATCTTGGCCCGCTTGGTCAGCGCCGACGCCATCGCCGGGCCGCCCATGTAGCCGTCGAAGGCGGCCAGCCGGTCGACGATCGCCTGCAGCGCCTTGGCGTCCGCCGCCAGCCCCGACCGGGTCAGCGGGTGGCTGCCCTCCAGCCCGCCCTGCACCCGGTTCAGCAGCGCCGTCTTCACCCGCGTCAGGGTGCCGCCCGCCACTGCGTTCGACAGGTCCAGCAGCTCGTCGGTGTGCGGCAGGCGGTCGTCCAACTCGCCGCGCACGGCCGCGAGCAGGCTGAGCAGCGCCGATGACAGGTCCGGCGCGTAGCCGATCAGCGCCTTGATCGGCTCGCGCCCGTCCACCGTCTCGCACAGCAGCTCGTCGACGACGCGCTCGGCCTCCGGCTCCCCCTCCACGTGGAAACGCAGGATGGCCTTCAGTTTCTGCGGCCAATCGCGGAAGGGTTCCAGCGCGGTCGAAAAGGCGTGGGTGACGATGCGGTCGCGCTGTTCCGGCGGCCGTTCGGCCGCCGCCTGTTCGAGCAGCGCCGACACGCCCCGGCGCGACAGCGCCTCGTCGAACGGGGCCAGATCCTCGGCGTGCTGCGCCAGGGCCTTCACCTCGTTGAACAGCTTCACGAGCTGGTCCTGGCGGTCGAACACCTTCACGCCCGCCATCGGCGCCTGCAGCGTGGCCAGCCGGCTGAGCCCCGGGTTGAACAGCGTCGCCTCGCGCTCGAAATAGCGCAGGGGGAAGTACCGGTGCAGCTGTTCCGCCGGGATCACCGCCTGATCGTCGAAATAGTTGCGAAACAGGCGCAGCAGCGTCATCCGGCTGTCGAAGGAATAGACCTGCAGGACGTCCGAGCAGTAGGCCGCCGTCTCGATGTGCGAGATGGTGGTGACCTTGCCCCCGCCCATGTAGGCCTTTTCGAAGACGGTCTCCTCCTTGCCGGCGTCGTTCACCTTGACGACGCGCACGACGGAGTATTTCGCAAGGCTGAGCAGGTACTTGGCCCGCTCCATGGCGAGCCGCTCGTCGGGAAAGACGCCGTCGATGTTCGGCCGGCCGCCCTGCTCGACCACCACCTCGAACTTCGCTTCGCGCCGCCGTGAGATCATGCCGCCCGCCTTCGCTGTCCGGCTGGAGGTCCCCTGAGCCCGGAACGTCTTTGCAACAAACTATAAGAGAACGGTGAAAAATTCGTGTTCCTATTTCTGTCACGGCCATGCCCCCGGGATTGGTGCGGCGCGCGGCGCCACGCCTGCGCTAAACTCGGCCCCATGCGAGCCCTCTCCTTCTCCCTGCGGTGTGGCGCTGCGGCGCTGGGTGCGTTGCTGCTGCTGGCGGTGTCGGCCTGCGCCGCCCCCCTGGTGCCGGACGACGCCGACGCGCTGGCCCGGCACGGCTTCACCGCTGACGACGTCGGCTACTTGCTGTTCGACCTGGAGGACGGGCGGGCGCTGGCGGCGCGGCAGGCCGACCGGCCGTTCGTGCCGGCCTCCGTCGCCAAGGTGCCGGCCATGCTGGCGGCGCTGGCGCTGCTGGGGCCGGAGCACCGCTTCACCACCGGCCTGCACGCCACCGGCGCGGTGCGCGACGGCGTGCTGCACGGCGACCTGTTCCTGAAGGGCGGCGGCGACCCGACGCTGGCGACCGGCGAACTGATCGCGCTCGCCGACGCGCTCGCGGCACAAGGCATCCAGCGCGTTGCCGGGCGCTTCGCCTTCGATGCCACGGCGCTCCCCGAACTGCCGGAGATCGACGCCGGGCAGCCGTGGACGGCCGGCTACAACACCGGCGTTTCCGCCCTGTCGCTCAACTTCAACCGCTTCCAGCTGGCGTGGCGGCGCCCCGCGGCGGGCGGGCCGGTGCAGGCGGAGGCATGGTCGATCTCCGACCGCGGCCGCCACCGCCTCGCCAGCGTCGCCATCGAGGTCGCCCCCGGCGGCACCGTCCCCTTCACGCCGCTGGAGGGCAAGGAGGGCGAGCGCTGGCGCTTCGCGGCGTTGCCCGGCGTGGCCGAGCGCACGTGGCTGCCGGTCACGCGGCCGGCGCTGGCCGCCGCCACCGTGTTCCGCGCCGTGGCGGCCGAGCGCGGCATCGCGCTGCCCGCCCCGGTCGCCCGGCCCGTGCCGGCCAGCGCCCTCCTCCTCGCCGCGCACGACAGCGCGCCGCTGGGCACGGTGGCGGCGGGCGTGCTGAGGTACTCGAACAACCTGTCCGCCGAACTGGTCGCGCTGGCCGCCGCCCGCCGGCTCGACCCGCGGGTGGACACGCTGGCGGGTGCGGGTGCCGCCGTGGCCGCCTGGATCCGCACGCAGCGGCCGGACGTGGATTGGACGGGCTTCGCGCTCGCCAACGGTTCCGGCCTGACGACGGCGTCGCGCATGACGCCGCGGCAGACGGCGGCGATCCTGCGCCTGGGCGGCCCCGCCCTGTTCGACCTCCTGCCCGGCGACGAGGAGAGCGGGCCGCTGCCGGGCGTCCGGGCGAAGTCCGGCACGCTCGCCTATGCCAAGGGCTTGGCCGGCACGCTGCGCACCGCGTCGGGCCGCCGGCTGGGCTTCGTCTTCTTCGCCGGCGACGACGCCCGCCGCCGGGCGATGGACGCCGCCATGGACCGCCGCGTCGCCGAGATGCCGGCCGACGCCCGCGCCTGGCTGACGCGCGCCCGCGCGCTGCAATCCGACCTGCTGGCCCTGTGGGCGGTTGGTTATTGAACATATGTTACGGCCGCATGACGCGGGCGTGACTCATGCATTATTAGCGCATGTGCGGACCGGATTCAGGCCGCATGCTACCTCCATCGGTGGCACCAAGCCGCCGCCCGTTTACCGCCGGATGCGGGGAAATGGAGAGAACGGATGCTGGACGGGAAACGCTTCGTGCGCTGCTGGATGCTCCTTGACGAGGCCGAGGGCCTGCTCGACCTTTGCGACGCGCCGGGCGCGCCGAACGAGGGCAACCTGCGCCGCCTCAACGAAAATCTCGCCTCCGCCCGCCGCCTGATCGACGAGGCGCAGGGGCTGTACGCCCACCGCTGAGCATCCCCGCCGGGCATCCCCGCCGAGCAACCCCATTGGCGCGCCGCGGTTATCCGCCTAGACTGGCGAAGCCGCCGCGCGCCACGCGCGGCACAGCCGAGGGACGACCGCCCGCCCATGCCGCTCCACGGAACCAGGCCGCCCCCGAACAAGACCATCGGTCACAGGATGACCGGTCAGACGAGCCGGCTCCGCGCCGCCGTTCCGGACGACGCGGGCGACTTCGCCAACCGCTACCGCGACCAGCGCCTGGGCGGCGCGGAGGTCATCAACATCGTCGTCGGCGGCTGCGTGGTCAGCGACGCCGACGACGTCATCATCACCACCACGCTGGGCTCCTGCGTCGCGGCGTGCGTCTTCGATCCCGTCGCGCGCATCGGCGGCATGAACCACTTCCTGCTGCCCGACTCGGGCAGCGACATCCTCTCCGGCTCGTCGCGCTACGGCAGTGCGGCCATGGAGCAGCTGATCAACCGCATGCTCGCTATCACCCACCGGCGCGACCGGCTGCGGGCCAAGGTGTTCGGCGGCGCCAAGATGCGCGCGCTGATGAGCGACGCCGGCCAGCACAACGTCGAATTCGTCATGGAATACCTTGCGGCCGAGGGCATCCCGACCATGAGCTGGGACGTCGGCGGCTCGGCCGCGCGGGCCATCCGCTTCTATCCCACGTCGGGGCGCACGCAGCGCCGCCTGATCGGCGACGAGCACGTGCACGATATCGCGCGCAGCGAGGCGTCGTTCATGGAGCGGCTGCGCACCACCGCCATCGACGGCGACGTCGAACTGTTCTGAGCGGGAGCTGTTCTGAGCGCATGCTGCACGGTCTCTCCCGCCTGCTCCCCGACATCCGCCGCGGCGGCCTCGACGAGGCGTCGGTCTATCGCCGCCCCGCCCACTACCGCGCCCGCAAGGGGCTGGTCCCGGCCAAAGGCATGCTGGAATGCCCGGTGTGCGGGCGCCGCGCCCGGCGCTTCCTGCCCTTCGGCGTGTCGGGCCGGCGCAACGCGCAGTGCCCGGATTGCGGCTCGCTGGAGCGGCACCGCTTCCTGTGGCTGTTCCTGGCCGAGCGCACGCGCTTCTTCCGCCGCACGCTACGCGTCCTGCACACCGCACCCGAGCCCTGCTTCGAGGCGGCGTTCCGCGCCCGGCACCGGCGCGGCTACGTCACCGTCGACCGTTACTCCCCCTTCGCCGACGTCCAGGCGGACCTGACCGCCCTGCCCTTTCCCGCCGGCCGCTTCGACGTGGTGCTGTCCAGCCACGTGCTGGAGCACGTCGCCGACGACCGCACGGCGATGGCCGAGCTGGCGCGCGTGCTGAAGCCCTCGGGCTGGGCCGTGCTGATGTTCCCCTTCGATCCCCGGCACCCGACGCAGGAGGACCCGGCCAACGACACGCCGGCCAAACGGCTGGCGGCCTATGGCCATCCCTACCATTACCGCATCTACGGCAGCGACGCGCCGGACCGGCTGGCCGCCGCCGGGCTGCCGGCCACCGTGGTCGCCTCGCGCCGCTTCCTGTCCGGGCACCGGCTGCGCCGCTTCCGCGTCAACGCCAACCATCTCCTGCTGGCACGACGCGCCGGGAACGATGCATGAGCGAGACCTTCCGCATCGCCACCTTCAACCTGGAAAACCTCGACGACACCGGCCAGCCGCCGTTCGAGGAGCGGTGCGCCATCCTGCGCCCGCAGCTCGAACGCCTGACCGCCGACATCCTGTGCCTGCAGGAGGTGGACGGCCAGCGCGACGCGAAGGGGGAGCCGCGCTACCCCCGCGCCCTGCAGCGCCTGCTGGAGGGCACGCGCTACGAAGGGTTCCACCTCGCCACCGGCAGCACCGCCGGCCTGTCCGACCGGCACAACCTGGTGATCGCCAGCCGTTTCCCCGTGGCCGCGTCGCGGCTGCACCGCCACGACCTCGTGCCCGCGCCGCTGGCCCGCCTCGTCACCGCCAAGCCCGGCAAGGCGGAGCACGAGCCCGTTACGTGGGACCGGCCGGTGCTGCACGCCGAGGTCGACCTGCCGAACGGCCGCCGCCTGCACGTCTTCGACCTGCACCTGCGCGCGCCCCTGGCCGCCCCCGTGCCGGGGCAGAAGAAGGGGGCGCTGACCTGGGCCAGCGTCGGCGGCTGGGGCGAGGGGTTCTTCCTCGCCTCCATCAAGCGGGCCGGTCAGGCGCTGGAGACGCGCCTCGCGGTGGAGCGGCTGTTCGACGACGACCCGCAGGCGCTGATCGTGGTGGCCGGCGACTACAACGCCGAGGACCGGCAGACGCCCGTGCGCCTCATCCGCGGCGACCCGGACGACACCGGCAACGGCCACCTCGCCGGCCGTTCGCTGGTGCCGCTGGAGCGCAGCCTGCCGGAGGAGCGGCGGTTTTCCGTGCTGCACGGCGGGCAGGCGGTGATGCTCGACCACCTGCTGGTGTCGCGCCAGCTGCTGGGCTGGTTCCGCGGCGCCGAGATCCACAACGAGGCGCTGGGGGACGAGCTGGTGGCGCACGCCACGGTCCTGCACTCGCCCGAGAGCTACCACGCCCCGGTCGTCGCGACCTTCGAAATGCCGGATTGAGAACGCCCGCCAGACCGTGCCCGTCAGACCGTGACGGACAGCGACGGGCCGCCACCGCCGGTGCTGCCGCCGGCCATCGCCGCAGGCGATGGCATGGACGGGGGCATGGACGGGGAGCCCGCCATGGGAGAGGCCCCACCGCCGGAACCGCCGGTCCGGGCAACCGGCGCCCGCTCGCCCGCGCCGCCCTGAAGGCTGACCGGCGTGTGCGCCAGCCCCTGCGGCGTGCGGCCGGCGCTGCGGCGATAGGCTTCGACCACGTGTTCCGAGGGGATCTGTTCCTTCGTCTCGCCGGTGTCGGCGTCGCGGAACAGCAGCACGGCCACGCGGGCCGCCTGGTCGTACTTGATGGCGGGACTGATGTAGACGGCGCCGTCGCCGCCGGACTTGCCGCCATCGGCGGGCGCGCCCGCCTGCGCGGCCGGCGCGGTGCGGGACGCCGTCGGCCGTGTCGCCGAGAAGCTGCTGACAGCGCCAATGTCCATCGGTGCCCCCGCTTCGTGACGGCGCCCTCCGGGTCCCGCAGGGGAACCCGGCGCGGCGTCAGACGACGATGTTGAGGTTGTTGCCGCGGTCCTGCGTCACCGCGCCCGGCCGCGGGCCGGTCTGCTCCGGCGTCGGCGGGGTGGTCTGCGGCTTCTGCTGGTTGGGGTCCGGCTGCACCGGCTGCGACGGACCGCTTTGCAGCGGCGTCACCTGCGGCGGGTAGCCCGCACCGCCGATTCCGTTGATGTTCATGACGGACCTCCTGGCCCTCGCGCGAGTGTCTACCTCTTAATATTGGGTAAATTCGCGCCCACGGCAAGGGCGGAATTGAATCCAGTTGTCACAGCGATCCGAATCGTACGCGCTCAACCCTTTGGCAAGACTTCCGCGTCACAGTCGAACGGCGAAAGGGAGGGACGGGCCCGCCATGAAGATGCGCTACCGGCAAGGCGACGTGCTGTTCCGCGAGGGCGACCCCAGCGACTTCGCCTGCCGGATCCTGGAAGGGCGCGTCGAGGTCGTTAAGGAATCGCTGGGCGAGCCCTTCGTGCTGGGCGAACTCGGGGCCGGCGACTACGTCGGCGAAATGGGCGTGATCGAGCACAAGCCGCGCAGCGCCACCGTGCGCGCCCTGTGCGAGGTGCTGGTCGAGGTGGTGCCCGGCGACGGCTTCCTCCCGGCCATCGCCAACGACCCGCAGGCCGCCCACCAGCTGCTCAGCCGCCTCAGCGAAAAAGTCCGCGCCCTGTCGGAGGAGGTGGTCCGCCTGCGCCACGGGCTGGACGACGCGCCGGAACCGGTGCCGGAGCCGCCGCCCGAGCCGGAGCCGGACCCGCTCCCCGAACCGGTCGTGGTCGCCCCGTCGCCCGTGCCGAATGCCCTGCCGAGCGAACGGATGATCGCCAGCTACGTGCAGTCGGCGCGCCTGGGCATGGGGCCGCACGCCATCGGCCTGCGCTTCGAAGGCCGGTCGGCCGGGGAGATCGTGTGGGTCGACAGCCTGCCCTTCCGCGTCGGCCGCACGCCGCGCGACGGCGACCCGGCGCGGCGCGAGCGCGGGGCGCTCCGCCTGCCCGACCACCCGCCCTACCGGCTCTCCCCCGACCACTTCGCCATCGACCGCGATCCCCGCCTGGGCCTCGTCGTGCGCGACCTGGGCAGCGAGCTTGGCACCATGGTCAACGGCCAGTACCTGGGCGGCATCTTCGCCAAGGACGCGCTGCGCCTGCAGAACGGCGAGAACATCATCGTCGCCGGCGGCACCGACTCGCCGTTCGTCTTCCGCGTCCAGGTGGCCGTATAGCGCGCGTCAGGCCGCCGCGCCGGCGTCCTCCAGCTCCAGGATGCGGAAGTCGTGGCGGCCGTCGCCCAGGGCGGTGACGTCGTAGCACAGCGTCTTGGCGACCCGGTTGTCTGGGTGGAAGAGCAGCACGCGCGGCTTCAGCGTGGCGACCTCGGTCGGCTGGCAGTACCAGGAGGCGGCGATGATGATCTCGTCGCCCGGCTGGCAGGTGCGGGCGGCCGATCCGTTCAGCACGCAGCAGCGCGAGCCGCGCTCGCCATAGATCACGTAGGTGCTGATGCGGGCACCGGAGTTCTTGTTCCAGATCTCGACGAACTCCAGCGGCAGGATGCCCACCGCCTCGCACTGCTCTGGATCGAGCGTGATCGAGCCCTGGTAATTGAGGTTGGCGTCCGTCACCCGGATGCCATGCAGCTTGGCCCGAACCACCTTGATCATGTCGCACCTTCGATTGCACAAACGAATGTTGGGTTTTCGCTGGCGCTCAACCCAACCTACGGTCCAGTCGTAGGTTGGGTTGAGGCCAAAGCCGAAAACCCAACGTCGGAGCCTTCTCACATCCCCGGATAGTTCGGCCCGCCGCCGCCTTCCGGCACCACCCAGTTGATGTTCTGCGTCGGGTCCTTGATGTCGCAGGTCTTGCAGTGCACGCAGTTCTGCGCGTTGATCTGCAAGCGCGGGTTCGTCCCGTCCTCGTTCCTCACGATCTCGTACACCCCGGCCGGGCAGTAGCGCGTCTCCGGCGCGTCGTACAAGGCCAGGTTCACCCGGATCGGCGTCTCCGCATCCGCCAGCTTCAGGTGCGCCGGCTGGTCCTCTTCATGGTTGGTGTTCGACAGGTACACCGAGGAGAGCCGGTCGAAACTCACCTTGCCGTCCGGCTTGGGGTAGGCGATCTTCGGCGCCTCGCTGGCCTTCTTCAGCGTCGCGTGGTCGGCGTGCTTGTGGTGCAGCGTCCACGGCGACTTGCCCTTGGTGGCCGTCTCGAACGCCGCGTTGGCCAGCCCCGCCCACAGACCCTTCTGGAAGCCCGGGCGGATGTTGCGCACCGCATGCAGCTCCGACCACAGCCAGGACTGCTTCAGGCGCTCCGGATACGCCGTCACCTCACGGCCGGAGGCATCGCCGGTCAGGTGTTCGAACACCGCCTCGGCGGCCACCATGCCCGACTTCATGGCGGTGTGGTTGCCCTTGATCTTCGGCACGTTCAGGAAGCCCGCCGCGTCGCCCACCAGAAGGCCGCCGGGGAACGTCAGCTTCGGGATCGACTGGAAGCCGCCCTCCGACAGCGCCCGCGCCCCATAGGCGATGCGCCGCCCACCCTCGAAGGTCGGGCGGATGGCGGGGTGCGTCTTGTAGCGCTGGAACTCCTCGAACGGGCTGAGGTGCGGGTTGGCGTAGTCCAGCCCCACCACGAAGCCGACCGACA
>Ga0196970_1000848_pt1 | contig 27658 bp, 29 predicted proteins | sample S1v_513CmetaG_FD_148672 | JGI IMG/M metagenome (GOLD analysis project Ga0196970, IMG submission 148672) | Soil microbial communities from Anza Borrego desert, Southern California, United States - S1+v_5-13C | ecosystem: Environmental > Terrestrial > Soil > Desert | place: USA: California... | reverse complement strand
TCTTGCCGCCGTGGTACATGCAATCGAGCATGTCGTTGAAGGCGCGCGGGTTGCCGCTCATCTCCAGGCCCACGTCGAAGCCTTCCATGTGCAGGTCGGCCATCACCTCCTTCAGCGAGGTGTTGGCGACGTTGACCACGCGCGTGGCACCCATGTCCGCGGCCAGTTTCAGGCGGAAGTCGTTGACGTCGGTGACCACCACGTTGCGCGCGCCGATGTGTTTGCAGATGCCGGCGGCAATGATCCCGATCGGGCCAGCGCCGGTGATCAGCACGTCCTCGCCGACCACGTCGAATTCCAGCGCGCAGTGCGCCGCATTGCCGTAAGGATCGAAGAACGCGGCCAGCTCCGAGGGAATCTGGTCGGGGATCGGCCACAGGTTGGATGCCGGCATCACCATGTATTCGGCGAAGGCGCCATTGACGTTGACGCCGATGCCGACCGTGTTCGGGCACAGGTGCGGGCGCCCGCCGCGGCAGTTGCGGCAATGCCCGCAGACGATGTGGCCTTCGGCCGACACGCGCTGTCCCACCTGGTAACCGGTCACCGCCGAACCGAGCGCGGCGATGCGGCCGACGAACTCATGGCCGATGGTCAGGCCCGGCTTGATCGTGCGCTGGCTCCAGTCGTCCCACAGATAGATGTGCAGATCGGTGCCGCAGATGGCGGTCTTTTCCAGCTTGATCAGCACTTCGTTCGGGCCCGGCACCGGCACCGGCACTTCTTCCAGCCAGATGCCCTTGGCTGCTTCGCGCTTGACCAGCGCCTTCATCGTTTGCGTCATTGCCGCCGAAACCTGTGGGAGAGAGAAGGCGCGAATTATACGGCGCAGGTCAGGACCGGCCGTGCTGCACCGCCAGATCGATCGTGCCGCTGCCAGCGGGGTGGGGCGCAGCGCAGCGGTTACACTCCAGTCATCTTTCCAGCAGAGTGTCTTGCCCGATGCGTTCCAGCCCGCTTGCCCTGTCCATTGCCGCCACTCTTTGCGCCGGCCTCGGCGCCAGCACCCTGGTTCATGCCGGCGAGGGCATGTGGGTGCCGCAGCAACTGCCGCAGATTTCCGGTCCGCTGCAGCAGGCCGGGTTGAAGCTGCCGGCCGAGCAGCTGGCCGACCTCACTGGCGATCCGATGGGCGCGGTGGTCGCGTTGGGCGGCTGCACCGCCAGCTTCGTCTCGCCGCAGGGCCTGGTGGTCACCAACCATCACTGCGCCTATGGCGCGATCCAGCTCAACTCGACCGCGCAGAAGAACCTGATCAAGGATGGCTTCAATGCGCCCAGGCGCGGCGACGAGCTCAGCGCCGGCCCCAACGCGCGCATCTACGTGCTCGATGACATCACCGACGTCACCGCCCAGGCGAAGGCGGCCATGGACCGGGCCGGTGCCGACGCGCTGCGTCGCACCCAGGCCCTGGAAGCCTTCGAGAAGGAACAAGTGGCTACCTGCGAGGCGCAGCCCGGGTATCGCTGCCAGCTCTTCAGCTTTGCCGGCGGCAACAGCTATCGCCTGTTCAAGAACCTGGAAATCAAGGACGTGCGCCTGGTCTATGCGCCGCCCGGCAGCGTCGGCAAGTTCGGCGGCGACATCGACAACTGGATGTGGCCGCGCCACACCGGCGACTTCTCCTTCTACCGCGCCTATGTCGGCAAGGATGGCAAGCCAGCCGCCTTCGCCAAGGACAACGTGCCGTACCAGCCCAGGCATTGGCTGAAGTTCGCCGACCAGCCGCTCGGCGCCGGTGATTTCGTGATGGTCGCCGGCTATCCCGGCCGCACCAACCGCTATGCGCTGGTGGCCGAATTCGAGAACACCGCGCAGTGGACCTATCCCACGATTGCCCGGCACTACCAGAACGTCATCGCGATGATCCAGGCCGCAGGCAAGCAGAACCCGGACATCGCGGTGAAGTACGCCAGCACCATGGCCGGGCTGAACAACACCAGCAAGAACTACGAAGGCCAGTTGCAGGGTTTCACCCGCATCGACGCCGCAGGCCAGAAGCGCGCCGAGGAGGCCGCGGTGCTGGGCTGGCTGAAGCAGCAGGGCGCGCAGGGCAAGGCCGGGTTGCAGGCGCATGAGCAGCTGGTCGCGCTCAACCAGCAGGCCCGCGCCACCCAGGCGCGCGACCTGGTGCTGGGTCAGTTCGACCGCGGCGGCACGGTCGGTGCGGCGGTCACGCTGTATCGCCTGGCGCTGGAGCGGGCCAAGCCGGATGCCGAGCGCGAGAGTGGCTACCAGGAGCGCGACCTGCCGCAGATCGAAGGCGCGATGAAGCAGATGGAGCGCCGCTACGTGCCGGCGATGGATCGCCAGCTGCAAGCCTATTGGCTCGGCGAGTACGTGAAGCTGCCGGTCGATCAGCGTGTGGCGGCGGTGGACCAGTGGCTGGGCGGTTCGGATTCGGCCGCGGTCGCGCAGGCGGTGACCCGCCTCGACGGCACGCGCCTGGGCAGCACCGACGAGCGCCTGAAGTGGCTGCGCGCCGACCGCGCAGCCTTCGAGGCCAGCGACGACCCGGCCATCCGCTATGCGGTGGCGGTGATGCCGGCCCTGCTGGAGATCGAGCGGCAGGACAAGATCCAGAAGGGCGAGGCGCTCAAGTACCGCCCGGTGTACCTGCAGGCGCTGGCCGACTACAAGCTCAGCCAGGGCGAACGCGTCTATCCGGACGCCAACTTCTCGCTGCGCATCACCTTTGGCAACGTCAAGGGCTATGCACCGAAGGACGGCGTCGAGTACACCCCGTTCACCACCCTGGAAGGCGTGGTCGCCAAGGAGACCGGCGCCGATCCGTTCGACTCGCCCAAGGCGCTGCTGGATGCGGTCAAGGCCAAGCGCTACGCCGGGCTGCAGGACTCGCGTCTGGGCTCGGTGCCGGTGAACTTCCTTTCGGACCTGGACATCACCGGCGGCAACTCCGGCTCGCCGGTGCTGGACGCGCACGGCAAGCTCGTCGGCCTGGCCTTTGATGGCAACTGGGAATCGGTGAGCAGCAACTGGGTGTTCGACCCGGCAATGACGCGGATGATCAGCGTCGACAGCCGCTACCTGGAATGGATCATGCGCGAGGTCGCACCGGCGCCGCAGTTGCTGAAGGAACTGAACCTGCAGCACTGACCGCGGGACCGCGCACGACGCACCGGGCCTCGGCGTCCGGTGCGCGCGGCGCTGCGGTTATGATCCCGATCCCGCGTGGCGCCCGCCACGCGTCCCCCCAGGAACGCTCCCACATGCGCATCTTGCTTGCCCGCCACGGCGAAACGCCGTGGAACGCCGAAGGCCGCTACCAGGGCCAGATCGATATCCCGCTCTCGCCTGTGGGTGAAAGCCAGGCGCGCGCGCTGGGCGAGCGCTTGCGCGAGGTGCCGATCGACCGTGCCGTGGCCTCGCCGCTGTCGCGTGCGCAGACCACCGCGCGGCTGGCGTTGGGGCCGGCGCGCGAATCGATGCTGACCCTGGATGCCGACCTGCAGGAAATCGCCCATGGCGAGTGGGAGGGCCTGCTGGCCAGCGAGATCCACGACAAGGACCCGGCCCGGCTGCGCGCTTGGCGCGAAGAGCCCGACACCGTGCTGATGCCGGGTGGCGAATCGCTGCGTCAGGTGCTTGAGCGCTCCTGGCGCGGGCTGGCCCTGGCCGCCGACGGCCTGGGCGCGCACGACACCTTGCTGGTGGTCGCGCACGATGCGGTCAACCGCGTGCTGCTGTGCAAGGTGCTGGGCATTCCGCTGTCGCGGCTGTGGACCTTCCGCCAGGCGCCGACCACGCTCAACCTGCTCGAAGGCGATGACATCGAGCAATTGGAAGTGGTGCGCCTGAACGATTGCAGCCATCACACCCCGTTCTTCGGCGAAGCCAAGCACCGCGCGCTGTAGGCACGGCAGCTGCCGCCGATGCCGTACTACACCACCCAGCCCGACGCCCAGGCCAAGGCCCGCGCCTTCGTGCGCCGGATCTACCCGATGCGCAACCTCGGCGTGCTGTTGCTGGCGATGCCCTACGTTTCGGTGTTGCAGGAACAGGGCACGCTGGGACGCTATGCGCTGCTGGTGGCGTTGAACGTGCTGGTGTGGCCGCACCTGGCGTTCTGGCTGTCGCGGCGCGCACGCGATCCACTGGCTGCCGAACACCGCAATCTGGTCGCCGATGCGGCGCTGGGTGGCTTCTGGATTGCCGCCAGCCAGTTCAGTCTGGTCCCGGCGGCGGCGATGCTCAGCATCCTGGCGGCCGATCGTCTCGCCGCCGGCGGCTGGCGCCTGCTCGGCCGCGCCGCGGTGGCCTGCGCGGCCGCGGTGCTGTTGACCGCCTGGGCGCTGGGCTGGCCGTTCCAGCCGACCGCTTCGATGCGCACCATTGCCTGCTCGCTGCCGCCTATCTTCATCTACATGCTGGCCCTGAGCCACGTCGGCCACGACCTGGGGCGGCGCATTGCCCAGCAGAACCGGCAACTGGACCGGCTCAACCTCACCGACCCGGGCGTGGACCTGCCCAACCGGCGCTTCTTCAACGCGCGCGCGCTGGAGCTCATCGTCTCGGTCCGCGCCAGCCAGGCGCAGGCGGTGCTGCTGGTGCTCGACGTGGACGGCTTCAAGACGATCAACGACCGCCACGGCCACGTCGCCGGTGACGAAGTGCTGCGCGAGATCGCCCGGCTGCTGCGTGAGCAGGCCGGCGCCAGCGGCTTCCCCGCGCGCCTGGGCGGCGACGAATTCGCCTTGCTGCTGGCGTCCAGCCTGACCGAGGCCGAGCGCGTGGCGGGCAGCCTGCGCCAGCAGGTCGCGGCGCTGCGCCTGCCCAACTGGCCGGAGCTGCGGGTCAGCGTGAGTGTCGGAGCAGCCGCCCTGGCCCCGCATCATCGCGGGCTGGACGAATGGATGGGCGCCGCCGACCGCGCCATGTACGTGGCCAAGGCTTCAGCCCGCGGCGCGCACTGAGCCGGGCTGCCGGCGCGGCCGGCAAACACGCGATAATGGCGGCCAATTCCTATCGCAGCGCGCCGTGGATACCCGCAATTCCCTTACCGAATGGCTGACGTACATCGAGCGTCAGCATCCACAGTCGATCGCGATGGGGCTGGACCGCGTGCGCGAAGTGGCCACGCGCATGGGCCTGGGCGCACCGGCCAGGAAGACGATTGTCGTGGGCGGCACCAACGGCAAGGGCTCGACGGTAGCCTTCATCGAAGCCATCGCCCGCGCCGCCGGCTGGAAGGTGGGCGCCTATACCTCGCCGCACCTGCTGGCCTACAACGAGCGCGTGCGCATCGATGGCCGCGACGCCGCCGACGCCGATCTGGTGGCCGCCTTCGCCGCCGTCGAATCCGCGCGTGCCGACACCGCGCTGACCTATTTCGAGTACGGCACGCTGGCCGCGCTGTGGCTGTTCGGCCGCGCCGGCCTGGACCTGGCGGTGCTCGAGGTAGGCCTGGGCGGGCGCCTGGATGCGGTGAATCTTGTCGACGCCGACGTGGCGGTCATCACCACCGTGGACATCGACCATACCGACTGGCTGGGCGCAGACCGCGAGGCCATTGGTGCGGAGAAGGCCGGCATCATCCGCGGCTGGAAGCCGGTGGTGCTGGGCGAGATCGACCCGCCGTCCAGCGTGCTCGCGCGCGCCTACCTGCTGGGCGCCAACGCCATCCGCTATGGCAGTGACTATTTCTGCGAGCCCATCGACGGCGAGCGCTGGCGCTGGCGTGATGTCGCGGTACGCCTGGAATTGCCGATGCCGGCGCTGCGCGCGCCGGTGCAACTGGCCAATGCCGGTGCTGCCATTGCCGCACTGCGCGCGCTGCGCGTGGCGGTGCCGCGCACGGCCTGGGCCGAGGGCGTGGCCAGCGCGGGCGTGCCGGGGCGCCTGCAATCGGTGCGGGTAGGCGAGATCGAGGTCGTCCTCGATGTCGGCCACAACCCACAGGCCGCGCGCGTGCTGGCGCAATGGCTGCAGGAGCGCCCTGGCGCCGGCGCGACCCACGCGGTCTACGCCGCGCTCGCCGACAAGGACAGCCACGCCGTGGTCCAGGCACTGGAAGCGCAGATCGACCACTGGCATCTGGCAGGGCTGGGCGGTGCGCGCGGGCAGGACGCCGCCGCGTTGCGCGCGCGCCTGGCCGATACCGCCGCCGCGCAGGGTGTGCTCGCCGATGACGTGGCGCAGGCGCTGCAGCAGGCGCTGGCGCGCGCGCAGGCCGGCGACCGCGTGCTGGTGTTTGGTTCCTTCCACACCGTGGCCGAGGCATTGCAGGCACTTCATTCAGTTGCCTGAGGCCGGTGTGGCGGTGCCGGCCTTATAATCGTCGCGATCTTCCACCACGCCGCCGAAACCCACGTGGATACAGCCCTGAAACAGCGACTGATCGGCGCCATCGTCCTGGTGGCGCTTGCCGTGATCTTCCTGCCCATGCTGGTCAAGGGCCCCGCGCCCGACAGCGGCGTCAGCGACGTGCCGATCGAGGCGCCGCCGGCTCCGGCCGACGGCCAGTTTGAAACCCGCGAATTGCCGCTGGTCACCCCGGGCAGCGCCCCGCAGGGCGGCGCGGTAGGCATGAACGGCACGCCCGGCAGCACGCCGGCACCGGTCGCCAATCCCGCTGCTGCGGCCACGCCCGCCGAGGATGGCGCGCTGCCGCCGGCCACGGCCGCTGGCAACTACGCGGTGAACTTCGGTGCCTATGCCAGCGAGGCCGATGCCAATGCGGTGATCGCGCGGCTCAAGCAATCGCGCCTGCCTGGCTTCAGCGAACAGACGCAGATCAATGGCCGCCCGGCCTGGCGCGTGCGCATCGGCCCTTATGCGGACCACGCACAGGCCGAATCGGTACGCCTGGAAGCGGTGAAGGTGCGCAGCGACGTCAACGCCCAGGTGGTCGTGCTCAATGCCGATGCCGCCGACCCGGCGCCGGCCGCGACCGCATCCACGCCGGCGCCCACCGCGCCGAGTGCGCCGGTGCGCAGCGAGGCGCTGCCACCCGAACCAGCCAAGCCGGTGCCGGCCGCAGCCAAGCCCAGCACCCCGGTCGCCGCCGCGCCGAAGCCGACGCCGGCCGCGCCCAAGCCGCAGGCGCCCGCGCCAGCGCCCAAGCCGGCTGCGCCCAGCGCGCCGGCTGCCAGCAGTGTCGGCTTTGCCGTGCAGCTCGGTGCCTTCGGCCGCGTCGAAGATGCCAACGCCCTGCGCGACCGCGCCCGCGCCGCCGGTTTCAGCGCTTTCGTCGAACAGGTGCGCACCGACAAGGGCACGCTGAACCGCGTGCGCGTGGGCCCGGTCGCCAATCGCGCCGATGCCGAACAGCTGAAGGCGCAGGTGGCGAGCAAGGTCGGCATCAGCGGCATGGTGCGGCCGCATCCTTGATTCCGCAGCGGCGCGCACCCATGCAGTGGACGGCCGCGGCACGGAGCCGGGCGTGATCGATCTGGTGTTGCTGGGCGTCATCGGCCTGTCCGCGCTGCTCGGCCTGTTTCGCGGTTTCATCGGCATTGTCGTGGGCACGCTGTCGTGGCTGCTGGCGGTGTGGCTGTCATTCCTGTTTGGCGGCGCGGCCGCCGATTGGCTGGCGCAGGGCCAGCACCCGGGCCTGAGCCACTACCTGGGCGGCTATGGCGGCGTGTTCGTGGTCGTGTTCGCCGCGGTGGCGCTGGTCGGCTGGCTGATCCGCGCGGCGGTGAACGCGGTGCGCCTGGGCGGCCTGGACCGGATTGCCGGTTTCGGCCTGGGTGCGCTGCGTGGCGTGGTGCTGGCCTGCGTGCTGGTGCTGCTGATGGGTTACAGCTCGCTGCCGCAGGAAGCAGCGTGGCGGCAGTCGCAGGTGGTGCCGTGGCTGGCGCCGGGCGCGCAGTGGATGCGCGCGCAGCTGCCGGACTGGTCCGTTCCAGTGACGGATTTGGGCAAGTTGGCCTTGCCGGGCGATAATGGCGACCTCTCCGCGACGGGACAGCCCGTCGCACTGCCCGCGGCGGAGGGCCGCGCGGGCCAGGGCGGCGAGACGGCCACGGCGGAACCTGCCGCGGCGCTGCCCCGCAACATCGAGCCGGCGCCTGCGCGCGACGGTGAAAGCGGCCCACGTCGGGTCGATCCCCACGGCCAGGCACGGCCACCTTCCCAATAACGGCGCAAGCCGAAGCGGAGAACGCGCAACATGTGTGGCATCGTCGGTATCGTCGGCAACCAGAACGTGGCCGGGCAGCTTTATGACGGCCTGACCGTCCTGCAGCATCGCGGCCAGGATGCCGCTGGCATCGCCACCGCGGACGGCACGCGCCTGCGCGTGCAGAAGGCCAACGGCCTGGTGCGCGATGTCTTTGATGAAACCAAGATGGCGCTGCTCGAAGGCCGCGTCGGCATCGCCCATTGCCGCTACCCGACCGCCGGTTCAGAAGGCATGGACGAGGCGCAGCCGTTCTACGTGAACTCGCCGTTCGGCATCGCCCTGGCCCACAACGGCAACCTGATCAACACCGAGGCGCTGCGCCAGCAGGTGTTCGAGACCGACCGCCGCAACATCAACACCGATTCGGACAGCGAAGTGCTGCTGAACGTGTTCGCGCACGAGCTCGACGCGCAGGGTGTGCTGACGCCGGAAGCGGCGATCCGCGCGGTGGCCGGCGTGCACCGCCGCTGCAAGGGCGGTTACGCGGTGCTCAGCGTGGTGCTGGGCCTGGGCCTGGTGGCGTTCCGCGACCCGCATGGCATCCGCCCGCTGGTGCTGGGCAAGCGCAGCCATGCCGAGGGCGACGAGTACATCGTGGCGTCGGAGTCCTCGGCCCTGGACATTCTCGGCTTCCAGCGCGTGCGCGACGTGCAGCCTGGCGAGGCGCTGGTGATCACCGCGCGTGGCGAGCTGTTCTCCGAAGTATGCGCGCCGTCCACCGAACACACGCCGTGCATCTTCGAGTACGTGTACTTCGCGCGCCCTGATTCGATGATCGACAATGTGTCGGTGCACAAGGCCCGCATGCGCATGGGGCAGAAGCTGGGCGAAAAGATCCTGCGCCTGCGCCCGGACCACGACATCGACACCATCATCCCGATCCCGGACACCTCGCGCGATGCCGCGCTGGAGATGTCGAACGTGCTCGGGGTGAAGTACCGCGAAGGCTTCGTCAAGAACCGCTATGTCGGCCGCACCTTCATCATGCCGGGGCAGGGCGAGCGGGTGAAATCGGTGCGTCGCAAGCTCAACCCGATCCACCTGGAATTCCGCAACCGCGTGGTGCTGCTGGTGGATGACTCCATCGTGCGCGGCACCACCAGCCGGCAGATCGTGCAGATGGCGCGCGAAGCCGGCGCGCGCAAGGTCTACCTGGCCTCGGCGGCACCGCCGGTGCGGTTCCCGAACATCTACGGCATCGACATGCCGGCGGCCGAGGAACTGGTCGCGCACAACCGCACCGAGCAGGACATCCAGGAATTCCTTGGCGTCGACTGGCTGATCTACCAGGACCTGGAAGACCTGGAGAGCGCGGTGCGCGAGGGCAACCCGGCGCTGAAGGAGTTCGATTCCTCGTGCTTCAACGGCCGCTACACCACCGGCATCGAACCGGGCTATTTCGAGCGCATCCAGCAACTGCGTTCGGATGAAGCCAAGCACAAGCGCCGCGCCTGAGCGCGGCCTGGCCGCGGGTATCGCATGGACGACGCACTGCCCGGCGATCTGCTGCAAGCCGCTGAGCGCTGCCTGGCGGCCGCTGATTCTTCCGAAAAGGTTGCGCTGACCCAGCGCTATGCCGCGGCATTTGCCCGCGGTGAGCTGGCGCTGCCGGCCAACGCGCCCGCGCCGGCGCCGATCCGCATGCCGGGGCGTCCGCCACGGCCGCGCCTGGTGCATCCGCGCGAGCTCCCGCGCCGTGGACTGGGCAGCGCCGAGGGTCGCGCGGCCTTTCTGCATGCGATCGCGCATATCGAACTCAATGCCATCGACCTGGCCTGGGATGCGGTGTATCGCTTCCGCGAGCCGCCGGCGCCGTTTCATGCCGACTGGGTCGCGGTGGCCGAGGACGAATCGCGCCACTTCGCGCTGTTGCAGGCGCGGCTACGCGAGTACGGCCACGAGTACGGCGATTTCGACGCGCACAACGGCCTGTGGGAAATGTGCGAGAAGACCGCGCACGATGGCCTGGCGCGCATGGCGCTGGTGCCGCGCGTACTGGAAGCGCGCGGGCTGGATGTCACCCCGGGGATGATCGTGAAGCTGCGCGCGCTGGGTGATGAGGCGACTGCGCAGATCCTGGAACTGATCCTGCGCGAGGAAGTGGCGCACGTGGCCGCCGGTTCGCGCTGGTACCGCTGGTATTGCGAGCGCGCCGGGGTCGAGCCACGCGCGCGTTTCAAGGAATTGCTGCGCGAGTACGCTGGTGGCTACCTGCATGGCCCCTTCAACATGGAAGCGCGGCTGCTGGCGGGGTTTGATGAGGATGAGCTGGCGAGCCTGGTGGAGCAGGCGGGCTGATTCTGCGGACACTCATCAGGCGTATGGGAATGCGGCTGGGTCGTCGCGATCCGGGCAGCTGGCAGGCATCGGTCAACGCGCCGCCAGCGACTCCAGCTCCATCCCATCGGCATCCACGCGCAGCACCGAGCCCTGCTCATACCAGTCGCCCAACACCACGCGCGTGCACGACAGCTCGCCCACCTGCAGCGAATGGATCGCCGGCCGGTGCGTATGCCCATGGATGATGCGGTCCACGCCGTAGCGCGCGAACGTCGCTTCGACTTCGGCAGGTGCCACGTCGGTGACGGTCTCGAACTGCGCACGGTCGCCCTGCTTCAGCTCCGACTGCCGCGCCTGGCTCGCAGCACGCGCCTGCTGCGCGAACGCGACGCGCGCGGCCAGCGGCTGCGAGAGGAACTGGGCAATGAAGGCCGGGTCGCGCGTCTGCGCACGGAACTGCTGGTAGGCCACGTCGTCGGTGCACAGCAGATCGCCGTGCATCAACAGGGTCGGGCGGCCGTACAGGTCGATCACCGTGGGGTCGGGCAGGATGCGGAAGCCGGCGCGGTGCGCGTAGTCCTCGCCAACGAGGAAATCGCGGTTGCCGGCCATGAAGTACACCGGCACGCCGCTGTCGGCCAGCGCGTGCAGCTCGGCCGCGACCGCGTCGGCGGCCGGCGAAGGGGTGTCGTCGCCAATCCACGCCTCGAACAGGTCGCCGAGGATGTACAGCGCCTCGGCCTGGCGCGCTTCGCCGCGCAGGAAGGCCAGGAACAGGTCGGTGATGGCCGGGCGTGCCGGGTCCAGGTGCAGGTCGGAAACGAATAGGGTCGTCATGCGCGGCATTGTAGGCCAGGCCGCGCCGCGGTCCGCTGTGGCGTGCGGGCGGGTGCCGGCCTAGAGCAGGGTCGCCATGGGCAGGAAGCCCAGCGACAGGCTGGCCAGCGCACTGCCGATCGCCGTGGCGGCGAGCACGTCGCTGGGGTAGTGCAGCCCCAGCACCACGCGCGACAGCGCCACGCAGGCCGAGAACGGCACCAGCACCGGTGCCAGCCACGGGTAATAGGCCAGCGCGACGATGCTGAAGGACACCGCGTGCAGGGTATGCCCGGAGGGAAAACTGAATTCGTCCAGTGGCGCTACCCAGGCGCGGATGCGCAGGTCCGCCGCAAAGGGGCGCGGGCGGCGCGTCCAGCGTTTGAGGCTTTTGTACAGCGTCAACGCGACCACGCCGGTGGCGGCCATGTGCGCAGAGGCCCGCACGCCGTCCATGCCGTCCACGGCGACCAGCAGCGCCATCAGTGCGTACCAGAACACGCCGTCGCCAAGACGGCTGGTGAGCGCGAAGAAGCGCCGCACGCGCGAGCGCCGACACCAGTGATTGGCGCGCCGGCACCAGCGGGTTTCGCGCCCGCGCAACAGCTCAAGCCGCGTCGACGACATAAGTGCTCCGGGGTTGGACCAGGGATTGCAGCAAGGCGTCGAAGTCGGACACCACGCGATCGGGGTGCAACTGCTTCATCGCCGCACTGGCAGCGTGGCCCATGCGTTCGCGGGTGGCGTCATCCTGCGCCAGTTGCACGGCTGCGGCGATGAATTCCGCGTCCTCGTTGACCGCCGCGCCGCTGATGCCATGGCGCAGGTACTGGCGGGCGGCGCCGTAGTCGAAGGCCACGGTGGCCACGCCACTGGCCATGGCTTCGAGGGTGACGTTGCCGAAGGTTTCGCTGCGGCTGGGGAACAGGAACAGGTCGCCGCTGGCGAAATGCCGGGCCAGGGCGTCGCCGCGCTGGATGCCGCAGAAGATGAAGTCCGGGTTTTCGCGTTGCAGGCGCTCGCGCATCGGGCCGTCGCCGACCCAGACAAAACGCGCCTTCGGCCGGACCTGCTGGATGCGCCGGAAGGCCTGTACGGCCAGGGGCAGATTCTTTTCGCCGGCGATGCGGCCGACATAGATCGCGGCGAAGCCATGGCCGTCGATACCCCATTCCTCGCGCAGCGCCGGGTCGCGGTGGCGTGGGTCGAACTGCAGGTTGTCGACTGCGCGTGCGAGCAGGCGCACGCGTTCAAAGCCGTTGTCGTGCAGGAACTGGCGCAGTTCTTCAGTCGGCACCAGGGTGGCGCCGGCGTGGTTGTGGAAGCGACGCATCCAGCGCAGGGCGGCGCCCTGCAGCCACGGGGCACCGTAGTCGGCAAGGTATTCGTCGAAGCGGGTATGAAAGCCGCTGGCGACGGGGATGCCGAGGCGACGCGCTGCGCGCATCGCCGACCAGCCGAGCGGGCCTTCGGTGGCGATGTACACGGCGTCCGGTCGCTGGGTTTGCCAGTAGCGGGTCAGGCGCTGGGTGGCGGGCAGGCCGAAGCGCAGGCCGGGGTAGCGGGGCAGGGCGGCGCCGCGCACGAGCAGGGCATCGTCGTTGTCGGCGAGGTCGGCGGGCTGCCGCGGGCGGACCACCTGCACGGCGTGCCCGCGGGCGCGCAGTCCGTTTTCCAGTCCCTGCACGGTGAGGGCAACGCCGTTGACCTCCGGCGGGTAGGTCTCGGTGACGATGGCATAGCGCATGGCGACCTCCGGATGGGCGCCATGATCAGTCGGGGGGGTGGCACGCGCGTGTCAGCTGCGTGTCGGGCAGATGACGCGGTGCGGGTCTCGCCCTTTGTAGGAGCGGCTTCAGCCGCGACCGCCATCTAACAGATCGCAACTCCGCTTGTCGGGGCTGAAGCCTCTCCTACAACGGCAGGCAGGGTGCGACAGCCGACGGCCTCAAGCCTCGAAGGGCTTGAACACAATCCCCAGCCCGGCCATTCCCTCCACCTCGCCGATCAGATCCGCGCGCAACAACGGCCGCGAGCGCAACCACTCCTGCGACAGCACCAGCGACAAGCGGTTGTCGTCGGCCGTCACTTCCAGCGTCGGGATCGGGTCGGACTCGTGCGCGCGGTGCAACAGCACCGCCAGGCGCAGCAGCGCGGCCTTGCGCCGCGTCGGCAGCAGCAGGCGGTCGGGCAGGGCGTCAAAGGCCGTCTTCGGAACGTTGCGGCGGTGGGTGCGCACCAGCGTCGCCAGAACCTGCTGCTCCTGGCGCGAGAAGCCGGCGATGTCGGAATTCTCCAGCACATACGCGCCATGCACGTGGTACTGGCTGTGCGCGATCATCAGCCCCAGCTCGTGCAGGCGCGCTGCCCAGCCGAGCATGCGCGCGTCGTCGCCGTCCAGGTGCCAGGCGTCGGCCACCTGCGCGAGCAGGCGCTGCGCCGTGGCATCCACACGCCCGGCCTGGTTCTCGTCGATGCCGTAACGTTGCACCAGCGCGGCCACCGATCCGTCACGCGGGTCGTCGGCGCCGGCGCGGCCCAGCATGTCGTAGAGAATGCCTTCGCGCATCGCCGCCTTGCTGACCATCAGCTTTTCCAGGCCCAGCGCCTGGAACGCCGCCTCCAGCACCAGGATGCCGCCGGCGATGATCGGCCGCCGGTCGGCCGACAGCCCCGGCAGTTCGATGTCCTCGATGCGCTTGGCCTTGAGCAATTCATCGCGCAGCACCGGCAACGCCTGCGCGGTGATCGCGCCCTTGGTCAGCTTCATCGCCGCGCAGATCTCGCCGATCGACTTGTGCGTGCCCGACGAACCAATCGCCTCGTGCCAGCCCAGCGCGCGATACAGCGTGGCGAACTGCTGGAACTCGGCGCCGATCTCGGTCAGCGCGTCCTTCCAGCGCTTGCGCGAGAGCTTGCCGCCCGGAAAGAAACGCCGCGTGCTGGCAATGCAGCCGGCCTGCAGGCTTTCGCGTTCCAGGGTCTGAAAGCCGCGGCCGATGATGAATTCCGTGGAGCCGCCGCCGATGTCGATGACCAGGCGGCGTTGCTCCGGCTTGGGTGGCTGCGCATGCGCCACGCCCAGGTAGATCAGGCGCGCTTCCTCGCGGCCGCTGACCACTTCGATCGGATGCCCCAGCGCGGCTTCGGCCGGTGCCAGGAAGGTCTGCGGCGAACGCAGCTGGCGCACCGTATTGGTGGCCAGGGCACGTACGCGCGTGGGCGGGATTTCGCGGATGCGCTGGCCGAAACGCGCCAGGCACTCAAGCGCACGACTGCGTGCCTCGGCGGACAAGCCGCCCTTGCCATCCAGGCCATCGGCCATGCGCACGGTTTCGCGCAGCCGATCCACCACGCGCAGCTGCCCGAGCAGGTAGCGGGCGATGACCATGTGGAAACTGTTGGAGCCCAGGTCGATGGCGGCCAGCAGGTCGCCGTCCTGCAACGGTGGGGAGCTCGGGGAGGGATTGGGCATGCGCAAATGTTAGCCGATGGCGGCGTGATCGTGCCCTCATCGGCGGGCGGGGCAGCGGCGGGCCCGGCCGCCGGGCCCCACGTGTTCAGAGCATGTCGAGCAAGGTCTGCTGGGCCGAATGCGGCGCCGCGCCGGGCGCGCCGACGAGCTTGCGGTAGACGCCGTCGGCGTGCAGCTCCCAGGCGTTGCAGTTGTCGTCGAGGTAGTTCTGCAGCACCTCGCGATAAACGCGCGCAGCAATGTCCGGGTCGAGAATCGGGAAGCAGGTCTCCACCCGCCGCAGCAGGTTGCGTTCCAGCCAGTCGGCACTGGCGCAGAACAGCTCCGGCGCGCCGTCGTTGCCGAACCAGTACACGCGGCTGTGTTCGAGAAAGCGGCCGACGATCGAGCGCACGCGGATGTTGTCCGACACCCCTGGCACGCCGGGGCGCAGTGTGCAGGCGCCACGGACGATCAGGTCGATCTGCACGCCGGCCTGCGAAGCCTGATACAACGCCCGCACGACCTGGGGTTCGTTCAATGCATTCATCTTGGCGATGATGCGCGCCGGCCGGCCTTCGCTGGCCAGGCGCGTCTCGCGCTCGATCCGCTGCAGCACCCCAGCATGCAGGGTGAAAGGCGATTGCAGCAGGCACTTGAGCTTGAGCCGAGGCGCCAGCCCGGACAGCTGCTGGAACAGCAGGTGCACATCGTTGCCGATATCCGGGTCGGCGGTGATCAGGCTCAGGTCGGTATACGCGCGCGCGGTACCGCTGTGATAGTTGCCCGTGCCCATGTGCACGTAGCGACGCAGCTTGCGGCCCTCGCGCCGCACGATCAGCAGCATCTTGGCGTGGGTCTTGTAGCCGACCACGCCGTACACCACCTGCACGCCAGCCTCCTGCAGCTTGTCGGCCAGACCGAGGTTGGCTTCCTCGTCGAAGCGCGCGCGCAGTTCGACCACCACGGTCACGTCCTTGCCGTTGCGCGCGGCCAGGATCAGCGCATCGACGATCGCCGAATCCTTGCCGGTGCGGTACAGGGTCTGCTTGATCGCCAGCACCTGCGGGTCCACCGCGGCCTGGCGGATCAGGTCGAGCACGGCGGTGAAGGCGTCGAACGGATGGTGCAGCAGCACGTCGCCCTTGCCGGCGATTTCGAAGATGCCGTCGCTGTCGCGCAGAGTGCGCGGGTTGAACGAGGGGTACTTCAGTTCGGGGCGTTGCACCAGGTCGTAGACCTGGACCACGCGGCTGAGGTTGACCGGGCCGGCGATGCGGTAGACCGCGTTGTCGGGCAGGCCGAAATTCTGCAGCAGGGTACGGACGATCGGCTTGGGCATGTCATCGGCGATCTCCAGCCGCACCGCCGGCCGGTAACCGCGATCCACCAGCTCGTCGCGCAAGGCCAGCGCCAGGTTCTCCACTTCCTCCTCGTCCACCACCAGTTCGGAGTTGCGGGTCACGCGGAACTGGTAGGCGCCCTTGACCTCCATGCCGGGGAACAGGTCATCGACGAAGGCCGACAGCACCGAGGACAGGAACACGAACTGCTGCGTACCGGCCTCCGACAGGCTCGCCGGCAGCTCGATGATGCGCGGCAGCGAGCGCGGCGCGCGCACGATGGCCAGGTGGCCGGCGCGGCCGAAGGCGTCGGTGCCTTCGAGCACGACGACGATGTTGAGGGTCTTGTTGAGAATCTTCGGAAACGGGTGCGCCGGGTCCAGGCCCAGTGGCGAGAGCACCGGCATGATCTCGTTGCGGAAATATGCGCGCAGCCAGCGCTTGTGCCGCGGCGTCCACGAGTTGCGGCCGAGCACGCCCACGCCGGCATCGCTCAGCGCCGGGCGCAGTATCTCGTTCCAGCAGTGGTACTGCTGGGCGACCAGTTCGGCGGCGCGGTCGTGCACGGCATTGAGGATGGCCATCGGGCTGAGCCCGTCGGGGCCCGGCGGCAGGCCGAACTCCTGCGCGTGGCGCACGGTAGCGGCGCGGATCTCGAAGAACTCGTCCAGGTTGGTGCAGGAGATGCACAGGAAGCGCAGGCGCTCCAGCAGGGGCACCTGTTCGTCCAGCGCCTGGGCGAGCACGCGGAAGTTGAAGTCCAGCTGCGACAGCTCGCGGTTGAGATACAGCGCCGGGTCGCGCAACGGGTCGGACGAGGGCGGCTCGATGGGGGCGGGGGCGGCGGCTTTCTTGACGCTGGCCATGCAGATTCAGGCGCTCTGTCGACGATGGGGACGCGGGCCACGCAGGCCCGCACTCGGGTTCATATCAGTATCACGCCGGACGCCACGTGTGCGTGTCGGCTTCGCGCGCCAATACGCGTGCGGCGCTGAAATGGCAGGAGAATTCGCTGCCCTTGCCGACCTCGCTCTGGATCTCCAGCCGCGCCTGGTGCAGGCCCAGCACGTGCTTGACGATCGACAGCCCCAGGCCGGTGCCGCCGCTTTCGCGCGAGCGGCTGCTCGACACCCGATAGAAGCGCTCGGTAATGCGCGGCAGGTGCGAGGCGGGGATGCCATAGCCGGTGTCGCGCACCGCCAGCACCGCGCCGCCGTCGGCTTCGCGGGCAAAGCGGATGCTCACCGTGCCGCCGGCCGGGGTGTAGCGGATCGCATTGGTGACCAGATTGGAGAACGCGCTGTGCAACTCCTTGTTGGAGCCGAGGAGGTCGCAACCGGCCTGGTCATGCACTTCAATGGTGTGGCGGCCCTGGCTGTGCGCCTCGGCCTCGCGGCGCAGCGTGGCCAGCATCGGCGCCATGGCCACGGTTTCCTCGCCGATCTCGTCCTGCGACTCCAGCCGTGACAGCGTGAGCAGGTCTTCAACCAGCTGGGCCATGCGCTGCGACTGCTTGCGCATTTCCACCAGCATCGGGCCGGAGTCGGGGAAGTCCTCCGGGTCGAGCATGTCCAGGTAGCCGTGCACCACGGTCAGCGGCGTGCGCAGTTCGTGCGAGACGTTGGCCACGAAGTCGCGGCGCACCTGTTCCAGGCGCAGCAACTTGCTCACGTCGCGCGCGACCAGCAGCCAGTAGTCGTCCGAATAGGGGATCAGGCGCAGGTTGAGGCGCAAATTGGCATCGACCGGCGAGGGTGCGTCGAGCATCGGTTCGGCATTGCGGCCGGCCGCCAGCCAATGCGCCAGCGGCAGTGGCTGCAGGCGTTCGACCACCGGCGCGCCGAGGTCGCCGGGATGATGCAGGCCGAGCAGGCCGCCAGCGGCCTCGTTGAACCACTGCACGCGCTGGCTGTTGCGGTCCACTACCACGACCGCGTCGGGTAGCGCGGCGGCCGCGGCGCGGTAGGTGCGCAGCATCTCGACCAGGCGGCGCTTGCGCGCGCGCATTTCGTCCTGGCTGCGATAGAGCAGGCGGTCCAGTTCGTTCCAGGCGCCGGTCTCCGGTGCCGGTTCCCAGCGCTGGCGTGCGGTCAGGCGCCGCAGCACCCGCCGCAGCCGCCAGTACGACCAGGCCAGTGCAGCCAGCGCGGCCAGGGCCAGGGCTGCCCAGGCATGGCCAATGAGCACGCCCACTACCAGTGCGCCAAGCAGCCACAGCGTCAGCGAACCCAGGGTCCTGAACCAGGCGGAACGAATGTGCTGGGGCATGGAGGCGGCGACCGGCGGCGCAGGTCGTCAGGTGGCCGCGGAGAAGCGGTAACCCGAGCCACGCACCGTCTGCACCATGTTCTCCAGCCCGAACGGTTCCAGCGTCTTGCGCAGGCGGCGGATGTGCACGTCGATGGTGCGCTCCTCCACGTAGACGCTGCCGCCCCACACGTGGTCCAGCAGCTGGGTGCGGCTGTAGACACGCTCGGGGTGGGTCATGAAGAAATGCAGCAGGCGGTATTCGGTTGGGCCGATCGGCACCGGCGCGTCGCCGGCGAACACGCGGTGCGCGGCGCCGTCGATGCGCAGCTCGCCCACCGCCACGCTGCCGTCCTCGTCGTCATCGCGGGCGCGGCGCATTACCGCGCGGATTCGCGCCAGCAGTTCGCGCGCCGAGAACGGCTTGACCACATAGTCGTCCACGCCGGCTTCCAGGCCGCCGACACGGTCGTTCTCCTCGCCGCGCGCGGTGAGCATGATGATTGGAATCTCGCGGGTCAGCGTGTCCTTGCGCCAGCGCCGGGCCAGGTCCAGGCCGCTGGTGCCCGGGAGCATCCAGTCCAGCAGGATCAGGTCCGGCACGCGGTCGGCGATGGCGGTCTGGGCCTCGCGCGCGTCGCCGGCGTGGATGGGTTCAAACTCGCCCTTGCGCAGGGCGAAGGCCACCATGTCGCGGATCGCGGGTTCGTCGTCAACGATCAGGATGCGTTTCTGCACGCGGCTACCGTAGGAGGGGGATTCCGGATGGACGCCAGTAGACTACGGTTTTATGACGGCGATGTGACGGCCCTCAGCGTGACAATTCGGGGTCGCGGATGCCCTGCCGGCGCAGTTCCAGCACCGACGGGGTGATGGCGGCAATGCGTGCGTCGACCCGGGCCCGGGTCACGTAGTCCAGGTCCTGGCGCTTGAGCGCCTGCAGCTGGATCAGGGCCTGTTCGGCGCGGCCGTTGAGGAAGGCGGCTTCGGCATAGGCCTCGCTGGCGCGGGAGCGGTCGCCGGCCAGTTCGCAGGCGCGGGCATAGGTCTGCTGGAACACCGGGTCCTCGGCCGCGCGCCGGGCAAAGGGCTGCAGGATCTGCTGCGCGCGGCGGCCGGCGTCCGCGGTGGCCTGCTCGTTGAGCAGGCGCGCATAGGTGAGCACGATCGGTCGGCTGTCCGGGTGGTCGCGCAACAGTTGTTCAAAGCGCTGGTTGGCGCGCTCGGCCTGGCCGCCACGGGTCTCGGCCTCGCCCAGGGCCAGCGCGATCCACAGGTTGTCCGGATGCGCCTCAAGCAGGGAGGCCAGCGTGTGCATCACCGCCACCTGGCCATCACTGTTGCGCATGTGCGCCAGCGCCAGGCCGTAGCGCTGTGCATCACTGAGGCCCTTGGGACTGCCGCGGCGCAGATCCTCGTACTCGCGGATGGCCGCGCCCGGCGTATTGGCGCTGAGCACGCGCAGACGCTCGCGGGCCCAGTCGAACTGGCCGCTGCCGCCGCCGGTGCTGGCTTCGTAGGGCACCTGCAAGGTGTAGGGCAGCAGCGGGTTGGTGCTGCGCCCCAGCGGCTCGGACAGGGAAGGGTCGGAAGGATTCACCCGCACCTGCTCGGTCTTGCCCGGCACGCTGGTGACCAGCAGCACGGTGTCCTTCTTCATCTGTTCGGCGCGGGCCTTGGCCTCGACGATGCGCGTGGTGGTGACGGGGTGGGTCTGCAGGTAGTCCGGAACGCTGTAGCCGCCTTCGTTGCCGCGCATCGCCAGCGACATGCGCTCGAAGAAGCCGGCCATTGCATCCACGTCATAGCCGCTGCGGGCCAGGGTACGGATGCCGAGGCGGTCGGCCTCGGACTCGTTGGTGCGGGTGTAGTTGATCTGCCGCTGCGCCATCAGCCCCATGGCGCTGCTGATGCTGGCCATGGTGGCATCGCCGGCGGAATTGCCTCCGGCGCTCTGCGCGGCAATGACCGCGGCGAGCATGCCGAGCAGGATGGGAATCTGGTCACGCTGCGCGCGTTCGGCTCCGCGCAGCACGTGCTGCTGGGTGACGTGGGCGATTTCGTGCGAGAGCACCGCGGCCACCTCGTCTTCGCTCTGCGCGGTGAGCACCAGCCCGGCGTTGACCGCGATGTAACCGCCCAGGGTGGCGAAGGCATTGATCTGCCGTTCGCGCAACATGAAGAAGGTGAAGGGCTGCTGCGGCTGGTCACTGTTGGCCCCCAGGCGCTGGCCCATGGTCTGCAGCCAGTCCTCGATCAAGGGGTCCTGCAGCACGTAGCCGTAATTGCGCAGCTCGGCCAGCATCATCTTGCCGTATTCGGCCTGCCGGGCCGGGGTCAGCAGCTCGCCGGCCGACGAACCAATGTCCGGCAGCCGGCTTTCCTGCGCCTGGCTGACGCCGGCGGCCAGGGCCAGGGTGACGGCGGTGGCGAGCAGCAGATGGCGCAAGGCGGGCTCCGAAAGGCGGGCAGGGCGGGAGGAGACGGCGCATGAACGCGAACCGGTCCACAGTGTTGCGGTCAGCGGCTCGAAATTCCAGCCGGCCATTACCATATTGCAGACCACTGAACCCACGCGGAGTTTCCCGTGAACGACACCGTTTCCCCGGCCCCGGGCGGCACGCCCCGGATCCGGCTGTACTCCACCGCCGTCTGCCCCTACTGCGTGGCGGCCAAGAACTTCCTCAAGAGCAAGGGCCAGCAGTGGGAGGAAATCCGCATCGACCTGGACCCGGCCGAGCGCGAGAAGATGGTGGCCCTGGCCCGGCGCACCAGCGTGCCGCAGATTTTCGTCGGCGACGTCCACGTCGGCGGCTACGACGACATGATGGCGCTGCACCGCGCTGGCGGGCTTGAACCGCTGCTGGCGGGCAAGGCCCCGGAGGGCAAGGAATGAGCGCCGCCGACAACGAGGGCGGCGACCGCGTCCGCGAATTCACCGAGTTCCGCCAGCGCATGAACCAGCGCATCCTGGCCGAGCCCAACCAGGTCGTGCGCCGCTTCTTCGCCCTGGACACGCAGACCTACCAGGCAGGCGCGCTGGACGTGAAGACCAAGGAGCTGCTGGGCCTGGTCGCCTCGATGGTGCTGCGCTGCGATGACTGCATCAGCTACCACGTGGCCCAGTGCAAGGAGGCCGGTGTCAGCCGGGAAGAGTTCTTCGAGACCTTCTCGGTGGGGCTGGTGGTCGGCGGTTCGATCGTGATCCCGCACCTGCGCAGGGCAGTGGACTTCCTCGACCAGCTGGAGGGCGGGGCACCCGCGCCGGCTGAGCACAGCCACGGCTGAAGGGCTTCGACCAAGGTCGGTTTGGGGCCGGCCGGTGCGATCGGGCATAATTCCGCCACTGACATCCCGCGCGCCTGGTGCCCTTCGGCCGCCGGCGCTTCCGTTTTGCAATACGCATCCCCCGTTCGGAATCCCACTTCTATGACGCAGACAATCACGGTCATCCGCGGCGACGGCATCGGCCCGGAGATCATGGACGCCACCTTGCACGTGCTCGACGCCCTGCAGGCCGGCCTGACCTACGAGTTCGCCGACGCCGGCCTGGTCGCACTGGAAAAGCATGGCGACCTGCTGCCGGAGGCCACCCTGGCCTCGATCACCAAGAACAAGGTGGCGCTGAAGAGCCCGCTGACCACGCCGGTGGGCGAGGGCTTCAGCTCGATCAACGTGGCCCTGCGCCGCAAGTTCGATCTGTACGCCAATGTGCGCCCGGCCAAGTCCTTCCCCAACACCAAGTCGCGCTTTGCCGACGGCGTGGACCTGATCACGGTGCGCGAGAACACCGAAGGCGCGTACCTGAGCGAAGGCCAGACCGTATCCGAGGATGGCGAGACCGCGTTCTCCGGCACCCGCGTCACCCGCAAGGGTTCCGAGCGCATCGTGCGCTACGCCTTTGACCTGGCCCGCGCCACTGGCCGCAAGAAGGTCACCGCGGTGCACAAGGCGAACATCATCAAGTCGACCTCCGGCCTGTTCCTGAAGGTCGCGCGTGATGTGGCCGCGCAGTACCCGGAGATCGAGTTCCAGGAAATGATCGTGGACAACACCTGCATGCAGCTGGTGATGCGCCCCGAGCAGTTCGACATCATCGTCACCACCAACCTGTTCGGCGACATCATTTCGGACCTGTGCGCCGGTCTGGTCGGCGGTCTGGGCCTGGCCCCGGGTGCCAACATCGGCACCGATGCGGCGATCTTCGAGGCCGTGCACGGCTCGGCGCCGGACATCGCCGGCCAGGGCAAGGCCAATCCTTGCGCGTTGCTGCTGGGTGCGGCGCAGATGCTCGACCACATCGGCCAGCCGCAGAACGCCGAGCGCCTGCGCAACGCGATCATCGCCACGCTGGAGGCCAAGGATGCGCTGACCCCGGACCTGGGCGGTACCGGCAACACCATGGGCTTTGCCCAGGCGATCGCCAGCCGCCTGTAAGCGGGGCGGTTGTGCTGCAACGAAAAAGGGCGCCTTGCGGCGCCCTTTTTCTGTTCCGGCCGTAGCCGCGGATCAGTTGCGAGACTGCAGCTTCGACAGCAGGCGCAGGAATTCCAGGTACAGCCACACCAGCGTGACCATCAGGCCGAACGCGCCGTACCACTCCATGTACTTCGGTGCGCCCTGCTCGGCGCCGGTCTCGATGAAGTCGAAATCCAGCACCAGGTTGAGCGCGGCAATCACCACCACGAACAGGCTGAAGCCGATGCCGATCAGGCCCGACTCATGGATGAAGGGCACGCGCACGCCGAACAGACCCAGCACCATCGTCGCCAGGTACACCAGCGCGATGCCGCCGGTGGCCGCGAACACGCCGAGCTTGAAGTTCTCGGTGGCCTTGATCCAGCCGCTGCGGTAGGCGAACAGCAGCGCGAACAGCGTGCCGAAGGTCAGCAGCACCGCCTGGAACACGATGCCGTTGAAGCGCGCCTCGAACACCGCCGAGATCGCGCCGAGGAAGAAGCCTTCCAGCAGGGCATACAGCGGCGCGGTGACCGGGGCCCAGTTCATCTTGAAGATGGTGACCATCGCCACGATGAAACCGCCAATCGCACCGCCCAGCATGTAGATCCTGGCAGCCGGCAGCAGCTCGCCGGTGGGGGAGAGGGTCTGGCTCCAGGCGAATGCGGCCGTCAGTACCGCCAACAGCAGCAGGAGGCCGGTCTTGTTGGCGGTGCCACTGACGGTCATTACTTCGCTGTCGCGGCGTACGACGCTGCCGCTGGCCAGGTCGAGGAAGGTGGATTCCTTGAGGGCGGGATTGCCGCTGCGGAACATGGGGAGTCTCCTGGTGGGATGGTTCGCGGCCGTCTTGGCCGAATCCCCTCCAGCATAGCCGATGCGGGCGCCGCGGCTGCTGCGGGGCCGGGCGGCGATTGACACCCGCCGCTGCTTGTCAGGACAATGCCCGATCCCCGCGCCGCCTGGCACTGGGGTTTCGTGTGGCGTCATCGGGGTATAGCGCAGTCTGGTAGCGCGCCTGCTTTGGGAGCAGGATGTCGGGGGTTCGAATCCCTCTACCCCGACCACTCGATCCGACGGGGTGCAACGTCTTCCTCGGCGCCCGTAGCTCAACCGGATAGAGCACCGGCCTTCTAAGCCGGCGGTTACAGGTTCGAGTCCTGTCGGGCGCGCCATCGGCGCACGTGATCCGCGCAGCCCCACTTCGCCATGTCATGCCCCGGTCATCGTGCGCATGCCTAGTGGCCCGACAGGGGCAGGAGGCGAGTGCTGATGAACCAGACTGCTTTTCCCCATTCCGTCGAAAGCCGCACGGTGCTCACGGCGAACTTCCGCAAGTACGGCAACGGGCCCGACTTCTGGGACGCCTACCAGCGCCTGCTGGACGCGACCGCCAGCGACTGCGACATCAAGGTCGAGGCCGCGAACCGGCTGGCGCTGCTCGCCCAGGAGCTGGGGGTCGTGAAAACCGCGCAGCTGCTTTGAACGGGCTGAAAATGCGCGGGGTAGCGGCCGGTTGCCGATGGCCGCCGGGCTGAAAGGCTTGCATTCCGGCGCCGTGTCCTGAAAAATACCGGACTCGCTTCGGTGTGGGCATTGTCCGGGCCAAGCGGTTTCAGTGGTGGCTGTAGCTCAGTTGGTTAGAGTACTGGATTGTGATTCCAGTGGTCGGGGGTTCGAATCCCCTCAGCCACCCCACTGATTCGACCTGCTGCCTCGCAGGGTGTTGCAACGAGGCAAAAGCACATCTACAATGTGCGACCAGTTTCAGGGCCGTTAGCTCAGTTGGTAGAGCAGTTGACTCTTAATCAATAGGTCCAAGGTTCGAATCCTTGACGGCCCACCAAATAAAACAGCCACTTAGCGAGAGCCAAGTGGCTGTTTTTCTATGTGCCGGGAAAATTGCCGGGAAAATTGGGCGTCAACGGCACGCTACTGACGCCTCGTTGGCGGTGGCACGAGGGGCAGATCATGCGCGTACCGATTCGTCATCTCCGGTGTTGCATGGCCAGCGGCGTCCTGCTTGTCGGCGCGGTTGCCGGCGGTATCGGTGATGCCGCGGTGCTTCAGCCCGTGCAGGCCGAACCGCTGATCGGCGGTGATGATGCCGTCGCGGATCGCCATCGTGATCATCCGCTGCCAAGCGCTGTCCAGCGCCGACTTCGTCAAGGGCGTTCCCGCCTGGCTGACCAGTAGTCGGCGCAGCTCCGGCTTCAGAGGCACAGGCACGTGGTGGGCGTCCGTGACCTCCTTTCGGTATGCCACCAGCCATTTCCATGTCGCGCGCAGCTCATCGTTCCAGCGAGTCACATTGTCGCGCGAGCCCTTCCGACGCTCGCTACGGATGCCCGCCTCTTCCGCGTGGGCGTCGGTCAGGTCGGTCACCTCGATGCCGCGCAGGCGCAAGTTATAGGCCAGCGTCATCACCGCGGGCAGGTATGGCGGCACGCTACCGCGCGCATGCGCTTTCCTAGCGCCTCGCTCCTGCGCGAATGCCAGGACAGCCGCGAAGATCTCGGGCGCCGGCATGCGGTGGTCACCCTTTTCCTTGACCTGCCGGACACCCTTGGCCGGATTCTTCTCGCACAGTCCATGGCGGATGCCCCAAGCGAACGTGCGGCGCAGGTAGCGCAGGACGTGGTTCGCCTTGCTCGGGCGTGGCTCCACCGCAGGCTGTAACTTGGTGGCAGTGCGGCCGGCTGCGAGCGTTTCGATCAAACGCTGGACCAGCGGCACCGACATGCGCGCGATCTGCATTTCGCCCAACGGCGAACCGTCCTTGAGGACGTAGGTGCTGGCCACCTCGCCGCACCACCTGTAATCGCGCTTCGAGTCTGCGGACAGCTCGGCGAACTCGGTTGACGCCTCGAATGCCGTGCGAAGGTAGGACAGGGTGCCGCGCACGTTTTGGGACGTGGCGGCCTCCACGATGGCGTGTAGCTCGGAGAGCCGGGCCTCGCCATAGGCGACCGTTCGCTTGCGCGAACGGCCGCCCTCCGGGTGTGGCTCGACCAGGTACCACCGGCCGTCGCCCCAGTAGAGGCCTTTCGGTAGGGACTCCTGGTCGATGTGGGCCGGGATGTCCCTGTTGAACTTGCGCTTTCTGCCGCGTCCCATCAGATCAGCTCCATGGTGTTGCGTGTGTCTTCGACGGCTTGCTGCAGCCCCAAGGCTGCGTTGAGCGCGTCAACCGTCGTCCAGATCCCACCCTGCCCGTCGTACTTGTAGCGGATACCTTGGGCGCGGGCCCACCGCACCACAGTGGCGGGCCGAGGTGTAGGCCCCTCCGGCGAGCAGATGCGGCGCAGTTCCTCGAACGTCAGCACCCCCTGCGTCATGCGCTCACCTCCAACCATTGCCGACGCCGCCTCCATTGCTCGCGCATGTCAGCCAGCAGCTGGTCAGCGGCCTCCTGGCCACGGTTCTTGCGGATCCTTTCCATCAGCATCGCGACCGAAGCCGAGTCGGTGTAGCCCTGGCGCAGATAGTGGCGCGCCTCGCTGGCGCGCCGTTGCAGCTCTGTAGCGTCCTCCATTACCGCCCACTGCCTCCCGTCAAACCCAGTCCCATCTGCACCACGTTGGAATCGGCCGCGATAGGGATCAGTGGCGCCGCTGTGCCGTTCACGCGGACCCACTCGCGCAGGGCCAGGGCATAGCTCGGGTGCTTCTGCGTGCGGCCGCAGGCGCACTCCACGAAGTGCCCGCCGCCGGCGTCGGGCCGGCGGTGATCGAGCATGTGGCGAGCCCTGTGGGCGTTCCTGCAGGGCGGCAGGGGTGTGTCGTGGTCGACCTGGCGTTGGGTCACGTTTGTGCTCCTTGCAGGGACAACTCCCTGCGCAGGACCAGCTCGGCTTCGCGCAGGTGCTGGACGGTGCCCGTATCGATCCGATCGATCGCCTGGGCAACGGTAAATCCCATGTCGGCAAGCCAGTCGTGACGGTTCAACACCAGGGCTGCGGTGAGCGCTTCGCCGGTAGACAGGTAACCCGGCTCGCCCATTCGCGCCGCGGCTCGCGCGACCTCTATCGTGCGCTGCAGGTTCATCGCGGATTCCTCCAGGCAGCGCCCAACCGGCGCCGGGCGTCGGTGATCGTCTGCAGCAACATGCCATGCTTGCGGGCGAAGTCGCGCGCACCGCTCAGGTCGTAGGCAAGGACCAGCATCCCGGCCCTTAGGCGGCGCCGCAGTGCGGCACCCTCGGGGAACCACGGGTCATCGAGGTCGATAAATTCCTTCAGACCATAGGCCTTGAGCATGGCGGCGGCATTGAGCGTCTTCCCGCTCTTCTTGGGGCCGAACATGACTACGGACTTAGCCATGGGCCACCTCCCGACGCACGGCCATGCGGTTGCGCCGGCGCAGGCGCTGCGGCACCTGGCCAACGGCCATGCCGGCGCGGGTCACGCGCGGACGGCGGGTTGACCAGAGACGGTAGGCAAGGGCGCCGCCGGCGGCGGGCCCGACGAACAAAGCGATCAGCTCAACCATGGCCCACCTCACGCGCCGCCTCGGCGATCGATTCGGAGACGGCCACGCTCGGGCGGCGCGGCAGCATGTTGGCCAGCGCGAAGGGGAAATCCAGCCCATCCATGAAGTTCGCCAGCTCGGTGCTGATGCGCTCCTCGTCTGCGGTCCAAAGGCGGGGCCCGTCGACCAGCTTCCAGCCCTGGCCAGCGCCGCGCCGGCGTTCCCAGCGTTGGCTGGCACCGCGGTGCTGCCCCATGTGCAGGACGGCGGCGACCACCACGGTGTCGTGGGTGACGTGCATGGTGATCGTGGCCGAGCACTCACCCAAGGCGCGCTCGTAGGCGGCCACCGCGGGCGTGGTAGCCTCCGCGCCGGGTCCGGTGCCCGGTATCTGCGGACGTGCAGGGGTAGCTGCTTGCAGTTGCTGTTGCATGTGACTCTCCAG
>Ga0196970_1000847_pt1 | contig 27726 bp, 19 predicted proteins | sample S1v_513CmetaG_FD_148672 | JGI IMG/M metagenome (GOLD analysis project Ga0196970, IMG submission 148672) | Soil microbial communities from Anza Borrego desert, Southern California, United States - S1+v_5-13C | ecosystem: Environmental > Terrestrial > Soil > Desert | place: USA: California... | reverse complement strand
TGACGCTCCGCCTGTTTCTGGCGATCTGGCTGATCATCGCGGGGGCGGCGGGGCTGCTCACGCTGCTCAACCACTTCAAGTTCGCCACCGCCTACGCCGATCTGGTGCGCAGCCGCTTCGCCTTCCTGGCCGCCGACCTGGAGCAGTCGATCGAGGCCGGGCTGTCGCTGGGCCTGCCGGTCGACCAGCTGCGCAACACCCAGGCCGTCATCCAGCGCACCAAGGAGCGCTGGCCGGAGATCACCGCCATCCGCGTGTTCGACCCGGCCGGCAACGCGCTGTTCGGCGTCGGCGAGGGGGGCGAGGCGGCCGTGCCGCCGGCGTGGGTGGAGGCGGCGCGGCGCAGCCGGGACGGCGCCTGGACGCTGCCCGACGAGCACGCCACCACCGTCGCCAAGCCGCTGGTCAACGCCTTCGGCCTCACCGTCGGCTGGGTGGCGCTGACCTATTCGAACGTCATCGTGGACGAGCAGGTGGCCGGCACCGGCGGCCTGCTGGTGCAGCACGCCGCCATCGGGCTGGGCATCGCCGCCCTGCTGTGCGCGCTGTTGCTGCCGCTGCTGCTGCGGCCGATCTGGGCGGAGATGCAGCGCATGGAGGCCGCCATCCGCACCGCCGGGGAGGCGCCCGAGACCGCGCAGGCCGCCCCGGTGCCGGAGGAGATCGCCGCCAGCTACGGCCCGTTCCGCACCGCCGTCGCCAACGCGCTGGGCCTGATCCGGACAGCCCCCTCGGGCAGGGCGTGAGCGCGATGGCGAACGAGACGCTGTTCCGCGGCCTGTCCATCCGCATCGTGGCCTTCGCCATCGCCGTCCTGGTGCTGTCGCTGGCTGGCCTGTCGTACGCCACCTACGACGTGTTCGACCGGCAGGCGGCGGCCGAGCTGGACCGCAAGGCGGCGGCCGTCGCCGACCTGATCGCCAACCGGGTCGGCCGCGCGCTGGACCTGGGCGTGCCGTTCGACCAGCTGGTGGGGGTGGAGGAGTTCCTGGGCGACGTCATCCAGGACCAGCCGGAGTTCGCCTCCGTGGCGCTGGCCGACGCCGCCGGGCGGGAGGTGTACCGCAAGGACCGGCCGCGCCCGGGCGGCGGCGTGCGCGTGCAGTCCTGGCCGGTCACCGCCAGGGGCGTGGCGGCCGGCGCGGTGCTGATCGGGGTGGATTCGGAGGCGCTGAACGAACGGCTGGTCGGCATCGCCTTCGACGTCGGCGTGACGCTGCTGGTGTCGGCACTGATCAGCCTGGAGGTGCTGCTGGTCCTCATCGCCGTCAGCCTGACCATCCCGGTGGGCACGCTGGTGACGCTGATGAACAAGGTGGCCGGCGGCGATTTCAGCCGGCGCGTGGACGACCGCGCGCAGGATCAGGTCGGCCGCCTGACGGCCGCCTTCAACGCCGCCATCGAGCGGGTGAACCGCGAATACCGCGCGGCCCTGGACCGCGCGCTTGCCGCCGGGGCGGACGCCGCCGCGTGGGGGGCGGAGCTGTCGCGCCGCTTCGTCTTCGCCCCCGCGGCGGGAGCGGAGCCGTTCGCGCCGCAGAGCGTGCTGTTCATCCGCCTGCCGCTGTTTCTGTTCTTCTTCGGCTCCGAACTGCCGCGCTCCTTCCTGCCGATCCTCGCCAAGGAGCTGCACGCCGCCTCCGGCCCCGCACCGGCGTGGCTGGCGGCAGTGCCGGGGGGAAGCTGGCTGGCGCAGGCCTACGCCGCCATCCCGGCGGAAGTGCTGGTGGCGCTGCCGCTGTCGGCCTACCTGCTGGGCATCGCGCTGTTCTCGCCGATGGCCGGGCGGCTGGCGGCGGCGCGCGGCAGCCGGACGCTGTTCAGCATCGGCGTGGTGCCGGCCGTCGCCGGCTACGTCCTCACCTTCCTGGCCGACAGCCTGCCGGAGCTGATCCTGTGGCGCACGGTCAACGCGCTGGGCTTCGCCTTCGTCAGCATCGCCGCGCTGGACCACATCGCCGCCGTCACCACGCCGACGACGCGGGCGCAGGGCATGGCGGCCTATCTGGCCGCCTACGTCTCGGCCGGGGTGTGCGGCACCGCCATCGGCGCCATCCTGGCCGACCGCATCGGCTTCGCGCCGGTGTTCCTGCTGTCGGCGGTGTTCACGCTGGGCTCGGCCGTCCTGCTGTGGATCTTCACGCCGGCCACGCCGCACCGCGACGCGGCACCCGCGAAGAAAGCCAGTGGAAGCATGCTGCGCCTGCTGGCGACGCCGCGCTTCCTGGGGCTGCTGCTGTGCGCCGGCATCCCGATGCAGGTGATCCAGTCCGGCTTCCTGTTCTACTACGCGCCGCTGCTGCTACAGGAGCTGGGCAACCGGCAGGCGGTCATCGGGCGCGTGCTGATGATCTATTTCCTGCTGGTCATCGTCTTCAACGAGGTGCTGGCGCGCTGGGCCGACGGCGGGCAGCGGCACGGCAAGGCGGTGGCCATCGGCCTGGGCCTGAGCGGCGTCGCGGCCGCGGCCGTTGGGCTGTGGACCAACACCTGGGCCGCCGCCGGCAGCGTCGCCGCCATCGGCGTCGCCTGGGCCTTCAGCTTCTCCGCGCAGGGTGCGCTGCTGCTGCGCATGGGCGAGGGGCGGCTGGCCGGGGTGCCGCCGGCCGTCGCCATCGGCTTCTACCGGCTGGCCGAGCGCTGCGGCGCCATGGTGGCGCCGGTCTTGATGTCGCTGATGATCACGCACATGGGCTTCGCCGACACCGCACTCGCCACCGGCATCGGCATCGCCGTCTGCGCCGTGCTGTTCGCCGTGCAGATGGCGGCCCTGCCGCTCACCGATTCCACCGTTCCGGAGACCTCCCGATGATGGCCTTGGCCTTCCGTACCCTGCTGGGCGTCCTTCTGCTGGCCGCCGTGAACGCAGTCTGGGTGAACGCGGGCACGGCGCTGGCGGCGACGGCCAAGCCGAAGACCGTCTACATCATGACCTTCCGCGGCTGCGAGGAGGTGTGCGCGGGCTTCCGCGACTATCTGGAACGCCAGGGCGAGCCGGTGGAGTTCGTCATCCGCGACGCCGGGAGCAGCCTCGCCCGCGTCGCCGACTTCGTGGCGGAGGCGAAGGCGACGCGGCCCGACCTCGTGGTCACCTGGGGCACGGGCGTGACGCTGGCCGCCGTCGGCCCCTACGACGCGGTCGACCCGGCGAAGCACATCACCGACATCCCCGTCGTCTACCTGTTCGTCGGCAACCCGACGGAGGCGAAGATCGCCCGCTCCACCACCGCGTCGGGCCGGCCCAACGTGGCCGGGGCGAACACGACGGTGTCGTTCGAGGCGCAGTACAACACCATGCTGTCCTACCGCCCGGTCAAGCGCGTCGGCTTCGTCTACAACGCCGACGAGCCGGCCGCCGTGGTGCAGGCGCAGGCGGCGCTGGAGCAGTTCCGCACCCGCGGCGTCGAGGTGGTGGAGGAGCGCCTGCCCGCCGGTGCCGACGGCAAGCCGACGGCCGAGGCCTTCGCCCCCGCCATGGCCCGCGTGCGCGAGCGGCAGGCGGAGATGCTGTACTACGTCGGCTCCTCCTTCATCCTGTCCAACATCGAGGCGTTCTCGCGCGCGGCACTGGACCAGAAGCTGCCGGTCTTCACCTCGTTCGAGCTGCCGTTCCGCAAGGGAGGGGCGCTCTTGGGGCTGGTCAGCCCGCTGCGCAGCGTCGGGCAGATCGCCGGCTATCAGGCCGCCCAGGTCCTGTTCGCCGGCAAGCCGGCGGGCGAGCTGCCGACACCCAGCCTAACGCGCTTCACCGTGCTCATCAACATGCAGGCCGCGCGCGAGCTGACGCTGTGGCCGCCCATGCGGCTTTTGCAGTTCGCCGAGGTGGCGCCCTGAAGCCATCCCGCGCCGGCGCGCCGCGACGCTGAACGGAAGCAGGACGAACAGAAGTTTTGTTATCTCGCATATTACCTTATGCGATATTGCCGCCTCCCATACCGCAGCATAGCGTGTCGTCGGCAGGCCAGCGCTCCGCGCAGCGGAGAGCGGCGTCATCCGCCGGTTCATCGAGCACTCGCTGGGGAGGGAGAACATGGACGTCTTTGCAATCCAGACGGCACTGAAGACGCAAGGCTTCGATCCGGGCACCCTGGACGGCATCTGGGGACGCCGAACCGTCGCCGCCGTGAAAGCGTTTCAGAAAGCCCGCGGGCTGACTGCCGACGGCGTTGTCGGGCCGCATACCTCGCGGGCCCTGTTCGTCAATGCCGTGCAGCCCCAGAACATCACGATGCTGGTGTGGATGGAGGAGGCGCGCAGGCTGATGGGCGTGCGCGAGGTTGTCGGAAGCGGTTCGAACAGGATGATCCTGCAATGGGCCGACGATCTCGACATTCATTACAAGGACGACGACATTCCCTGGTGCGGCCTGTTCGTCGCGCACTGCATCGGCGCCACGCTTACGGAAGAACCCCTTCCCACCAACCCCTTGGGCGCGCGCAATTGGCTGACCTTCGGGACGGGGTGTGCGCCGACGTGGGGTGCCGTGCTCGTCTTCTGGCGAGGCTCCCGAGACGGATGGCAGGGACATGTCGGCTTTTACGAAGGCGAAGACGAGGTCGCCTACCATGTGCTGGGCGGCAATCAGAGCAACAGTGTCAGCGTCGCACGCATCCGCAAAGATCGGCTGCTGGGAGCCCGCCAGCCCGTGACGATCCCTCCCTTGGCCACGGGGCAGGTCGCGCTGGCCTCGACGGGCGGCACGTCGGTGAACGAAGCTTGATCAGCGGGGGCAGCATCGGCGTGAGCTGGGATAATGACGTGACCGGCGAACGGAACGGTTGAGTTCGCGCTTCATTCGTTCTTATCTGTCGGCCATCCGATGCAGCCACGCAGCCCGCGCATGTCCCCCCGCACCCTCGCCGTCGCCCTTGCCCTGTCGCTGACCGCCGCCGCCTGCGGCACGCGGGAGCGGCCGGCCCCCCCGCCCCTGCCGCAGACCGAGGGCCGCCCCGGCCTGGAGAAGGTGCACGGTGACTGGGAGGCCGACAAGGCCGTGAACCTGCGCGCCGCGCCCAGCACCAACTCCGCCATCGTCGGCGCGCTGCGGCCGGGACAGTCGGTGACAGCGCTGGGCCGCGCGCCGAAGACCGACTGGATCGCCATCGCCCACGCGGGCGGCACCGCCTATGTCCGGCTCGACCTGCTGCGCCTGCGCGGCGAGCGCGTCGCCACCACGACGCGCGGCTCCACCACGGTGATGCCGAAGCCCACCGACAACGCCGGCCCCACCGTGAAGGCCGCCCCGCGCCGGAAGATCGAGGCCACACCGATCCAATAGGGGGCCGATCCAGTAGCGGCTTATTGCGGCCGCATGGCGGCGAGGCTGTCGGCGATGTCGTGCATGCCCTGGCGGCGCAGCAGCGCCTGCCGGTGGCGCAGCATGCGCCTGGCCAGCGCCTTTTCGGTCTCGGCACCACCCAGCAGCGCGCCGTCCGCGCCCTTCAGGCGGGCGACGACCTTCTCGATCAGGGCGGATTCCGCCGTCGGGTCGCGGCGGTCCAGCGGCTGATCGCTGTTGAGCGACGAGCGCACCCGGTCCACCAGCACGCTGCGGCAGCAGGGCGCGTGGCCGGCGACGGTCAGCCCGCCGACGCGGGCGAGCACGGCGCCGACCGGCGCCAGCTTCGGGTCGGCGGCGCGGCCGTGCAGCACGTCGGCCAGCGCGCACAGCCCGTCGGCGAGGTTCGCCTGGGCGCCCAGCTGCTCCTTGATCAGGTCGACCGAGCCCAGCGTATCGGCGATGACGCCCTCCAGCAGGGCGCCAAGGCGGGGTTCCAGCCCCTCGGCCAGCAGGTCCAGCAGCATCTCCGCCTTGCCGCCCAGCGAATTGCGGTCGGCCATGTGCAGCGACAGGAAGCTGAGGAAGACGTAGTCGTGCTCGGCCGGGCCGACGGCTTCGTCCAGGCGCCGGCTGCTGCCGGAGAGGTCCTTGAGGTCGAAGGCCGGCAGGCGCTTGCGCTCGGCGGCGAAGTCGCGCGCCTTGCCCATCGCCTGATCGACCAGGGCGCGCAGCTGCTTCACCCGCACCTTGGCGTCGGCCTTGCCCAGGTCGGCGTGGTGGCGGGCCACGGCGTGGACGGCGGCGCCGATCAGCGTGCCCTGCTCGTCCAGCTTGCGGGCGTAGGTCCAGCCGTGCAGCAACTCGGTCTGGGTGATGCGGAACTTGTCGAGGAACTGGCGCAGCATGCGGCCGACGACGACGCGGCTGTCGAAGCCGTAGAGATCCGCCACCGTGGTGCAGAACGGCGCGCCGTCGGGAGAGCCGGCAAGGCCGAGGGGCTTGTTCTTCACCTCCGGCACCTTGCGCTGGAAGATCACAGTCTGGATCGCCAGCCCGGCCAGCGAGCGCGCCTTGTAGACCTTCACCTCCTGGATGCCGTGCCCGACGAGCTGCACGCGGGCGCAGGACAGTGCCGCCTGCTCCTCGGTGAAGGACGCCTCGATCCGCCAGCGCCCTTCCTGGCAGACATGCACCTCGTACGATGCGCTCCCCTTGAACACGATGCGGCGTCCTCCCGTCCACGGCCGATTCTGCGACCCGAAATTGCCCGGGATCAACCGGATTCGCTGTGATGGCCGTCACGCGGGTACGGAATGCCGCACCCGTTCCCGTGGCAACCCAGATTGGAAAGGAAAATGAGAGACACGGATGAACACGGATTTGGCACGGATGGACACGGATGAAAAAAATCAAAAAATCCGTGTTCATCCGTGGCCCGCACGGCGGGCATCCGTGTTCATCCGTGTCTCGAAACCTTCCCCCGCTCACCCCGCCTGTTCGGCCGGGACGACGAAGGCGTCCATCACCTTCTTGGGACCGGAGTGGTCGAACTCGATCTCCAGCTTGTCGGCGTCGATGGCGACCACCGTGCCGTAGCCGAACTTCTGGTGGAAGACGCGCGCCCCCTTGGCGAAGCCGGTGGCCGGGCGGGCGCGCGGCTCGACGTGGTAGGCGGTGCCCTCCAGCGTCACGCCGCGCGGGGCTGGCGGCTGGCGCTGCGTGGTCTTGAAGAAGGACGGCGCCTCGCGCATGCCGCCGCCCATCCCGCCGCCCATCCCACCCCCGGCAAACAGGCCGCTTGCCGCCTCCGTCTCGATGTCGGCGGGCGGCAGCTCCTCGACGAAGCGGGAGGGGATGGCGCTGACCCAGCTGCCGTACAGGCGGCGGTTGGCGGCGTGGCTGATGTAGGCGCGCTTGCGCGCCCGCGTGATGCCGACGTAGGCGAGGCGCCGCTCCTCCTCCAGCCCGGCGATACCGGTCTCGTCCAGGGCGCGCTGGTTGGGGAACACGCCCTCCTCCCAGCCGGGCAGGAAGACGATGTCGAACTCCAGGCCCTTGGCGCCGTGCAGCGTCATCAGCGTGACCTGCTCGGCGCCCGAGGCCTCGGCGTTCTCCATGACGAGGCTGACGTGTTCGAGGAAACCGCCGAGGTTCTCGAACTCCGCCATGGCGGTGATCAGTTCCTTCAGGTTCTCCAGCCGGCCGGGCGCCTCGGGCGACTTGTCCTCCTGCCACATGCGGGTGTAGCCGGACTCGTCCAGGATCAGGCGCGCCAGTTCGGTGTGCGGCATGGTCTGCGCCAGACCGCGCCAGCGGAAGAAGTCCTGCAGCAGCCCGCGGATGGTGCTGCGCACCTTGGGCTTGAACTCGTCCGTCTCGGTCAGCATCCAGCCGGCGTCGGCCAGCGGGATGCCGCGGGCGCGGGCGCACTGGTTCAGCGTCTGCAGGGCGGCCGGGCCGATGCCGCGCTTGGGCACGTTGATGATCCGCTCGAACGCCAGATCGTCCTCCGGCGTCTGCACGACGCGCAGGTAGGCCATGGCGTCGCGGATTTCCTGGCGTTCGTAGAAGCGCGGGCCGCCGATCACCTTGTAGGGCAGGCCCAGCGTGATGAACCGCTCCTCGAACTCGCGGGTCTGGAAGCCGGCGCGGATCAGCACCGCCATGTGCCCCAGCGGCACGCCCAGGCGCTGGAGCGATTCGATCTCGTCGCCGACCCAGCGCGCCTCCTCCTCGCCGTCCCACACGGCCTTGACGCGCACCTTGTCGCCGCCGTCGGCCTGCGTCCACAGCGTCTTGCCCAACCGCCCCTTGTTGTTGGCGATCAGGCCCGACGCGGCGGCCAGGATGTGCCCGGTGGAGCGGTAGTTCTGCTCCAGCTTCACGATCCTGGCGCCGGGGAAATCCTGCTCGAAGCGCAGGATATTGCCGATCTCCGCGCCACGCCACGCGTAGATGGAGTTGTGCGTGACGATGCCGTCGGCGATGAAGTTGTGCGTCGATTCGATGTTGAGGTCGTAGACCATCCCGTCGTGGTCGAGGGCCTCGACGTGTTCGACGATGTCGTAGCCGCCGTCGGCGGTGAACATCGCCATGCCCGGCATGACGGACGCGGCCGGGATGAAGGGCAGCGAGTTGGATTCCGTTACGTCCCCTTCGTTCGCGCCAAGCCGGGCGGTGTGGAAGACGTTGATCTCGCCGAACGCCCGGCGCATGCGGTCGACGGTGTCGGCGATCTTTCCGAAGTCCCGGTTGGCGGTTTCATGGCGCCAGCTTTCCGACTCCGCCTTGGCGCCCCGAACGCTGAGCCCAAGGGACTCCAGCGTCGCGCGCCCTTCGGCGTCGTTGCCGACCATCGAAATGCGATGCATCGGCGTGGCGCCGCGACGGTCGCCACACAGCGTCACCACCACGTTGCGGCGGCTGGCGTTGCGCGACCTCGGCCGATGGTGCGGGTGTTCGAGCGAAAGGCCGCGATCGGCCAACAGGCGCGCGGCGTTGGCTTCGGTGTCGAATGCCGCGAACACACGCGCCAGATACTCCGGGTCGTGCACGAGGCCGTTCGCCGACCCGCCCTTGCGCGGCACGAACGGCAGGGTCGGGATCTGGTAACACAGCGATAGGATGTACTCGTCCGCCCGCGCGTCGTTTTCCTGCGTGTGGGTGGACACGATCCACAACGCGTCGGCCCGTTCCTGCAGCAGGCGCTGCTGGAAGCCGACCATCGGCTTGACCTGCCCGGCGGTGTAGACCTGCGACGTGCCGAGGCGCCAGCCAATCCCGCGCTTGTGCATCAGATAGACGAAATACGTCTGCGGCGTGATGCCGAGCCGGTAGCCGGCGAAATGGACGTGCTCCGGCGTGCTGACGAGGCGCCGGCCGGAGCGGGTGGTGATGGCGACGACCTTGCCCTTATGCTCCTTCGCGAAGACGTCGGTCACCAGCGCCGGGCGGAAGTCGCCGCTGCCGTATCCCGACCACACGGCGTCGCCGACGCACACCTCTTCGATGGGGCGTGCGGTGCCGTCGGCCATGGCCACCGGCGTGCCGGCGACCAGACACTGGTCCTCATCGCCCACGCAGCAGATGTTCTTGTGCGCCGAGGAGAGGATGCGCAGCCACAAGTACTGAGCCACGTTGGTGTCCTGGTATTCGTCGACCAGGATGTAGCGGAACTTGCGGTGATATTCCGCCAGCACGTCCGGGTGCTGCTGGAATACGGACAGGTTGTGCAGCAGCAGGTCGCCGAAGTCGCAGGCGTTCAGCGTGCGCAGCCGGTCCTGGTAGGCGCGGTAGAGCGCCACCACGCGGCCGCCGGCCACGTCGCCGCCGTCGGACTCGGCCAGCTTGTCGGGCGTCAGGCCGCGGTCCTTCCAGCGCTCGATGACGCCCAGGACCTGCCGCGCCGGCCATTTCTTGGTGTCGACGTTCTCCGCCTCAAGGAGCTGCTTGATCAGGCGGATCTGGTCGTCGGTGTCGAGGATGGTGAAGTTGGACTTCAGCCCCACCAGCTCGGCGTGCTTGCGCAGGATGCGCGCGGCCAGCGCGTGGAAGGTGCCCAACCACCAGCCCTCCGGCTCCACGCCCACCAGGGCCGCCACGCGCTCGCGCATCTCGCGGGCGGCCTTGTTGGTGAAGGTCACCGCCAGGATCTGGAAGGGGGCCGCGCGCCGCGTCATCAGCAGGTGGCCGAGGCGCGTGGTGAGCACGCGCGTCTTGCCGGTGCCGGCCCCGGCCAGCACCAGCACCGGGCCGTCCAGCGCCTCCACCGCCTCGCGCTGGGTCGGGTTCAGCCCGTCCAGGTAGGCGAAGCGGGCCGCCGGCGGGGGCGGCGGGGCGGCGTGGCTCAGCGGATCGTCATAGGAATAGGGATCGGACATGGGGAACGTATATAGCACAGCCGAGGCGCCGCCGAAGCCCTGATCACCACCCTCCCCCAGCGCATACCCGATCGGCGGATCCGATCGGCGCAGGCCGACATCCATAGCCCGGTATGTGGTTCAGCCGCCCGGCCGAGCCTTGCCCCAACGGCCTATCGCCGCAGTCTTAAAATAGCCAGCCAGCAGCGCCGCACTCCGTCCCCCAACAGGCAAAGATATTTCCCTTCGTTCCTTATGGGATCCACCGATTTACTCCACAGATGAAGGCGAAGAATTTTCATACAGTAACTTCGTCTGGTCTTGTCTTAGGGCGTATGACCATCGCAACCGCAGAATGTTACCTTTGAGAAATTTTCTGTCGCTCAATTATGGGTTACGTTCACCCTCGAAACGTACTCCCCCGGCTCGGAAGGGCAAGCGCACCGCGCACCACCGGACGGCCCGGGATCACCCCCGAAGCGTCGCAAGACGCACACATTGTGAACCAAAGCAGAGGCGGGTAGAGACAATGGATCCCGTGAACGTTTTCCTCATCGATTCGAACAAGCTCTTCCGCGAAGGCATGAAGCGGCTCTTCGAGAGCTCGCCCTTCAAGGTGATCGGCGAGGCCGGCACCCTGCGGGACGGCGTGCCCGCGGTCGAAAACGCCGGCGTGCGTCCCAGCCTGATCCTGATCGACCTTGCCAGCGGCGGCGATGAGGAAGTCGAAGCGATGCGCGGCCTGCGGGCCCAGTTCCCGGAGATCCGCATCGTGATCCTGACCAGCGAGCTGTGCACCCGCCGCCTGTCGGGCGCGCTCGGCGCCGGCGCCGACGGCTACCTGATGAAGGACATCGCCTGCGAGGCGCTGATGCAGTCGCTGCGCCTAGTCATGATGGGCGAGAAGGTGTTCCCGACGCATCTGGCCGAGTTGCTGGTCTCCGGCCGCGCAGAGGAGATCGGAGCCGAGGTGCCGGCCCGCCGCAAGGGCCTGTCGCAGCGCGAGGTGCAGATCCTGCGCTGCCTGCTGAACGGCAACAGCAACAAGATGATCGCCAACCACCTGAACATCACCGAGGCGACGGTGAAGGTCCACCTGAAGAGCCTGCTGCGCAAGATCAACGCCTCCAACCGCACGCAGGCCGCCATCTGGGCGCTCAACAACGGCATCGGCGACCAGCCGGCCGACACCGCGCGGGTCGGCGCCTCGATGGCGTGACGGCAAGGAGCGTCCGCCCGTCGCCCGCGCCATCCCCGGCGCGGACGACGGGCGCCCTGCGCCCCGGCTCTTCCGGACGCAAGCAGACGTTCGGGGCAGACGTTCGGGGCAGACGTTCGGGGAAGAGCCCGTCTCTTTCGGCAACATCGGCCCTCCCTTCCGTTCTATGTGAGCCGACGTAAGACCAAAAGCGCACTTTACCGATTTCGCACAGCAGCATTAATTGATGAAAGTTGTTTGCATTTACCCCGACTGATTGCGCCGGACTGCTTGCTCGACCACGGCGGCGTACGACAAATTGTTCCAATCGGGCGCGGAAGGCTCATCGATGAACGTACTGATTGCCGACGACCATCTGCTGTTCCGCGACGGTTTGCGCCGGCTCCTGGTGCAGTTCCAGGAGGATATGACGTTTTTCGAGGCCAGCACCTTCGACGAGGTGCGCGACCTGTGCCAGGGCGGCACCGAATTCGACCTGATCCTGCTCGACCTGGGCATGCCCGGCTGGACCGGCTTCTCGACGCTGGGCGAGATCCACGAGCGGCTGCCGCGCGCCCTGCTGGTGGTCGTCTCCGGCTCCGAACGGCGGGCCGACCTGATGGCGGCGCTGGAGAACGGGGCCGCCGGCTACATCCCGAAATCCTCCAGCGCCAAGGTGCTGCTGGGCGCCTTGCAGCTGGTGCTGGCCGGCGGCATCTACGTGCCGGCGGAGGCGATCCGCGGCGACATCGTGACCGGCACCGAGGTGCTGTCCGACGACCCGCTGGCCAACTTCGGCTCCGGCAACAGCGACCAGCTGACGCCGCGCCAGCGCGAGGTGCTGACCCGCCTGCGCGAAGGCAAGTCCAACAAGCAGATCGCCCACGAACTCGGGCTGACCGAGGGCACGGTGAAGGTGCACGTCACCGCCATCCTCCGCCTGCTGGGCGTGCGCAACCGCACCCAGGCGGCGCTGACCGCGCACGGCATGTAGCGTCCGCCCCGCCGGGGCGGGCGATGCCCGATCGGCACCGAACGCTCAACCGGCGCCGAAGCCGAAGGCTCAACCGGCATTGAGTATGCGTTGAATAAATTCGCTTGCACACGGGCGATTGCCCTGTGCATACCGCCGCGTGTCGGCGCGACAAAAAGGGATATTGACACGGCTCCTGCCCGCGCCCCCGAGTTCGCAAGCGCGAGGAAGGACTGAAGTCATGGTCGGCGACAACCGCAAGCGCCTGGAATTCTTCGGCATCGACGACGCGGCGACGGGAACCCTGCGGGCATCCTTGCCGCTGCTGCGCGAACTCCTGCCGGGCGTGCTCGACGAGTTCTACGCCACGGTGCGCGCCACGCCGGACATCGTCGCCATGTTCAACGGCGAGTCGTCCATCCGGCACGCCCGCGCGATGCAGGAGCAGCACTGGCTGCGCCTGTTCTCCGGCGCCTTCGACGAGGCCTACTTCACCTCGGCCGCCGCCATCGGCCGGGCGCACAACCGCGTCGGGCTGGAGCCGGACCTCTACATCGGCGCCTACGCCTTCGTGCTGAGCCGCCTGTTCGCCCGCGCCGCGCGCGCCACCTCCGGCCGCGGCCTGTTCGCCGGCAAGGCGCGGGCGGGGGAACTGGAACGGCTGCTGGCCGCCCTGTCCTCGGCCGTCATGCTGGACATGGAGCGCGCCATCTCCGTCTACCTGGAGGAAGGGCGCGCCGAGAAGCACCGGGCGCTGGAGAGCATGGCCGGCACGGTGGAGCGCGAGATGACCGCCGCGGTCGAGCGCGTGACCGGCCAGTCCACGCGCATGAGCCGCTCGGCCGAACGCATGGCCGGTTCCGCCGGGATGGTGGGCGAGCGGTCGCAGTCGGTGGCCGCGGCGGCGCACCAGGCCGGAGCCGCCGCGCAGTCGGTGGCCGTGGCGGCGGAAGAGCTGTCGGCCGCCATCGTCGCCATCGGCCAGCAGGTCGAGCAGAGCCGCACGGTGACGGACGAGGCGGTGGAACGCAGCCGCACCGCCCAGGACACCATCGGCGAACTGTCCACCGCCATCGCGCGCATCGACGAGATCGCCCGGCTGATCACCGACATCGCGTCGCAGACCAACCTGCTGGCGCTGAACGCCACCATCGAGGCGGCGCGGGCGGGCGAGGCCGGCAAGGGTTTCGCCGTCGTCGCCAACGAGGTGAAGAACCTCGCCACCCAGACGGCCCGGGCGACCGAGGAGATCAGCCGGCAGATCGCGCAGATCCAGGCGATGCGCGAGGCGTCCGTGGGTGCCGTGGAAGGGATCGGCGCCACCATCGCCGATATGCGGGACATCGCCGCCTCCATCGCCGCCGCCGTCGACCAGCAGAAGGCGGCGACGCAGGACATCGCGCGGAACGTCACCCAGGCCGCCGACCTGGTGAACGAGGTGTCCACCCACATCGACGAGGTGGCGCAGGAGGCGCTGTCCACCGGCACCCAGGCCGACACCGTGCGCGACGCGGCCGGCGAGGTGGTGGCCGGCGTCCAGGCGCTGCAGCGCGTCATGGTGCGCACCATCCGCACCGCCAGCCCCGAGGTGGACCGCCGCCGCAAACCGCGCTTCCGCGTGGCCGAACGCTGCACGGTGACCATCGGCGCCGAAAGCCGGACGGGCGGCGTGACGAACCTGTCGGAGGGCGGCGCCATCGTCACCGGCGCGCCCGCGGCCGAGCCGGGTGCGTTCGGCCGGCTTCGGCTGGAGCGCGGCGGGGCGGAGCTGCCCTTCACCGTGGTCGGCGCCGGCGAGGACCGGCTGCACGTCAAGTTCGTGCTGGACGACGATGCCCGCACCCGCTTCCTGCCGGTTTTCCGCGACATCACCCGCGGCCTGACGCCGCTGGGAGAAGAGCGGGAGGCCGCAGCTTGAGAAAAGAAGCGGGAGACACGGATGAACATGGATGCCGGCGAGGCCGGCCACGGATGAACACGGATTGATCTCAATCCCGTCCATCTGTGTCCATTTGTGCCTGAAAGCACAGCCTCCCACTGGCGCCATGCCGTGCGAGAATCGGATTTCTGACACAGATGAACACAGATAGACACAGATGAAGATCATGGAGATCTATTCTTCATCCGTGTCCATCCGTGCAAAATCCGTGTTCATCCGTGTCTCAAAAATCCTTCCCGCGATCACGGCCGGCCATGATCAATGCACCGGCGCGCCTTCGATGGGCAGGACCGACGTGGGCACCGGGATGTGGCCACCCAAGGGGCGGTCCAGTTCGTCCTTCAGCGCCGGCCACGCCGGGGTGCCGCCGAACTGCTGCACCAACTGGCCGGTCAGCGCGTAGACGGCCAGTTCCAGCGGCCCGTTGTCCGGCGCGTGCGCGTTGACGGCCAAGCAGGAATCGGCCGCGCTCTCGAAGATCGCGGCGGCGGCGTTGGCGCCCCGGCCCGGGGTGGGAATGACGATGGCGGCGGGCGGGGCGCCGCTGGCGCGCAGGCGCGTGAGGTTCTCGGCCAGGAGGCGGGAGCGGATCACCGTGTCGATGGCCGCGACGACGGCCAACCCGGCCTCCTCCTGCGCCGTCGCGCGCAGCCGGCGCAGGGCGGCGATGACGCCGAGCCCGACGTCCTCCCCCGTGCCGCGCTTCAGCGCGGCCGAGGCCGCCGTGGCGATGATGGCGTTCACGACGGGCACCGTTTCGGCCTGGGTTTCCACCGGCGGGCCGGCGGAGGACACGTCCGGGGCGTGCTCTTCGTTCATGCGGTCTCCCTGGGCCCGGGATGGGGGTCCGGGGCGGGACGCCCCTTGTGGCCCAAGTTCTGATGTATGGGACCGGACGGCGGCTTCAAGGCGCCGCCCGGCTGCCCCTCCTCAAAGGAACGATCATCGGGGGGTTCTGGTACGGCCGGGCGGGCATCCCCATATGGGGATGCCGAAAGGAGACCCCGCGATGCCGTTGCTGAGCCTGATCCTGAACATTCTCTGGGTGGTGACGGGAGGCATCTGGATGGCCGCCGGCTGGCTGATCGCCGCCGCGGTGATGGTCCTCACCATCGTCGGCATTCCGTGGGCGCGCTCGGCGCTCACCATCGCCTGGTACACGCTGCTGCCCTTCGGCCAGACCGCCGTGCGCCGCGACGCCTATGGCGGGCGGGAGGACCTGGGCACGGGTGCCCTGGGCGCCGTCGGCAACATCCTGTGGTTCGTCTTCGCCGGCTGGTGGCTGGCGCTGGGCCACCTGATCACCGCCGTCGGCCTGGCGATCACCATCATCGGCCTGCCCTTTGCCTGGGCGCACCTGAAGCTGGCGGGGCTGGCGCTGTGGCCGATCGGCACGCGCATCGTCACCAACGACGAGGCCGAGGCGCTGCGGCGCGGCGCCACCTTCGGGCGGTAAGCAAGCACCGGGGGCCGCCGGGCGCGGCCCCCCTTTCCTGGCGTCAGATCACCTCGGTCAGGCTTTCCATCAGTTCCTTCTCTCGGTCGAGGCCGGCCAGTTCCTCGCCCATGAAGTCGCGCATGGAGACCACGCCCACCACCTTGCCGGCCTGCACGATCGGCAGGTGGCGCAGGCCGTTGCAGAACATGCGGCGCAGCGCGTCGCGCACGCTGGTGTCAAGGTCCACGGTAACCGGGCACGGCGTCATCACCGCCGACAGCGGCGTGTGGTCGGGATCGAGGCCGGAGGCGACGACGCGTTCGGTCAGGTCGCGTTCGGTGAAGATGCCTTCCAGGCGGTCGTCGCCACGATCGGTGACGACGACGGAGGCGACGTGCGACGCCTTCATCTGGCACGCGGCCTCACGCACCGTGGCGTTGGGCGGCAGGTTGACGATGCGGCGGTTGCTGAGCAGATCCCCGACATTGCGGTGCATCATGGCTGCGCTCCTTCCGTTTGCCTGGATTTCCGTGGCTTCGCAGAGCTTCGCAAGACAAAACAGCAGGCAAGTTTTTGCGGTTGCACAATGATTTTTTGCAGATGCAAAAACCAAAGAAGAACTGCTTTGCGGATCCAAGGCTTGTCTGTCCGGAGAAGCGTATCTCCTTTTCAAGAGCCGAACGAGAACTCTGGAAAGGAAAGATCGGTATGGTTGCCATGCGGGTGCAACATGCGACAAATGCGCTCGGCGGCGCCCGGCAGGCCCCGGATTGGCACGGCGTAAGCGTGCAGTTTTGAGCGTTTTCACGCTCGTTAACTATTAATCAACGCAATCCGCCCAAAACTTTAGGCCTGGATGTTTTCGGTTAATGGCCTCGGGCCGAGCGTACGGGACGCGAAATCCTCATGTCGTGGCTGTCGAAACTGAGCGGTAAGGGCAAGGGCGCAGCCGCGGCCACGGTGGCCAAGGAGCGGCCGTCGCAGCCGCCGCGCATCATCATCGACCGGCACGATTACACCCCGGAGGAATTCGCGGTCGGCTCCTTCCGCATCCGCCCCTATGACGGCGACCTGATCGCCAAGCAGCAGTTCGACTTCAAGATCAGCTTCGAGCTGGACGGCGACGCGGTGGAATTCGTCTGCCGCGGCATCGTCGTGAAGATGGACGAGCAGGTGGGCCTCGTCGCCCGCTACCAGCAGCCCCAGCCTTTCTACGAGCGCAAGCTGCTCGAATATCTGAAGCGCTGGAAGGGGCTGTAGGCGCCCATATCCAGCACCCGGATCCAAAGAAAAAGGCCCCTTCCGCCGATGCGGAAGGGGCCTTTTCCTTTTGGTGCCGGTTCCTTTTGGTGCCGGTTCCTTTTGGTGCCGACGCGTCAGCGCATCCCGGCGTCGTCCACCACTTCCATGGTGTGCTGGGCGATCATGCGCTCCTCGTCGGTGGGGATGACCCAGACGGGGATGCGGCTGTCGGCGGCGCTGATCTTCGGGCCGTTGGCGGCGTTGGCCGCCTCGTCCAGCTTCACGCCCAGCCAGGACAGCTTCTCCGCCACGCGGGCGCGCACGGGCGCCGAGCGTTCGCCGATGCCGGCGGTGAAGACGATGGCGTCCATCCCACCCATGGAGGAGGCCAGCGAGCCGGTCTCCTTCGCCACGGCGTGGCAGAACAGCTCCACCGCCTCCGCCGCGTGGGGGTCGGCGGATTCCAGCAGCACGCGCATGTCGTTGGAGATGCCGGACACGCCCAGCAGGCCGGACTTGTTGTACAGCAGCTTCTCCAGATCGTCCGCCCCCATGCCCTTGGCGCGCATGAGGTAGATCAGCACGCCGGGGTCCAGGCGGCCGGTGCGCGTGCCCATGGGCAGGCCGTCGACCGCCGTGAAGCCCATGGTGCTGTCCACGCTCCTGCCGGCGCGGATGGCGCACATGCTGGACCCGCTGCCCAGGTGGCAGACCACCACGTGCGCCTGCGCCAGCTCCGGCGCCATTTCCGGCAGGCGCCGGGCGATGTACTCGTAGGACAGGCCGTGGAAGCCGTAGCGGCGGATGCCCTCCTCCGTCATCGCGCGCGGCAGCGCGAAGGTCTGCGACTGCCAGGGCTGGCCGCGGTGGAAGGCGGTGTCGAAGCAGGCCACCTGCGGCAGCTCCGGATGCGCCTCGCCCAGCGCGCGGATGGCGGCGAGGTTGTGCGGCTGGTGCAGGGGTGCGAGCGGCACGAGGCCGTTCAGCTCCTCGATCACCGCCGGCGTCAGCAGCACGGGGTGGGAGTACCGCGCCCCGCCGTGCACCACGCGGTGCCCGGCGGCCAGCAGCTTCGCACCGTCCAGGTGGTCCTCCACCCAGTCCAGCAGGTAACGCAGCAGCGCCGTGCGGTCGGACGGCTCGCCCGGCCCCCAGGCCTTGTCGGCCAGGGGGCGCTTGGCGGTGTCCTTGGCCTCGAACTTCGGCTCGGTGCCGATGCCGGAGATCTGGCCGTTGATCGCCACCGCCAGTTCGGCCCCGGCCTCGCGGAAGACCGAGAACTTCAGGCTGCTCGACCCGGCGTTCACCACCAGGACGGCGTTGCCTTGGGTTTGTGTGCTCAAGTCGATGCTCCTCACTCGGCCGCGGCCAGGGCGGCCTTGCGGCGCGCCGCCGCCATCAGCACCGCCACGGCGCACGAGGCGAGGCGGGTGCGGACGTTGTCGGCGCGGCTGGTCAGGATGATCGGCACGCGGGCACCCAGCACGATGCCGGCGGCGTCCGCGTTGGCCAGGAAGGACAGCTGCTTGGCCAGCATGTTGCCGGCCTCCAGGTCCGGGACCAGCAGGATGTCGGCGCGGCCGGCGACGTCGGAGACGATGCCCTTGGTGCGCGCCGCCTCCTCGCTGATGGCGTTGTCGAAGGCCAGCGGGCCGTCCAGGACGCCGCCCTTGATCTGGCCGCGGTCGGCCATCTTGCACAGCGCCGCCGCTTCCAGGGTGGAGGCGATCTTGGGGTTCACCGTCTCGACCGCCGACAGGATGGCGACGCGCGGCGTCTCCACGCCCAGCACCTTGGCGAGGTCGATGGCGTTCTGCACGATGGAGACCTTGTCCTCCAGCGTCGGGTAGATGTTGATCGCAGCGTCGGTGATCAGCAGCGTGCGCGGGTAGGTGGGCACGTTCATCACGAAGACGTGGCTGAGGCGGCGGCCGGTGCGCAGGCCGGTGTCCTTGCGGACCACCTCGGCCATCAGCTCGTCCGTGTGCAGCGAGCCCTTCATCACCGCCTCGACCTCGCCGGAGCGGGCCAGCCTCACGCCGGTCTCGGCGGCGGCGTTGCTGTGCGGCACGTCGATGATGCGGTAACCCGCCAGATTGAGCCCGAAGCCGGTGCCCAGCGCGCGGATCTTCGCCTCCGGCCCGATCAGAACGGGGTCGATCAGGCCGGCCTCGGCCGCCTCGACCGCACCCTTCAGCGAGCTTTCGTCGCACGGGTGGACCACGGCGGTCGGCACCGGCGGCAGCTCCTCGCAGCGCTTGAGCATCAGCTCGTGGCCGTCGTGGTGGATCATCTGCACCTGCGGCAGCTCATGCGCGGGGCGATTGACCTTCTCGGTCGGCGCGATCACCTCGGCGCTGCCGGTGACGACCGGCTGGCCGTCCTGGTTCACACACACGCATTCGAACACGACGACGTTCTTGTCGCGCTTTTCCTTGGCGGTCACCGTGGCGGTGATGATGTCGCCCAGGCCCACTGGGCGCTTGAAGCGCAGGTCCTGGCCCAGGTAGATGGTGCCCGGCCCCGGCAGCAGCGTGCCCAGCACCGCCGAGATCAGCGAGCCCGACCACATGCCGTGGCCGATCACCTTGTGGAAGCGCGAGGACGAGGCGTACTCGGTGTCCAGGTGCGCCGGGTTGATGTCGCCCGACACCATGGCGAAGAGCTGGATGTCGTGCATGGTCAGCCGCCGCGACAGGCTGGCCGACTGCCCGATGCGGATCTCGTCGAAGGTGACGTTCTCGATCATCGTCACCGGGGCGGCGGTGGAAGCGGAGGCGGTGTCCATTGTTCCTTGCTCCATACGGATGCGGATCGGTCCAGGCTTGGCCGGATCCTTCGGGCTGTCGGCGCGGCGGCGGCGCCGCATCCCCTTCTTGGTTGGCCCCGCGCGGCCCGACGGGGCGCGCGGTGGGCGGGTTCTTACCTCAACAGCGTGACGGCACCATGACGGCTTGGTTACGGCACGGCGCGCCGTGGTGCGCCGCAGCGCAGGCGAGCCGCCCGACAGACGCTGAAACGCCGCCGACCGAAAGCAGAACCGCCGCAGAAGCCAGCGGACCGCCCCACTCGGCAAAGCGTCTTTTACTGGAGAACTATGCGGAAAGTCAAGTCGCGGCCGGAAAGCTTGACCATTACAGCCCAGTATTTACGATCCGTTAAATGTTTCCATACTCCAAAAGATCGCCCAAGGAACCGGCAATCCTTGCGCGGGGATTTGCCGGACGCGGCGTTCGGACAGTGCGGCGGCGATCCGCCGGCAGCCCCATTTTGCACCGCAACATCAACGGCTTGCTACGGGATGGCGCGCGTTCGGGCTGCGACAGGTCGCCGCGCCCCTGCCCGGCCTGTGCCGGAGCCCCTCAGGCCGAGGCGGCGGCCGGCAGGCAGCCGTCGCCGCCGCGGGCGTTGCCGATGATGGGGATCGCCACCGCGAAGACCGTGCCGCGCCCGACGCGCGAACGCACGCTGACGGGGTGGTCGAGCATCTGCGCCATGCGGCGCACCGTTGACAGGCCGAGGCCGAGGCCGCGCGCACCGTCCTGCTGCTCGGTCCCGCAGCGGTAGAACTCGTCGAAGATGCGCACCAGCTGGTCCTCGGCGATGCCCGGGCCGGTGTCCCACACCTCGACGCTCAGCCGGTCGCCGCGGCGCCGGCAGCCCAGCAGGATCCGCCCGGTCTGCGTGTAGCGCAGCGCGTTGACCAGCAGGTTGCGCAGGATGCGCTCCAGCAGCACGGGGTCGCTGCGCACCAGGGCGCTGGTCGCCACCATGCGGAACTCCAGCCCGTGGCCGGCGGCCTGGTCGGCGATCTCGGTGGACAGGCGCTCCGCCACCTCCTGGAAGGGGAACTCGGCGATGCGCGGCTTGACGTTGCCGGCCTCCAGCGCCGAGGCGTCGAGCAGCGCGTTGAGCAGCGCGTTGCCGGCGGTCAGCGCCTCGCCCAGCTTGCGGGCGACCTCCAGCTGCTTGGGCTCCTGCAGGCGGGAGACCAGGATGTGGTGGAACAGGCTCATGGCCTGGAAGGGCTGGCGCAGGTCGTGGCTGGCGGCGGCCAGGAAGCGGGTCTTCGCCTGGTTGGCGCGCTCGGCCTCGGCGTGCGCCTCGGCCAGCGCCTCCTTGATCTGCGTGCTCTCGGTGATGTCGATGGCGGCGCAGATGACGCCGACGATGTCGCCGCCGTCGTCGCGCAGCGGCTCGACCACGAGGTCGTCGACCACGATGCGCCCGCCGACGGTCAGCCGCACCTCCTGCCGGGTGCCGCGCCCGGTCTCCAGCACGCGGCGCTTCAGGGTGTCGAGCGCGGTCGCGTCGGCGGGCGCGTAGATCTCGGCGTGGGTGCGGCCGATGAAGCGCTCGGCCGGGATCGGCACCTGGGGATTGTACATCCAGATGAAGCGCAGCTCGCGGTCCTGGCTGAACACGGCGACGCGCGAGTGGCGCAGCGCCAGCCGGAACCGCTCCTCGCTCTCGCGCAACATGCGGGCCATCGCGGCGCGGGCGCGCGCCTCGGTCTGCAGCATGGCCTTGGCCCGCTCCTCGCGGTGCAGGTAGCCGGTCACCAGCACGGTGATCACCAGACCCAGCACCAGCGCGATCCACGCCGCCGTGTCGCCGGCCATGAACAGCGCGGGCGGCGGCGGGACCAGGACCATCCGCCAATTCCGCCCGCCGACCTCCAGCGTGTGGACGACGGCGTCGGGCGCGGCGTCCAGCGCCTGCTCGGACGGCGGAGGCGCCGGCGGGTCCGACCCGGCGTTCCGGCGGTGGGTGCCGAGCAGCCGCCCGCCCGGCGGCGCGTCGGCATCGATGAGATAGAGGTCGCCGCGCACCGCCTGCAGGCCGGAGAAGCTGTGGTCGAGCAGCCGGTCGACGGCCAGCGCCACGACCACATGGCCGGCCAGCCGCGGGCAAACCGCCTCCGCCCCCGCCGGATGCACGGGCAGCGCGAGCACGACCCCCTCGGGCTCCGCCGGCCCGCCCAGCCGCACCCGGCCGGTGGCGGCGGCGCGCCCGGTGGCGCAGGCGCGGTCCAGCGCCTCGCGCCAGCCCGGCAGGGCGGCCGCGTCGGCGCCGGACAGCGCCTCGCTGCCGGCGGCCGCTTCCAGGTACTCGATCCGGTAGGCATCGCCGGCCGCCGCCGGGACGCGGCGCAGCCAGCCGGCGGCCAGCACCGCCGGGAAGTGCGGGCGCAGAGGCTCCAGCGCCGCCGCGAAGGCATCGCGCGTCGGCCCGTCCGGGGCCGAGAGCAGATTGCGCAGCGCGTGCAGCATCACCGTCTGCCCGTCGCGCCAGTCGCGCAGCTCGCGGTGATACTCCGCGGCGCGGCGCTCCAGCACCTCGCGGGCGTCGGCGCGCACGCCCTCGCGCAGGTACAGGAACAGGCTTGCCGACAGCGCGACGCCCGCCGCCGCCAGCATCGGAATCACCACGGATCGAGCTCGTCGCCGCGCCACTCCGAAAGCCATGCTTCCCCGCACCATGCGGCGGCGCCCCTCTGCACCACCGACGAAAAGCAAGCATAGCAAAACCCAAAAGACAACGAAAAGGCAAAACCCCGCCCATAGACCGAAAGTCAAAAAGACTGTTTACGATCCATACGCTGCCGACTTGAAACAAATGCTTTCAACGGCCCCTCAATTGGAACCTATTTCAACGCCGAAACATATTTTGCGGCGCAACAGAAAGAAAAGTTTGCCGGGCGGTCGGGAAAGTTACTCGATCTTCATGGGCTCACGGGATCAGGCGGTCGCGCCCGAGGAGGTTGGCGAGCGCCGTGCGCAGCGCCAGCGGCGCCACCGGCTTGTGCAGAAGGGGATAGCCCGACAGGCGCGCCTCGCGCAGGCGCCGGGCGTCGGTGTCGCCGGTCAGGATCAGGCCAGGGATGTCGGCGCCGAAGGCCTTGGCGATCTGGCGGATGGCGACGATGCCGTTGGCCGCCCCCTTCAGCCGCAAGTCGCTGATGATGAGGTCGGGCGGCTGCGGCGCCGGGCCCAGCCGGTCCATGGCCGCGTCGTAGGACTCGGCGCCGACCACGGCGCATCCCCACTCGCCCAGCAGGACCCCCAGCGCGTCGAGCACCAGCCGGTCGTCCTCGATCACCAGCACGCGGGCGCGGCTGACGTCGGCGGCCGGCGCCGGGTTCTCCGGGATGGCGGCGGGGCGCTCGTCCTCCGCCTCCGGCGCGCGGCGGACGCACACGGCGAACATGGTGCCGCGGCCGGGCACCGCCTCCACCCACAGCCGGTGGCCGAGCCGCTGCGCTAGCCCGCTGGCCAGCGCCAGCCCCAGGCCCAGAACGTGGCTGGTGCGGTCGCCCATGGGCGGACGGGCCAGCTCATCGCGCAGGACGCGGAGCTGGTCGGGCGGGAGGCCGCGGCCGGTGTCCCACACGCCGATCCACAGCTCGCCGCCGCGCCGCCGGCAGCCGAGCAGCACCCGCCCGCGGTCGGTGTGGCGCAGCGCGTTGGACAGCAGCGCGTGCAGGATGCGCTCCAGGAGCGTGATGTCGGTGTCGATCATCGCCGAGCAGGGCAGCACCGAGAAGCGCAGCCGCCGGCTTTCGAAGCGCGGCGCGAAGTCCAGCGCGAGGCGCGTGAGGATGCCGTTGACCGCGTGCGGGCCGATGTCCGGCTCGATCAGCCCGGCCTCCAGCCGCGACAGGTCGAAATGGCCGTCGACCATGGTCTTCATCGACTGCACCGCGGCGGTCATCGCCTTCAGCACGTCGCGCGCCGCGGGGTCGACGATCCGGCCGTCCAGCGCGCCCACCAGCAGCGACAGGGCGGCCAGCGGCTGGCGCAGGTCGTGGCTGGCGGCGGCGAACAGCCGGCTGCCCCGGTCGGCCGACAGGCCGCCCGGCGGCGGCGCGCCCATCACGCGGACCAGACCACCGCCCTCCAGCCGGTGGTCGGTGAACGGCAGGCCGGCGGCCTTCGCCTCGATGAAGGCCAGTGCCGCGCCGGGGTGCAGCGCATCGGCCAGTTCCGGCACCGCCGCCGCACCGCTCCAGGACACGAGCCGCAACGCGGGATCGAAGACGAGCAACAGGCCGGCGGCGCCGTCGCCCATGGTGCCACCGGTGATCGTTCGCGGCGTCTGTCGACCGTCCATGGGCATCCGCCCGCACTCCCCCGCAGGGCCGTCCAAGCGGTTGGACGGAAAGCGTTTCAGCCTCACAATTCGAACGAAAACGCCGGCACCGTCAAGCCATGCCTTCGACCGAACCGGGGCCGGCGACGCATCGGCCGGCACCGAAAAATTCGCCAAGCATTCGTGCCGCCGCCACAAGGGGATGTCCCCGCCGCCGTGAAATGAAAGCAAAAACTCCGCGCAATATTCGCAAAGAACACCGCCGGCGCGCCGCCCCTCCCCTTCCGGATATGACGGCGGCGGGCACGGGCGCCGCCGCCCCCATTCCCCGCTGGCGCCGGGGCGCGGCACGCGCCATGGTGGGCGCCATGGACGATCGCGACCCGACCTTGCAGGACCCTGATCCGCAGGACGCCGCCGGCCCCGACCCGGCCGGCGCCGCCGCCATAACCCGCGGCGTGCGCCGGGCGCTGGCGCAGCGCGGCTTCACCAGCGTGACCGAGGTCCGGCTGGCCAGCGGCCGGCGCGCCGACGTGCTGGCCATGGACGACGCCGGCACCGTGCTGATCGTCGAGGTGAAAAGCTGCGTCGCCGACTTCCGCTCCGACCAGAAATGGCCGGAGTACCGGGAATGGTGCGACGCCTTCTACTTCGCCGTCGACGAAAGCTTTCCGACCGCGCTGATCCCGGAGGACTGCGGCCTGATGGTGGCCGACCCCTTCGGGGCCGCTGTCCTGCGCGAGGCGCCGGTGGAGCGGCTGGCGGCCGCGCGGCGCAAGGCGCTGACGCTGCGCGTGGCGCTCATGGCCTGCGGCCGGCTGCACCGTCAGGAGGACCCGACCTTCGCCCCCGACCAGGTGAGCGGTTGAGGCGCCCTCCGTCCGGCCCTCCGTCCGGCTGGAAAAGCGTCGCGTGCCAGTATACAGGAATCCCCACCGCTTCCCTGCGACGGGCGCCGCGCCGATGACCCTCAGCACCCGGGAACCCAACGACGACGCCGGCTCCGATGGGACGGCGACGCCGCGATTCGGCCGGCGCGGCCGGCTGGCGGTGCTGCTGGGTTCCTCCGCGCTGGCCGGGCTGGTGGTGGCCGGCGCGATGTCGCTGGCCACCGGCGGCGCGCTCGACCACCTGCGCCTGCGCGCCGACCGCGACGTTGACAACGCCGTGGGCGTGCTGGGGCTGGCGGAGGCGGCGAGCCGGCTGGCCGCCGCCATGCCCTACCTGGAGGCAGCGCCCACCGGGCTGCGCCGGCAGAACGGCTACATCGGACTGCGCCAGCAGACCCAGCAGGTGATCATCCTGCTCGACGAACTGGGCCGCGGGGGCCTGGACCGGGGCGCGGTGGACGGGCTGCGCCGGCTGGTCAACGGCATGGATTCCAACCTGGAGGACCTCAACCACGTGGTGGAGCGGCGCATCGCCATCGAGGGCGAATTGCGCACCGCGCTGGAGCGCGTGCCGGAGCGCCACGCCGCCTTCCGCGGCGTGCTCTCCACCCTGACCGAGCAGGCGTTGCGCGCGCTGCGCGACGGTGCCGCGACGCCGCAGGGCGCCGACCTGCTGCGCCTGCGCGACGGGCTGGAGGACCTGGGCCGCGCCATGGCCGACCAGCTGTTCGCCGCCGCCGGCCTGACGCACGCCTCGCGCATCGCCGAACGCCAGAAGGACTTCCGGGCGACGGCCGGGCGCCTGGGCGCGCTGCTCGACCGCCTGCCCATCGACGCCGCCAGCGCCCGCCGGGCCGAGGCGGCGCGCCAGCTCATGGCGCTGGGCGTCGACGCCGGCAACGTCTTCGAACTGCGGGCCGAATGGCTGCGCGTCGCCGACGCGGTGGCCGAGGTCACCCGCAACAGCCGCGACAAGGCGGCGGAGGTGGCGCAGCTCGCCCGCCGGACCGCCGCCGCGCTGAGGCGCGAGACGACCGCCGGCCGCGTCGGCGCCACCAACGCACTGGACGGCGCGCCGGCCCTGGCCGGGCTGGTGGCGGCGCTGGCCGTTCTGGCCGGCGGCGCGCTGGCGCTGTCCGGCGCCGCGCGCCGCCGGGCGCACGTCCCGCCCGACGTCCCGCCCCCCCTGCCCGCCGGCTTCGACGACGACGCGGATGACGATGCAGACGGCGAGGATGCCGGGGATGCCGGGCCCGAGGGGCGGCCACCGCTGCGGGTGCTGCTGGCCGACGACGAGCCGGTGAACCAGATGGTGTGCGCCGCCCTGCTGCGGCGCGAGGGGCACGCCATCACCGTGGTCGGCAACGGCCGGCTGGCGGTGGAGGCGGTGGCGGGGCAGGACGTCGACCTCGTGCTGATGGACCTGCGCATGCCGGAGATGGACGGGATCGAGGCGGTGCGGCGCATCCGCGCCCTGGCCGATCCGGCCAGGGCCGGCGTGCGCATCGTCATGCTGACCGCCAGCGCCATCCCGCAGGACGCCGAGCGCTGCCGCGCCGCCGGCGCCGACGCGGTGCTGCCGAAGCCGTTGCAGCCCGACACGCTGCGGCCGCTTCTGGAACGCCTGTTCGCCACCGGTCGCGCCGCCGGGGAGCCCGCGCCGCCAACGGCGGACGGCGAGGACTTCAGCGACGCGCCGCTGCGCCAGATGCGCGAGGCTCTGCCGGCGGATCGGGTGGCGCAGCTCATCGGCAGTGCGCTGGCCGCGCTGGACGAGCACCACGCCACGCTCGCCGAGGCGGCGCGGCGCGGCGACCGGGCGGCGGTGGCGGCGACGGCGCACCGCATCGCCGGCGTGGCCGGCGTCTACGGCTGCCTCGCCCTGCGCCGCGCGGCACAGGCGCTGGAGGTGGCGGCGGAAGGCGGTGCCGGCGACATGGCGGCGCCGCTCGCCGCCGTGGAGGCGGCGCGGAAGCCGGCACGGACCGTCCTGGAAACGCAACGCGCCGGCCTCAGGGAGGCCGGCGCGGCGGCGGGGTGAGCGGGGAGCGGGGAGCGCCCCCGTGCGGATCAGGCGTCCTGATCAGGCGCCGTTGCCGGGGCCGACGGCGGCGCAGCGGTGGCCGGAGCGCTCCAGCTCGGCGCAGGCGGCGCGCGCCGACTTCTCGTCCAGGCCCATCAGGCGGGCGCGGTAGACCTTGCCCTTCTTGGTGGCGACCTCGACGATGCCGGCCTTGGCGTCGGCGAACGCGCGCGGCAGCTGCTTGGTGGCAGTCGCCAGCGCCTTCTGGCCGGCGGCGCGGGAGTTGAAGGCGCCGACCTGCACGCCCCAGGTGCCCTTGCGCACCGGCGGCTCCGGCGCTGCGGCGGCGGCCAGCTGGGCGATGGACTGCGGCTTCGCCGGGCTGGCCAGCTTGGCGTTGCCGGGCTTCGCCTTGGCCGGGGACGCCGCGGCGGCCTGCGCCGGCCTGGCCTGAGCGGGCGCCGGCGCGGGCTTGGCGTCGTCCTCGGGATCGGCGGCGGCCACGACGGGTGCGTCCTGGTCCTTGGGATCGACCTTGGGGCCGTTGCGCCGCGCCTTGGCGAAGGCCTCGTCCAGCAGGGCCGCCATGCGGTTGTCGCGCGACACCGCCGACTTGCCGCCCATCACCACGGCGATCAGGCGCCGCCCGTCGCGCACGGCCGAAGCCGCGAGGTTGAAGCCGGAGGCGCGGATGTAGCCGGTCTTGATGCCGTCCATGCCGTCGTAGCGCGACATCAGGCGGTTGTGGTTGTGCACGCTGTGGCCGCCGTACATGAAGTTGCGGCGGCTGA
>Ga0196970_1000846_pt1 | contig 27737 bp, 26 predicted proteins | sample S1v_513CmetaG_FD_148672 | JGI IMG/M metagenome (GOLD analysis project Ga0196970, IMG submission 148672) | Soil microbial communities from Anza Borrego desert, Southern California, United States - S1+v_5-13C | ecosystem: Environmental > Terrestrial > Soil > Desert | place: USA: California... | reverse complement strand
CGGTCGACCGAGCCGATCTCCTCCAGCATCTTCAGCACCGCCTCGTTCGCACCGCCGTGCGCCGGGCCCCACAGCGAGGCGATGCCGGCGGCGATGCAGGCGAACGGGTTGGCACCCGACGAACCGGCCAGACGGACGGTCGAGGTCGAGGCGTTCTGCTCGTGGTCGGCGTGCAGGATGAAGATCCGGTCCATGGCCTTGGACAGGATCGGGTTGACGCGGTACGGCTCGCACGGCGTGCCGAAGGTCATGTACAGGAAGTTCTCCGCGTACGACAGATCGTTGCGCGGGTACATGAACGGCTGGCCGACCGAGTACTTGTAGGCCATGGCGGCGATGGTCGGCAGCTTGGCGATCAGACGGTGCGACGAGATCATCCGGTGCTGCGGATCGTCGATGTCGATCGAGTCGTGATAGAAGGCCGAGAGCGCGCCGGTCACGCCGCACAGAACCGCCATCGGGTGCGCGTCGCGGCGGAAGCCGCTGAAGAAGCGGGTGAGCTGCTCGTGCACCATCGAGTGACGGCGCAGGATGTTCTCGAAATCTGCCTTCTCCGTGGCGTTCGGCAGGTGGCCGTTCAGGAGGAGGTAGCAGACCTCGGGGAAATCGGAGTTCTCGGCCAGTTCGTCGATGGCATAGCCGCGGTGCAGCAGGACACCCTCGTCACCGTCGATGTAGGTGATCTTGGATTCGCAGCTGCCGGTGGAGGTAAAGCCCGGGTCATAGGTGAAATACCCGGTCTCGGCATACAGCTTGCGGATGTCGATCACGCTCGGGCCGGTGGCGCCGGGCAGCACGGGCATGGTGACTTGCTTGCCCGTGCGATTGTCGATCAAAGTGACGGTGTCCGTGGTCTGAGTCATCTCGGCACGTCCATTTTATTATGGGTTGGGGGCGTTTCCGGCCCATTCGAATCGGCGCAGCATAGTTCCGCATGCGCCGGATATCAACGCGTGGAAATCAGCTGGATCGGCTATCCGGCACTTGTCCCATACGGGCCAGAGTCTCGGTGCGTCCCAGCAGTTCGGCCACCTCGAAGATTGGCGGCGACACGGTCGAACCGGTGAGCGCTGCGCGCAGCGGCTGAGCGATCTTGCCGAGTTTCTCGCCGCGGGATTCGGCGAAGGAGCGCACCCGCGCCTCCAGTGCCGCGGCGGTCCATTCCGCTTCCTGGGCGAACACCCCGGCGAGATCCTGGAGCACGGCGCGGCCACCGGCGTCAAGCTGCGCCAGCGCCTTTTCGTCGAAGGGCAGCGGACGCGGCGCCACATAGAACTTGGCGCTCTGGGCCAGGTCCACCAGTGTGCGGGCGCGCTGCTTCAGGCCGTTCATGGCGCGGGTCAGCAGGGCGCGCTGCTCGTCGGTCAGCGCGATGCCAAGCTCCGCTTCCAGGCGCGGGGCGATCAGGCCGACCAGCCGCGCGTCGTCGGCTTGGCGCAGGTAATGGGCGTTGAGGCTCTCCAGCTTGGCGAAGTCGAAGCGGGACGGCGAGCGGCCGATGCCTTCCAGGTTGAACCAGGCGATGGCCTGCTCGGTCGAGATGATCTCGTCGTCGCCGTGTGCCCAGCCCAGGCGCAGCAGGTAATTGCGCAGCGCCTCGGGCAGGTAGCCCATGTCACGGTAGGCGTCCACGCCGAGCGCACCGTGGCGCTTCGACAGCTTGGCGCCGTCCGGGCCGTGGATCAGCGGGATGTGCGCGAACTCCGGCAGGTCCCAGCCCATGGCGTTGTAGATCTGGATCTGCCGGAAGGTGTTGGTCAGGTGGTCGTCGCCGCGGATCACGTGGGTGACGCCCATGTCATGGTCGTCCACCACCACCGCCAGCAGGTAGGTGGGCGTGCCGTCGGCACGCAGCAGGATCAGGTCGTCGAGTTGCTGGTTCTGCACCCGCACTTCGCCCTGGACGTGGTCCTTCAGCACCGTCTCGCCGGTCTGCGGCGCCTTCAGGCGGATCACCGGGGCGACGCCCGCCGGCGCCTCGGACGGGTCGCGGTCGCGCCAGCGCCCGTCGTAGCGCACCGGCTGGCCGGCAGCCTTCTGGGCGGCGCGCATCTCCTCCAGTTCCAGGGGGCTGGCATAGCAGTAGTAGGCCTTGCCCGCCGCGAGCATCTGCTTCGCCACCTCGGCGTGGCGGTCCTTGCGCTCGAACTGCGAGACGGCCTCGCCGTCCCACTCCAGGCCCAGCCAGGACAGCCCGTCCAGGATCGCGTCCACCGCGGCCTGGGTCGAGCGGGCGCGGTCGGTGTCCTCGATGCGCAGCAGGAACGTGCCGCCGTGGTGCTTGGCAAACAGCCAGTTGAACAGGGCCGTGCGCGCACCGCCGATATGGAGAAAGCCGGTGGGGGACGGCGCGAAACGAGTGACGACGCTCATCGGAGACTCAATTCTGCTGTGTGGCGCTGCTACAGTTGTGCGGTGGTTTATCACATTCGATGGCTTCGTGGAGACCTTCCATGCGGGCGCAAACGGCAGTGCGGTGATCAACGGCCTTTTCGACGAGGATATCCCGTTGGACGCGGCCCCACCGGCGGAGCGCGGCCCGTTCTCGCGCGCCTTGGGCTGGCTCGGCGAGCGCCTTGCGGAGGAGCGCGATCGCTGGTTCCTGTGGACACCGGTCGGCCTTGGGTGTGGTGTCGCGAGTTATTTCGCGATGCCGACCGAGCCGTGGGCCTGGGGCGGCGGGGTGGTGGCCGCCGTGGCGGCGGGGCTGGCGTGGGCAGTGCGGCGCCGGCCGGTGGCACTGGCCGTCCTGCTGGGGGTGTTGGCGGTGGCGGCCGGATTCGCTGCGGCCCAGGCGCGCACGGCACTGATGGCCGAGCCGATGCTGCGCAAGTCCCTCGGCCCGGTGGCGGTCACCGGGCGGGTCGAGATCATCGAACGGTTGCCGGACGGCGCCCGCCTCGTTCTGCGCGACGTGTCCATTGACCGCGTGGCGCGTGACTCCACACCGGGGCGAGTGCGCCTGCGCCTACCCGGGCGGCTTCCGGTACCGCAGGCGGGCGCGGTCGTGCGGCTGCGGGCCCTGCTCAACCCGCCGCCGGCGCCGGCGGCGCCGGGCGCCTTCGATTTCCAGCGCCACGCCTTCTTCGACGGCATCGGTGCCTCCGGCTATGCGGTCAGCGCGCCGGAGGCCGTGCAGGCGCCGTCCCCCGACGCGTGGCGCCGCTTGATGACCGGGGTCGAGCGCCTGCGCGAACACATCTTCGAGAGCTGCAAGGCAGCGCTGCCCGAGCCGGCGGCGTCCATGGCCGCAGCACTCCTCAACGGCGAGCAGACCGGCATCCCGAAGGAGGTCATGGACGACATGCGCGCCAGCGGCCTGGCGCATCTGCTCTCGGTGTCGGGGTTGCACGTGGCGTTGGTCGCCGGGCTGGTGTTCGGTGCGCTGCGGGCGCTGCTGGCGCTGGTCGAGCCGCTGGCGCTGCGCTGGCCGATCAAGAAGATCGCAGCCGTGGGCGGTATCCTAGCGGCTGCCGGCTATCTGCTGGTGGTCGGGCCGCAGGTGCCGATGCTGCGCTCGGTGCTGATGACCGCCATGGTCATGGTCGCCGTCCTGGTGGACCGCACCACCATGAGCATGCGGGTCATCGCGTTTGTCGGCATGGCCGTACTGCTGGTGCTGCCGGAGGGGCTGCTCGGCCCCAGCTTCCAGATGTCGTTCGGCGCGGTGCTGGCGCTGATTGCAGCGTACGAGGTTCTGGCCCCGCGTTTCACCGCCTGGAGGGCCGGTGCAGGGTGGCCGGTGAAGGCGCTGCTTTACTTTCTTGGCATCGCGCTGTCGTCGGTGGTCGCGACGCTGGCGACGACGCCGTTCGCGCTGTTCCACTTCCAGCAGGTGGCGCTGTACGGCGTGCTGTCCAACATGCTGGCGGTGCCGGTCACGGCATTCTGGGTGATGCCCTGCGGCGTGATGGCCTACGCGCTGATGCCCATGGGGTGGGAGCAGCCGGCGCTGACCGCCATGGGCTGGGGAGTTGCCGTCGTGATCTGGACGGCGCATGTCACGGCGGAACTGCCCGGCGCCACGCTGCTGGTGCCGGCCATGCCCCAAGCCGGCTTGGCGGCGGTGGTGCTGGGCGGATTGTGGCTGGCGTTGTGGCGCAGGCGCTGGCGGTGTTGGGGCGTGCTGCCGGTGCTGGCCGGCCTCGCCTCGCCAGCGTTGACGGTGCCGCCCGACGTGCTGGTGTCCGGCGACGGCAAGTTGCTGGCCGTGCGCGCCGCCGATGGGGGCTTGAGCCTGTCGAGCGTCACCGCTACGCGTTTCACCGCCACCACGTGGTCGCGGCGGGACGGGCACGACGGCACCTCATCTCCCTGGCCGCGAGCCGGGCGCAGCGCCGACGGGCGGCTGTCCTGCGACGCCCTGGGGTGCATCTACCGCAAGGATGGGCGGACGGTTGCGCTGACCCGCGAGGTGTCGGCGCTGGCGGAGGATTGCGGCGCCGTGGACGCGGTGGTCAGCCTGGAACCGGCACGCCGCTGCCGCGCGCCTTTGGTGATCGACCGCTGGGTCTTGCTGCGCAACGGGACGCACGCGCTGTACGTGCACCCGGGCGGCGTGCGCGCCGAGAGCGTCCGGGACCGCCGGGGGCAACGGCCGTGGACGGTGTATTGAAGGAAAATCAGCCCTCCCCCGGCCGAGCCGGGGGAGGGAGGGGACCCGCGCCGGAGGGCGCGGGGAGGGTAGGGGCAAGGTTCGGACGGCGCGCGGAAACTCAAAACGCGAAGGGGGCGTAGGTCTGCCGGAAAGACCTTGCCCCCACCCTCCCGCTCTCGGCGGGTCCCTCCCTCCCCCGCCTCCGGCGCTACGGTATGCACACATGTTGCGGCGCAGCAGGGAAGAAGCCCCTCTCCCCTCGCGGGAGAGGGGATGGGGAGAGGGGGCATTCCGCCCGGAAGGGCGGAGAGAGAGTCTCTTCCTTACGTTTTCAGAGCCATTGGTGGCTTGAAAGCAACGTTTGTCACCCTCTCCCCAACCCCTCTCCCGTCCAGGGAGAGGGGCTTTTCTCTTTCCGCGCAGCGACTTACCGCAATCGCGAGATGTGTGCATACCATAGCGCCTCCGGCGGGGGAGGGGCTTTATGGTCTTTGCCAGCTCAATACTTCCGGAACAGCCCAACCAGTTTGCCTTGCACGCGGACGCGGTCGGCGCCGAAGATGCGGGTTTCGTAGGCGGTGTTGGCGGGTTCCAGCGCGATGGTGTTGCCCTTGCGGCGCAGGCGCTTCAGCGTCACTTCGCCGTCGTCCACCAGCGCCACCACGATGGTGCCGTTCTCCGCCGTCTCGCAGCGCTGGATCACCACCGTGTCGCCGTCGAGAATGCCGGCCTCGATCATCGAATCGCCGGCCACCTCCAACGCGTAGTGGTCGCCGGGGGCCAGCATGGTGGCCGGCACGTCCACGTAATTGGAGTTGTCCCGCAGCGCCTCGATCGGCGTGCCGGCGGCGATGCGCCCATAGAGGGGAAGCTGCACCGTCTCCGCTGCCGCCATGACCTCGCGGCCGGGGAGTGCTGCAGAGAAGTCGCCCTTGATGACGTTGGGCTGGAACCTGGCGCGCGGCGGCCGGCCGGAGGTGCGGGCCTCCAGCCCTTCCGGCAGGCGCAGCACCTCGAGCGCGCGGGCGCGGTGCGGCAGGCGGCGGATAAAGCCGCGCTCCTCCAGGCCGGTGATCAGGCGATGGATCCCCGACTTGGACTTGAGGTTCAGCGCGTCCTTCATCTCGTCGAACGAGGGCGACACGCCGCCCTGGCTCAGCCGCTCATTGATGAAGAGCAACAGCTCGTGCTGCTTACGAGTGAGCATTTGTGCCTCCCGGCGAGCGTCACTGGATCTGGAACAAAAACAAAACGTCCACTGAACGTTCTAGTTTGGTTCTTGCTCACCGTCAAGGCCTACCATGGGCCTATTACAGGTTCATGAAGCCTTTTACAGGTTCATGAAGCCTTCGCCGAGGGGGATCACCTCGACGCGCTCGCCGGCTTCGGCCGGCGGGGCATGCGGCGTGCGCAGGATCAGCGCGTCGGCGCGGGCGAGCCGCGACGCCATGGCGCTGTCCTGGAGGGGGAAGGGTCGGGCCAGTGCTTCGCCGTCCTCGCCGTACGACAGCGTGGCCCGCACGAAGTCGGCCCGCGCGTCGCAGGCGGGCAGGGGCGCCGCCAGCCGCGCGAAGTGCCGGCGCCCGTCGGGTGTCAGGCCCTGGAGGGCCAGCAGCGCCGGCTGCAGGAACAGGATGGCGCACACGGCCGCCGACGCCGGGTTGCCGGGCAGGCCGAGCAGGCGCACGCCGCCGGCCCGGCCGAACAGCACGGCCTTGCCCGGCCGCATGGCAACCTCGTCGAACTCCAGGGTGCCGCCGCCCAGCACCCGGCGCACATGGTCGTAGTCGCCCTTCGACGCGCCGCCGGCGGTGACCAGCAGGTCCGCCCCCTCGGCCCCGGCGGCCAGCGCCGCCAGCGACTCCGGCGTATCGCCGGCGACACCGAGGTTGCTGGCGATGCCGCCCTGCGTGGTGACGAGCGCGCACAGGCCGAAGGCATTGGAACTGACGATCTGGCCGGGGGCGAGCGGCTCGCCGGGCAGGCGCACCTCGTCGCCGGTCGCCAGCACGGCGACGCGCGGGCGGCGGTGCACCTTCAGCCAGGGCACGTTGGCCGCCGCCGCCAGCGCCACGTCGCGGCTGGTCAGCCGGCGGCCGGTGGGCAGCACCGGCTCGCCCTCGCGGAAGTCCAGGCCGGCGGGGCGGACGAACTTGCCAGGCTTGGCGGCGACGGGAACCTGCACGGAAGTGGCGTCGGCGGTGCAGTCCTCCTGCATCACCACCGCGTCGGCACCGTCGGGCAGGGGAGCGCCGGTGAAGATGCGCACGGCCTCGCCCGGGCCGACTGTACCGGCGAATCCGTGGCCCGCGGCGGCCTCGCCGACCCGCTTGAGGGTGACGGGGGCGCCGGCCACATCGGCGGACCGCACCGCCCAGCCGTCCATCATCGCGGCGGCGAAGGGGGGCTGCGTCAGGCGCGCGGTCACCGGTTCCGCCAGCACCCGGCCCAGCGCATCGGGCAGCGCCACCATCTCCGCCGGCAGCGGCGGGCAGGCAGCGAGGATGCGCGCGCGGGCCTCGGCGACGGAGATCATGTCGGCGTCTGTCCCCACTCGCCGCTCTTGCCGCCGGCCTTGTGGACGAGGCGCACGTCGGTGATGGTCATGCCGCGGTCCACCGCCTTGCACATGTCGTAGACCGTCAGCGCCGCAACGGACACGGCCGTCAGCGCCTCCATCTCCACGCCGGTCTGGCCTTTCAGCTTGCAGGTGGCGGTGATGTCCACCGCGTTGCGTGCCGGATCGACGGTCAGGTCCACCTTCACCGAGGTGAGCGCCAGCGGGTGGCACAGCGGGATCAGGTCCGGCGTGCGCTTGGCGCCCATGATGCCGGCCAGCCGCGCGACGGAGAGCACATCGCCCTTCTTGACACCGCCCTCCATGATCAGCCTCAGCGTCTCCGGCTGAATGAGGACGGAGCCCCGCGCGGTGGCCGTACGCTCGGTCTCCGCCTTGTCGGAGACGTCGACCATTACGGCGCGGCCTTCGGAGTCGAAGTGGGTGAAGCCGGACATGCTCTTCTCCATGAACACACTGAGCGGGTCCGGCCCATAGTCGCCGAACGGTCCCCGCTCGACGAAGCCGGCGCTCCGGTAGAGGGCCACAGCTTCGGGGTTGCGGACCCCGGTTTCCAGGCGCAGTCCGGCGAGCCCTTCCGCCCGCGCCTGCTCCTCCACCCTGTGGAGGATCCGCCGGCCGAGGCGTTGACCGCGCGCTTCCGGCCGCACATACATGCGCTTGACCTCGCCCCAGCCGCCAGCATCGACCCGCAGCGCCCCGCACCCCAGCACCTCGCCATCGTGGCGGGCGACGAAGAAACGCACATCCGGCCCCGAGAGCGCGTCGAGATCCAGGAGGTGGTTGCTCTCCGCCGGGTAGAGCGACTGCATGAGTCTGTCAAGGTCGGTAACCAGCCGCGCCACCTCAGGCTGTCGGGGGCTCTCCTGCGCGATGCTGACCGACGGCGGCATGCGGGGCTCCGGTTCAGGCTCGCGCCAGCAGCGCCCTGGTGGCGGCGGAGACGTCGTCCTGGCGCATCAGTGATTCACCGACCAGGAAGCATTTCGCCCCTACGGCGGCCATGCGCGTCAGGTCGGCCGGGCTGTACAGGCCGCTCTCGGCGACCAGCATGCGGCCGGGCGGGACGTGCGGCGCCAGTTCCTCCGTCGTCGCAAGATCGATCGACAGGGTCTTGAGATTGCGATTGTTCACGCCGATCAGCGGCAGGTCGATCCTGAGCGCGCGGTCGAGTTCCGGCCGGTCGTGCACCTCGACCAGCACGTCCATGCCATAATGCTTGGCGGACGCCGCGAGGTCGGCCGCCTCCGCATCGTCCAGCGCCGCCATGATCAGCAGGATGCAGTCGGCGCCGAGCGCGCGGGCCTCCGCCACCTGGTAGGCATCCAGCATGAAGTCCTTGCGCAGCACCGGCAGGCTGACGGCGGCGCGGGCGGCGACGAGGTATTCGTCGCGGCCCTGGAAGTAGGGCTCGTCGGTCAGCACGGACAGGCAGGTGGCGCCGCCGGCCTCGTACGCCCGCGCCAGCGTCGGCGGGTCGAAGTCGGCGCGGATCAGGCCCTTGGAGGGGCTGGCCTTCTTGATCTCGGCGATCAGGCCGTAGCCGCCCGCCTCCACCGTCCGGCGCAGCGCCGCCACGAAGCCGCGCGGCGCATCCGCCTTGCGGGCGTCGGCATCGACGGCGCCGAACGGACGAGCGGCCTTGCGCGAGGCGACCAGCGCGCGCTTGTCGTCGCATATGCGGGTCAGCACGTCACTCATGCCGCGCTCTGCTCGTTGGTGATGGACACGAGGCGCTGGAGCACGGTGCGGGCGCCACCGGAATCGATGGCGTGGCGGGCCAGCTCGACGCCGGCTTTCAGGTCGTCGGCCTTGCCGCCGACGATCAGCGCCGCGGCGGCGTTCAACAGCACGATGTCGCGGTAGGCGCCGGGGGCGCCGTCCAGCAATGCCCGCATGGCCTCGGCGTTGGCCTGGGCATCGCCGCCCTTGAGATCCTCCGGACTGGCGGAGGACAGGCCGGCGTCCTGCGGCGTCACCTCGAACACCGTGACTGCGCCGTCCTTCAACTGCGCCACCTTGGTGGTGCCGGCGGTGGTGATCTCGTCCAGGCCGCTGCCGTGCACCACCCAGGCGGTTTCCGAGCCCAGGCGCTTCAGCACGTGAGCCAGCGGCTCCACCCACTGCGGCGAGAAGACGCCGAGGAGCTGGCGCTTGGCGCCGGCCGGGTTGGACAGCGGGCCCAGCAGGTTGAACACGGTGCGCGTGCCCAGCTCCACCCGCGTCGGACCGACGTTGCGCATGGCGAGGTGGTGGCGGGGCGCCATCAGGAAGCCGATGTCGGCCTCCCACAACGCCTTGCGGACCAGCGACAGGTCGCAGTCCAGGTTGACGCCCAGCGCCGCCAGCACGTCTGCGGCACCGGACTTCGACGACATGGCGCGGTTGCCGTGCTTGGCGACCGGTACGCCGCAGGCCGCCGCCACCAGCGCCGCGGCGGTGGAGATGTTGTAGGTGCCCGAGCCGTCGCCGCCGGTGCCGCAGGTGTCGATGGTGCCCGGCGGGGCCTCCACGGGGATGGCCTTGGAGCGCATGATGCGTGCCGCCCCCGTGATCTCATCCACCGTCTCGCCGCGCACCCGCAGTGCCAGCAGGAAGCCGCCCATCTGGGAGGGCGTCGCGTTGCCCGACATGATGGTGTCGAAGGCCAGCTCGGCTTCCGCCTCGCTCAGGGTGGCGCCGGACGCCACCTTGGCGATGATGGCCTTCATGTCGGTGATGTCGCCGTGCGCTTGGCTCATGCGGCGGTCTCCAGGCGACGGGTGGTGGCCAGGAAGTTCTCGAGGATCTTATGGCCGTGCTCGCTCTCGATGCTTTCGGGGTGGAACTGCACGCCGTGGATCGGCAGCTCCCTGTGCCGCAGCGCCATGATCAGCCCGTCGCTCGACTCGCCCACCACCTCCAGGCAGGAAGGCAGGCTGGCGCGCTCGACGATCAGCGAGTGGTAGCGCGTGGCGCGGAACGGCGATGGCAGGCCGGCCAGCACGCCCCGGCCGCCGTGCAGCATGGAATCGACCTTGCCGTGCATGGGAACGGGGGCCCGCACCACCTTGCCGCCGAAGGCCTGCCCGATCGCCTGGTGGCCCAGGCACACGCCCAGCAGCGGGATCCGCGCCCGCGCTGCCGCAGCGATCAGCGGCAGGCAGATGCCGGCCTTGTCCGGGTCGCAGGGGCCGGGCGACAGCACGATGCCCTCAGGTCCCAGGTCCAGCGCCTCCTCGACCGTGAGCGCGTCGTTGCGCCACACGCGCACGTCGGCACCCAGCTCGCCCAGGTAATGGACGAGGTTGTACGTAAAGCTGTCGTAGTTATCGATCAGGAGCAGCATGGCGCGATCCACTATTTTCTCCGGGCGTTCCGGCCTCGTTCCCGGTTGCGATACCCTAGCCGCCTAGGCCGCGGATTTCCAGCGTCGCGCGGCCGGTGCGGAAGGGGCTTGACCTTCCAGTGGCTGGAACCCCCACATAGCAGTCCATGACAGGGCACCCGCAGGTACCGGCAATGAACATCGGCACCGCCGCCGCACGCTCCGGCGTTCCGGCGAAGACGATCCGCTACTACGAGGGCGTCGGCCTGATCCCTTCGGCCGGGCGCACCGCCGCAGGTTACCGCGTCTACACCACGCACGACGTGGAGACGCTGCGCTTCATCCACGCCGCCCGCTCGCTGGGCTTCAGCGTTAAGGAGGTGGCGGCGCTGCTGGCGCTGTGGAACGACCGCGACCGCGCCAGCGCCGACGTGCGGGCGCTGGCGCTCAAGCACATCGCCGACATCGATGCCAAGATCGCGGAGATGCAGGGCATCCGCCGCACGCTCCAGCATCTCGTCGATTCGTGCCGTGGCGACCATCGGCCCGACTGCCCGATCCTCGACGGCCTGGCGCAGGCGGACCACTGCGGGGAGCACGCCTGATGGCCGGCAAGCGCAAGGCGGCCAGGACGCGGGCCACGGCGCGGCCGTTCCTGCTCGCACTGGCAGCGGTAGCAGCGGTGTTCGGCGTGGCGATGCTGGTCGCGACGCTGACCGGCAAGCCGCCGGCGCCCAAGCCGGTGGCACAGTCCGTGGCCCCGCTACCGCCCGTCACGGTGCCGGAACCGCCGGCCCCGCCCCGCGTGACGATCACCGAACCGGAACCGGGCGTGCCCTTCGAGGAGCCGGCCCCGACCAAGGCCGAGCCGCCGGCACAGGTCGCCGTTCTGCCGCCGCCGGTCCCGCCACCGTCGGCAGGCCCGCCCGCCTGGCTGAAGAACGCAGTGCCGGCACACCCCCGCGGCGACCGGCCGGCCATCGCCGTCGTCATCGACGACCTCGGCGTCGACCGCAAGCGCTCGGCCCGCACGGTGAAGCTGCCGGCGCCGCTGACGCTGGCGTGGCTGCCCTATGCTCAGGAACTGCGCGCGCAGACCCGCGCCGCGCGCGAGGCCGGACACGAGCTGATGCTGCACATGCCCATGGAGCCCAGCGTGCACGCCGATCCCGGCCCCGACGCGCTGCTGGTGGGCCTGTCCAGGAACGAGATCCAGCGCCGCTTCACGCAGGCGCTGGCGAGCTTCGAAGGCTATGTCGGCGTCAACAACCACATGGGCAGCCGCTTCACCGCCGACCGCAACTCCATGGCGCCGGTGCTGACCGAGGTGCAGCGGCGGGGTCTGCTCTGGCTCGACAGTCGCACGTCGTCGTCCAACGTGGCGGCGTCGCTGGCGGGGGAGTTGCAGATGCCCTTCGCCGGACGCGACGTGTTCCTGGACAACGTCGAGACCGTCGCCGCCGTGCGCGCCCAGCTCGCCAAGACCGAGGCGGTGGCCCGCCAGCAGGGCTATGCCATCGCCATCGGCCACCCGCACGATTCCACGCTGGAGGCGCTGGCCGCCTGGCTGCCTGAGGTGCAGAAGCGCGGCTTCGTCCTGGTTCCCGTCAGCGCCGTGGTGCGCGCCCGTTGCGCCTGCGGCTGAGTTCCCCCAACAGGAGGTCACATGAGCGAGAAGTACAAGGTGGACGGCATGACCTGCGACGGCTGCGCCCGCTCGGTCACCAACGCGATCACCAAGCTGGCGCCGAACGCCAAGGTGGCGGTCGATCTGTCCACGGGCACCGTCACCGTGGACGGCGCCGCGGTGGATGCGGTGAAGAGCGCGGTGGAGAACGCCGGATTCGACTTCGTGGGCACGGCGGCGTAATGCCGGCTTTGTAGGTTGGGTTGAGCCGAAGGCGAAGCCCAACGTTGCTGGCGCCGGGGAGATGTCGGGCTTCGCTTCGCTCAACCCGACCTGCGGGCGCTTGCGATCGTCAACGCCTCGCCTTCCACACCAGAAGCCCCGCCGACCAGCCGAGCGACACCGCCAGCCCGGCGGCCAGCGCCCACCAGCGCCCCGCCGGCTCGGCCAGCAGGTGGACGGTCAGCACCGACAGCAGGAAGCCCGGATTGGCGATGACCGCGCCGCGCATGGTGGCGGAGGCCACCGCCCCGCCCAGGCGCAGGTGCACCACGGCCGTCAGGCTGGACAGCGCGATGGGGAAGATGGCGCCGATGCCCGTCGCCGCCGGGCCGATCAGAGAACTCGCGGTGGTGACGCCCACCACCAGCAGACCCACCAGCACCGCCCGCAGCGGCACGTCGTACCAGCGCGGCAGTGCCCGGCGAGTCACCGGCTCAGGATCCGTCCGGCGCAGCAGCAGGTAGGCGAGGGCATAGGCGGCGAGGTTCGCCGCAACGGCGCCCGCCGCCGTCCACGGCACGAGGCGCAGCAGCACCGCCCCGCCGATCCACAGCGCCAGGGCGCCACCGAGGCTGACGGGCATGCGGAATCGTGGCGAAGCCAGCACCAGCGCCACGAGGTAGGCGATCATGGTGACGTTGGTCGCCACGCTGGACAGCGCGGTGTCGGCGATGAAGCGGTCGCCGTGATCGACGGCCAGCAGCACGTAGGCGGGGCCGGTCGAGACGGGCAGGGTGGCGATCAGCCCGCCGAAGAACGGCCCGACCCGCTCCGCCGCCAGGGATGCCAGAACCACCACGCTCGACGCCGCCAGCACGCGTACCAGCAGCGGCAGCCAATCGACCTCCGTCATCATGCCGCCGGAGCGTCAGCGTCCGTTGGCGGAGCGTACGGCCTCTTCCGCGGCCCGGATCAGGGCCATGGCCTTGTTGACGGTCTCCTGGTGTTCGGATTCCGGGTCGCTGTCGGCGACGATGCCGGCGCCGGCCTGGACATAGAGCATGCCGTCCTTGATCACCGAGGTGCGCAGCGCGATGCAGGTGTCCATGGCGCCCGATGCGCCGAAATAGCCGATACAGCCGGCGTAGACGCCGCGCCGGGCCTTCTCCAGCTCGTCGATGATTTCCATGGCGCGGACCTTGGGCGCGCCCGACACCGTGCCCGCCGGAAAGCCGGCGATCAGCGCGTCAAGAGCCGAATGCGTCGGGTCCAGCTCGCCTTCCACGCTGGAGACGATGTGCATGACGTGGCTGTAGTACTCGACGTGCATCTTCTGGGTCACGCGCACCGTGCCGATCTTCGCCATGCGGCCGACGTCGTTGCGGCCGAGGTCGAGGAGCATCAGGTGCTCCGCCAGCTCCTTGGGGTCGGCCAGCAGGTCCGCCGCCAGCGCCTCGTCCTCCTCGGGCGAGGCGCCGCGCCGGCGCGTACCGGCGAGGGGACGGATGGTGATCTTGCCGTCGCGCAGGCGCACGAGGATCTCGGGGCTGGAGCCGACGATCGCCAGTTCGCCGAAGTCCAGGTGGAACAGGAAGGGCGAGGGGTTGAGGCGGCGCAGTGCGCGGTAGAGGGCCAGCGGTGACAGCTTGAACGGCACCCGCAGCCGCTGCGACGGCACGACCTGGAAGATGTCGCCGGCGCGGATGTACTCCTTCGCCCGCTCGACGATGGCGTGGAACTCCGCCTGCGTCGTGTTGCTGACGGGGGTGAGCGGCAGGGCGCCGTCGGCGCGCGGCTCGCGGCGGAACGGCAGGGGCCGTCCGAGGTCGGCCACCGCGTCCGTCAGGCGTTCGCGGGCGCGCCCGAAGGCGGCCTGCGCGTCCACGCCGGGCTCCGGCCACACCGGCGTCACCAGCGTCACCGAATCCGTGTAGCTGTCGAAGATGGCGACGATGCTGGGCCGCGTCATGATGGCGTCGGGGATGTCCAGCTCGTCCGGGTTGTCGTCCGGCAGCCGCTCCATCAGCCGCACCATGTCGTAGCCGAGGTAGCCGAACAGGCCCGCGGCCATGGGCGGCAGCTCGGGCGGCAGGTCGATCCGGCTCTCCTCGATCAGCGCGCGCAGCGAGTCGAGGGGCTTGTCCTTCAGCGGCTCGTAGGCGGTGCGGTCGTACAGCGCCCGGCGGTTGATCTCCGCCGTGTCGCGGCGGCAGCGCCAGACCACGTCCGGCTTGAAGCCGATCACCGAATAACGGTCACGGCGCGAGCCGTGGCCGCGCTCCGCCGACTCCAGCAGGAAGCCGAAGGGGCGCCCTTCCGCCAGCTTGAGATAGGCGGAAACCGGCGTCTCCAGGTCGCTGACCAGCGTCGTCCACACCACCTGCGGCCGCCCGGCCTCATAGGCGACGTCAAAGGCGGTGAAATCGGGCTGCACCTTCACGGCAGGGACTCCGGTGGACTCGTGGGCGGGGGGCTTACGGGGTGGCGTACATCTGGGCGATCCGGTCCTGGTGCACCGTAATCGGGTATTCCTTCTGCAGCGCCTGGGCGAACTGGTTCATCAGGTCGCCTTCCAGGCCGCGCGCGACGGCCTGCTCCATCGCGCCGAGGTCGGCGTCCTTGGCGGCCGGGTCGGCGGCGATGACCTCGCGCAGGCGGGCGACGATCTGCGCATCGCCCGAGGTGCCGACCACCACGTCGCCCGGCTTCGCCTCGAACAGGCGGGCGACCAGCTCCGGCGTCAGGCCGGTGGCGTTCTGCGCGCTGCGGGTGAAGGGCTCGGTCATGGCGACGCTGGCGCCGGCTGCCTCGGCCACGGCCTGGGCATCGGCCTCCTTGCCGGCCTTTAGCTTCTCGGCGACCTCCTTGGCCTGTTCGGCGGCCTTGCGGGCGCGCTCGTCGTCCTGCCAGCCGGCGATCACCTCGTCGCGCACCTCGGCCAGCGGCTTGGCCGCGGCGGGCGTGACCGAATCGACGCGCACGGCGAAGAACACGCCATCCTTGCCCTCGGTAATGTTGCTGGTGGCGCCCTGCGCCAGGCCGAAGGCGGTCTGCACCACCTGCGCCAGCTCGGAGCCGCCGGTCACCGGCTTGCCGTCCGGCGCCTTGCCGGTGCTGTCCACGGCCGGAATCTTGACGACGTTCAACCCGCGGCCCTGGGCCAACTCCTCCAGCGCGGCGCCGCCGGCGAGTTGATCCTCCAGGCGGTTCGACACCTCGTAGAGCTGGTCGGTGGCCTGCTCGCGCTTCAGCTCGGCGAGCAGCTGCTCGCGCACCTCGTCGAAGCTTTTCTCGGACGGCGGCTGCACGGACGTCACCGACAGCACATGCCAGCCAAGCGGGCTCTTGACCGGGGCGCTCACCTCGCCCGGCGCGAGGGCGAAGGCGGCCTCGCCGATCTCCGGCAGCTCGTCCTTGCGGATGTTGTCCAGGGTGATGGCGTCGGCGCCGTTCGCCTTGGCGGCGTCGGCCAGCGGCGTGCCCGCGCGGGACGCGTCGGCGACGGCCTTGGCCTTGGCCTCGTCGTCGACCAGCACCATGGCGACCGTGCGGCGCTCGGGCACGATGTAGTCGCCGGCGCGCTCGTTGTAGGCGGCGCGCACCTGCTCGTCGGTGATCTGGACGTCCTTGGCGACGGCGTCCACGGTCAGCTCGAAATAGGTCAGCGCGCGGTACTCCGGCGCGGTGAAGCGGACCTGGTGATCCTCGTAGTAGCGCAGCTGCGCCGCCTCGTCCGGGGTGCCGACGTCCTTGATGCTGGCGTTCTGGATGCTGATCACCTCGGCCACGCGCTTCTCCTCGCGGTGGCGGTACAGCTCCTCCACCAGTGGCTGCGGCGGCACCACGCCCGCCCCCACCGACGACGCGATCACGCCGCGCGCGATCTCGCGCCGCATCAGCGCGGTGTAGCCCTGCTCGGTCAGGCCGTTCTCGCGCAGCACGGTGGCGAACCGGTTGCGGTCGAATTGGCCGCCCGGGGCGCGGAAGGCCGGCTCCTCGGCAATCCGCTGACGGATGGTGTCGTCGCCCACCAGGAGACCGGCTTGCTTGGCCGCCAGGTCATAGAGCGTACGCTGCACCAGCGTCGACATCGCCTGGTCCAGCAGGCCGAACTGGCGCGCCTGCTCGACCGTGAGGCTGCCGCCGACCATCGGGCGCAGGCGCTCCATCTGGCGGCGGAACTCCTGGTCCAGCTCGCCGCGGGTGATCTCGACCGGGCCGACTTCGGCCACCACGTCGCTGGGTGCGTCGGAGCGGTTGACGACATCGCCGATGCCCCAGATGCCGAAGCTGGCGATGAGAAGGACGAACAGGATCTTGACGACCCAGGAGCCGGCGGTGTTGCGGATGGACTGAAGCATGGGGCCCGGTAATGCACGGAAAATCGGCCGGATCGGCCAGGATGCGCATCATAGAAAGGGTGTCGAAGCGCGGCAACCGGTGATTTCCCGGTAAGGTCGCCCGGTCGGGCGGGTTGAAAAGGGACGGGCCGGCTTGCTAGACACTGGGGCACATTCGAAAGACCCCCATCCGGGAGGAACAGGACGCCATGGCCGCACGCCGCAAGCTGATCGCCGGAAACTGGAAGATGAACGGGCTCAAGGCCGAGGGGCTGCAGCTCGCCTCCGACCTCGCCGGGCGCCTGAAGGGCGCGGGGAACGTGAGCTTCGACATGCTGGTCTGTCCGCCGTTCCCGCTGCTCTTCCCGGTCGGCGAGGCCATCAAGGGCACGCCGCTGGCGCTGGGCGGCCAGGACTGCTCGCCCAAGCAGAAGGGCGCGCACACCGGCGACACCAGCCCGGCCATGCTGAAGGACGCCGGCTGCGCCTACGTCATCGTCGGCCACTCCGAACGCCGCCAGGACCACGGCGAGACCGACCAGATCGTGGCATCCAAGGCCGCCGCCGCGCACCTGGAGGGTCTGGTCGCCATCGTCTGCGTCGGCGAAACCTGGGCCGAGCGCGAGGGAGGCCGCGCGCAGGAGGTGGTCGGACGGCAGATCGCCGGCTCGCTGCCGGACGGCACCACCGCCGCGAACACCGTCGTCGCCTACGAGCCGGTGTGGGCCATCGGCACCGGCAAGGTCGCCACCCCGCAGGACGTGGCGGACATGCACGCCTTCATCCGCAAGGAGCTGCAGGCGCGCCTGGCCGACGCCGACAAGGTGCGCATCCTGTACGGCGGCTCGGTCAAGCCGGACAACGCCGCGGAGCTGCTGGCCACCGACAACGTCGACGGTGCGCTGGTCGGCGGCGCCTCGCTCAAGGCGGACGATTTCTGGGCGATCGGCACCAGTTGCCGCTAGCATCCCCGGAGGATGCGGGTTAAAACAAAGGGGCTGCGCGCCCGGGCCCGGTAACATGGACCCGCGGCGCGCTCTCGGTATGGGTATAGGGATTTTCGTTCATGCATGCGGTGATTCTGGTCATCCACCTGCTGATCGCTGTCGCGATGGTGGGCATCATCCTCATCCAGCGTTCGGAGGGCGGCGGACTCGGGATCGGCGGCGGCACCATGGGCGGCATGACGACCGCGCGCGGTGCGGCCAACCTGCTGACCCGCACCACGGCGGTCCTCGCGGGCGCCTTCATGACCACCAGCATCATCCTGGCGATCATGGCGGGCGGCCCGTCGCGGCCGACGTCGATCATCGACACGCTGCCGCCGGCCGCCCCGGCACAGCCGGCTCCGGCTCCGGCTCCGGCCGCGCCCGCCGCTCCGGCGCAACCGGCCCCGCCGGTCGCCCAGTAGGAGGCGGCGGCAAGCAGCGTCGGTACAGGAGAGGCGGCCCCCCCGAAGCCGCCTCTTTCCTTTGGAGGGCGGTTTCTTCGCCCTCCGCATTCGGGGAACAGTTCAGGCTTGGGGTCTTCGGACGAACATGACGCGGTACATATTCATCACCGGTGGCGTCGTCTCCTCGCTGGGCAAGGGCCTTGCCTCGGCGGCGCTGGGAGCTCTGTTGCAGGCGCGGGGCTACAAGGTCCGTCTGCGCAAGCTGGATCCGTACCTGAACGTGGATCCGGGCACCATGAGCCCGTACCAGCATGGTGAGGTCTACGTCACCGACGACGGTGCCGAGACCGACCTCGACCTCGGCCACTACGAGCGCTTCACCGGCGTGGCCGCGCGCAAGAGCGACAACGTCACCACCGGCCGCATCTATTCGACCGTGATTGCCAAGGAGCGGCGCGGCGACTATCTGGGCGCCACAGTGCAGGTCATCCCGCACGTCACCGACCAGATCAAGGAGTTCATCCGCGCCGACGTGACGGATGAGGACTTCATCCTCTGCGAGATCGGCGGCACCGTCGGCGACATCGAATCGCTGCCGTTCTTGGAGGCCATCCGCCAGTTCGGCAACGAGGTGGGGCCGGAGCGGGCGCTGTTCGTGCACCTGACGCTGCTGCCCTACATCCCGACCGCCGGCGAGCTGAAGACCAAGCCCACCCAGCACTCGGTGAAGGAGTTGCTGGGCGTCGGCATCCAGGCCAACATCCTGCTGTGCCGCGCCGACCGCCCGATCCCGGAGAACGAGCGCAAGAAGATCGCGCTGTTCTGCAACATCCGTCCCGAGCGCGTCATCGCGGCGCTCGACGTGGACAACATCTACCAGGTGCCGGTCAGCTACCACGAGGAGGGCTTCGACACCCAGGTTCTGGAGTACTTCGGCCTGCCGGTGAAGGGCGAGCCCGACCTGTCGCGCTGGACCACCATCGCCGAGCGCGTGCGCAAGCCGCAGGGCCAGGTGACCATCGCCGTGGTCGGCAAGTACACCAGCCTGCTCGACAGCTACAAGTCGCTGGCCGAGGCCCTGACGCACGGCGGCATCGCCAACAACGTCAAGGTGAAGCTGGACTGGATCGATTCGGAAATCTTCGAGACCGACGGCGCCGTCCAGCGCCTGGATCACTGCGACGGCATCCTGGTGCCCGGCGGCTTCGGCTCGCGCGGCACCGAGGGCAAGATCCAGGCGGCGAAGTTCGCGCGCGAGCGCAAGGTGCCGTACTTCGGCATCTGCTTCGGCATGCAGATGGCGGTGATCGAGGCGGCCCGCAACATGGCGGGCATCGTCGACGCCGGCTCGACCGAGCTGGGCCGTCCGGGCAACCCGGTGGTCGGCCTGATGACCGAGTGGATGCGCGGCAACCAGCTCGAGAAGCGCACCGAGGGCACCGATCTCGGCGGCACCATGCGGCTGGGCGCCTATCCGGCCAAGCTGCTGGAAGGCTCGAAGGTGGCGGAGATCTACGGCGCGACCGAGATTTCCGAGCGCCACCGCCACCGCTACGAGGTCAACGTCTACTACAAGGAGCGGCTGGAGAAGGTCGGCATGCGGTTCTCCGGCCTGTCGCCGGACGGCGAGCTGCCGGAGATCGTCGAGATCCCGGACCATCCCTGGTTCATCGGCGTGCAGTTCCACCCGGAGCTGAAGTCGAAGCCCTTCGACCCGCACCCGCTGTTCACCTCCTTCATCAAGGCGGCCATCGAGCAGAGCCGGCTGGTCTGACGCGTTCCGGCGGGGGAGGCGTTGCCTCTCCCGCCCGGCGCCCCAGCTTTTCCCTCCGGAGGTCCGATCCGTGGACCCCACACAGGAGGGAAGGGATCATGACCGAGGTCACCATCGAGGCCGCGGACGGCGGCCGTTTCTCCGCGTATCTGGCCAAGCCCGCCAAGACGCCGGCCCCGGGCATCGTCGTCATCCAGGAAATCTTCGGTGTCAACCAGCTCATGCGCGACCTGTGCGACGGCTTTGCCGCGCAGGGCTACATGGCCGTGTGCCCGGACCTGTTCTGGCGCCAGCAGCCCGGCGTGCAGCTCACCGACAAGACCCAGGAGGAGTGGAACCGCGCGCTCGAGCTGATGAATGGCCTGGACCAGGACAAGGCGGTCGAGGACCTGAAGGCGACGCTGGGGTGGCTGCGGCAGCAGCCGGACTGCTCGGGCAAAGTGGGCACGGTGGGGTACTGCCTGGGCGGGCGGCTGGCCTTCATGATGGCGGCGCGCTCGGCGGCGGACGCCAACATCAGCTACTACGGCGTCGGGCTGGACGCGCTGCTGGGCGAGCTGGACAAGATTACCAAGCCGCTGCTGATGCACGTGGCCGAGAAGGACAGATTCATGCCGCGCGAGGCGCGCGAGAAGATCGTGGCGGCGGTTCCGGCCAATCCGCGCATCACGCTGCACGTCTACCCCGGCGTCGACCACGCCTTCGCTCGCATCGGCAGCGAGCACCACGACAAGGCGGCGGCCGACCAGGCCAACGAACGCACGGCCGCCTTCTTCAAGCAGCACCTGGGGTGATTCCTCTTTGGATCGACCGCCGGGGGGTGATACCAGAAGGCCGCGTCCACGAACCGGACCCCCACCCAACCCTCCCCCGCTGGGCGGGGGAGGGCTTGAATTCCTCCCCCCGCCCAGCGGGGGGAGGTTAGGAGGGGGGCTCGGGCCAGCACCTCATCGGAGTCCGTCCCATGACCACGCCGCGCGCCGTCCAGATCGGCAATCTCACCGTCGCCAACGATCGGCCGTTCGTGCTGATCGCCGGCCCCTGCCAGATGGAGAGCCGCGCGCACGCACTGGAGACGGCCGCGGCGCTCAACGAGATGTGCGCCGATCTCGGCATCGGCCTGATCTACAAGTCGTCCTTCGACAAGGCCAACCGCACCTCGATCAAGACGGCGCGCGGCTTGGGGCTGGACAAGGCGCTGCCGATCTTCGCCGAGGTGCGCGAGCGCTTCGGCTGCCCGGTCATCACCGACGTGCACGAGGCGCAGCAGTGCGCTCCCGTCGCCGAGGCGGTGGACGTGCTGCAGATCCCGGCCTTCCTGTGCCGCCAGACCGACCTGCTGATCGCCGCAGCGCAGACCGGCCGCGCGGTCAACGTCAAGAAGGGCCAATTCCTGGCGCCCTGGGACATGAAGAACGTCGCCAACAAGCTGACCGAGTCCGGCAACGACAAGGTGCTGCTGTGCGAGCGCGGCGTGAGCTTCGGCTACAACACGCTGGTCAGCGACATGCGCTCGCTGCCGATCATGGCGGAGACCGGCTTCCCCGTGGTGTTCGACGCCACCCATTCTGTGCAGCAGCCGGGCGGGCAGGGCACCACGTCGGGCGGCCAGCGCGAGTTCGTGCCGGTGCTGGCGCGCGCCGCCATCGCCGTGGGCGTGGCCGCGGTGTTCATGGAGACGCACGAGAACCCGGACTGCGCGCCCAGCGACGGCCCGAACATGGTTCCGCTGAAGGACATGCCCGCCCTGCTGGCGCGTCTCCAGGCGTTCGATCGGCTGGCTAAGCAGGGCTGAGCCTTCACCTCGCCGAAAGAGGTGGCATCGCGGCCTTGCCAGCCTCGGTTCCAGGGGCTATCAAGCCCCCGCGCCTGAAGACGCGCCCGAAGAAGCGGAGGACCAGCCATAATGAGCGCCATTACCGACATTCAAGCCCGCGAGATCCTGGACAGCCGCGGCAACCCGACCGTCGAGGTCGACGTCGCGCTGGAGTCCGGCGCCTTCGGCCGCGCCGCCGTGCCCTCGGGCGCCTCGACCGGCGCCCACGAGGCCGTCGAGCTGCGCGACGGCGACAAGAGCCGCTACGGCGGCAAGGGCGTGCTCAAGGCCGTCGAGGCGGTCAACGGCGAGATCTTCGATGCGATCGCCGGCCTCGAGGCCAGCGACCAGCGCGCCATCGACCTCGCCATGATCGAGCTGGACGGTACCCCCAACAAGGGCCGCCTCGGCGCCAACGCCATCCTCGGCGTCAGCCTCGCCGTCGCCAAGGCCGCTGCCGACGAGGCCCAGTTGCCGCTGTACCGCTATGTCGGCGGTGCCTTCGCCTCGCTGCTGCCGGTGCCGATGATGAACATCATCAACGGCGGCGCGCACGCCGACAACCCGATCGACATCCAGGAGTTCATGATCATGCCGGTGGGAGCATCCACCGGGGCCGACGCCATCCGCATGGGCGCAGAGATCTTCCAGGCGCTGAAGAAGAAGCTCAAGGACGCCGGCCACAACACCAACGTCGGCGACGAGGGCGGCTTCGCCCCCAACCTGGCCTCCACCGACGAGGCGCTGGGCTTCGTGATGCAGGCCATCGAGGCGGCTGGCTACAAGCCCGGCGACGACGTCATGCTGGCTCTGGACGCCGCTTCCACCGAGTTCTTCAAGAACGGCAAGTACGAGCTGGCCGGCGAGGGCAAGTCGCTCTCGCCTGAGCAGATGGTGAAGTACTGGGCTGACCTGGTGGGTCGCTACCCGATCATCTCGATCGAGGACGGCATGTCCGAGGACGACTGGGAGGGCTGGAAGGCGCTGACTGACGCCATCGGCAGCAGGGTGCAACTGGTCGGCGACGACCTGTTCGTCACCAACCCCAAGCGCCTGGCCGACGGCATCAAGAAGGGTGTCGCCAACTCGATCCTGGTGAAGGTGAACCAGATCGGCACGCTGTCGGAGACGCTGGAAGCGGTGGATATGGCGCACAAGGCCGGCTATACGGCGGTTCTGTCGCACCGTTCGGGCGAGACCGAGGACTCGACGATCGCCGACCTGGCGGTGGCGACCAACTGCGGTCAGATCAAGACGGGCTCGCTGAGCCGGTCGGACCGTCTGGCCAAGTACAACCAGCTGATCCGCATCGAGGAGCAGCTCGGCACCGCCTCGCGCTTCGCCGGCCGCAGCATCCTCAAGGGCTGATCCCCCCGGCGGGGACGACGAGGGGAGGGGCCGCAAGGCCCCCCTATCCCGATTTGCGGGGTACCGACCGGGGCAACAACATTCACACGGATTTCACGGATTTTGGCACGGATTGCACGGACTTTACTGTCCTTGATTCCGTGTAATCCGTCAAAATCCGCGTAATCCGTGTTCCATGTTGCCCGCCGCGCTGCGACCTACTCACGCCAGCAACGCCTTCACGCAGTCGCCCACCAGCCGGCGGCGTTCCTCTTCGCCGCTACGCAGGATGACCAGCACCTGGCCGAACAGGAAGGCGTACATCAGGAAGGCACGGGCCTGCGCCGCCTGCTCGTCGAGGCCGAGTTCGCGGAACAGGGCGGCCACCAGCTCCAGGCGGGTGGCGTCCACGTCGGCCACGGCCTCGGCGGCCTGGCTGTCGCGCCGAGCCCAGTCGCGAATCGCCAGCTCGATGGCGACGCCCTTGGGGTTGATGTTCTCGATATAGAGGCGGACCAGACCCTCGATTCGTTCTTGCGGGCTCTTTCCGGCGTCGCGGGCGTGGCGCCGGATGGCGCTGATTCGGCCGGAGCGCCACGTCTCCAGCATCTCCGCCAGCAGTTCCGGCCGGTCCTTGAAGTGCCAGTAGAAGCCGCCCTTGGTGACGCTTAGGCGGCGGGCCAGGGGTTCCACCTTCACGCCGTCGACGCCGCTGTCGGCCAGCACGCCGAGCGCCTCTTCCACCCAATCGGCCTTGTTGACCCGAGCCTCCATCGTCGCGCCCACCCTTTTTTTGTATACGCCTGCGTATTGACAGCATGCAGTGGGTGCCATACGCTACCGTATATAGAGACGCCGATCAAAGGCGCGAGATGGGGGAGGAAACGCCATGCCGCGATTCGTGACGAGGGATCCGGACTACGAACGACGGGTGCGCGACAGCTTCGCGCGCCAGACGCTGATGGACACCATCGGCGCCGAGATGGTCGAGGTCGGTCCGGGCACCTGCACGCTCGCGATGGCCTACCGGCAGGACCTGTGCCAGCAGCACGGGTTCCACCACGCCGGTGTGACGACGGCTCTGGCGGACTCGGCGGCGGGCTATGCGGCGTATAGCCTCATGCCGCCGGGTTCGTCGGTGCTCACCGTGGAATACAAGATCAACCTGATGGCCCCGGCCGAGGGCGAACGCTTTATCGCGCGCGCCGTGGTGGAGAAGGCCGGGCGCACGCTGACCATCGTCCGTGCCGACGTGGCGGCGGTGAAGGATGGCGAGGAGACGCCGATCGCCGTCCTGCTCGCCACCATGATGTGCCTTGCCGACACGCCGGACAGAGCGTAACTGGTGACCCGTCAGCCGTGAATTGGGGAGCGCGCAGCGCGACTGGGCCGTTGAGGCCTCTCGCGCTGGCTTCGCCGGCGCTGGCGGTAGGCGGGTTCTTTGGACCCGCTGAGAGCCCCGCGGCCCCATGGCCGCGAAGGCAAGGGGCCGGATGGCCCCGCCTCTCGCGCCCGCTGGCGGGCGCTGATGGCGTCAGGCGGCCTTCGGCCGCCGAGAGCCCGCCGTCTGAGGACTGATGAAATACTATACCGGCGAGCTGTAACACTGACGCACTTGCCCCCACCCTGACCCGCCCCCGCTGCGCAGGGGAGGGAACTCCGCCGCATTGGCGAGAGCCGCTCAAAATGCCCTCCCCTGCGCCAGCTCTCGCGCAAGCTTCGCTTGCGCTGACGCGGCAGGCGGGTCCTTCGGACCCGCCGAGAGCGGGGGAGGGAGGGGACCCGCGCCGAAGGCCGCGGGGAGGATGGGGGCAAGTGGGTCAGAATTTTTGACGGGTATAGCACTACTTTGGCAGTTCTACTCCCGCCTGTGCGGGACGAGCCAGCACCGACAGCACGGACATCGGATCAAAGCGCGCTGGGTCTGCGAACAGGGGCATCAGCAAATGAAGGAGGAACTGGGCCTTGATCACTTCGAGGGGCGGAGCTGGCACGGCCTGCACCATCATACCGCCTTGGTGATGATCGCCCTGGCGTTTCTCCAGCACCTTCGACTCGCCAGCGCGCCGGAGTGGGGGAAAAAGAGCGGACGGTCACAGCGGACCGCCGCCGCAACCGACGCTGCCCGCCATCCGCCAGGCCATTCTCGCGCGCATCCTAAAGACAGCGCCGAAGGTCCCGATGTAGATCACGCGCTCGAGCTGGTCGAGGGCGGCGAGCCGGGGGCTCGCGGCCGGCAGGACGTCGGCAAACGGGTCGTCCTCCACTACATAGAACCCGTGCTGCTCGGCGATCTGCAGCAGCCGATAGGCGCAGGCCGGGGTGATGGATCCCCCAGTCGGGTTGTGCGCCAGGGACTGCGTGAAGAAGACCTTCGGCTTGAGGTTTGCTGCCTTGGCGGCCAGCTCGTCCAGGTCCGGACCGTCGCTGAGCCGGCGGACGTCGGCGATCTCGACCTTGGCGAGTTTGAGCTTGCCGAACAGCGGGTAGTAGCCCGGGCTGTCAACCAGCGCCGTGTCCCCGGGTTCGAGGAGCTGGCGGGCGACGAGGTCGAGGGCGTGGTTGGCGCCCTGGGTCAGAAGGACCTGCTCCGGTGACACCTTGATCGAGCGTTCGCCCAGCGTGAGCGCCAGGCGCTCGCGCAGCGGCAGGAAGCCCCAGGGATTCCTAATCCTGGGGCCAGAGGTTCGAATCCTCTCGGGCGCGCCACATTCCGCCGACTCTACGAGTGAGTGCGATCTACTGCGCCGGCCCAGTCGGAAGAGGCTGATTGTCGCAGTAGGGACGGCATTCGGGGTGCGTTCGGCGTTCGCATCACGGCCCGATCGCAAGTATGCAGAGCAAATCTCGCCAGGGTCATCACCTATGGTCCTACCGTAAGCCGCGTCTCCCACTCAGGAGCCGCCCAGGCAAAAGCTCATAAAGAAATTCGCAGAGCCTGAAGGTGACGGCCACAGGGTTCTCAAAGGGTGAGATATGACCTGCGTCAGGAACTATGTCGAACCTTGCGCCAGGAATCTGGTCGGCCATCGCCTGCATCGAGGCGCGAGGGGTCCGCGCGTCACATTCGCCGATGATGAGCAGTGTCGGGACGCTCGCGAGCGTCCGTAGCAGCGGTGCGCTGTCCGGCCGGTCGCGCATCGCCTCCAGCGCCCCAACGACCCCGTTTATGGGCGTCCGCTCCATCATCTCCCGAAGCTGCTTCCTCGTCTCGTCCGGCGCGCTCTCGGCCAGGAATTTTGGCGCGAGCTCGTCCGCAAGCGCCTTTGTACCGCTGTCCAGCGCGCGAGCGATCATGACGTTGCGCCTTGCCTGCCGCTCCGCTGAGTCCGGCTCCGCACGCGCGTCCATGATGGCGAGTCCTGCCACGCGCTGCCCATGCCGACGGAGGAACTCGAAGGCGATATAGCCGCCCATACTCAGCCCACAGAGCACAGTCCGCCTGACGCCTAACGCGTCGAGCAAGGCCGCGAGATCGTCAGCATACGTCGCCATGCTGTAGTCGTGCTCAGGCGCCTCGCTGAGGCCGTGGCCGCGCAGGTCAGGCGCGATCCGTCGCCAGTCTTCGAGTCCCGCGACTTGGCTGCGCCACACAGTGTGGTCAAGCATGAAGCCATGGATGAACAATATCGCCGGGCCTTCGCCGAAGTCGTCATAGGCGAGATGCACGCCATTCACTTCGACATGCTGGAGATCAGGCGTGGGGCGGGCGTCCCGCGCCCTCTCTTGTGCGCCGGCGACGCCGCTACAACTCCCGGTCATCGCGATGACTGGCGAGCCCGCTCGTCACACGTTTGGTGAGCTCTTTCATGTCCATGTCGACACCGCCGCCGGCCTGGCGCTCCATCCCGTACACCTCTTCCGCGAAGTTCATCCGGGCAAGAACCGCGTCGATGTCCTCGTGCTTGTCGGGCGGGAACAGCTGGGCGGGATCGCCGACCGCCACCCATTTGATCGGTACAAGCGAGTCAGGCGGCAGCACGCTGCGCACATGGACCACGCCGTCGATGCGAACCTCTGTGCGCCGCCTAATGACCGCGCCTTGATAGATTTTGACGCCCGTCGCTAGGAAGCACTCGTCCTCGACCACGCAGCCCTTGAGCGAAGAGTGCGGCCCGATCAGGACATGGTCGCCGATCTCGACGGCGTTCCGGCTCGTACTGCGGATGTTGAGGTTCTCGCGGAGGACGCACTGGGCGCCGATCCGCACAGGCGCGCCATGCGCCTCGATCACCGCCCCAAACGATACGTGCGTGCGTGGACCGATCGTCACGTCGCCACAGATCACCGCCGTCGTGGCCACATAGGCGCTCGGATCGATGTTCGGCCGCTTGCTCTGATGCTCGATAAGCATGGGCGGATACCAGGGATGTTTACTGCAAGAGGCAACGGGCGAGACCAGCGAGAGTTCCGCCGCCCGCCTGAGATAGGGCGGCGACTTTCGGCAATCTTAGCGCAATAAGCCCTCTTCGGCTTATGCTCGCCGTATCAGTGCTGCTCTATGAACGAGTAGATTTGGCTAGCACTACTTTGGCAGTTCTACTCCCGCCTGTGCGGGACGAGCCAGCACCGACAGCACGGACATCGGATCGGCGCTGTCTTTAGGATGTGCGCGAGAATGGCCTGGCGGATGGCGGGCAGCGTCGGTTGCGGCGGCGGTCCGCTGTGACCGTCCGCTCTTTTTCCCCCACTCCGGCGCGCTGGCGAGTCGAAGGTGCTGGAGAAACGCCAGGGCG
>Ga0196970_1000845_pt1 | contig 27744 bp, 20 predicted proteins | sample S1v_513CmetaG_FD_148672 | JGI IMG/M metagenome (GOLD analysis project Ga0196970, IMG submission 148672) | Soil microbial communities from Anza Borrego desert, Southern California, United States - S1+v_5-13C | ecosystem: Environmental > Terrestrial > Soil > Desert | place: USA: California... | reverse complement strand
CTTGTCGCCCCAACTTGTGTAGGCAATCCAGCGGCTATCGGGCGACCAGTCGAACGGTTGCGATGCTCCCAACGGCGGTCGGTCGAGGTGGCCGGTCGCTATTACCGCTTCCTCGGAGGACGATAATTCGAGCACAACCAGTTCGCGCCGGTTACGCACGAAGGCAAGCATTTTGCCGTCTGGTGAGAACGCCGGGCTGTAGTTGTCGTGGTCCCCGCGGGTGAGTTGGGTCTCTTTCTCGTCGGCGAAGTTATAAACGAATAGGTGATCCCGGCCATCGCGGTCGGACACGTAGACGATGCACTTGTTATCTGGCCACCAGGTGACCTGGGACTCTCGCGCCGTTGTGGCGGTTACGCGAACGGCATCGCCGCCGTCTTTGGCAGGAGCAGCGAATACCTCTCCACGCACGATGAAGGCCAGCTTCTTGCCGTCGGGAGAGAGTGCGAAATCGCGAATGCCATCGGTGATTCTTCTGTGTTCGACGGCTGCTCCGGCGGGCGATCCGCGCAGTTCGATAGGAATGCGGGACACGGTCTTGTCCGCCAGCGTAAGCCGCCAGACGCCGAAGTCGCGCTCGAACACTATCGTTCTTCCATCTCGGGAGATCGAGGGCCACAAAACGCGGCCGGACGTAAAGGACGTCAGTTGAACGAGCTTGCCGCCCTGCGGCAGCGCCCAAAGATTCTCCGCACCACTGCGGTCAGACATGTAATAGAGCGTTTTCCCATCGGGGCTCCACATAGGCCAAAGGTGTTTGGCCCCTCTAGGGACAACCTGCTCGTAGTTGCCATCGCGCAGCTTCCAGATTTCGGTCTGGTCGATGTGGCTGTGGCCGTTACGCCACCACTGCGCGCTTGCCACTCCGCGTGCGACAACCGCGAGCGTCTTGCCGTCGGGTGAAGGGCTGCCGAAAAATTCGCTGGCGTAGCGCTCTGCAGTGACGGGCATCGGCGTACCGCCAAGCACAGGCACCCGGTAAATGTCGTTCATGCCAGCGATATCGTGGCCTGTAGTCGAGAAATACACGTACATGCCGTCGGGCGACCAGGAATCGAGCTGCTCGGAAGCATCGTCATACGTGAGGCGGCGAAGGTTGCCGGTGGAGAACTCCAGCACGTAGATATCGCCATTGCCGCTGCGACTGGACATGAAGGCGATGTACTTGCCATCTGGCGAGTAAAGCGGCCTCGATTCCGTTGCCGGATGGGAAACAAGAAGTTGCGCATGTCCGCCGGCAGCAGGCACGGTCCACACATCACTACCGGAGACGAATGCGATCTCCTGGCCGTCAGGCGACTGGGCGGGTTCCGCGAACGAAGGCTGGGCCACTTGGGCCAGCAAGGCAAAAGGCAAGAGGAACAGGCAGATGACTGCGAATAAGGTACAGCGCGACAGCGAACGCCGCGTGGACATTCATCCTCCTCGGAGCGGGTTTCTGGCCCGGTCGACTGCAATCGGGATCTCTGGTTTTTCGACGGCAATCATACAAGGAAGTGAGCTGCCAGGCGCGCAAAATCAGCGGGTTAGGGGAAGTCTCGCGGGGATCTAGCCTTTAGGTCTTAGGCGGCTGCTTTCAACAGAAAGGCCATCCGAGATTCGGATGGCCTTGGTTGGGAGAGAACCCTGTTTACGACCGAGTGTGTACCGAGATAGCTGGTTCTCGCTGCACCTGTGCCGCCTTCTTTTCAGTGCCGATTCGCATACCGTAAAACGAGCGGTAGACGAAAAAGAACGAAACCAGGAAGAAGGCCAGGGCGAGGATGTGGCCGAGCGTCGGGCGCGAACTTGCGAGCGTCACGGCCAGTTCAACTGCAAGCAGCCCGAATAGTGTTGTGAACTTGATGACCGGGTTCATGGCAACGGAGGATGTGTCTTTGAACGGATCTCCGACGGTGTCGCCCACGACCGTCGCAGCGTGCAAGTCGGTGCCTTTCTGCTGAAGTTCGACCTCGACGATCTTCTTGGCGTTGTCCCAGGCGCCGCCAGCGTTTGCCATGAACATCGCCTGGTACAGGCCGAAGATGGCAATCGAGATCAGGTAGCCGATGAAAAAGTACGGCTCCACGAAAGCAAAGGCCAGGGTGCCGAAGAACACCGCAAGGAAGATGTTGAACATGCCCTTCTGAGCATACTGCGTGCAGATCTCAACGACTTTCTTGCTGTCTTGAACCGAAGCTCTTTCGACGCCTTCCAGCCGAATGTTGGCCTTGATGAACTCGACTGCCCTATAGGCACCCGTCGTCACCGCCTGGATCGAGGCGCCGGTAAACCAGTAGATCATCGCGCCGCCGGTGACCAACCCGAGCACGAACGGCGCGTGGAGCAGTGACAGGTTGGCCACTCTCTCCGGAGAGAGTCCGTGCGTGAGCGCCATGATGATCGAGAAAATCATGGTCGTTGCGCCGACGACCGCTGTTCCGATCAGCACGGGCTTCGCCGTGGCCTTGAATGTGTTGCCCGCGCCATCGTTGGCTTCCAACAAGTACTTAGCGCGTTCGAAGTTGACGCGGAAATTATGTTCGCGCTGAAGTTGGCTCTCTATGCCGGGAACCTGCTCGATCAGCGATAGCTCATATACGGATTGTGCGTTATCAGTAACCGGACCATAAGAGTCGACCGCAATCGTCACTGGTCCCATGCCGAGGAACCCGAAAGCAACGAGACCGAATGCAAACACCGCAGGGGCGAGCATCAGCGGCGTGGTAGTTCCGGGGAGGTTCGCGCCGAGGCCAAGCGTGCTGACGAAGTATGCGATGCCCATCAGCACGATCATTGCGCCACCCAGGTAATAGCAGGAGAAGTTGCCGGCAACCAACCCGGAGAGGATGTCCAGGGACGCTCCGCCTTCTTCGGCTGAGGTTACGACTTCCTTGGTGTGGCGCGACTCGGTGGATGTGAAGACCTTGACCAACTCGGGGATGATCGCTCCAGCCAGCGTGCCGCAAGAAATGATGGTTGCGAGCTTCCACCATAGTGTCGGGTTTCCGCCGAGGTTCGGAATCATCAGGTAGGAGACGATGTATGTCAGGACGATCGAGACGATAGATGTGACCCAAACCAGCGAAGTGAGCGGAGTCTCGAAGTTCATCTCGTCGGCATTGCCGTATCGCGCACGTGCAAACGCGTTGTTGGCGAAATAAGCGCCGGCGCTGGAGACGAGCATCATGATCCGCATGGCGAAGATCCAGACCAGCAGTTGAACCTGGATCGTTGGATCAGACACGCCGAGCAGGATGAAGGTGATCAGGGCTACGCCGGTTACACCGTAAGTTTCGAAGCCATCGGCGCTAGGCCCCACGGAGTCTCCCGCATTGTCACCGGTGCAGTCAGCAATAACGCCGGGGTTACGCGCGTCGTCTTCCTTAATCTTGAAGACGATCTTCATCAGGTCGCTACCGATGTCGGCAATTTTGGTGAAAATGCCGCCAGCGATGCGAAGGGCAGCCGCGCCCAGCGACTCACCTATTGCAAAGCCTATAAAGCACGCGCCCGCGTACTCACCCGGGACGAACAGCAGGATGAACAGCATGATCAGCAGTTCGACACTGATCAGCATCATGCCAATGCTCATACCTGCTTTCAGCGGAATGGCATAACAAGGAAAAGGCTTCCCACGGAGGCCGGCGAATGCCGTGCGCGAGTTCGCGAACGTGTTCACGCGGATTCCAAACCAAGCCACGCCGTAACTGCCTGCGATGCCGATGAGGCTGAAGAGCAGAATAATAGGTAACGTAACCCCAACAGGCTTCCCCTGAACGGGTGCCAGCCATCCGAAGTACGCCGCTATGATCACCGCGATGAAGACCCAGAGAATCACGATGAACTTGCCCTGCGTCACGAGATACGTCTTGCACGTCTCGTAAATAAGCTCGGAAATGTCGCGCATTGAGCGATGCACGGGCAGGTTTTTCAACTGCTGATAAATCACCAGGCCAAATAGCAGACCGGCGGCGCAGAATATTAGACCGATCATCAGCAGGGTATGGCCATCGATCCCCAGAAAACTAACTTGGCTCAGGTCAGGCAGCCTAAGGCTGGCTTCTCCGCCGCCGTGAGGCGTGACAGGGGCTGTCGTTGCCGGTTCCTGGGCGATCAGCGGCGCCTGCAAACAAGCAGCAATGATGAACGCGGTGAGCGCGACTTTCGACGCCCGGACAGAGAACTTAGGCCCGAATTGCCGCGGGCCAAAGGCAAAGACGGAAAGGCTCCTCGCGAGCCGGGTGTGCATACACTATCCTCCGTAGATCACATCGAGCAGCGACTTCATACCCTTGCGTTCCGCGGCACCAACAAGGGTTTGGCCAAACCGTGACCGCCACACACGCGGAACTCTCGGCCAAACGGCTTTCGAATGGCCCGCTGGTTTCGAAGGCGCTTTCACGATCAGAAAGGGCCTAAAAGCGCGAACGATGTTGGCCGCACCTTCGACTACAGTGCCCCACGTGGCCTGTCTTGGAGTTCCTCGGATCGAGCCGCCGAGTAGGTCCCCACCGGATCGTTGATCAGTCCCCCCACTGGGACTGGTAAAAGCCTGTTTGCACGCAACAAAAAGCGTATCCCGGGCTTGATGGCGTGCTTTATAGCATGCCAGTCCATGCCGGTCAATCGCGTTTGATGCAAGTTGCTGGCTTTGGGTAACTTTTGCACCATTCAGCAGGGATGTTGACAGCTACTTGTCTCGCAATGAACATGGAACCGGCTTACCCTAGGAGGAATGATGGGGCGGTGTTCGAGACGCATCGGTGTTTGGATTCTTTTGCTGGTGATCTGCCTTGGCAGTGTGGCTGCCCAGGAGATTGCAATTGTCGATAAGCCGATTCGATACGACGAAGAGCGCACTGCGCTCACACTCGAGTACAGGCGGCAGCACCAGGGTGGCGATTCCAAGGACGTGAAAATCGATCCGCAGGTGATCGTTCTGCACTACACGGCGAGCGAGTCTTTTGACGGTGCGTGGAAGTACTTCGACCGTACTCGGATTGAGAGCGAACGCGCTCTGGTCGCGGCCAACGGAGCGGTTAATGTTTCAGCTCAGTTCCTGGTCGATCGCGACGGCACCATATATCGCCTGATGCCTGAGAATTGGTTTGCTCGTCATTGCATCGGGCTCAACCAGGTGGCGATCGGGGTCGAGAACGTAGGCAATGGCACTACGCATCCGTTGACTGAAGCGCAAGTGGCAGCAAACGCGGCATTGGTTCGGTACCTTAAGCAAAAGTTCCCGAAAATTGAGTACCTGATCGGCCATAGCGAGTATCGCCGAATGGAAGGCACGCCGCTCTGGAGTGAGTCGAATCCGAGCTATCGGACACCAAAGTCCGACCCCGGAGACGACTTTATGAAGCAGGTGCGGGCGAAAGTGGCTGATCTAAGGCTGCAGGGGCCTCCCAGCTAAAGACACCCTGACACACACGCCCTAGCGTCTGTAGACGGCGACTCCAGTCGTTATCTGGAGAATTGCTTCAGCACCGCGGCGAGCAGCGCTTTTCCCTGCGCTTCGCGGGACGAACAGCACGTCGCCAGGCTGGAGTTGCTCGTCAGGCGCTTTGGCGGAAAGAATCTTCTTCAGAGAGATGGGTATCTCTTGGATCCCGGCGGATCCCTTTCGAATCACCCTGGAGTTGTCGAGGGAAGCAGTTGTGTTTGCGCCGCCGGCCATGGCGACTGCCTGGAGCACTGTCATGCGTTCATTGTTTTCCATGACGAAGCCGCTCGGCTTGGCGACGTCGCCGACAACGTAAACTACTCCGGCTTTGGACACAACAACCGTATCGCCCGGCATCACAGGAACGTTCGCGGAAACCGATTCTGCTGCATCGCTGGAAAGAGCCACCGTGACAGGTTCGCCGGGCCTATCGCGATGGGTGATGCTGACATTGCGCCCCGCGCGTGTAGTGGTTCCACCCGCGAGAGACAATACGTCGAACAACGTTCGGGGACCCAGGATCTGGTAAACACCCGGCTTCTGCACTTCGCCCAAAACAGAGACGCCCTGCGTGGCGTATTCCTTAATGAAAACTGAGACCTCGGGGTTCTTCAGGAATCCGCCCTCTTTCAGCTTGGATTCGAGAAGGTTGCTCGCTTCGTCCGTAGTAAGGCCGCCGAGGTGCAAGTTTCCGATCAGAGGCATGCCAACATCGCCGCTACCGCTAACCCGCACGTCTTCGCTCAGTTCGGGAACGCCGAACACCTTAATTTGCAGAAGGTCCCCGGTGCCGATACGGATGTCGGTCTGTGCTGATTGCGGAGTCGGAGGGACGGACTCAGAAACAACAGGCTTGGCGACTGCGAGCAAAAACACCACGACGATCCAGCAGATGTTGGCACGGCGGACACGCAGCATGCGGCGGAAACCTCAGGGGGTCTGGTCAAAACGATAGTAGCACAACGTGCTTACCTCTCCGGCATCATGCGGCGCATAAGATCGGCAAGGTACATTCAGAACAGCTCAGCGTGCGTGCGCTTCCTGCGCCGCCCATCCCTGAGCGTAGAGACCACCAGCACGCAACAGTGCATCGTGGGTGCCCGACTCGACGACCTGGCCATCCGCTATGACGTGTATAACGTCCGCGAACATTGCCGTTGTAAATCGGTGAGTGATGATGATTGCCACGCGACCGCGGACCGCCTCACGGAAGTGCTCCGCCCATTCCACCTCGGCCCAGGGATCCATCGCGCTAGTTGGCTCATCGAGTATAAGGATAGGTGCGGGTCGCATCAGGCAGCGGGCCAGTGCAATCCTCTGCCACTCGCCAACGCTCAGTTCGGTGCCGTCAACAAACCATTTCCCTAGCAGAGTGTCATAGCCGTTCGGCAGCGATTCAATGATCGCGCTGGCTCCGGCCTGCTGGGCTGCCGAACTAATCGCCGTCTCACGACCTGCAATGTCGCCGTACCAGATATTCTCTGCCGCGGTGGCGCTGTATCGCACAGGCGTCTGAAACAGCACGGAGATTCGGCTGCGCAATTCCTCAATCGACAGCTTGCGAACAGGCATGCCGTCCAGTTCGATTGAGCCTTCTTCAGGATCGTAGAAGCGACACAGCAGTTTCAGGAGCGTGCTTTTGCCAGCGCCGTTCGGACCGACGATAGCCACAATTTGTCCTGCACGTATCTTCAGATCGAATTCGCGCAACGCGAAGCGATCTGTTCCGGGATAGCGGAACGACACGCCGCGAAACTCGATGCTGGAATCAACCGCGTTTGGGATACAAACAGGTGCCGCTGGCTGGACTACCTTCGGTTCCAACGCCAGAAACTCAAAAAGATTTCCGAGAAACAGGCTGTTTTCATAAAGTTGGCCGATGTTCTCGAGCAGCGAACGAGCCAAGCCGAGGCCCTGATTGAATGCCTGATAAAACAGAGCCAAATCTCCTAGCGAAACGGCTCCGCGAATGGCACGCCATACAACCCATGCCAGAGCTGATGCGCTTACCAGCAACGTGAGCAGCCCGGCCCATATCTCGGCGAGCCCTTGGCTCTTTGTAAGTTCCAAGTGTCCTTTTCGCAGGCGCTGCCGTGTGGCTTGATACGCGGCACTGAAGGTGTCCCCAAGTCCAAATAACCGCAGTTCGGCAGCATTTTCACCGGCAGTCAGCAACCAGTCGTAGTACCAGGACTTGCGTTCCTCGACCGTCGTCTTCTGGTTCCACTCGTGCCGGCGATGGCTCGCACGAACGGCGACATAGAAAGCGGGCATCGTGCTCAAGATCAGCGCAAACGGGAGGACCGGACCGAAGGGAATCAGGATGGCGGTCATTGCCACGAGGGTGATCCCGTTCTGGAGCAGGCTACCCACGTTGTCGATCAGCATGACAGGCCTGAATGTGGCCTCGGCGCGTGCTCGATGCAAATGGTCGTAGAAATCGGGTGATTCGTAGAAAGCGAGATCAACACTCGCCGACTTTTTGTGAATGAGACCGGATATGTGGTCGCGCACAAGTTCGGCTTGCGCAGCACGCACCCAAACCGTGGCACTGCGAAGGAGTTGCGTTACCAGCACCACGCAACCCATGCCGACGGCAATCACGAGCGTGTGGCGAACAGCAAGCCAGTCGCCGCCTGTGCGAACGGCCTCGACCAGCGAATTCACCAGTTCGCGCGTCAGATAGACGGTCGCTATGGGCAACAATCCTTGAGCGACTAAGAGGATGATCCATGCGACAGCGAGCTTCCCCGAGGCTTCCCAGACAAGCCTGAACGTGCGCGGCAAATTGCGCAGTTGCACGAAAAGCTTGTGCATCCTCGTCCTGATATAGAGAAGAGTGCTGGGCACCTCGCAAGTGTAATGCAATCAGAAAGGCAGGTGTAGGTGTAAGCAACTGCCGATGTTATATTCGTTGCAGATGCTTCCGTGGGCTACCAACCTAAGTCGATTCATGCACTTACGTGCGAACGAGCGGGGGCTTTTCCTGGAGTCCTTCTGGCTTCTATGGGTGACACGCCTTTCTCTGTGGCTGCTTCCGTTCCGAACATGCAGACGAGCTTTCGGCCCGACGGCCAGAATGCCCCGCATATTCTCGCGGCGAACAGACTCCACCATCAAAGCTGTGGTTCAAGCAATCGATCGCGCCAGCAGAGCGGTAGTGAGGCCAACGTGCCTGGTTCGCGCGCTTGTTGCTGAAAGTCTGCTACGCCGTAACGGACATGACGCCATTCTGCAGATTGGTCTCGCTCGTCGAGGGGCTGGTCTCGATGGCCACGCTTGGGTTGAGTGCAACGGTAAGGCCGTCATCGGTGAAACCGAGTTGCAGGAATACCACGTGGCCGCTCCCCTGACATGGGACGTTCAATGAGCGGAATCGCCGGCATATTGCGGCTCGATGGTCGCGCTCTCCAAGCTTTCGAACTGAAAGCGATGGCACAGGCAATGGCCCATCGCGGACCCGATGGAATACGGGTATGGGTGAACGGGACGATAGGGCTTGGACACAACCGCTTGTGCACCAAACCGAAGGGGGTACGCGACCCTCAACCGTTGCGGTTGACTGAGAACCAGCTAGTCGTCACATGTGACGCGAGAATCGACAACCGAGATGAACTGCTAAAGCTGCTGTCAATCAAGCGGCCGGGCGTTGAAGTTTCAGATAGCGAACTCATTCTTTACGCATATGCCCGGTGGGGAGAAAACTGTCCTGAGCGGCTTTCAGGGGATTTCACTTTCGCGATCTGGGACGAGCGCTGTCGCAAGGTCTTCTGCGCGCGCGATCGGCTGGGCGTGAAGCCTTTCCTCTACTGCCACATACCTGGCCACGTGTTTATATTTGCAACGGAAATTAGAGCCCTTGCTGCCTTACCTGAAGTTCCCAAACGAGTAAACGAGTGGGCGATCGCCCAGCTTTTCGAGCCGACTCTCGAGGGTTTCGATAAGAGTGCAACGTTTTATCAGGACATCAACAAACTCGAGCCTGCTTGCACCTTGACGGTTGGGGAATCCACTTTTAAAAGGCGCCAATACTGGGCACTCGATCCGCACAGAGAAGTGAGGTTCGCAAGAGATGAGGATTATGTTGAGGCGTACCGCGAAGTATTCAATGAAGCTGTACGGTGCAGGATTCGCGGCCTCGACCGAGTTGGCGTTCTGCTGAGCGGAGGAATCGATTCTAATTCTGTTCTGGCTACGGTCGAGTACATTGGCCGTGTAAGTGGGCAGGAAGTACACACCCTTTCTGCAGTCGCCGAAAAGAACTGTCCTGAGCGGCCCTACATGGACGCGACGCTGCGCCCGATTCCCGTCGTTTCTCACTTCGTACACTCAGGGCAGGTTTGTGAGTTCCTCAGCGACTTCGATCACGCCTTGATAGCTGCCGACGAGCCAGTCGAGATGACACGTCACTACACCACTCGAATCTTATGGCGCGTGGCGCAGCAGAATGGCATTTGCGTGGTTCTGTCCGGGGTGGATGGCGACATGGCGACCACGCCGGGGTATGGCATCTCGTACTTGCTCGCGACCGGCAGATGGATGCGAGCATTGCGCGAATCTGCCGCGGCCGGCAGACGCAACAACCTAAGTGCATGGTCTTTTCTGAAGAGTGAGGGCTTGCGCCCGCTCGCCCCTGACTTGGTTGTGCGCGCCTGGGATCGCTACAAAGGTCGATGTAGCGCTAGTGCGAACGGGTTCATGAATGGGGAGTACTGCAAGCGAGTTCACCTCGAAGAACGCCTGAGGAACATCGCACGTCAGTTTTCTGCACTGGCATCTCCGCGCGTCAACCAAGCCCGGTTTGCTACTTGCGGCATCCTGGGTTTTGCCTACGAACAACAGGACATCAGTGCCAGCCGGATCGGGATCGAGCCAAGGCATCCGTTTTCCGATCACAGGCTACTTGAGTTTTGCCTGGCCGTGCCGCGAGACCAGGTGATCCGGGATGGTTATGTCAAGGCCCTGCTGAGAAGGGCAGCGGATCCAAGAGTTCCGGATGAGATCAGATGGCGATCAGCGCGACCTACTGTCGGACCGTGGTTCATGCGGGAGTTCGCGCGTCACCGAAGGGGTTTATTTGAAGAAGTTCGCGCACAAGCCGATTACTTTGGCAGATATGTGAGTGCTGCGGGGCTGGAATCCACTTATCGCAAATTCGTTGACTGTCAAGATAATATGGCAATGTATCTGTTATTCAGCACTGCGTATTTAATGAGCTGGATGCGACATAGCTCCTTGACAGGGTAGTTACCCGCCCCAATAATGACGGATCAAGTACGAAAGTCGCGAATAGTTGGAAACATCAAAAAGGCCTATTTTGCGCCCAAGATCGTGCGTTATGGCCAACTTACCGACATCGTGAAGAAGCCGTCAAAGGGCAGAGGGAAGCCAGAGAGCGCAGGCGGCACGAAAGCCTAGCAGAGGGAGCACCCGGGGCATTATGAAGATTGAGAACAAGAGGGAGTACATCAAACCACAGCTTAAGATCTATGGGCGTTTGATCGACGTGGTGAAAAAGCCATCTTCGAAGGGGATAGGGCCGGCTGAAAACTTGTCAACAAAAGCTCACTAGCGTTGCCTAGGAGAGCGCCATCTCAACTGAGCTAACATCCTCACCATCCGGCAGATATCTTGGTTACCTCTTCCGCCAGCTTGCCAAAGCATGTCACGTACTACTCGCTTTACGGAATGACCATCGAAAGCGAGTGGCCGTTGAATCTCTCTCCCCGCGAACATGGGACCAGCGTCGATCTAAGAATCATCAAGGCAAACGGTCCACTACGGCCAGACTTACCATTGCAGACGAGCGCCAGCGGAATAATCTGGGCGCAAGCCTCCGATGGCCGACTCTACCTCGCGAGGCCGGGCTACTTCGAGTTCGCAATCACGGCTGATGGGCGGTACATATCGGTCCTTGCGCTTGCTGATGGGCATATCGCCGAATTGCAGACGATCTTGTTCGGTCCGGTGATTTCTTTCGCCCTGCTAAAGAGAGGCATTGAGCAGACGCACTCGACGGCGATTGTCGTCGATGGTGCTGCGGCTGCTTTTATTGGCGAGTCAACGTTCGGCAAGTCTACCCTGGCTGCATCGTTTCTTGCTGCCGGCCACAAGGTGTTGACAGATGACTTGCTGCTCGCGCAAAGGGTCGGAGAGTCGATGTGGGCACAACCCGGGCTTCCTCGGCTGAAACTATTTCCCGAAGCCGCCAAACAAGTGCTAGCGCGCCCAGTAGAAGCGGCAACGCGAAGCGTATTGTCTCCTAAGCTGTTGTTGCCTCTTTCCGAACGCGAGTTCCAGCCAACGCCGGTGCGCCTCAAGGCTGTTTACGCATTGAGCGACCCGGACGAGGATCATGCTGCCATTTCCATCGAGCCGCTTTCAAAGCGGGATGCGTTTCTACGAATACTCGAAAGCAATTACAACACGGTGCTCAGCGATACAGAACGTGGAGTCGGGCCGTTCAAACTGGCTGCTGACATAGCTTCAACTGTTCCGGTCGCATCGCTCTCGTACTCTAGGAACTTCTCCATACTATCTCGAGTTCGCGATGCCGTTCTTTCCGACCTTACGCGTGGCGATCAATGAACGAGACCACAAGAGTCCTTCTGCAAGAATGCCGGCTTGAGCCGGTGCTGATGGAGGTCGGGGCAACCGACCGCCCTCCCGAGTTGTGGAACTCGCTTGCGCCTTTTTCAACGTACATTGGCATCGGCTCAGCACCGGGGATGACCGACGCGCCGTCCTTCAAAAATTGCAAGCTTTTTAAACAGGTCGTGGTATCTGACGCCCATGCGGGCGATCTGACATTCTATGAGACACAAGATCCGGTTTACTCGGGCGTGTTGAGGCCCGATGCGGCAGGGCTTTCCGATTATTACGAACTGAGCCGTGACCTGAACGTTACGCATACGCACACCACCGCAGGCACGAGCATTTCCACCTTGGTGGAGCTTGAGTCAATCTCATATGTCGACTGGTTCAAAACGAATGTGAATGGGGTGGACAGGAGAGTGTATGAGAGCCTGCCTGTGACCATTCGCAATCGGGTCCTCGCCGTCGATACCGTGGTCGACTTAGTTCCACTCTGTGAGGACCAGGACGACACCTTTCTTTCTCACCCGCAACTCATTTCGGAAGGGTTCTGGCTGTCTTCGCTGACGCCTTGCGGTTCAGTACGGTTGAGAGCTTCGTCATGCGAGGATCTGAAACGGCGAGGGCTGTCGCGCGTTGTTGACTGCCTAACATATCGGCAGAGACGATCGCCGCTGTGGGCATTCGTTCGCTACTTTAGGACTCTGGCATATCTCGCGGAAGGTGAATTCAGCGAACGCGATTATGAAGTTTTGTGGTGCTTTGCTTTCGCCGACGGCCAGTATGGATTCTGCCTGGATATCGCGCTGGAGTACGAGAGGCGTTTCGGCAAATGCGAGACATCAGCGATCATGCTCCAAGGTGCCACTCAGGAATCGATGAAGGTCGATAACAATCCAGCAATCGTAAGGCTGGCGAAACGAGTGCTGCCGCCCAGATTGAAAAGGGCCATCAAAGAGTTAATTCGGAAGGATTGAGAGGCGGCTCAGCTTTGCCGTGTCTGCTGCGACCGGCCACTAGTCGACGATGATCAACCCAGCGTCGTGTAGATCTTTCAGCAGTTCTCGAAGGTCATTCTCACATTGCGAGCGAGTGACGTCGTACTCTTGCAGCAGCTTTTCGAGTATCTGCTGAAAAGTGCGGCGCTCCTGGACAAATCCCCAGACAGTCTGCCCGACGACATTCAATCCATAGTACGTCCCGGTGTTCATGTCGAGAATGACAGCTTCTCCGTCCAATTCGCAAGAAATCTGCTGACGTACCGCGCATACGGTTGTTGTCGAGGCCAATTCTCTCATCTGGAATCCCGGGAACAACGATCAAACCGCCTGGTGTGCTCTGATCTGAGTTGAATTCTAACTTCCTTGCTTCATCTGCACTAGCCCCGTGCGCTTAAGCGCCAGGCGAAGTGCACGCAAGACTGGATAGAAGCCGGCAACAGACGAGGGCAGGTCAAATACAACGTAGTCGATTAGCGTTGGGTTGAACGCAAACCCGGTCATCCATCGCAAACGATCGATTACCGGCTCTCCTTTCGTGCGTTCTGCCAACCACTTGATATCGGCATCTTTGGGCAAAGGATTGAATCGAGAAGGCCAGAACCGCCTCCGAACCTTGTCGGCGAGGTGAGCAAGTTCGCGGTCCGCCGTCATCGATTCGACGATGCTTGCGGGCAGATCAGCCTCCCAAGATTGCGCAAGTGTCAAGCTGACGTGAACCATGCGTCGGGTATTCCAGTCTCGTAAAGACGCTTCAAACGCCCGCCAGTCGAGAGCCGGGTATTTTCGAAGAAGCTGGACGATGTCGGTGAACAGTCCCAGATGCGCCCAGTCGTGTTGTGCTGCATGAAGGCAAAGCACAAGGAGCAGGTCTTCGGGACAAAATGTTGGTAGCGAGGCATCGAACATCGGCGCGTCTATGACTCGTCCGAACAAGGAGTCCATGCCGAGCGAGGGCGAGACGAATCTGGGAAAGATTCGCCAGTGGAGGTCCACGGTGGTTCCGGTCTGTGGCGACCAGAAGCTGTGCTCACATCCGAACCTGAAAGCGGCAGTCTGTTGTTTCTCGCTGAGCCCATGTTTATCTACGAACCCCATGCCGGCGAGCGTGGAGCGCGCACGATCCAATTCTGCCTTGGGTACCACGATGTCCAAGTCGCTCGAAACTCGTAAAGCAAGGTTGCCGTAGAGCATCGAGGCCAGCAGCGGCCCCTTATAAACGATGTGAGATATGTGCTCAGCACGAAAACGAGACGACAGTGCGATCAACTGTCCGGCAAGGTGCAGCGCCATCGCTGCCGAGGCACTCGCTTTGTCGTGAAGGCGATCCATGATGTTCTGGGGGACCAAATTAGGCTGCTGGCGCAAAAGGGCGTACGCGCGTGGTGCAAGCCCGTGCCAGTCCGCCATGTCTGCGAAGCGTTCCCAGTCGAAATCGGCAGGGATTAGCTGGCCGACATCACCGTTCGCGCATCTCTGTGGGGCGGCGACGGTCAACAGCAGGTTGAGTTCTGGGTCGACAACCGGGTGGAACGACGAAACGGGGTCTGCTAGGTCTGCCGACAGGGACTCGTGGGGAGTCGATACATTCATGGTCGTCACGGGCGTGACTCGAACCGAGCCGCAGCGAGCGAGCACAGAACATAGAAAAAAGCCGCGTTGGCGGGGATGTGGAGATTGAAATCAAAAAAGCTGTGGACGAGGAGTCCTGTGCAACCCACGGTCGCCGAGAGTGTCAGGCAATCCCGGTAGCTTCCACTCCAGTAATTGAGCTTGTCGACTGCTTTCCTAAATGTTGCGACGACGAACCATGTCGCCACACTCAGCCCGACGAATCCCGTTTCGATCAGCAATTGCAAGACATCGTTGTGAGCGGCATTCACGAAAAGGTTGGTGTAGAACGATCGGAACTGCGGGTATACAAGCGGGAACGTGCCGAGTCCCCATCCCCAAAAAGGCTCCTGCCGGACCATGGCGATGGAGTCGCGCAAGATCGATGAACGAGAAGCATCCTGCAATTCTAAAAATCGTTCGAAAAGCTGCAGACCGCCCAACCAACTGAGGAGTGCTGCGAGTGCAAGCAGGGCCACAGCCGCTGCGATTGCGAACTGTGGGCCTTTGTTCCGGCGGAATGCGAAAATCGCGAGTACGCCGATCTCGATAGCAAAGGCCAACATTCCCGCCCGTGATTGAGAAGTTATGACGGTGGTCGCCATCACGACACCGGCAAAAACTAGAAGCACCCGTTGTGCGGTCGTGCGGCGTACCAAGGCGGTGACAACGGGAATGGGCGCCAACATCTCCATCAGGCCTGCATAGTGATTCTTATTGACGTAAGGCCCGTAGATCCATCCCCCTTCGGCCGGCTTCAATAGCCAGTAGATCTTGTCTTTTGACGTGAGTCCCTGCAACAGTGCGAAAACGGCCAGGCAGAAACCAAACACGGTTAATACGTATAGAAACGTCGCACAGTCCCGATCATCCCTTATGGACTGCGACACAACGAACAACAGGGCCGCGTAAGCGATGTAGTCCAGAAGCTCCGAGGTGGTTGCGTATCTGTAAGCCGTAGCGCCAAATAGCGACTGCGCAGTGGCGATGATTAGAAAAACGCCTGCTGGAAAGTAAACCGGGTTGTGCCTAAGGCTTATTTGCCCAGAAGCAGCTTTAGCAGTGATCCACAACGTCAACAGCGAAATGGATCCGGTGCGAAAGACGAAAATGGACCACTCCTCCGTTGCTCCGAATGCGAGAACGGCAAACATCAGCAGCGCCAAGCTGGCGAACAGTAACACCGCGTTCCAGCCATTGTGCGCGCCCAGTGAAGGCTGGCTGTCGGCAAATTCGGACGCATCGAGAGTCAGATAAGTTCTATGCACGGTTAATCCAGCCTGCGGAGACTAAGGTCGTCGATCCAAGCTTTTCCTTTGATCTCCTTCTCGGACGGATCGCGAACGACCTTTAACGCGATCACCTCGGTTCCTCCGGGTACGTCGAGCACGACCTGCCGATGCCGCCACACGTTCGTTTCGAGCATGTCGTCGCTGAGCGCCAAACGCTCATGGGTATACGCGTCATCTATGGCGAACCTCGGTCCGCTACTGCTCTGTAACTTGTCGGTCCGCATGTAGGCGCTGAACTCGTAACGGTGGCCCGGCGCAACAGGCACATATTGCGTCAGGCCGATATCCGTGACAGGTGCTCCTTCGAATTCGATTGCCATACTGCGCGAGCCGGAGTGTGCTTCGACTGTGTCGATGAAAAGCCGAGTGCTGGGAACCGGGCTATATCGCCAGTCGAAGCCGCCGTTGGAAATTGCGTCTTCGAAGCCACCGTTCACAACAACTTGGGTGCGCGTGCGTAGGGAAGAATTGCCGCGCATTCGGGCGAGACTCTCCCATACCCTAACGGCCTCGGCTCCGTGCTTTTCGCGAATCAGAAGATCGATGTAGGGATAGGCGAGTCGAGCTTGGAAATCCTGACCCATCGTGAGAATGTGCGACCAGACACGGACGGCGTCATCTGTTTTGCCGATCTCAGCCAGGTAGTACAAAAGAAGCAAGTGCCGCTCGACGCTTTCAGGCAGCCCTTCCGACAGAATGAGTTCGGTGCTGGCACCAGCCCGCACCGCGAGGGAAATCGCCGTCGGCGCCTTATCCGGGTCGTTCTCTATAACTTGACGAAAGAGTTGGACAGCACGCCGTACATCCCCACGGATGATGTAGAAGTTGCCGGCTTCCCAGGCAATGTCGGGAGTACGCGGGTCGAGGGAAACGGCTCGCTCAAGCGCAGTTTGTTGTGCGACCGAGTCCCCTAGGATGTTGTATGCGGCAGCGAGGTGCAACCAGTTCTGAGCGACCCAGGGGTTCAATGCAACGCAGTCTCTGTAGCTGTCCACCGCTCGAGCGGCGTCCTGCGAAACAAAAAGGAGATAACGAGCAAGGCGGCACGGGTACTCAGCATTGGCTGGTTCAAGACGGATCGCTGCTCTTATGGCGTCGGGACCATTCGTGATCTGGCCTTTTCGAGAAGCCACGTAGGCACGGGACACCGGCAGCATGTAAGAACCAGCTGCCACGAGTGCCACCACCACGGCAAACACTCTATGCGATGTCTTGTTCAGCCTGATCAGCATTCATCCCTCGCACCATCGAGATTACTGTTCAGGCTTCCTCGGACTCGGCTCTGGCCTTTGAGTAATAGCCTGTATTGCCGTACTTCGTGCCGTAGTAGTAGTAGTAGTGGTCCGGCGACTGCAGGTTCACGCCGTTGACGACAACTCCTATGATCCTTGCGTTCACCATGCGCAGCTTGTCACGGACGCGACGGAGCGCTTCTTTGCGAGTCTTGCCAGACCGAATCACCAAAACCACGGAGTCCGCCATGACAGAGACGATGATGGGATCGGTTACGGACAACGCCGGCGGAGTGTCGATAACGACGTGGTCAAACTGGTCCCGCCACTGAGTGATATAGCTTTTCATCAGGTCCGAGCCAAGCAGCTCAGCCGGCTGCGGTGGTACAGGTCCCGCTGGGATGACGGAGAGCAGCGGAACGTCCGGTGCAGCCTGAATGACTTCTTTCATGGCGGCGCTGCCTGTGAGCAGGTTGCTCAGACCGAGTGAACAATCCACTCCTAAGGTCTGACCGATACGGGGCCGGCGGAGGTCGGCGTCCACGAGGAGCACGCGGCTGCCACGTTGCGCCAGCACGGTTGCGCAGTTTATTGCTGTAGTGGTCTTGCCTTCCTGGGGAAGGGCGCTTGTGACCATAAGCACTTTGGGGGGCGCACCAAGCGAAGAAAGCAGAATCGACGTTCGCAGCGCTCGGTAAGACTCCGCCATTTCCGAATGAGGCCGCCGGGACACGACGAGCGCAACTTCGGCGTGCTCGGATACTGTTGCTGTCTTCGCGATGAGCCTTTTTCTGGCCTGTGAAGTGTTGCCAGTCTCGGCAGGAATTACTCCGATAGTCGGCAGCAAGGAGATTGCTTCAACCTGATCGGGCGTCCGGACAGTGTTGTCTAAACTTTCCTGAACGAAGGCAAGCATGACGCCACCAGCGATCCCAACGAGAATACCCAGAATCAGGTTTCGCGGGATGTTGGGGCTGGAGGGAACCAGGGGAGGTCGGGCAGCGTCGATGATTCGGATGTTGTTGGATTTCAGACCGGCAGTCACGCCAGATTCTTTCAAACGTTGCAGCAGTCCTTCGTACAACTCGCGGCTTGTCTCGACGTCGCGCTTGAGAATGTTGTACTCGATGGCGCTCTCATTCAGTTGATTGGCCTCGCGCTTCTGCGATTCGAGAGCCGAGCGCAACATCTTTTCACGTTGCGTAGCGGCCAGATATTCGTTCTTCAGCCGCACGCCAATCTTCTGGTTCTCCTGCCTGATTTGCCGGTCCAGTTCGTCGATCTGGCTCTTAAGTTCCGCAACCTTGGGGTAAGCCGGTCCAAAGTTCGTGCTCAATTCGGCGTACTTGGTACGCAGGGCAGCGCGGTCGGAATTCAGTTTGTCGATGACGGAATTTGGCTCGGTCTTGGCAACTAATTCTGCGTCTCCGGATGTGGAAAGGCGATAGCTGGCTTCCTTGTGAATGCGCTCAGTTTCCGCAGTCGTGAGCTGCCGGTTCAGCTCATCAAGCTTGGAAGTAATGATGTTCTGTTTCTCATCGATACCCAGGATGCCGTGTTCCTTTTGATATCGAACCAGCTTTTCCTGTGCCGTTTCAACCTTCAGACGCAGGTCTGACACTTGCCTCGAAATCCAGTCCGAGGTCTGCATGGTGCTTTCGAATTTTGCTCGGACGTTCTGCTCGATGAAAGCGTTTGCGACCCCATTAGCGACCTTAGCTGATAGTTTTGGATCAGGGCTTAGATAATAGATATCGATGATTCTGGTACGCGGAACGGGCGTGACCCTGAGACCACCCTTGAACCGGCCGACCAGTTCTGTGATGTCCGTTGTGTCACCGTTCGACGCATCGATCGAGCCGTGAGTCTTGTCCTGGTTCCTCGGGTTCGGAGTGAATGCCGGGTCACTGTCCAGTTGAAGGTCCCGGATGACCTGTAACGCCAGAGCATCGCTCTGGAGAATTTTGGTCTGTGTCTCGACTTCTACGGTGTAGTCCCAATAATCCTCGGAACTGCTCCGGCTTTCCTGCAGGCCGAGATCGTCGCTCGATTGCTTGTTGATGCTGATCTGCGTGTGCGCGCCATAAAGCTTAGTCATGCGAAACGACATGATCAACGCGAGCGTGAACACCACTACCGTTGACGTGATGATCACCCATTTACGTTTCTGGAGAATGCGCCAGAGAGTCTCCAGAAAAGAATCGGGTTCAACAGGCCTGTAACCGGAGATGTGTGGTGCGTGTTCGGGTTCTATGATGGCGGGAGGTACGGCAGGCACTTCGGTCCGGGAAACCAGTTCAGTTGGGAACTCCATTATCTCTCTCTATGGCCGGCGCAGGGCAAGAGCGACATACTAGCTGCGACTGAAAGGATTGGTGTTGCCATGTTAGCGAGCAGTGTTCCTGCCGTCAATCTCGAAGCTGTGCGAGCGGAGCGCCAGTTCGAGCTGCTACGAAACCGTACAGAGCGAAGAGCACGTAGTTGAAAGGAGCGGCCTCCGTCAGGTTCATTGACGTTCCTGCCAACAGCGCGAGCATTGGCATGAGCCTCATAAGCGTGGAATAACGATGTTCTCCACGCTTAGCGGCGATCCAGGGTGATGCAAGCAAAGACAGCAGGCAAATCAGCAAGATCAGACCGCCTTGTGCCATGGTTGCCGTGTACATGGAATCCGTCAGGAACGCTACAGTCAGGTCGGCGCCGAACTCGGCCAGTGGTACGCCATCATCTGTGTGGAGGACGTTGGCTCCCGTGCCTAATCCACGACCAATAAGAATCTCGGCATCGGTTGTGCTGTGCAAGTATTCGAGCATGATTCCGAGTCGCTCGGAATGCGGATTCAGGTTGTCATAGAACGAGCCTCTCTGTGCCCACACATCGACGATGCCGGGTATGTAGAAAATCATCGGAATCGCAACTAGACTCACCAGTACCCGCGCCGCCGTGCTACGCATGCGCAGCACGCAGTAGAAAACGATCCACAGGGCCAGCACCGAGAACCCCATTCTCGACCCTGATGTAAGCACGATCGTCATCGCGGAAAACAGGTATACGTACCAGATTCGCGCTCTGGGCTGGGTTGACAAGAGTAGAACGCAGCAGATTGCAAACAATGCGTATGTATTAGGGTCGTAAAAGCTACCCGTGACCCGGTACCCGAGAGTCGCTCCGTAGACCCGAACACCAATGCTGTACTGGTACGCACCGAATAACGCTTCAAAGACTGCCAGTCCGCCGACGACGTGGTACAAACCTCGAACATCGTCGTCTCTCAATGTCAGGCCGACCAGCAACATTAGCAGTGGCGAGTTTGTACGCAGGCCCACCAGCGCCACCATCGGACTGACGCTCACCAACGTGTTCGCGAGGGCCACACCTGCAGCGAGAAGGACCGCCAGCCAGGCTCCTAACACGGTCCGGTTCGCTTGCGAGAGCCTTGAGGCAACGTTATGCCTACACACAACGACAGCCGCGAGAAGAAAGAAAAGCAGGTCCTTGCCGGCCTTATGCCACGGAATACCTCCACCGGGATCAGCAGCGAACTTGTGGTATAGGGCAAACCGCTCATTCACGACATTGTTCCAGGTAACAGGGAGGTCAACGAGCACGCAAAACGCAACCAGAGCTCCAAATAGGACCAACAGTGTGTGGTCGTGCTTTACTGGTAGTCGCCGACCGGCGTGCCACATCGGATGATGCTGCCAATTGCTTCGCGCGCAATGGAGTTCGCCGGTCATTGCAGAACGAGTTCCTTCAGGGGCACGCGAACTTTAAAGCAGGGCTCGGAAAGATCGCTGTAAACGCGCTCGCCGGAAATGGCCTTCGTGATCTGACGTGGAAGAATCGCTTTGACAAGAAGTTTGATCGCTCGGACCGAGAGCATAGAGAGTGGCGAACGCAGGAGAGCTCCCAGAAGGAACTGACGCCCTCGCCGGATTGAGTACCGGTTCAGATGATGCGCCGCCACCGCCAGCAGAAAGGCTGCCTGGAAGGAACGCCCGAATCCTCTGCGCAGGGAGAAGTTCCAAGCACGCTCGAACACCAACTCAGTTGCGCCAAGAAACTCGGCGCGGTGCTTGGATGTGTTGCCTTCGTGGTAGCGCACGCAAACTGTATCCGCCTGAATGCTCGTAACCCGGTGTCCGTGCATGATGAGCCGAAGTCCAAAGTCCCAGTCTTCGCGCTGGTTGAGTTCGGCCGTGAAGCCGCCGATTGAGTCGAAGGCCTTGCGGCGAACGGAGATACCGATCGTGCAGGGGATCGATCCCATCGTGATCAGTTGGTCGGTGCTGAATCTACACGGCGAGATGAAGGGCAAAGGCCTGCCCACAACGGAGCCCTTTTCATCGATGATCCGCGACGGGTGCACATACACAGCATCAGCATCGGCTTGCTCTTCGAACATCTTCATGACGTTCGCAGCGTGATCCGGAAGGTAGACATCGTCCGCGTCGAGGAACATCAGGACGCCCCCCTTGGCGTGCTTAGCGCCGATGTTGCGTGACGCCGAGCGTTCCATGTTCTTAGGGTTGCGAATGATCTTAATTTGCTGGCTCTGGATAGCCGAGGCGAACCGCTCGTGAAGGAGGGAAATCGTATTGTCCTGCGAAGCGTCGTCAACAACAACGGCTTCGACGTCGGGGTACTTCTGGCTGAGCACACTCTCAATTGCGGCACAGATGTACCGCGCGCAATTGTGGGTTGGGATGATGACGCTGACTCTATTCATGGCTGCCGGTTGCGATCGGAGCGGCGAGCTTGCGCCGGAACGAGGGTAAGCGTCGCAAGGCGACCAGCAGCTCAGCCACGTCACTTGGCTGAGGTACGAATCCGGAGTGAACGCTGTCGCGCGTGCGTCTGCGAATACGGGCAAGGAGCAGGGCTGTGGTGCAGGCGTAGCCGAGCACGGACGAAATGCTTGCGCCGACAATTCCCAGAGGCGCGAGCAAAGCTAGAAGCGTCAATGCGGTAACGATCAGGCCTCCACACTCACTCCAGAACACACTCCCCGTGTCGCCAAGACCGCGAAGGCCTTCCTCGAGAATGGTGTTAAGTCCAGAGATAACAGCAGCGACAACCAGGATCAGTGCAGCCGGAATAGCAGCCGCAAACGCCTTCCCGAAAAGAAGCGGCAGGGCAAGCGGGGTCACCGCGGCGACCATTATCCCAAGGCAGACGCCCAGGATGATGCCCGTTCGGACAACTCGGGCGAGCATGTTCGCTTTGTCGCGCTCATCCGCCGCGGCAATACCTGGGAACACCGTCGTGGCGATGGCGGTCAGTAACGGAGTGACCGCTCCGCTCCAGGAAACAGCGACAACGTACAGCCCGAGTGTTGTAGCCGGGAAGAAGCCGCTCATCAGCATTTGGTCAAGCCGAAGGTTCAGCGTTATGGGAATACCAACGGCGGCGGCCGGAACACCAAACTGCAACATCGGACGCCAGAGCGCTGTGTCAATGCCGAAGCGCCCGCGTATGGTAAAAAGCACCGACCCGGCAGTCATTGCCGCCACGAGTGAGAGCACGAGAAAGTAGCCGCCCGCAACCTTCTCAGACGTTGGCTCTACAAAGACGGGCGAGACCAGAAGAAAAGCGAACCAGCCAAGAGCCGGAGCGAGTCGCAGAATGTTCCATGCAAACAGGGAACTGCGCGTGCGCAGGACGGAGGTTCCGATTCCAATCACTGCGAAGATCGGCATGAACAACAAATAATGCCGACTGGCGTGCAGAATGGGCAGGGGTTGGGCGGCAACGACAAAGGGCGCTAGAAAATAGGCCGCAGCGTAAAACAGCGGCATGAACAGGAGCACAAGAACTAGGGCCGACCCTACCACCGTTCCCAATCTATTCCGCTGCCGCACACCGAAGTACAAGGTGGCTTCAGGGAAGCCAAGCATCGCCAAGTTAGCAACGAGCCAGAATAGGTTCTGGATAGCGGCGAGTTCACCACGCCCGGCGGGTCCTAAAAGCCGTGCCGAGATCGGGCCCGTAGCCAGTCCCACGCAGGCTATCGCAATGTTCGCTGCGGTGGTGATTGCCACGTTCCTGCTGAAATTGCCGCAGTCCGGTGTGCTGCGAGACGGCCGATATGCGGTGGTGATCCCAGTCATCAGCGTCCCGGGCCGGCGAGTTCATCTGGATATCTCGCAGTTGTGCTCATTCTTGATCGTCGCCCGCCTCCAGAACTGCCACAGCACGGAAGAGAGTCCTCCGCATACACCTAACCGCTGACATGCGGGGCACAACGCATCCCCATGCTCCTGGTAGTGCGCCTGAGCTAGAAGGACCTCACGGAAATTCAGAGTTGTGAAAACGATAGTAGCAGAATGCTGCGGATGGGAAAGGCGCTTTGGAAGGGAGATTATGGTTTCAGGGCCTGATTCGGAAGGCTAGCGCCGCTCTGTGCGACCGGCGCTAGCGGGCAAGAATGTCTGCTATCTACGTCTGTTTACCGTCTGATCACGCAGACGTAGTTAATCGTGTCGGATCCTGTTCCTGTCAGCGTGAGCTTGGTTGTGGTCGTCGTCACCTTGACAGGCGCGGCCACTGTTGTGTCCGTTGCGATGCAGACCGGGGGATCGAGATAGGTTCCCGAAAACGTATAGGAAGCCGTTCCCGAAGCGAGAGTTAACTGGCCGGCAAGGTCCGTGTTAGCGGAGTTTCCGGTTACCACTTTGGAAACTTGCACTCCGCCGTTGAAGATGGCCTTCCCATCCGATTGCTGGATTTTCGCCCGTGGCGAGGTCGGAGCGCCTCCCCACCAGAAGTCTCCGGCCGGAGTGATGCCACCGAAATCGACATCACCGACACTGAAGAACGCGTACCCTTCCCACCACAGTGGCCAACCGCTCCAGATTTTGAAGCTCTTGCCCGTCGGAGACGTCGTGCGAAAGGAAAGCTCGCTGGGGCTGACGACGCTGTACGAAACGTTCTGACGGTGAACAGCGTTCGTATTCAGAAGAATGATGCCGGGCTGCCCTGCGCCGCCACCGTCCAGATAGCCGATGATGGAGCTTTGAATCGTGAACGACGTTGCGCCCGTGATACTGGTATCGATCTTAATGTCAGGTATAGAAGCCGAACCCACCTGCGACGAGATGTTTTCCAGCTTGATGCGGCTACTAATGTAGGCAGAAGAGCTGCGCCGACCGATGTTAATAACCGGGTTGGCCGGGGTGACGGTCTGATCCCAGATCTGAATGTTGGCGACCTGACTTTCCGTTGTCGAGAACAGATTCAGGAAGCCACCGTGGGGCTGTTCGATGACACCATCTCTGACGATGATCGACGAAGCGGGGGCTTGCGCCTGGGTGGACTCGATTGAGATCGCGTAAGTTCCGCTCGAGGTATTGGACCCCTTGCTGCGAAACGCTTCGAACGTCAGATGGCTCACCGCCGGTTCCGCTACGTTGATTGCCGGAACGGTGTTGCCCGTTTCGTAAATGAACATGAAGTGGTGGACGCGGTTATCGAAAAAGCCCGCGCTGGCAGCGGCCGACGTCGCTTGTAGAACGGACTTTCCGCCATTCATCTGCCAGAGTGTGACATTGCGAATCTCGTTCATCGACACCGGCACTGAGGCGTTGAAGTTGAAGATGTGTCCGCCACCCTTCAATGAGATCGCCGAAAATTCCTCCAACACCACGCCCTGCAGGCCCGTGTCAGGGGCGCAGAACAGGTCGGTGGTTGCGTTCTGAATCACTGTCGGACAGCGATCCGGGCTGTCGATGCCACAGTATCCGTGGCCAATCAGGCGGACGTTGTTCTTCAGATTGACGCAGGCGGATGTGGTCACTGTTCCGAACGGCAAGATTACGGTGCCACCGTTCGGCCCCAGATCGCTGATCGCTTCGTTGATGCCGGCAGTCTTCGACCCAGGCGCGAAAGCGCCAGCGTACCGAACTGCGCCAAGCGCCACCGGCGTGTCGCCTTTGCGGTCCAGCTTGGCTGAGAGTAGGGACTGGTACGTTGTCGAGACTTGCGAACCGTTCTGAATGATTCGGACGGAAGCAACTGTCGCGCTCGGCACCGAGGGCACACTCCAGTACTCGACCGCGCTGGTACCGTCAGCCGAGCGCAAGACCACCTTGTAAACCGTCGCTGGTGTCGAACCCTGAGTCGGTACAAGGGGTATCGAAACGACGCCCCCCTGTCCTATGGTGATGCTGGTAGTACCGGCCGAAACGGCTTCTTTGTTCGCGGTCGTGAACGCCGGCCATGAAATCAGAAGCGTTCCTGAAGCGGGGGAACCGTTTGCACGATAAATGATGCCCTCGACCGTGGTTGTAGCTGGTGCGCTCGCAGCCGCAGCGGGACTGGTGTAAGTGACGCACATTGGGAGCAAAAAGTAAAAAAGCCACCAGCAAAGGTGGCGTGAAACCCGTTGTATTCTCATGCTTGGTTGAGACTCCCTCTACAACCAGCTTAGCAACAGGGATGACCGAGAACCGACACCACAGACGGCGATATTTCCCCTTTGTTTGTATCAACATCGACCGTCCGGAGCGCGTGCGGGGACTTGACAATCTGTTACGGAAAGAGGCTCCTGACGTCGCTTTCGGCTGTGATCTGCCGGCGATCACAGCCCATGTGATTTTCTTAGCGCGCACTGCCATATACTGGAGGTGCAACGCCCAAGGGTGAACTGAAGGTGCCAAGGCCATGGGTGCGTACGCATCTAAGTCTACGTACCAACAGCATTCAGTTCTGAACAAGCATCTGGGTCCGGGGCGAAGCAGCAAACAATGAAATCAACCGCTAAGCGCGTACTGACATTGGTGATCGGCTGGGCCTTCATCCTAGTCGGAATCGCTGGCCTTTTCCTGCCGTTCATTCAGGGCGTCCTCTGTATCCTCATCGGCCTCATCATTCTTTCCGGCGAGTACGTGTGGGCGCACAAACTCCTTCAGAAACTCAAGACCCGCTTCCCCAAGCTGGCGCACCTTTCGGAGGAAGCCAAATTGAAAGCGGAGGGATGGCTGCACCGCGTAACCCGTCGAAAGCCTAAGGAATCGCGCCCCGAAAGTCGCGACACCGCTTCACAAAACGGTGCCTGTGAGTGCGTACCCGTCTCGCGAATGCACTCGGCAAATGCGGTTACACCTGAAGACCGGCTGTCGAGTTCGAACTAGGGGCCGGGCACGTGCCGAGATCCTGGAAGGTACTTACCACCATCGAGCGGGAACCCTGGCTGAGATTCCTGTTCGCAGTAGGTGGACTGGCGCTCGCGTTTGCCGCGGCAGTCTTCTCCACCGTGGAGCGAATAGCCGGGAACCTGGTCGCCACTGTAATACTAGCTTCGGCATCTTTGCTGCTTGCGGCCGTTGTTGGCCTGACTACCGTACCCTACCTGGCGCGACGGGTGGTGTTCAGACGCGTACGCGATGCTCTCGATTATGAAGTCACGACGGAAGGTATCGTCTACATAGGCTTCACCCTGATAATCGGCATCGCAGGCCTGAACACCGGTAACAACCTGCTGTTCATAGTTCTGTCCGTCATGCTCTCCGCCCTGCTTGTTTCGGGCATGGCGTCTGCCGCCGTACTGCGTTCCATCGAACTCGAACTGGTTGTTCCGGAGCACGTTTTCGCGGGCACGACGGCTCTGGCCCGAATCAGGGTCAAGAACCGAAGGCGCTGGATTCCGTGCTTCTCCGTCGCCGTCCTGCCGCCGGAACCAGCCAAGCACGACTGGTTGCGATCGGAACGTCGGAAACGAAAGCAGGCTGTCAAGAGAGAACGTCGAAAAGCCAACGCCGTCGTTCCGGCTGAGCCAGTGTTGGCCAACCCCATTTACTTTCCATTTGTGCCAGCCGGAACAACCATCACTGCCGATGTGGACTTGTCGTTCGCCAGGCGGGGGCGCTATTCCCAAGAAAGTTTCGGATTGGCAACTCGATTTCCGTTCTCGCTGTTTCTGAAGACACGACGACAGCCGTTGCCTCGAGAGGTAATCGTCTATCCGAAAATAGATCCCACAGACGAGGCGCTGGAAACACTTCCGATGATTCGAGGTGAATTCGAGTCGTTCGTGCGCGGTAGGGGATACGATCTCTATCGAATTCGGGATCACGTTCCCGAGGATTCCGCGAGGCACGTTGACTGGAAAGCCACCGCCAAGACCGGAGAGCTGAAGGTGAGGGAGTTCACGCGAGAGGACGAGCGAAAGCTGCGAATCGTCTTCGATAATCCCGCGCCGGGGGTACTGGACGAATCTGCTTACGAGAGAGCAGTCGGTTTGGCTGCTTCGCTGGCCTGGCACTTTGCCGGCGAGGACACTCAGTTAACGTTTGTCGCGCCGGAGTACGGCGGAAGCGCGGAAATCTTTGATTTTCTTCGATACTTGGCGCTCGTTCAGCCCGCAGCCGGTCCGCCCGTCATCGAGACACTCGAACCGACCGACGACTACAACCTGATCATCACGGCCCGGGACAGGGGTACGGCAGCTACTACGTTGTGGGCCAACTCATATTTTGTATTCGTCAAGTAGGCCGGATCGAAGACGCCAGCCCACCCCGGGCCTTTGTGTGCCATCTGGAACACTAGATATACTGCGCGGCACAAGCAAGTGCCGGAGGATGGCAATGGGA
>Ga0196970_1000844_pt1 | contig 27783 bp, 19 predicted proteins | sample S1v_513CmetaG_FD_148672 | JGI IMG/M metagenome (GOLD analysis project Ga0196970, IMG submission 148672) | Soil microbial communities from Anza Borrego desert, Southern California, United States - S1+v_5-13C | ecosystem: Environmental > Terrestrial > Soil > Desert | place: USA: California... | reverse complement strand
CAGAGGTCGAACATTCCCCGCACCAGACATGCCGCCACCATCTTGCATGATGAACTCATCCTTCTCCGTCCTCTTTGTACAGGTAATTCAAGAGACCGGAGTGTCTCACCTATGTTGACACAGAGGGTTCCGGCCTGATCGGGACCAATATGCGCCCTCCGAGGGCCCACAAGGCCATTTGCGGGGTGAACAGGCCCTCGAAACGCGCGGTTCCGCTACAATTTCCCAATTACCGACGTTCCCCCCAGAAAAAAGTCGTGGAATCAGGCTTGCCGTCACCGCAAAAAAGGGCCCGTGCCACCCAGAGAATGGGGCGGCACGGGCCTTTCGATTACTCGACAAAGAGATCATCCAGCGGCACCTGGAACCCGGGCAGGAGCGGAGAGACCAGCCTGGATCCCCTCGTGAACAGGGTGCTACTGCCTTCGCCCAGCGCGCATACCTCGACGGTCTGCACGTCCGGGTCAACAATCCAGAACTCCCGCACACCGTATTTCTGGTAAAGCTTCCGCTTGATGACTTGATCCCGTTTGGCGGTTGAGGGGGAGAGAATCTCGACGGCGAGGTCGGGGGCGCCGTGGACCGCCACACCGGACTCGAGGATCGGATGCCGGGCTGCGCTGACGTACAGGATGTCCGGCTGAACTACGGACTCGTTGTCGAGGACCACATCCGTCGGCGCAGCGAGCACCGTTCCCAGACGCGCTCCTTCGGCGAAAGTGTAAATCTTGTTGAACAACCGCCCTAGCACCTTCTGATGACGGATCGACGGTGCAGGTGTCACCAGCAACTCCCCCTCGATGATCTCATACCGCTTCTCCTCGGGCAGCAGCTTGTAATCATCGTAGTTGAAGCGTGGACCGGCCATCGACATCGACATCCCCCCTTTCCACCATTATACACCAGTGGCGGAAAGCACAAACCCCCGGTCCTTGGCCTCCAGGCAGGCATACAGCACCAGCCCGATCGACCAGGAATGCGACAACGTCAGCATCATCCCCTTGGGCTGGAAGCAGTTGGTGTTGTACCACCGCTCCGTCACCATGCCCTTATAGGCGTTGAAGTCGCCATCCTCCCGGGCGATGAACTGCAGGAAGCAGGCCAGGTTATCCCGGGTCCGGTCCAGGTAATACCGGTCGCCCGTGTACTCTGCCAGCCGGAGCATCTCCGGGAAGGCGACCAGCCCGTAGTTATGCAAATGCTGGTTCGACGGCGACGCCAGGTCGGCGCCCCGGGAGCGGAAGTCGAACTGCTTGAGGAAGGTCCGCGGCGGGAAGTCCAGGTTGTAAGTCCAGCGGAAGGTCATGGTCCAGTCCGCGGCCCGGCGGGCCAGGTCGAGCCACTCGTCCCGGCGCTCCGCCTCATACAACGCCACGTACGCGATCACAGCGTTGTACCCATCTTCGGACGTCGGTGCCAGATGGACATCCTCCGGCGCCCCGTAGATGAACTCATCGCGCACAAACGAGGCGTAGTAGGCGCCCGCCTTGGCCGCCGCTGCACGGAACCCTTCATCGTCGCCGAACAGCGCCGCCCCTTCCAGGAGGGCTGCAATCCAGAGGATACCGCCGGCGCCGTCCCACTCCTTCACTTCGCCGGTTTCGGCGAAGTAGTAGGTGCCGAACGACCCGTCCTCCCGCTGGATGCGGGTCACGTATCGCAGGTTCGACAGCACGGCCTCCCGCCAGTTGGGATGGTCCGGCTCCACCCGCAAGGCCCGGATCATGAAGAGTGTCGCTTCGGAGATGGTCCGGGTGTGAATCCAGCCCCGGTTCGGCGTCCAGCCCTGAGACCAGCCCCGGTCCGCCCGCCACTCGCCCCAGAAGGTGCCCGCCGGGGTAATGCCCGAGGCGATTTTGTCCAGCACGGCCCGGGCGCTCTCGGCATACTTCCCGTGCCGCAGCATGGCGTAGGCGTAGGGCACGCCGCTCACCCAGCCCACGTGCATGTTGAGCCGGTCGCCCTTGTGATTCCCCTCACGGTCAAAGGCGGCGGTCTCGATCAGAATCGCATCATCCGCCTTGAAATGCCAGCGCCACAGGCCGTAGGCTGTCAGTTCAGCGGCCTCGGCGGGCGTCATCCAGGGGTTGAGTAGGCTGATGCGGGCATCACGCTCATACATGGCCCGCACGAAGGGGTCGTAAGCGTGCCGGTCAGGCCCGGTCACGTAGATCCGGTAGTTCAGGAAGACCACCTGCCCGGGCTCCCAGTGCACGGTCGGGCAGTCCGCCGGCAGGGGCTTGCCCGGCTCGGCGTACAGCACCGGGGTCTCCCGGTAGGGCCAGTTGAGCCGCAGCTCGGCGCCGTGGCGCCCGCCGGCGAAGCCCATGCCCGCCTGGCCAAGCTCGGAGACCTCGTCCACAGCCAGCCCCCCGCACGTGGAGGCCGTCCAGCCGAAGACCGCCGGCAGGGCCGCCCGGTCGGCCCGGAACGACCACGCATCGGAGACCAGTTCGGCCCCGGACCCGCCCCGGGCATCGTACCGGGGGTAGAGCCGCGTGCACCGCTCAAGCCGGTTCTCGCCGTAGAAAATGCCGGGAATCAGCCAGGTAGGGGCGCCGTCGCCCATCAGTTCCCACGCCACCTGCAGGCCGCACTCTATGGGGGCGGCGCCGGTGTAGGTGACGCGCAGTTCCACATCTTGATATAGGCCCTTGTCGGTAAAGTGCAGATTCGCCGCAAAGCCGCTGCCGGCGCCGTGCAGCGTGTGCGGGTCACGCAGACCCGCCACCGGCACCTCACCCACCACGCCGCCGGGCACCATGACACGGACCAGGGACCGGGCCCGCATCAGGCCGCCCTCGCCCTTCAGCCGCATCTCACTGGGAAGCCAGACCAGCTCCGCCAAGGCGGATCACCTCCGTGTTCCAGCCATATACCGCGACCTGCCGGTGCGGCTCATCGATGCCCGTAAAGTTGACCCGTACCGTGCGGGCCTCGCCGGGCAGCAGGCTGAAGTAGTTATCAGATACGTACACGTACCCCTCGCGCTCCGCCAGGGGGCGTCCGTCGTCGAGGCGCACGTTTAGCGCCGTGCTGTCGCCATCGTTTCGGATGATGAGGGTCCAGTCGTTGTCGCGTTCGATTGTGAGTCGAGTGGTCGGCGCCGCCAGCATGGGCGCCAGGTCTGGCGTCCGGGCAAACAGGTACCGGTTCTGTGCCCCACCCAGAGTCAGGTCGAGGAAGAATAGCTCTTCCACCCCATCCAGCGGGAGGCTGACTGCGCCCAGTTCTGTGGTGCCGTCGGGCTTGACCGCCGCCGGGCGCTCCTCGCTCAAATAGACCCTGCCGCTCAGGCCCACCACGCGGACGACCAAATCAAGCACCAGCGCGTGATGGTCACTGTTCAGCGCAAACATCTCAGCCTCAAACTGCCCGGCGTCAGGCCAGACCTGGGAAGCGAAGCGGGCGGTAATCGCCAGGGGTTCATACGCCTTGCGCACGCCCCAGTAACCGGGCTTCGGAATGCCGTAGTAATCGACCGCCGACGTGCAATATCCGTTCGGATACGGCTCGTTGAACTGCCAGGGCAGCGTGCCGCTGCACTGGTAGGCCCGGCGCCGGTCGGCCTCCAGGGCGTACCGGAGCGCTTCGTGCTGCAGGAACTGGCTCGCCTTCTGCAGCGAGACGATCTCGCTGATGCCGCCGAACGCCTTCTGGACGAGGGGTTCGTTCACCCACCAGGAGCCCAGGTGGAAGTAGACGGGGTTATCCCGGGTCGCCGGCCACTGGTTGGCCGGGCTGATGGTGGCGTTCAGCGTTTCCAGGTTGGTCATGCCCTCGGCGCCAAACTCGCTGTGCAGCAGGCAGGCGCCCCGGTTGTAGAGCGTGTACTGCTCCGTCAGGCCCTGGTGCTCCCAGGGGCCGTGAACGTCGTGCATGCCGAGCGGGTCCTGTTCGATGGTCTTGATGGTATTGCTGAACTGCCGTCCGGTGGGCGATGTGGCCAGCCAGTACCGGTCCGGATCGAGCCGGGCGACGGTCGCCTTGAGCGCCGCCAGCACGGGCTCGGTGTCATCGAGAGGGAGGCCGTCCAGGCCCTGCAGTTCGTTGCCGCCGCACCAGATCACCAACGACGGGTGATTGCGCCGCTTCGGGATGATCGCTTCGGCTTCGCGGACCATCATCTCGATGAACTCCGGTTCGGTGGAGGGCTTGTTCTCGATGCCCGAGCTGGACTGGATGAACTCCTGCCACACCATAATGCCGAACCGGTCGCAGAGGTCGTAGAATGCTTCCTTCTCAATGAGGCCGCCGCCCCAGATGCGCAGCAGGTTGACGCCGGCCTGCCGGGCCAGGGTGAGCAGATGCTCGAGCTTGGCGGGCCGCTCGACACCGTACATGACGTCAATGGGGACCCAGTTCCAGCCCTTGGCGTAAATCCGCTTGCCGTTAACGACGATGGTGTAGGGGCGGGCGGTGTCGTCCGGCGTTTCGTTGGCGACGAACGCGACCTTGCGGATGCCAAAGGGGATGCGCCGGGTGTCAGAGCCGGTAATGCGCACTTCGAGGTCGTAGATGGGCTGCTCGCCGGCGCCGTTGGGCCACCAGAGCTTCGGGTCGATGATGGGGAGACTGAACTCGCTCCCCTCCCCCTCCGTTTCGGCCACGATCTGATCGCCGTCGCGGATGACGACCTGCACCTTCGCCGGACCGCCCGACAGGGCGACGCTTACCTGCACATCGGCCCGCTGCAAGTCCTCGGTCAGCACGGGACGCACAAAGACGTTCTCAATGCGGGCCGGCCCCGTCACCTCCAGGTAGACCTCGTCCCAGATGCCGACATGCGGCATGCGGGGGCAGAAATCCCACCAGTAGGTCATGCGGCTCTTGTGGGTCCGGACCTTGCTCGTTTTGGAGACCTGCGGCTGTTCAGGCGGCGCCGGCTCCAGCACCACCGACAGGTGGTTCTCCTGGCCGTACTTGAGCTTCTCGGTCACGTCGAAGCTGACGGGAACGAACATGCCCGCATGCTCCCCGAGCTTCTCGCCGTTCAGGTAGAACTGTGCCGCGTAGTCAACGCCATCGAAGCAGAGGCGGACCTGCTGCCCCTTCAGCGTCTGATCTGCCAGAAACTGCTTGCGATAGATCCACGTCCGCTGATGGGCCCACTCGATTTGCAGGCTGTTGGTTTCAAAGTACGGGTTGGGAATCAGGCCCCGCTCCCACAGGTCGTGCTGGACCGTGCCCGGGACGGCGCCCTGATACCACCAGCGCACATCCTTTGTGTCGGGCTTCTCCGCGTTCCGCCAGATCCAGTCTTCGCCCACAAAGCCTTTGAACTGCCAGTCGCGGCCGCCGAGGGAAATCCGCTGTGCCATGGTCGACCTCCGCTTTCAACTTAGTCTATCGGATATACAAAGTTCACGGTGAAAGGGTTCGCCTGCCAGTTGTAGAAGTCCTCCCTCAGTCTTCCCGCGATCCGGCTTTCGGACCACACCACACAATCACGGAGGGAACCATTCATGTTTTGGGAGGAGCTTACCGCCAAAACGTTCGCTGATGCGGTCGAGAAGAGCCAGCGCGTCTGCCTGCTGCCCATTGGCGTGATGGAGCGGCACGGCGACCACCTGCCCCTGGGCACCGACCTCTACCTCGCCCGGACTGTGGCGGCCAGGGCCGCCGAACTGGAGCCCGTCGTCATCTTCCCGCCGTACTATTTTTCGCAGATCTTCGAGGCGATGCACCACCCAGGGACGGTGGCGCTCTCTTCTACCCTGCAGATGCAGGTGCTGCAGGCCGTCTGTGACGAGATTGCCCGCAACGGTTTCACCAAGATTGTGCTGCTCAACGGCCACGGTGGCAACGATTTCTTCCTGCGCTACTTCTGCCAGACTCAGCTGGAGCGGCCGAAGAACTACGCCGTCTACCTGCTGGACCGGGGCGGCGCCGAGGTTGCCGAGGTGATGGAGCAGCACGCCCAGTCGAAGTTTGACTGGCACGGCGGCGAGTGGGAGACCAGCACCATGCTGGCCGCCCGTCCCGATCTGGTCGATATGGATGAGGCCCGCCGTCAGCCCCCCGCCTGGGGTGAGCCCCGGTTTGACCACATGCAGGGCGCCTACACGTTCATTTACTGGTACGCCCGCTTCCCGGACCACTACGCCGGCGACGGCGCCTGTGCTACCGAGGAAAAGGGCCGCCTGATGCTGGAGGCGCAGGCCAAGTTCGCAGCGGAGATGATCCGGAAGATCAAGGCGGATGGGGCCACGCTGTCGCTGCAGAACGAGTTCTTCGGGCGGGTCGGGAAGCCCGAGTATCGGACGGACCGGTCGGATCAGCGGTAAGCGGGAATTTCGTTTCTGGAGGCCTTGCAGCAGTAAGGCTCGGAGGAACGCTGTAAGAGCCTGTAAGAGCCTGTAAGAGATCGTAAGCACGGGGGAGAAGCGGTAAGGGCCTGTAAGAGCGGGAAGAGACCGGTAAGAGCGGGCAAGAACTCGTAAGGGCTCGCAACGACTCGTAAGGGCTCGTAACGACTCGTAAGGGCTCGCAACGACTCGCAAGGGCATAACGGAGTCCGGGCCAGATGCCTTCACGAGGCAACTGGCCCGGTCTTCATGCTCCCACGCCTACTCCACCTGGCACGACGGGCAGATGAACCCCGCCGTCGATCCGGTCTTGATCTTCACAATCGCCGTCCCGCAGCGCGGACACGGCTTTCCTTCCTTGTACCCGATCAGAAAGAGGCGCCCGGCGTCCTGCAGATTCCCCTGGCCCCGGAAGAAATCCGTCTCCAAGCCGCCCAGTGCGATGGCCCGCTCCATCACGGTCACAATCGCCCGGTGATACCGGGCCAGCTCGGCATCGCTCAGGCTCCCGAGCTTCCGCTGCGGATGCAGCCCCGCCTCCCACAGCACATCATGGGCATACGCATTCCCGATGCCCGACAGCTTCTCCTGATCCATGATCAACGACTTCACCGGGCTTCGGGGCGTCCGCCGTGCGATGGCCGCAAACTCATCCGCCGACACCTCTAGCGGCGACGGTCCCAGTTTGGCTGTCTCCTTGAACGACGGCAGTTCGGCCGCTGTCAGCAGCCTCACATAGCCAAACCACCAGAACCGGCACGTAAAGCCCGACCCATCATCCAGCCCGATGCGGATCTGGTACTTCGCAGGCCGCTCCGCCCCGGGCGCGTAGTGCCAGAGGTCGGCGCCCATGCCCAGGTTCAGCAGCAGATACAGTTCCGCATCCAGCTGCAGATAAAGCCACTTCCCCCGCCGGGACACCGCCGACACCCGCCGCCCGGTCAGCAGCGCAACCGCCTCCGCAACCGGCACATTCAGACACTTCTCCTGGAGTAACTCCACCTCGGTGATCATCCGGTCAGAGAGCGCTTGGTTCATCTGCTGCTGCAAAATGGTCAGTTCCGGCAACTCTGCCATGGTTACACCTCCTGCCGCGTCTTCCGCCACGTCACGGGCGCCGGCACCGGCTCCCAGTATTCTCCGTTCGGGCTCGCCACCTTCAGCCGGATCTCGGTCATCTTCCGATAGTACGAATGGTTGATGTCGACCGCGCGTCCTTCGAGAATCTCCCGGTTCGCCGCCGCGATATCAAACGGCACCGCGTGATGCTCCAGGATGACCCGGTCCGGCGCCAGGTCGAGCACAGCGAACTTGGCCGTGGTCGGGTCGGCGTCAAAAGGCGCCCCGACGCTGCCGGGGTGAACGATCAGGACATCATCCAACGCATGATGCAGCGGCAGGTGACAGTCGCCGAAGACGGCCACATCAATGCCGGTCAGGTTCACCTCCGGCCCCACATAGGGCGGATGCAGCAGCCGCTGTCCTAACGTGGCCGGGTCACCGCCGGGCCACCACTCATGCTGGAGCAGGACCCGCCACCCCTCCAGGTCAAGCACAATCCGCTCCGGCAGGGCCGACACCGCCTCATAGATCGCCCGGGGGTCCTCGTGCGCCAGCCGGCGGCACCGTTCGTAGTAGGCCATGGTATCGCCGTTGCCCCTGACAAAGAAGCCAGGGCTGGTCCGGCCGATCCAACCCACCACCGCCGCGTCTCCCGTGGTCGTCCAGAGGTAGTCGCCCAGGCCGGCCACCGCATCGATTTGCAGGTCCTTCAGCCGCTCGATAACCGCCGCTAACGCCGTCCAGTTGCCGTGAATATCAGCCACAACCGCAAGCCGCAACGGAATCCACTCCAAGCCTAACAGTATTTGCGCCAGCCGGCCCTGCCGTAGAACGGCCGCAGAAACTCGCCGAAGACCGGATGGCTCCCGCCCAGCGCCGTCCGCAAGATGGGACCCGCCAGCCGCAGGCCCCGGGCGCCGTTGGTCATCATCACCACCGCCGCCCTCCGCTCCGGGAAGGCCAGCACGAAGTTCTTGTAGCCGTCGTTGTCGCCCCAGTGAAAGAGCGCTTCTTCCTGCCCGGTGGTCTGCACCCCCCAGCCCATGGCCCAGGCCACATGCGCACTGACCCGGTTGACCGGCGCCCGGGCCGCAGCCAGGTGCGGCTCCATCCAGTGCAGCGCAAAGCCGGCAAAGTCAGCCGGCGTCGTCAGCAGCGAATAGGCTGCATTCGTGTTCGTCGGGCGCCACTCGGGCATCTGCCGGCCCGTCGAATCGTGGGCGCTGGCGTAACGCTGGGCGAAGCGATCCTGCCACTGGAAGCTGCTCTCCTCCATGCCAAGGGGGCGCAGCACTTCCCGCTGAATCAGGTCCTCGGTCGCCTCGCCGGTCACCTGCTCAATCACCCGTTGCAGATAGACAAACCCCTCGCCCGAGTAGCCAAATCCGCTGCCGGGCGTGAACTTGATCTTCAGTTGCTTGTCCTTCTCCAGGCCCAGTTGGGCATGCCCGTGGCGTGACAGAGGACGTGGCGCCCGGTCATCAGCGGCAGCAGCGGATGCTCCGCCAGCTTCGGATGGACCAGGTACTCCGCCAGGGGCCGATCGAGGTCGATGATCCCGCGTGCATGGAAGGCAAGCGCCAGGGTGGCGAAGACCGGCTTGGTCAGCGAAGCGGCTGAGAAGATCGTGTCGGCGTCAACCGGCCGCTTCGTCTCCACGGATGCCAGCCCGAAGGCGCCCGTCCAGCAGATGTCGCCGTCCAACACCAGCGCCAGCCCGCAGCCGGGGACGCGCTCTCGCTCCATCCACCGTGGCACAAAGGTCTGCAGTCGGCGAACCACTTCGAGGGCCTCTGCCACAACTTCACCCACTTTTTCATACACATTGGGAAACAAACAGGAGTTGTCATTGCAATGTCGAAACTTCGTCATGGTGGAAGAGTTAACCTTCTCGAGATGTGACCTTCACGGCAGGAGGCGAAACGGCATGAGGTTCCCCAACGGGCGCCGGTACCGCTGGCTCATCGTGCCCGCTGTGCTGGCTTCCCTGCTGCTCCCCGCTCCACAGGGCGCCCTGGCGGGCGACACCGCCGCTGACCTGCAAGCCAACCTTGACCGACAGGCCGAAGTCTCAGCGAAACTGGCGGATGCCAAAAGCGACCTGGACCGAGTCTATTGGCAGCGAGAGCAGGTCAAACTCAACCTGCAGAACACGGAGTATGAAATGAACCTGGCCCGCGCCAAGCACGCCGTGCTCGACGCCCAGCGCCAGGATGTGGAGGCCACCTGGGTCAAGCTGGACGCTTCGGTCAAGGAGACCGAGCAGCGGCTGGTAACCCGCAAAGGCCAGATGGGCAGCCGGCTGCGGGCGATTCAGGAGCGGGGGCGGGTCAGCTACCTGGGCGTGCTGCTGGGCTCGTCCAGCTACGGTGAGTTCCTCAGCCGCATGGAGATGCTCCAGACCCTCGTCCGCCATGATGTGGAACTGATGACCGTCATGCGTGCGGACAAGCAGCAGTTGGAAACGCAGCGGTCCACCGCCGCCGCCGAAGAGGCCCGCCTGAAGGGCCTGGTGGCCCAGGCACAGGAACAGGCTGCCCTGGCGGCAGCCAAACAGGCCGAGTTCAATCAGCAGGACAAGGCGCTGCAGGAAGGCCAGCGGGCGCTGGAGCAGGCCATCGCCCAGTGGGAACTGGAGTACGAGCGCCTCGGCGAAGAGATCTACAAACTGCAGCTCGAGATGAAGCGCAAGGCCGGCCGGTTCGCCCCCATCGAGCCGATTCGGGGCTATCCGCCCATCACCGACGACTTCGGCTTCGGGCCGGACCCCATCGTGGGCGGCAACCGGAACCACGGTGGTACCGACTTTGGCGCCCCCCGGGGCAGTGCGATTCTGGCCATTGAAGATGGCGTCGTGATTGCCCGCCGGTACGACTCGGTCTACGGCAACCTGCTGATCATCGACCACGGCGGCGGCATCGCCAGTTGGTATGCCCATGCGGACTCGTACATGGTCAACGAAGGCGATACGGTGACCCAGGGCCAGCAGATTGGGCGGGTCGGGTCCACCGGCTACTCCACGGGTCCCCACCTCCACCTGGAGATCCGTGTCGACAACGTCAAGAAGGACCCCATGACATACATGCCTAGATAGCAGGAAGGGCGCCGCTTCATGAGCGGCGCCCACTTTTGTTTTACGGCTGCGGACCCGACCGCCGTCTCACCGGCTGCGTTGGGGGGGAACTTGCGCTGGCTTCTACCGCCACCTTCACCTTGCCGGTCTCTGCCACAGCCTCTTCCGGGTACTGCAGGTCGAAGACCTTGACCTCCACTTCCCACTCCGCTGCGGCGGCCAACTCCACCGGCACCTGCACCACATAGGCCTGCTCGCTCTCCCAGGTCGTAGGTACGCGCTTGCCGTTCAGTAGCACCGTTCCCGTCGGCGGGAAGTGCTGGCCCTGAACCCGGGCCGTGGTGCCGCCGTTGTCCCGGACTACCTGCTCCACCGTCATCTTTCCGAGGCCGAGAACGAAATCTGTACGGACGATCCGATCCTTGAACCCTTCATAGGCCTTCTGTTCACCCTGAAGGATATCGTACTGCAGCGCCTCGTACTGCGCCATATCGGCGGCGGGAATCTGCCATGCATCCCAGAAGCGGCGGGCCGGCACTTCCTTGACCCGGGTGGACAGGTCCTGCAAGTACTTAGTGACCGGCGTTCCCGGCACCTTCGCCTGCTCCAGGATGTACGGCCCCAGGAACTGGGCGCCGAAGGCGAAGTCCTTCTTCTCCTTGGGCAGGTAATTGTTCCAGGTTACGACGGGCGTGTGGTAGATCTTGTTGATGAACTCGGGGTCGTTCTCCTGCAGATAGCCGGCTTCTTTATAGATGCCGTAATTCTTGCCCAGCAGTGGCAGATGGTCGCCGAAGAAGACGATGAGCGTGGGTTCACCGCTCGCCTCATAGTAACTGACCAGTTCCTGCAGCATCCGGTCGGCGTAGAGGCAGCCCTGGGCGTAGGTGGCCAGTGTACCATTAGAATCTGCGGAGAGCCCCGTCACCTCGATCTCCATCTTCCTGAACTTTCCGAGGCCGTAGTCGTAATGGTTCTCGGCTGTGTTCGCGAAAATGAAGTCCGGCCCCGGAGTCTTGCGGCTTTCCTCAATGACGTTGCGGGCGACTTCATGGTCGGCCAGGTACGGGCTGTTGTACTCCTGCTTCATGAAGTCGATGGAGATGAACTTGTCAAAACCGAAGTTGCGGTAGACGTTCTTGCTGTTGAAGAACCAGCTGGCCCACGGGCTGATGGCCGTTGTGGGATAGCCTTCGCGCGCGAAAATGGAGGCCAGTGAATCGACCGGACGGCTGATATGCTTTTCGTAGGCCAGCACGCCGTCGGGCAGGAACTTCATGGAGAGGCCGGTCAGGACTTCAAGCTCCACGTTGGCCGTACCGCCCGCAAATTCCGGCGAGAGCATCGTTCCACTGGAGTAGTTCGCCTGCAAGGAATGGAAGAACGGCAGCGGGTCCTGGCTGAACTTGGCGCCCGGCAGCGTCGTCGGGTCAAACAGCGATTCACTCAGCACGACCACCACGTTGGGCTTGCGCGCCTCAGTGGGGACCGCCGGGGTATGGGGTTCCGGCTCACTGCGCAGGAAGTCGGAGACATCGGCCATGGCGGGCTTGCTGACTCCGGTTCCGCCCAGCATGAACCGCACGTTGTCAGCCAGCGAGAGCAGGAAACCGTCCGTGCGCACGTGGTGGGCCTGGTCCCAGGGCGCCCCTTCGCCGGCCATGACCCGCGCGGCTGCGCCGGGCGGCGCGAGGAAGAGAATACCCATGATGACCGCGGCAACGCCCGCCAGAATGGACCGTTCCTTCCAGCTCACTTTGCGCGGCAGTACTTCAACTTTGTGCAGCAGCACGGCCCCCAGCACGACGAACAGCACCAAACCCAGAACCAGCGACAGACTGAACACATCGCCCCAGTTGACCACATCCACCGCCTCGCCGGCGATGGCCAGGTCTTCGGGCAGGAAAGGCCGGCCCATGAGCTTCAGTTTGACGCCGCTGACGGCGCCGAAAACCAGCGTGACAGCCCCCACCACCCAGAAGGCAATGCGCAGATGCCCCGTGGGCAGGGCCACCACGGCCAGCAGGCAGGCGACCAGGGCTGCGTTCAGCAGCAGAAGCGGCAGATGTGTGACGCTCCAGGTAAGCGTCTCCACCCAGTTGCCACGGCTGACGGACTCGATGAAAAGGGTGAGCAGCAGCGCGGCCAGAATCCACATGTAGCGCTGTTTCACCAAATTCCACACAACGCGCAGACGCGAAAGCACCGATACCGTCTCCCTTAGGCAAACATTACCACGGTACATCATATCAGCCTGTGTACACTTGCTCCAGTGCTCATTTATGCTTACGTCAGGACAGACGAATTCGCCGTGCCGAAAGTTCTGTTCCCGAGCAATAATTTCCCAGTAACTTTTCGACAATCTCTGCGTTGTGTCGAGCGAGGTGGTATCTTCATGCGCCGCAGCATCCTTGGCGTTCTGCTGGCCGCGGTCCTCCTGACGGGCTGCGCAGCCAATCAGCCCGGGCAGGACCCGGGCAAGGTCACTGTGCCGGGTACGGAACAACCTGCTCCGGCCGCGGGCCAGCCCAATCCCCAGACGGAGCCGGTCAAGTTGACCGGGCCCATCCCCAGAATTACCCTGGCAGAGCAGTGGTTCGGCGAGGATTTCCCGGGCGGCGGCGCCTCCATCGGCACCCGCACGCTGACCCCCGGCGACAACCCTGCCCCCACCGACGACTTTGTCGTCAACATCAACCTGAATCCGGTGCCCGACGTCTCCTGGTTCAAGGCCGTCAAGGTGGAAGGCAGTGCCGCCACGCCGAACGAAGAGAACTATAAGGCCGGCACGCTCTGGTTCCGGCTGGCTGAAGGCAAGGCCGGAGAAATCCTTACCATCACGTTGCCGCCGGTGGAAGGCGCCGAGCAGACCGTCTACCGCTTCAACCGGTCCGCCACGCCCACAGCCAGGCTGGATGTGGAGCGGAACGGGGCCTGGGAGGCGGCCACGCCAAACCAGATTTACCCGAGCAAGAACCTCAAGCTCCGCCTGACATTCTCATCCCCCATGGATCGGGCCATCGCGGAACAGAAGCTGAAAGCGCCCGCTCTCTCTCCTCGCCATCCCCTGATGGACAAGGCCGTTTACAACTGGCATGACGAGAACACCTTGATCATCCAGTGGGCCGATGCGCCCCCGGTGATCAACTGGTCGCTCGTCGGCACCTATGATCAGAAGGGCCTCTACCTGACCGGCCCCATCCCGGCCGTGCACACGGGCGAGGCGCCCTACCTGGCGGCGGTCGACCCCGCGACTGGCAAGGAGACCCGCCTGCGCGACGTGATGCCCCAGGTCACCACCGCAAAGCAGGCCGTGGGCGGCCAGAAGCTCCTGCTCACAGCCTATGACCTGATGGGCGGCCAGTACGCCTACACGCTGCCCCACTTCTGGCTGCTGGACCTCAAGGAGGGCACGACCCGGTCGATCGACTGGGACTGGCAGGCCAAGTTCGTGGAAAGCACGGGCGAATTGAAGGTATCAAAGCGCGAGAACGACGGCAGGTACGACCAGGGTCCCATCTCGCCGGACGGCACCCAGTGGCTCTTCTACCGCCTGCCCGAGAAGCCGGTCGAATCGGGCCAGATGTTTGAGGTGGGCATCGAAGTTCGCACGCCGGACGGCAAGCTGATCAAGGCGCTGGAGCCCGCCGCCCGGGTCATGGCCGGCAAGTATGGCTACGGTCGCCCGCAGGCGGTCTGGGCCCCCGACGGCAAGTCGGTCATCTTCACGTCTGATATCAACCGGCAGCAGACCGAACTGATCCACGTTGACGTGGCCACCGGGGCCTCCCGAAAGCTTGCCACCGTGCCGACGTTCTGGAACCTCTACGGGAACGGCCCTCTGCTTCAGTGGCAGGCCGGCCGGGTCGCCGCCGGCCCCACCATCGTCGACGTCGCTTCCGGTCAGATTATCCGCACAGCCGAATCGCTCAGGACCTCCGAGGGCGCCATAGCCAGCCGGTTCCTCAGTTGGGACGGCAAGTATCTCCTCCACGCGCAGGCCGGCAGTTACAACGGTGGCGACTGGGGTCCCATCCTCCTCGTCTCCGTCGACTCAGGGGAGAGCATCGATCTCGGCGCCGGACTGCCAGTTGGCTGGTCCGCTGACGGCAAGGCGCTGGTCATCCGTTGGGACGCCTACGAGTACCGGTACGTCCCGCAGGGCCTGTAGCAAAAAGAAGCCCCCGAGCCTGTGCATCTCTGCACGGCCCGGGGGCGTTTCGTATTACCACTCGATCAGGTTGCACTCCGTCACCGGGGCGTTCGGGTCCAGCGGCACCCGGAACGACTTGATGCCGCACTTCGGGAAGTCGGCGGTAATCGTCCGGCCGAACTTCGGCAGGGTGATCGTGGCCGTCGTGGCGACACCGTTCGTCTCGTAGGCCCGGACGATCAGGTCGTCGCCATCCTCCGCCTTCTTGACGGCGCTGACGATGATATTCGCCTTGTCCACCGCGATGAAGGAATCGGTCTGCGGCAGGTCGCCGTCGTGGTACGTCTCCACAATGGCCACGGGGCGGGCGTTCAGCTCGGCAGCCCGGCGGACCGTCTGCGCATCTTCCCAGCCGCCTACGTGGGGCAGCAGCGAGTAGTTGAAGCGCTGAATGCCCTGGTCCATGTAGGTGTAGTGCTCGCCCGGCTGCGGCACGTAGGGATCGTGATGGGCGTAAATCGGGCTGCGCAGCACCGTCATCGACATCTCCCGCTCCTTGATCGAGAAGCTGTACTTCCCGTCATTGAGCAAGCTCAGGCCGTAGAGCGACTGGTTCGTACGCAGTACGCCGGACAGGTCGATCCAGTTCTGGCCGGGTTCCTCCTCGCCGTTGACCGGCCGCTCGATGTGGCCGTAGGAGGCCTCGTAGGTCGCCCGCGGGAAGTGCAGTTCGGTGGGGAAGCGCAGCTTGAGCAGCTTGTGGTGCTCCCGCCAGTCGACCGTCACGTTGACATCGATCTGGTTCATGTCACGATATACGGCGAAGTCCTGGATCACGGTGGACTGACCGTAGGCGGATTCAACCCGCAGGACCGCCTTGACCGGCCCCTGCTCCACCAGCTTGACCGACTTGACGGCAAACGACCCGATCTCGTTATCGAAGACGGTGACGCCGTGGCTCCAGGTGTCGCTGTGGTCCTCGATGACGGCCAGGCGGGCGCCGCCCCCGGGAATCACTGCGAACTGGGCGACCTTGTCAAACAGCTTGATGGTGCCTGTGCCGCGGTCGACTTCCAGGCGGAGCCGGTCGTTCTCCAGGGCGTTCGCCTCGGTGTGGACGTTCGGGAATGCCTGACGGGGCGGCGCTTCCTTGGTCAGCAGGCGGTAGGTCCGGTAGCCCATGGGCGGCAGTTCAGCGATGAAGTTCAGCCGCCGGCGCCAGCTGCTGACCGTGGCCAGTGAGCGGAGGCTCTGCCAGGGCACCTGCTGGTCGTTTTCATCGACGAGCACGTAGGTATCTTCCAGCTTGGAGCCTTCCAGTTCGATGTTTGCCCGGACCGGCCAGGCATGCGGGTTGAAGACTACGATGGGGCGCATGCCCTCCACCTGATCGATCTTGACGCGCCAGCTCATGGACTGGATGGCGTGGTTGAGCGCCCGGGCGCCCAGCGACATCGCCTCGCCGTGCATGTCGCGGGCGTCGTCGTAGGCCGGCTCAAGGCTCGTTCCGCCCATGATGTCGTGGAACTGGTTGAAGAGCACGTTCTTCCAGGCCAGGGTGAAGTCGTTGCGGGGGTAGGGCTGGCCCGTGACCCGCTCAGCCAGGGCAGAGAACTTTTCGGCCGTGATCAGCAGGTTTTCGCCCTGCCGGTTCCACTTCTTGATGCCCGAGTGGACGGCGTAGCAGCCCACGGCATGGTACTGGAGGTCGTCGTGGACGACCGGGATGGGCAGGTCCTTCTTCTCCACCGCCGCAAAGTAGCGGTTGGGCGAGGAGATTTCCAGCGTGGGGAACTCGGGGTCTTCGTTCCAGTACGCGATCTTCTGGAGGTTCGCCTTGGTGGGGCCGCCGCCGTGGTTGCCTACGCCGTAGAAGCACATGATCTCGTCAAAGGGCTCCTTCAGTTCGCCCATGCACTTGACCAGGTGGGAGCGAATCTCCTCCGGGCCGGTCAGGTACTCAAAGGGGATGCGGAAGGTGAGCACCCGGGAGCCGTCGTCGGACTCCCACCAGAAAAGCCGCCCGGGCAGCCCCTTCTCGTGGGGGCCGGGGCGCATGAAGGTGTAGTGGTCCATGCCGGACTGCTTGAGAATCTGGGGAAGCATGCCGGCGTGGCCGAAGGAGTCGGGGTTGTAGCCGACCTTGGCGGTTACGCCGAACTTCTCCTGGAAGTAGCGCTGGGCGTAGAGCGCCTGCCGGGCGAAGGATTCGCCGGAGGGAATGTTGCAGTCAGGCTGAATCCACCAGCCGCCGACGATCTCCCAGCGGCCTTCCTGGATGCGCTGCTTGATCTCCTCAAACATGGCCGGGTCGTTCTGCTCCACCCATTCATAGAAGGCGGCAGAGCTGCCGGTGAAGATGAAGTCGGGGAACTCCTTCATGCGGTCGAGAGCGGAGCGGAAGGTCGCCTTGATCTCCTGGTAGCCTTCCTGCCACTGCCAGAGCCAGACCGGGTCGATATGTGCGTTGCCGATCATGTGCAGCTTCTTCTGTTTCACTTGACTGTGCCTCCCAAACTGGGTATGCCCCTGTGGGTCCTTCTTTTTACCACAGATATCACAGATTTCACAGATGACCTGGCTTGCCCCTGCGGGCCTCTTCTCTGCCACGGATTTCACGGATTACACGGATTTTCCCGGGTACGCATTCCCGGCCATATCGTTTATATTTTTCGTCCCAATCCGTGATATCCGTGTAATCCGTGGCGATAAAATGATGACCCACAGGGGTACTCCCGGTATCAGTGTCATCTGTGTCATCTGTGCCACAAAATGGTTCCAATGCTAAACCGTAACCCGAACCGAAGCCAGACCCCAACCAACAACGGGCACCCGCACCGAGCCATCCGGCTCGACCGAGAGCTGCGCCACGTCCTGCTCAAGCAGGTCGACCAGGGTGGCGGAGCGCACCGGGCGCCCCGGGAAGCGGACCACGCCAACCGACGCAGTACCGGCAACCTCCTGGAGCCGGACCACAAACCCATCGGAGGCGGTGCCCTTGATGGTCGACAACACGACATTCACAGGCCCGACCTCGGCCAGGCGACCCCCGGCCGCATCCAAATAAGGTGCCTGCACCTGCCGGAAGTCCTGGAAGCTGATGCGGTGCCCATAGAGCGGCCGGCGAGCAGTCCAGCCCAGGCGATGGGCCTGGTCCTTGCCAATCTGCCGGGCGCTGGTCAGGCGGTAGCTCCACTCGGTCATCCCGCCCTGGGACGCCTTGTAGTTCGTGTGCCAGTAGTTCATCATCACGTAGCTGAAAATGCGGCCGCCGGTCAGGTCGGCCTCCACGGGCCAGCGCCCCCGCACGATGTCGCCCACGCAGAACAGGGGCACATCCGGCGAGCAGATCAGCACATCGGCCGACGCATCGGACAGGTGAATGCCGGTCTGCAGCGGCAGCCACTCCTGGCAGGCGCCGGGCAGAATCTCACGGTCCCAGTTCACCCAGCCCAGTTGTGCATCGCTGGAGATCGCCGCCCCGGGCATGGCCAGCGGGAAGGCGACGTAGACCGCCTCCTTGGACCGGCGCTCCACCTTATCCAGGGCATAGTGGACATCCAGCGCCTTCTCCCGGTGGGGCAGCGACCAGGTAACGGTCAGATCGCCGCACGCGGTCTTTCCGGTCAGAACCACCCGGGCGCCCAGGGCGTCCCGCTCGGTCCGCCCGACCTGATACGCAAACTCCCGGCTGACTGCCGGATTGCCCAGAGGCAGGTTGTTCTGGTTCGTCAGCAGCCGGGTGCCCTCGCCGCCCTCGGCGTAGACCAACTGGCCAAACTCGCCCTGGTTCAGGGGACGGCCGAGCTCCTTGTCGTACCAGCTCGCAACGGCGCCCTGGGCAGGGTCGATCTCCACCCGGTACCACTCGTTCTCCAGCACTACGGGGCCGCCGGTCAGATTCTCCACCGCCGGGGGCAGCACGCCGCCCCGGTTCTGGAGCACGAAGCGCTTGTAGCTCAGCCCCTCGACCTCAGCCCAGAACCGGACCACGGCCTGCGACTTCATGCCACGCTCGACCACGGCCGGGACTTCCTGCCCGGTAGCCGGGTCGACCAGCACTTCGCCCGGGGCGATCTCCACGAACGCAGAGCCCGCCACCGGCCAGCTGTGGGGGTTGTAGACCACCACTTCGCGCCCGTCGTTGTTCCAGTTCAGGCTGTGCCGCACGGCTGCCACATGCAGGAGCCGCTTCGCCCAGGCTTCGGCGCCGTCGGCGAAGCCCTTCTTCACCGCCCACTGATCCGCCGCCAGCAGGGCGTCCGGCTCGGTGGCGCTCAGGAAGGCGCCCCAGGTATGCTCATCGTAAAGCAGCACCTGACGCCAGGCTTCCTCAAACTGCTCCGCCGGGTACTGCCAGGCCGGGTTGTGAATCACCGCCAGCGACTCCAGCCGCTCTGCCGCAGGCACATCGCCCTGCGCCCGCCGTACGGCCATCGTTTCGGCCAGAGACGTCAGCGTGCCATCTTCCCAATAGGCCCCGCCATCGCCCTTGTAGACGGCAAACTGCTTACCCCACCCCTCCTCCACGTAGTGGAAGAACGAGGAGACGTCACTCAGCACGAGGCGTGGGTAGGCATACGTAGCATTCCACTTCGCCACGAAGTCTGCGGGCTGCGGGTCAATATCGGTATTGTCCGCCTCCATACCGTAAAGCATGACGGCATCCGGCTTGTACTCGTCCCGGTCGTACTCCTGCAGCCACAGGTCCAGGCCCCGGGCGGCGGAGGAGAGCGTCGGCGGACTCCCGCAGACCTTGCGCAGTTCGCAGTACATCTTCGCCAGCCAGACCAGCACCCGGCCGCCCGCCGGCCCTTCCCACCAGAACGGCGAGACCCGGTGCAGATTGCCGTTCAGCCGGAACGGCCCCCGGTCCTGATTATCGGCATGGGCCACGTAGCGCACGCCCGCACCGCTCAGCACATCGGGGAAGGCCGATGTAATCGAGGCCACATCGACGACCGACACGAAATCACTGCCGAGGCCCAGGGGGCGCAGCATACCGTCGGTCACCGTCAGATTGCGGATCAGATCCTCCAGGGCCGCCGTGTGGGTCAAGATATCGGCGTAGTTGGCCGCCACGCTGATCAGGCCGCGCTGCACCAGTTCCACCAACCGCTGGCGCTGCGCCAACGAGCGAGTAGCGAGCCACGTCTCCAGCGCCCAGGAGGAATCCAGGTGGTACGTAAAGCCTGAAGCCGTCGCCAGTTCAATCGCCGTATCGATATTCCGGCAGAGCCGCTCCGCCACTTCCCACTGCCTGTGGGTATACCCGATGTCCGTATGGGCGTGGGGCGTCAGGTAGACGTTGAACTTTCGGCGGCGCCGCACGGTGCCCGATGCAGCAAACCCGGGGCCCTCAAAGGACCACGCCACCGCCTCGGTCGCCGGGCCGTCCGCCAGCAGGAACGGCAGCCGAATCTGCCCGAAGGGCGCAGCGGGTAATGCAAACGGCACGTGCTGATCGCCGATGCGCAGCATCGCTGCGCCGCCCTCACAGGGGCCGGCCAGAGAAACGATCACCGAGCAGTGCTCCCAGAGGCGGCCCTCACCGTCCCGCGTATACACAAAGGAAGGTTCCACCTCAACGGAAACAGCACCCGCAGCCCCGCAAGCAAAAGAGAGCCCCTGGTAGACAAAGCCCGCCGCATTCGCCATCCGGTCCAGCCGCTGGCGGGCCGCAAACTTCTCCACGTACAGCCAATCATCATGCCCATCCCGGGCGGTAAAGGCAATCCGATTCTCCCCGCGCCGCAGAAGCTGCGCCGGAATCAGCACATCCATCTCGCCATCGTTATAGATCGCCGCATGCAGACCTGCATGCAGCCGGATCTCCCCGGACGTCGACGGCCGGGGGCGCAGCCAAACCTGCCCCGCCACCCCGTTGACCGTAACCTCCAGGTGCGCCAGCCTCGGTGCGACAGTCAAATAGGCCAGGTGCAGCCCATATGTACCCGTCGGTTCCTCATCCAGCAGGAACTCCACGGCGTACGTCGGCGCCTTGTACCCCGCCTCCGGATCCGCCTCAGACGGATGAAAGAGGGGCCACTGCCGCGGCCCCTCCCATTCTCCGTCGGTCGCGCGCCAGACAAAATCGCCAGGCCGATCCGGCTGCATATAATTGTTGTCAAAGCTCTGCACCGACCAGAGAATGCGCTCGTTATCCATGCGACACCTCGCTGAGTGCCCAATCGTCAATCCGTTCGCAGATCATGTGGATCAGCAGAATGTGCATCTCCTGAATGCGGGCCGTCGTCTTGGCCGGCACCACCACAGCGTAGTCTGCCAGGTCCTTGACGACACCACCGCTGCCCCCCGTAAAGGCAATGGTAGTGGCGCCCCGCTCCTTAGCGGCCTCGAACGCCTTGACCACATTTCCGGAGTTGCCCGACGTCGTGATCCCGAAGACCACGTCGCCCTTGGCCGCCAGCGCCCGGACCTGCCGGGAGAAGACCTCGTCAAAGGCGTAGTCGTTGCCGATGCAGGTCAGGGCCGACGAATCGGTCGTCAGGGCGATGGCCGGCAGAGGCGTCCGCTCCCGGCGATACCGGCCCGTCAGCTCGGCCGCGAAGTGCTGTGCATCCGCAGCACTGCCGCCGTTGCCGCAGACCAGCAGCTTGCCGCCCAGGGCGAGGGCGCTGACAATCGCCTGCGCCACCTCTTCCACCAGGGGCAGAAGCGCTTCCGTCTGCCGGGCCACCTCGATATGCTCAGCCAAATATCCCCGCAGCTGCTCAGACACCGACGCCCACCTCCGACCCAGTCGTTCCGGAACCAAGCCGCTCCAGTGCAACAGCCACGGCGCCCAACACGCCGACCTGGCCGCCCAGCTGGGCAGGCACAATCTCCACCACTTCGGTCAGGGGTCCCATGGCCCGGCTCAGCGCGATGCGCCGAATCGGATCGAACAGTGTGCTGCCAAAGTTCGTAATGCCGCCGCCCAACACCACCCGCCGCGGGTTGAAGATGTTGATCACGTTGGCAATGCCGGTGCCCAGAATCTCCATCGTCTCATCCCAGATGCGGACCGTGAGCGGGTCGCCGGCCCGCAGGGCCGCATCGATCGCTTCACCGTTGATCAGCTCCGGGCTGCCTGCGATATCAAGCAGCAGCGACTGCTCACCGGCCAGCACCCGCTCCCGGGCCCGGGCGGCGATGTTGGTGCCCGAAGCGTACGCTTCGAGGCAGCCGCGGCTGCCGCAGTTGCATTCCCGGCCGTCGAAGGCGACCGACATATGGCCGATCTCGCCTGCGTTGCCGTTCTCACCCTGATAGAGCCGTCCGCCGATGATGATGCCGCCGCCGATGCCGGTGGAGATGGTCAGATAGACCATATTTTCCACCCCGCGCCCGGCCCCGAAGCGATGCTCGCCCAGGGCCGCCGCATTGGCGTCGTTGTCCAGATACACCGGAATGCCCAGCGCATCGTGAAGCCGCTGTACCAGGGGAACCTCGACCCATCCCGGCAGGTTGGGCGGCTCCATGATCACGCCTGTGTTCGGATCAAGCGGACCGCCGCAACCAACACCGGCAGCGATGATCTGATCCCAGGGGACGCCGGAGTTCTCCACGGTGAGCCGGCACAGGTCGATCAGCCGGTCGATCACCCGATCGGGTCCCTCATGCGCCAGCGTAGGGACGCGATCTTGCGACACTTGGCTCCCGTCCGTGGCAACCACGCCGGCGGCCAGCTTGGTGCCGCCGATATCGATGCCAAGAACATAGCGCTTGCTGCCGGGTCCGGCCACAGGAATCCTCTCCTTTATTTAGCCCTTGATGCCGCTGACCGCTGCGCCCTCCACGAAGTAATCCTGGAAGACTGCGTAAATGATGACCACCGGAATCATGACGACGACCGAGGCCGCCATGATGTACTGCCAGTAAATGTCCGACTGGCTCCGGAACAGGGCCAAACCGATCTGCAGGGTGTAGAGCTTTTCGTCGGTCAGGTAGAGCACCGCGCCGACGTAGTCGTTCCAGGCACCTTCGAAGGACCAGATGGCCACGGTCGCCAGGGCCGGCTTGGAGAGCGGCATGGCGATCTTCCACCAGATCCAGCCTTCATTTGCACCGTCAATACGGGCCGCTTCCATCAGCTCCTCAGGCAGGCCCAGGAAGAACTGACGCAGCATGAACGTGAAGAAGGCGCTGGCGAAGAATGACGGGACGATCAGCGGTGCATAAGTACCGACCCAGCCCAGCTTGGCGTACAGCACGTACTGGGGGATCATGGTGACCATGCCGGGAATCATCATCGTCGACAGCAGAATCATGAAAAGCACGTTCTTGCCCGGGAAGCGGAGGCGGGCAAAGCCGTATGCCGCCAACGAGTTGGAAAGCACAGTGCCCAGCACAACGGCCAGGGCGTAAAGCGCAGTGTTGATCGTATACCGGGTAAACGGCACGACGGTCCAGGCCTTGGCGTAGTTCTCCCACACCAGGGGCCTGGGAATCCAGACCGGCGGGTAGACCATCACCTGCTCGTTCGCCTTCAGCGAGGTGGAGAGCATCCAGAGCACCGGGAAGACGATGAAGGCCGAAATGGCCAGCAGCAGGAGCACCACAAGGCCTTTCCAGAGCCACGTCCGGAGAGTCTTGAGGCGCCGGGAACGGGCCAGTTCAGCGTTTTCAAAATGGGCTGATGCCATGGCCGGCTACCTCCTCTCTCCTTCGTAGTAGACCCACTTGTTGGACACGTAGAACTGCACCGCAGTTACGACCAACGTCATGAGCAGAAGCACCCAGGCCATCGCAGAAGCATAGCCCATACGGGATTCCGTGAAGGCGACTTTCCACATGCGCAGGCCGTAGAAGAGCGTTGAGTACGACGGGCCGCCGTTGCCACCGTCGGAGACGATGAGGGCGGTCGACCAGTACTGCAGCGCACCGTTGATACCGGTAACCAGCTTGAAGAAGATGGTCGGCGACAGGAGCGGCAGCGTGATCTTGAAGAACTGCCGTACGCCCGTGGCGCCGTCAATTTCGGCGGCTTCGTACAACTGCTTGGGAATCCCCTGCAGGCCTGCCAGGTAGACCAGCATGCCACCGGCGGCGCCCCAGGCGCTCATGATGATTAGGGCAGGCTTGGACCACTCAGGTGACGCAAACCAGAGCGGCGGGTTCTCCACCCCGACAAACCGCAGGAACGTGTTGACAATACCGGCCTGGGGGTTGAACACCCACATCCAGAGCAGAATGACAGCCACGCCGGTCAGGATTTTCGGTAGATAGAAGACGGTACGGAAGAAGCGCTGGAACGGAATCTCCTGGTTGAGCAGGACGGCGGAGACCACGCCCACGGCAACGCCAATGGGCACAGCGAACACGGCGAAGTAAAGCGTGTTCTTCAGCGAGATCATGAAGTACTGGTCGGTCGTGAAGAGACGCCGGTAGTTGGAGATGCCGACCCAGTCCATGGTGAAGGCACCGTCATAGTTGGTGAAGCTGGAGTACAGCGAGAAGATCATGGGGCCGGCAACGAAGACAAGGAACCCAATCAGCCAGGGTGCGATGAACAGGTAGCCCATGAGCGCTTCGGACCTGCGAAGCGAACTCGTTTTCTTCGGTGATGATGCTTTGGCCAAGGGTCCACCTCCTCGAGAGGCCTGATAGATTGGGGACGCCCCGGGCTGGTCGCCCGGGGCGTCGCCGCGGTTACGGAGCTTTACTTGCCAGCGTTGTCCTTGACCATCTGCTCGACGGCCTTCTGGGCCTCGTCCAGAGCGGCCTTGGAGGTCGCCTTGCCAGCGAAGACGTCGTCAACAGCCTTGCCAGTGGCAGTGCCGTAGTCCATGGCAACCAGCGGGCGGCCATAGAAGGCGGTGTTGGGCATGTTGTCCATCATAGCCTTGAAGACGGGATCGTTGATGCCTTCAGCAGCCTTCTTCCAGGCGGGCATGTCATACTGCTCAGCAGCCCAGACAGCAGCGGCTTCGGTCGCCAGGTACTTGGCGAAGGCATAGGCTTCCTTCGGGTTCTTGGCGTTGGCCGGAATCTCGAGCTGGAAGCCGCCGGACCAGGAGGTGGCGGCGTGCTGCTTGCCGTCCTTGGTGGGGACGGGAACCATGCCGTACTCCATGTTCGGGGCGTACTTCTTGATCTGGGCAGCAAAAGTGGCAACGTCAACACGCATGGCCATCTTGCCGCTGATGAAGGCGTCGTTGGCGCCGCCCTGGAAGGTCGCCTTGAAGGCGGACCAGGCTTCGTTGCCATAGCGGTCGTTCCACTTCTTCATCCAGTCGAGGGTCTCGACGTTCGCCGCATTATTGATCTGGGGAACGGTCATGTCGGCGTTCCAGAAGGTGGACTTGTTGTTCAGGACCCACAGGGCGAGGTCGGTCTGGGGATGGAAGCCAACCCGCTCCAGCTTGTTGCCGTTCTTCTTGTCGAGCTTGTCGGCATACGCCCAGAGCTCATCCCAGGATGTCGGGGGCTTGTTGGGGTCGAGGCCGACTTCCTTGAACGCCGCCTTGTTGTAGAACAGCATGCGGGTGTCGGTCACGAAGGGCAGAGCGTGCTGCTTGCCCTTGTAGGTGCCAGCGCCCCAGGGGGCGGCGAAGAACTCGCCCTTGATGGCGTCGGCGCCCTGGGCGCTCAGGTCGAGGGTCTGCTTCTTCGAAGCGCGCTGCTGGGTCGTGAAGACGTCCAGAACGGCCACATCAGGAGCGTTGCCGGCGGTCACGCCAGCCTGGAACTTGGTGATGATCTGGTCGAACGGAACGGCGGTGTACTTGACCTGAATGTTGGGGTTCTTGTCGTTCCAAGTCTTGATGATCTTGTCGATCGTCGGACGGCGCTGCTCCGAAGACCAGTGTCCCCAAAACTCGAGTTCAACTTTCTTCTGTTCGACAGGAGCCGGGGTGGTGGTGCCACCAGGGGCAGGAGCCGGTTCCTTCTTGCCACCGCAACCGGCGACGAGGGAGACGGCGAGGGCCGCAGTCAGGGACGTTGCGAGGAACTTACGCCAATTCATACCCATGTGTGCCTCCTCTGCAATCGTGCTCTACATTTGAAATGATGCACTAGTTGGTCCGGGTCTATGACAAGTGTTGTGCCGGTTCACGGGACCGGCAACACTTTTGTCACCTACAACTCAGCGGGGCTCAGGTCTACTGGGCCACGGAAGAGGCCGGCCAGCACCAGGGCCGCTGCCCCTGCCAGCAGGAACTGGTCGCCCAGGGCCGATGTGACGATGCGCACATCCTGCGAGAGGACCGAGAAAGCCCGGTTCTTACCCAGCTCCAGCGCCCGTTCCACGACGGCGTCGCTGTGCTGCGCCAGCCGTCCGCCCAGAACAATCAGCTCGGGATTGTACATATTGACGATGTTTGCGACTGCGATACCCAGAGCCCGCCCGCTCACGTCCAGCAGGTCAACGGCCAGCTTGTCACCTTCCGATGCAGCCTGGAGCAGTTGATTCACATCGATGATGTGATCACCCGCACCATGCTGGGCGAGGGCGCTGTCCACCCCCCGGCGAATCTCTTCGCCGGCCCGGCGGGAAAGGGCGAAGCCGGATGCAATCGCTTCCAGGCAACCGTAGTTGCCGCAGGAGCAGCGGGGACCGTCTACATCGATGGTAGTATGACCAATTTCGCCTGCGCCGCCATGGCGGCCCCGGTAGAGATGTCCACCGGTGATAATGCCGCCGCCGATACCGGCATCGACGATGATGAAAACGAGATCACGAACGCCCTGTCCGGCACCGAACCAGACTTCACCCAGCGCAGCGGCGTTGCCGTCTTTCTCGATGGTGACGGGCAGGCCGGTGGCTTTCTCGAGCATCTCCCGCAGGGGGACGTCGCGCCAGCCAATCATGTTCGGCGGGGTAAGCAGGACGCCAGTCCGGCTGTTCAGCGGGCCAGGGGCTGCGACGCCCAGGCCTTCAACCTTTTCCCGGGCGATGCCGGCTTTGGCCAGCAGGGTATCGATGGCCCGGCAGGTGGCGGACACCACTTCGGACGGGGAGGTGCTGGGTTCTTTGGGTTCTTCAGTCTGTATGATCAGTTTGCCCGTCAGGTCGAAAATGCCGACGATCAGCAGGGTACTTTGCAGTTCGCACCCGATGACGTAACGGGCGGTGGGATTGAGCGTAAGGAGCACGGGTTTGCGGCCGCCGCTGGAGCTGCCGAGACCAACTTCCTGGACCAGACCTTCTTCGACTAGGTCGTTGACTGCGTTGGTCACGGTGGTGAAGTTGAGTCCGGTGATCCGCTTGACGTCAGCCCGGGAGATGGGGCCCTGGCGCCGGATGAGGTCGAGCACCAGTGAACGGTTCCATTTGCGGATCAGGTCACTGTTACCGGTAACCATGTGTCCGTTCAGGGTGCACACCCCTTTGTCTATCACCGGGAGTAAACACCCCGGCAAGACGACCGTATTACTAGAGATTTTGTCTGTTTCGGCCGGTTAAGGGGTCGAACTTACTCTAGCGCTTAGATTAATTGGCGAGCCGACGAGGAATTCCTCCTACCTTCGATGGATCTCGCGTTAATTTTTTTCCTTAACAAAGTCGCGGGTCTCAGGACTTGAGTCCCAGGCGCCTGCGCCTGTAGTCCCATTGCCTTGCCGCCGAGACTTTGCAGGTTTTCCCTGGCCTTCTGAGCCGACCTTGTCGCCGCCTGTCCGGACATGCCAAAGACCCGCGAGCAGTTCGCGGGTCCTCTGGCTGTTCGCAGACCTATTCGCAATGCATGGTCATGGCGACAGCTGCGGCGCCCAACACGCCCACCTGGCCGCCCAGCTGGGCCGGCACAATCTCCACCACTTCGGTCAGGGGTCCCATGGCCCGGCTCAGCGCGATGCGCCGAATCGGATCGAACAGGGTGCTGCCAAAGTTCGTAATGCCGCCGCCCAGGACCACACGCCGCGGGTTGAAGATGTTGATCACGTTGGCAATGCCGGTGCCCAGAATCTCCATCGTCTCATTCCAGATGCGGACCGTGAGCGGGTCGCCGGCCCGCAGGGCCGCATCGATCGCCTCACCGTTGATCAGCTCCGGGCTGCCTGCGATATCAAGCAGCAACGACTGCTCACCGGCCAGCACCCGCTCCCGGGCCCGGGCGGCGATGTTCGTGCCCGAGGCGTACGCCTCCAGGCAGCCGCGGCTGCCGCAGTTGCATTCCCGGCCGTCGAAGGCGACCGACATATGGCCGATCTCGCCTGCGTTGCCGTTCTCGCCCTGATAC
>Ga0196970_1000843_pt1 | contig 27818 bp, 22 predicted proteins | sample S1v_513CmetaG_FD_148672 | JGI IMG/M metagenome (GOLD analysis project Ga0196970, IMG submission 148672) | Soil microbial communities from Anza Borrego desert, Southern California, United States - S1+v_5-13C | ecosystem: Environmental > Terrestrial > Soil > Desert | place: USA: California... | reverse complement strand
AGGCGTACCAATAGCTGTAAAAGCAGGTGCTAACGCAGCGCTGCTTGTTCTGCAAGATGAAAAACACAAAGCATTTCAGGTATTGGCAGACTATATGGATGCTAAAATAACAGCGGAAGATGTGAATAAATCAGGTGTGTTTAAACCATATGATAACTCATGGGTGCAAAGCCTGACCCCGGCGCAGAAACTCGCCCTGAGACAGAATGCTCATACAAGTGAGCTAAGCGAAGAGCAACCCCCTTCATAAGGCAACGGGCATACAGAACTAGTCTGAAAGCCTGTCTTACTTCATCGTTTTCAGGTATTCAATGATAGCCTGAAGTTGTTGATTTGTCAGCTTCTCCATGTTCGGATGCTTCCTCTTTCGCCAGTAGTTATATAATGCCACTGCATCCTTGTCTCCTTCTTCCACTAGTTGCATCCCGTTCTTTATCATCAGGTAGAGCCATTCGTTGCTACGCCTTTTTGTTACCCCTGCCAGTGCCGGACCTAACCCATCTTTGTCAGGAGCGTGACAGGCGGCACACTTAAGTGCAAACAGACTTTTGCCATCAGTGATGGCCGTTGCTTTCGACTTTGCTACATCGGGTTTTCCCTTGTCTCCTGGCTTTTTACCGTCTACGTATACTTCTGTGAGGACTACCTTTCCACCAGAATAGTGCTTCACTGTATAATTTTCTTTCTTACTGTTCCAGAGCGTTTTCCCAGCCGGGTAAACAAGCTCTTTCACTAGCTCACCCTTTTTATCGTAATATTTCCAGGTGCCGGATTTGTAGCGGTCAGTGTAAAACTCCTCATGTTCCAGTTGACCATTTTCATATTTAGTGTATGCTCTTCCATCTGGAACCGCGTTCTTCCAGAATTTGTAGATTTTAATAGTTCCGTCGTGATAATAAGTGACGTCGTCCCCATCTATGTGCTCACCTTTCTCCGTTACCTTAAATATTCGTTTTGCATACACCTTCCCATCGTGGTAATATTCTGTATAGGTTCGGCATTTGCATTGGGGATCATAAGAAATCAGCATTTGCAGCTTCCCGTCTTCAGTATACACTCTGGTGTTACTTGCCATATTCTTGTTTGGCTGGCCGCACAGTGCGTAGCTAAGCAGGGCAAGACAAGAAGTAAACAGCAATCGCATCATTGTTACGGATCAATATTTCTTTGTTACAAAAACCAATCGTTTTCAAAGTGTTTGTCAGAGTTGTTGAAAATGCACAGATATTAGTGTTTTGGATCATTCTACTTTAACACCAACTATTAGTTATTTGCTATATCTTCACACGATTCATACCAATTATTAGAAGTGCAAGGAAAGAAATTAATAGTAAAATTTGCCGCTAAAGGGCACGATAGTTTTTACGATACGGTGAAATTAAGAGTTGAGGAGTATTTCCGGGCGAATAATTTAAAGAAGACGGCCAATCGCAAGATGAAAATTAAGACGGCCGTAATGCTGTCGCTTTATTTTGTGCCTCTGATAGTTATCCTCGCAGGACTTACAAGTCCCAGCCTTGTTCTTTTCTACGGTGCCTGGATATTGATGGGCCTGGGCATTGTCGGAATAGGTACCTCGGTGATGCACGACTCTAACCACGGCTCTTATTCCAACAACAAAACAGTCAACAGCATCTTTGGAAACATACTGAACTTCATCGGAGGCTATGCGCCTAACTGGAGAATTCAGCATAATGTGTTACACCACACGTACACAAATCTTGATGGGCTGGATGAAGATATTGAGGCAGGTTTCATGTTGCGCATGTCTCCAAACAAACCAAGGAAGAAGTTCCACCGCTTCCAGCATATTTATGCCTGGTTCCTGTACATGCTCATGAATCTGTTCTGGATCACGGCCAAAGATTACAGGCAGATTGTAAAGTATGCTAAGGAAGACCTGCTGCGTAAGGAGAAGCTTACACTAAGGAAAGCCATTATAGAACTGAGCCTGCTGAAGGTCCTTTATTTTACCTATATCCTTGCCCTGCCCATCATGTTCTCTGGTTTTGAATGGTACCATGTGGTAGGTGGCTTCGTCATCATGCATATGATAGCGGGTCTGTCGTTAGCACTGATATTCCAGCCAGCCCACGTCATGGAAACATCTTCCTTTCCTGAGCCTCCGCCAACGCGCAAGATGGAGGATACCTGGGCGGTACACCAACTGCTGAATACTACCAACTTTGGCACAGGCAGCACTATCACAGGCTGGTTCATTGGTGGACTCAACTTCCAGATCGAGCATCATCTGTTTCCTCAGATCTGCCATATTCACTACCCCAAGATCGCTCCGATTGTCGAGCAGGTAGCAAAGGAATTCAACCTGCCATATAACGTGCAGCCCACCTTCGCCCATGCAATTTTCGAACATGGTAGAATGTTAAAGATCCTCGGAGAAGGGCAGGAACCCGTTTAGAGCGTCAGCTCCATTATCCAGTCAGTCTGAATGTCAGACCCCAAAACAAAAGGGTGTGCTCCTGTGCGCACAAACCCAACTTTCCTATAGAAGTTGATTGCTTTGTGGTTATGCTCCCAAACGCCTAGCCATAGTGCATCTGCACCTTTCATCTTTGCATGTGCAATGCAATGTTGCATCAGTGCATACCCCAGTTTGTACCCGTGATATTCCTGCCTTACATATAGCCGCTGCAATTCTATCGCATTCCTGTTCCCGGGTTGTTGATGGTACTCATTCTTTATAACCCTCGCATAGCCCGTCGCCTTTCTATCTACTTCAGCGATGATGAATTGAGATTCCGGCCGCTGCATTTCACTGGCAATAGCTTCCTTGCTAAAGCTCTGGCTCAGGTACTGCTGCATATCTTCCTCACTGTTGTCAGCAGCAAATGTTTCATAGAAAGTTTCTTTGGACAGTTTTCTCAGTAAATCAACGTCTGCAGATGACGCAGCTCTTATCGAAACATGTGGATGACTATCGGGTGATATCATTCTTTAGAGAGCGTAAATAGTTTTAAAGTCCCGGTCTCAGGCTCGTTTCAAATGTAAGGTGCCCGCTTCTAAAAACGTAAGTACATCTTTGATAATCGCACCACACATGTCGCTGAGTAGTATCACATGCCCCCCTCTTGCATAAGTTGCCAGTTGCTTGTTATCACTACCCACGTTTCGATACAGATATCCTGCGCTCCTGTGTTGCACCACGTCATCGTCTATCGCCTGCGCCACCATCACCGGCACCTTTATCAGCGGCACAATTGCCTTCGTTCTGGTCAGCAATTTCTGGAAGTTCCATAGCGCCTTTATGGGCAGCCTGTTCGAAGGCTTTAGGTACCTTCTGATGTTACTATAGTCCCTCGACTTTAAGTCGTGAATAATATTTGCGATTATCTTTTTCACATCCCAATAGTAGATCGGTGTATTGATTGTTATCAGGCCCTCCACTTCATACTTCAGCGCCAGTTGCATACCTATCAGGCCACCCATCGAGAATCCCGCAATAAACACCTCGTCACATTCTTCCTTCAGGCATATCAGTTCTTCCTCAGCAGAGCTTATCCAGTCGATATAGGTTACAGTCTTCAGATCTTCCTTATTTCCGGTATGTCCCTTCAGGGCCGGACACTTCGTTATATAGCCGTGCTCCTCCAGCGCCTCCTTCAGTGGCTTCACTTCTTTCAGGCTGCCACCAAACCCGTGGATCACCAGGCATCCCACTTTCTGCTCCATGCTTAAAGCTACCATTTGTATGAATAGCGAGATGTCAAAAGGTGCATAAAGTTGGGTTAAAGCACTCGTTAATTCTTTTCCATTTATATTTACAGCCTGCCCCACTTACACAGTCTTATCACGTATGCAGGAGAAATGGACCTACTTCTTTTACCTCATGCTCGGAATAGTTGCCGAAGTCATAGCCACCTCTTGTCTGGTTTATACAAAGGAGTTTACCCGGCTATGGCCCTCAGTAGGCGTGTTGCTGCTTTACGGTGCCGGCCTGTTCTTTCTCACCATTAGTCTTAGGGCTATACCGGTCGGTATTGCCTATGCTATCTGGGCCGGGCTCGGCATTGTCTTTGTCGCTATTGGTGGTTACGTGCTTCATCGGCAGAAGCTCGATGCTTTTGCTATTGCAGGCATTACACTTATCATCCTCGGTGTCCTTACTATCAATCTTTTTTCCAAATCCATAAAGCACTAACCCGCCGCCTTACCGTTAGTGCTCGGTTCTGTCCCCATCTTTACTTTGCAGCCATGCCGTCAAGCGGGTGATGTCTTATTTGCTCAGAGGCCTTATCAGATATATCAGGGTCGGAAAGTGATCGCTATACCCGTCCATCCAGTTATATCCCTCAAAAGATCTGTGCGGGTACCCCTTCATCCTGCCAAAGTTGTTCTTTAAAAATCCCCGGTTGAAAACCTCCGCTTTGTAAAACCTCCAGTTAGTCCCGGCCTCATGTAACAGCTTGCCTGAAATAATGATCTGGTCAAACAGGTTCCAGCTATCATTATACGCCAGCGTACCAATGCCTTTTTTATACAGCCTTACAAAAGGATTGTACAGGTCTGTTGCCTTTATCTTACTGCCATCATGTTTTGCGGCAAGTACATGGGTTACACTTGGGCTTAGCGGATCATCATTCAGGTCACCCATTATTATTATCCGGGCATTGGAGTTCCTATGAAGAAGGGAGTCAACAGCCTTCCTGCAAACACCTGCGGCCGTAGCCCTCAAATGTGCCGACGCCGCCTCACCGCCCCTCCGCGATGGCCAATGATTCACTAACACGTGCACCGTATCACCAGCAAGCAGTCCCGATACATAGAGAATATCCCGCGTACGGCTCACCTTTTCACCATACTCATTCAGGCGCACCTTCAGTGGCTGCGCGCTCAGCACATGAAAGTACTTGGGGTTATACAGCAGCGCTACATCTATGCCCCTGGCGTCAGGTCCGTCAAAGTGTACGAACTCATATCCCCGGTCTTTTATCTGTGGCTGACTGACAAGGTCCTGCAGCACCCGCGCATTTTCTATCTCGGCAGTCCCTATCATAGCAGGCCCGTCAGGCGTTATCTCCGTGCCCAGCTTACTGATCACAGTTGCAAGATTACTCAGCTTCTTTTGGTAAATATCACGCGTATACCGGTACGACCCACCAGGTAGAAACTCGTCGTCTCCCCAATTAGACAAATCATCCTCGATATCAAACAGATTTTCAAAGTTGTAAAATGAAATGGCTATAACGTGGAAGTCTTTCTTTTGTGCAGCAGACTGGAATGTCCCCAAGACCAAGAGGAACAACAGTATTGGGTGTACTGCTACTTTCATAAGAATCCGCAAAGAAAGAAAAAAGCAAACGATCTGGGTAGAATATTCCGAAGAGGCTTCCAATTTTCAATATTGACTTTTATTTTTGGCCGCTTTTTTTACCCTGCACTAGCAAGCTATGAACCTTAGGATTATCCTCACCCTGTTGTTTCTATATAGTTCCGTCGCGATCTGTCAAGAATCGAGAACTCACACAGCTATCGTTACCGGGATAGTACATGATAATGAAAGTAGGAATCCTCTTTCAGCTGTACAGGTTTCCCTACCCAAACTTGGATGGGTTGACACGACTGACGAAAAAGGAAAGTTTTCACTGGAGAATGTTCCGATTGGCACCTACCAGCTTTGTTTCAAAGGATCGACTGTAAAGACAGACACTATAAAAATTATTGTGAGAAGGAACAAAGTAGATCTCGGTACAATACATCTGTATCGCCCAAGTTCTACGAAGGATGAAGACTTCTTTAACTATCCAATAATTTCTTTAGCCGACGGGGATATTGCGGACGGCATAGATGGTGAGGAATTGGGGAATGTCAGTGGTATGTTGACAGCCGGCAGAGACCCCTTTAGCACTGCGTCAGCCTTTTCATGGAATGCATTTAGATATAAAGGGAGAGGGTATGAGCAAAATAGATATGAAGTAGTCATAAATGGTATGCCGATGAATGAACTTGCAAGCGGTAGAGTTGATTGGTCGCTCTGGAGCGGCTTAAATGATGTTTTCAGGAATGCGACAAGTGCGTATGGTCTTCAGCAAGCAGAAGCAACATATGGCGGCATTGGTGGATCGAGTTACATTGACGCCTCAGCAAGCAGTCAAAGGAAACAAACACGACTTACGTATTCACTTTCAAATCGCGTTTATGGTCATCGCATCATGGTTACCCATAGCAGCGGTCCATTAACGAATGGATGGGCTTACTCAGCGTCGATTTCTAAAAGGTGGGCCAGACAAGGATACGTTCCGGGCACACATTATGATGGATACAGCTTTTTTGCCGCGGTAACAAAAAAGCTAGGGATGAAACATCAGGCAGACCTCACTATGTTTGGCGCACCAACAGAAAGAGGTAGATCCTCATCCTCCTATATGGAAGCCTACCAGCTTTCAGAAGATAACTATTATAATCCAACCTGGGGAATGCAGAATGGGGCAATTAGAAATTCGAAGATCCAAAAGACTTTTCAGCCCGTGTTTATTCTGAGCCACAGATATTCCCCGTCTGCAAGAACTACCTGGAATACAGCCGTGGGCCACATTCGAGGAAGATCCAGTACTACTCTACTAGATTGGAGTAATGCAGCTGACCCAAGACCCGATTATTATCAGAACCTGCCACGCTACTATCTACATAGCGATCATCCTGATAGCTCAACAGCCCAAGAATATGCAGAAGCGTTCAAACTGAATTCACAAATTGACTGGGCTGGCCTATATCATGCAAATTATATGAATCGGACAATAATGCCAGGTGCAGGTAGTGCAATATCAAGTGACTCCGGAAGGCTGTCTCTGTACGTAGTTGGTGCAGACGTTGTGGAGACAAGTAAATGGACGTTTAGTACAAATTTGCAGCACGTAGTCAACGATAGAATGTCTGTGGCTGCAGGACTTAACTATATCACAGAATCGGGAAGATTTTTCAGAGAGCTCGTCGATCTGCTTGGTGGTGACTTCTATCTGAATGTTAATTCGTTTGCTGACAGGATAGGGTCAGGCGGCGCTTCCAACTCGAATTGGTACTACAATGTGAATGATACTGACCCAATTGTTAAACAAGGGGACAAGTACTACTATGACTACGGATTGAACCTTCAGCGCGCGAACGTGTGGGGACTAATTCAACTTCAATATAAACGTCTTGATCTATTTGTAGGCGGTAGGATCGGGAAGTTCACTGTGCAGCGGGAAGGCTATTTTAGAAATGGTGTATACAGCATGGGGACTGAATCATTTGGTCTCAGTAGGAAGTACGATTTCACTACTTATAACTCAAAGGCGGGATTAACATTCAAACTAAACGGAAGAAACTATCTTTTTATCAATGGCGGAATATCAAAGGAAGCGCCAACAGTTGATCAGACCTTTGTCTCTGTAAGGCTTAGGAACAAGGCTGTAGAAGGAGCTACTTTACAGTCAGCGTTGACATCAGAAGGTGGATATTTCTTAAGATCTCCGAGTATGAATTTGAGACTGGTCGGATATATTACGGAGTTAGTCAATACAGTTCAGATTCAAAGATTCTTTTACGAAGGAACAGGAAGTGCAAACACTTTTGTCAACTATGTTATGAAGAGACTCAACAAGAGGCAACTTGGAATAGAAATCGGCGGAGATTACAAACTATCTTCTACTTTCACGGTTACTGCTGCAGCTCATTTAGGCCAACACTTTTTTACCAATAATCCGGCGGTATACATTTATAATGAGAACAGTGCTGATACAATAGTAAGACGAGAGAACGTGTACATCAGCAACTACTATCTGGGAGCCCAGCCCCAGAGTACCTACACAGGAGCTTTTAAATATCAATCTAAAAAGTACTGGTATGCCTCATTGTCAGCAAACTACATTGATCGAAACTACGTAAGTATAGCCGCTCCGAGGCGTAGTGAAACAGTTGCTGAAGTAGTGGAGTACGGCAGCGAAGATTGGAAGACACTCCTGCACCAGGAGCGGCTACCTTCAGCATTTACTCTGGATTTGTTTTGTGGCAAGTCGTTTCTTTTGTCAAGGATGCACAGGCAACTGCCACGGAATACATTTCTTTATCTTAACATAGGCGTTAACAACATCCTCAACAACAAATCGATTGCGGTAGCGGGATTTGAAAACCCAAGGTTTGATTATGCCGCTGGTTACGTGAACAAATTTGCCCCTAAATACAGCTACGCGCCAGGCCGAAACTTCTTTATCAATGTAGCGCTTAAATTTTGATTGTTTCTACTATGAGGTCCTCTTCAATACTATGTGTACTCCTTTATGTATTATTAACCAGTACAAATACTTCCTGTCTAAAAAAAGATTATGATAGCCCACCAGACATGAGTGCATTTGATCCTAAGCTTGAAGTGAATTTATCAATCGCGGAACTCAAAACGCGTTTTAATGCTTCTGTCTCACAAGAGGTAGATAGTGATTGGACGATCTATGGGATAATAACTGCGAACGATAAATCCGGAAACTTCTACAAACAGATCACGATTGAAGATGAAACAGGAGGTATAACTGTGAACATCGATGCAACAAACCTCCACGTGAAATATCCAGTTGGCAGGAAGCTGTATGTAAAACTGAAGGGGCTTTACTACGGGTTTGATGCAATGCTGCCGCAAATTGGCGGAAAACCTGACAACCAAGGAATAGTAGGTAGGATAACAGGGGCTAAAGTAGACGATCATCTGATTCGTGCGAATTTCCCCAACCCCGTTCCTACGACCCATTTTGCCGGTTTGTCGATGCTCCACCAGACGAACGTGAACATGCTAAACCGACTTGTTTTAATAGACGAACTACAAGTTGTAGAAGAAGATACAGCAAAAACCTTTGCATTGCTGCCTTCGGTGTCTTCCGGGACAAGCATAACCTTGCAAGACTGTGAAGGAAGGAAGATATTTTTGCGGACTAGTGCCTACTCTGATTTTCAGAGTGTTAAGCTGCCGAATGGAAGTGGCACCGTGAAAGGTATTTACACGGTATTCAACAATATTCCACAGTTGATAATCCGGGATACCTTTGATATTGAGATGCAAAGTGCCAGGTGTGGGGATTCTACTCAACCTATAGCCTACAAGCCCCTTATTTCTCTGGATAGCCTGAGAAGTTTATATAAAGGGGTTGGCATAAAACTCGAAGCCTCCAGAATTACTGGTGTTGTAATCTCTGACGCAGCAAACAGAAATGTCTCATCAGGTTCTGTAGTATTGCAACAGGGGGATAAGGGGGTATTGGTTTACTGGGGTGGTGAGGTTGACTACAGAATAGGAGATTCACTGATATTAGATGTTACTGGAGATTCATTGATTCTTTATCAGGGTGCGCTTGAGATCAAGAAGACCATAGGTAGTAGCATGCCGACGCCAGTAGCAAATAATCGCGGTGTGAATCCAAAGGAACTCACGATAGCGCAGTTAAACAATGATTTTCCTGCTTACGAATCTACTTTGGTCAGAATTCGAGAGGCTGTCGTTCTTGGGGGTGGTACCTACGGAGGCAATAAAACCTTATCTGATGGAACAGGGAGCATTACTTTGTATACTTCATCTGGCGCGATATTCGCGAACGAACTGGTACCCACCACACCGAAAACATATGTAGGTATCGCTACTCCATTTACCGGTTCAACAACAAGAGAAATCAAATTGCGTAACCCGGCAACAGATGTTTATTGATTGAAGGCACCCTAAACAGCAAGCACCCTGATCATTTCAATCATATCGCTGCTCATCCTGGCATTCTGCTTCACCACCTGCTCAAAAGGGGTGTGCACGATCTTGCCGTTCTTCACGCCCACCATGATCTGCGTATGGTCGCCGCGCAAAGCCATCACCGCCGCATGTCCCAGTCTGCTCGCTAGCACCCTGTCCGCATAAGTGGGCGACCCGCCCCGCTGTATATGCCCCAGTATCGTAGCGCGGGTATCCATCTTCGGGAAGCGTTCCTTCACCACCTTCAGCAGCTCAGTGGCGCCGCCAAAGTCATCCCCCTCCGATACCACTAGGATATGCACCGTCTTCTTCCTTCGCTCATCATAATCTATTCTTTTCAGCACTTCCTCAATATGCGTCCGTACCTCCGGCAGCAGTATGTCTTCGGCGCCGCAGGCTATGCCGCTGTTCAGGGCGATGTACCCCGCATCCCTTCCCATCACTTCTACGATGAATAGCCGGTCGTGGGCTTCTGCAGTGTCCCTTATCTTGTCTATAGCTTCCACTGCGGTGTTCACCGCCGTGTCAAAGCCTATCGTGTAGTCTGTTCCCGCCAGGTCTTTGTCTATAGTGCCGGGTAGCCCTACCGCCGGTATCGTATATTGTTTGAAGAACTCACCGGCTCCCCGGAACGTCCCGTCTCCGCCTATCAGCACCAGTGCTTCAATCCCGTGTTTTACAAGTTGGTCATAGGCCTGTTGCATACCCTCCGGTGTTTGAAAGGCCTTGCTCCGGGCGGTTTTCAGGATAGTGCCCCCGCGCTGGATAATGTTGGCTACATCAGTGGTTTTCATGCGATAGATGTCTCCTTCTATCATGCCTTGGTAACCTCGCCTGATCCCGTACACCTCCATGTCATAGTAAACCGCGGTGCGCACCACCGCGCGGATAGCGGCATTCATGCCGGGGCTGTCACCCCCCGAGGTCATCAAACCAATTTTCCTGATTGTATTCATACGAATGTAACTTCTGTAGCGGCTAAGTTCTTGAAATGTACCTTAATAACCATACCAGACATCCTCCCTCCCTGGTAAAAAATAAGGCTGCCCAGAAGAGCAGCCCGTTTTGTGTTCCCCCTAATGAACACTAAAAAAATCCTTAGATTAAGCAGTCATTGGTGAGGCCTTTTGGCTCTCAGTCACTGTTTCTTTCATGGCAGCTTCCTGTCCAAAGAAAGTCACGAATCCGCTCGATACATCATACATCGCTGGTACAATGCCAACTTTGCCTTGCTCAATCAGTTCCCTGATTACCGGACTGTTTTGTATGATCTGGTCAACACTGTTATAAACGTTCAGTTTCGCAGCCGTATTCACATAGTCCGGGTTGTTGCTGTTGCTGTCTGAAACCTGTTCTGACGCTTTTGCCACGGAGGGCTTTATCTTGTCAAGCAACGTTGTAAGGTTGCCGAATTTCACATCATCGCACGCACCTTTTACCGCCCCGCAGTTGGTGTGCCCCAATACAAGGATCAGCTTTGAGCCCGCAATCCCGGTCGCATATTCAAGGCTCCCGAGGATACCTGGGGTGATCACATTGCCGCCAATCCGGATACTGAAGATGTCGCCCAATCCCTGGTCAAATATCAGCTCCGCGCTTGTTCGGCTATCCATACAGCTTAGTATGGCTGCAAAAGGCCATTGGCCATCTTTGGTGTCGTTTACCTGTTCAAGAAGGTTTCTGTTCAGTTTCAGGTTATTGATAAATCTGAAGTTGCCTTCCTTTAGTCTTTGTAATGCGCCGGCAGGGGTGAGGTCCTGCGGAACAATATCATGCACATGTTCGCCCATCGTTTATGTTTTTTAGTTTTTTGTTTGATTATTATCGTTTGTATCACTTAGTTGTTCTAGTAATTTCTTGTAATCGCCGGAGGATCTGTTAGGTGGTCCCTGCACGTCAGACATCATCCCCGTCACCAGGTCCGCCTCTGATTTTGCATCCGGCACCTTATACGACTTCCGGAATCCTGATAAAGAAAGCTTTATGTTCTTACCGGGAGCCTGGGATTGCTGAAAATCCTTGATGATTTCCAGTACGTCAAAATCAATGTATTCAGTAAGACTTGCATCAATGATCACACTGCTGTTTTCCGGAAGTTTTTCAAGGGTTTCCTTGATGCTGGCCTTATTCAGAAATGAAACCTCCTGGGCAAGCGTCAGCTTGATAAGTTCCCCGTTGCTAAAGCTGCTCCTGTGATAGTAGTACGGGATGCGCATGTTCTGGCGCAGTATGTAAAAGATACTGACCAGCATACCAATGGCAACCCCTTTCAAAAGGTCAGTAAGCACTACAGCCGCAACCGTTACTACGAAAGGAATGAACTGAGGATATCCCCCTTCCTTCCACATGTGTTTGAAGATTTTAGGATTACAAAGCTTGTATCCTGTCATGATCAGTATCGCCGCAAGCGTAGCAAGCGGTATATAATTCAGAATGTGAGGAATGAAGGCTACGCAAACGAGGAGTAACGAACCATGAATGATTGTAGACAACTTGGAACGTGCACCCGCGTTGATATTAGCAGACGACCTGACAATAACCGAGGTAACCGGTAGCCCCCCGATCATACCGCATACCAGGTTGCCGATTCCCTGGGCACGGAGCTCTGCATTTCCGGAAGTGTATCTTTTGTATGGATCAAGCTTGTCAGTAGCTTCAATACATAGTAGTGTTTCAATAGAAGCAACAATAGCTATAATAAGTCCGGCCTGCCATACTTCCGGCATCAAAAAACCAGAAAGATTCGGTAAGGAGTAGTTATTGAGGTATTCATCAAAGCTGTTCGCTACTGGTAGGTTTACTGAATGTTCAGCACCGATAGCCCATGGACTGCCAATGGCCAGGAAGATCACATTGATCAGAACTCCTGCCAGTACGGCGGCGAGGCCGCCCGGCAGCCATTGTATTTTCTTGAAAAACGGCCTTTGCCAAAGGATGAGGATCGCCAGCGAAGCGAGCGCAACCACGATAGCTCCGGGATGAAGGTGGCCAACGATATTGCTGAAAGCAGTGGCAGTACTCTCTCCATTCGCCTCTGATTCAAATATACCATAGTGGAAGTCGCCCATGTTGTTCTTATCGTAACCAACGGCATGAGGAAGTTCTTTGAGTATGATGATAACGCCGATCGCTGCCAGCATCCCTTCAATGACATTGGATGGGATATAATTGCTGATGCCACCTGCCTTTATTACGCCCAAAATCAGTTGGAACAATCCGGCTACAGCTACTGCGCAGAGAAAGATTTCAAAGCTTCCCAGGCTGGTTATCGCTCCCGCTACTATGGCTGTCAGACCTGCAGCCGGGCCGCTAACGCTGAGGTGTGATTTACTGAGCATGCCAACAACAATGCCACCCACTATACCCGCATTAATACCTGCAATTAAAGGTGCCCCACAGGCTAAAGCTATTCCCAGGCAAAGGGGAACTGCTATTAGGAATACAACCAGACCTGATGTTGCATCGTGTTTAATATTCTTGAATACTCCTTCTTCTTTCATGAAAATTTAAATAGTAAACTGTAGTGCTTACATCACCGGTTCACAACAGACAGTAAAAAATGGAAAATGAATTGTCCTGACGATAGTCAGTCAATTAAACAGAAAATCTACCAGGTGAACTGGTCTAGGAAAGAAAGTTAGGTGGGGGTGTAATGATGTCCGGCACAAACGGTGGAGGTAGATGCTCCGACCGGTGTATTGCTGTGTTTAAACGTCTGCTTAAAACCTCGATACGTGAATGATTCTGTGACGTTGATGCAAAAAAAGGAAATGGATCTCCATCCTTTTTGGGTTTACTGTTGTCATCAGCGTTGTGGCTAATGCTGTGAACTTCCTCTTCCGTTATCTGTTGCTTGTATAATATCTCACCTATTTCCTTGATCGGAATGATCTGCAAGGAAAAAATGGCAATAAACATATAGGCAATGACGGCTCGCATCGGCAACAAAGTAAAGTCAAAATGTCTTTAATTGTTAGAACTGCTCATAAATTAATTGTTAATTGACCCGGTGCATCGGTTAGCTCTACCGTGTGTGGATGGAGCTATTAACGTGCAGTAAACAATACTTCTATCCTGGTTTATTTACTTTGCAGCATGAAAAGACTGATAATATTAGTCTCAGGACTGCTGCTAAGCCATCTTGGCCATACCCAGGAACTGTATTGGCCATCGCCTGAGGTGGAGCAGATGTACCACCAGGCGAATGAGTATCTTTCAAAAGGTGCCGTAAAACAGTCAATTAACCTTTACCAACAGGCTATTCAGCTTGCGCCGAATGCTATGGTGCTTAGGAGAGACCTGGCTAAAGCCTTGAATATCATTGGCGACCATTCTGAAGCCTATAACAACATTAAACCAGTGCTGGAAAGCGGACAGGCCGATGAATTAACCTACCATATCGCGGCTACTGCGTTAATGGGGAAAGATGAAAGGAGAAAGGCAAAGCGTCTCCTGGAAGACGGGCTTAAGGATTATCCACGATCCGGAATGCTTTTCTGCGAGCTCGGTCTCTACCACGAAAAAAATAATGATCTGGAATTCGCCTTGGATGCCTGGCTGAAAGGGATTGAGGCGGACCCTGAATACCATTTGAACTACTATTATGCGGCGAAAGCATATGCGCAGACAAAAAAGCCTGTCTGGACTATCGTCTATGGCGAAACCTTTGCTAACCTCGAACGTTTCACCACAAGGTCAAGTGAAGTTAAAGCACTTGTGTTTGCAGCATATAAAGATGTTTACACCTCGGGAATCTTAAACAACATTGCAAAAACAGGGGAGATAGATAAGGACATTCAGTTTGAAGACGCCGTACTGAGCATTTTGCAAGGTCTTGCACCAGTGGTCAGTGACGGCTTTACAACTGAGAATTTGACGATGTTACGGGCAAGATTCGTCATGGATTGGATATCAGCCTTTGCTGATAAATATCCTTTTACACTGTTTACTTATCAGGATAAAATGCTTCGTGATGGAGAGTTCGACGCCTACAACCAATGGTTCTTTGGAAGTATTGAGAATAAAAAGCAGTACGAAAGCTGGATACAGTTTCACAGCCATGCGATCCCCGAACTGGAACAGTGGGTCTCATCTAACAGGTTTAGGCCAACCTCGAGCGACTTTTATAATCCTAAAGACTTAAGATTGTTGTTTATCAAAAGGAAGAGCAAGGGATAAACGTTAAAATAAGTAGCGTTTAACCAACATTCCTCCATAAATAAGCTATTTTTGGCCACTTATTCACTTTCAGTCTTTTATGAATATTCATAGGCGGGTTTCAGTCCTTAGAAGCGCGACAATTCTGGTTCTTGCTTTATTAGCTAATGTTGGTCCATCCTTCGGCCAGGAAAGTTTGGTCGGGCCGGCAGATAAGATCCTTGCAATCGTCGGAAGAAACAGGATTATCCTGCAGTCTGAACTGGAGACTCAGTTTGCACAGATCAAGATGCAGGACCCGGGCGCAAGTGATACAATGAAGTGCCACCTGTTACAGCAAATGATGGTTCAGAAACTGCTTGTCGAGCAAGCTGAACGGGATAGTTTGCTTGTTTCAGAAGAGGAAGTCGAAGGCACAATTGATAATCGTATCCGCCAGTTTATTCGCCAATATGGTTCAAGAGAAAAACTTGAAGAAGTAGCTGGCAAAACGATTTATCAGCTCAAGGAAGAAAACAAAGAAACTTTCAAGGAGCAGCTGATGTCGGAAAGAATGCAGGCCAAGATTCTCGAAAACATCAAGATCACTCCTTCGGAAGTACAATCCTTTTATAATAGTATTCCGGCAGATAGCCTTCCTTTCTACCCCGCAACTGTTGAAGTTGGTCAAATCGTGATAGACCCACCTGTTAGTGCGGAACTTGATGCATACGCCAGGAAGCGGATTGAGGATATCAGGAATGAGATAGTTGTTGAGGGCAAAAGCTTTGAAGCGTTAGCGGGATTGTATAGTGATGATCCGGGTAGCAGAGACAATGGCGGCAGGTACAATGATGTAACACGGACAGGAGGATGGGCGCCAGAGTTTGTTGCTGCAGCTTTTAAGCTTCAGAATGGTGAAGTTTCGCCTGTTGTAAAGACACAGTTTGGATATCACATTATTCAGATGATATCCAGAAAGGGTGAATCAGCAGACTTGAGGCATATTCTGATCAGACAAGAGAGAACTTCCGCCGATTTCAAGAATGCGATGGAACGTCTGGATAGTGTACGTGCTTTGCTATTATCCGGCACGGTTAGTTTCCCGGAGGCAGTCGGACGGTTCTCCACGGATGAAGCAGCAAAAACCACCGGTGGGATGATAATTGATCCTGCAACCGGAGCTGCACAACTGGAAATAGACAGATTAGATCCGGCAATGGTTATGATGATTGACACGCTGAAGCCAGGAACGTATTCTCAGCCTCAGATATTTACCACTGAACGTGGCGAGCAGTCTACCAGGATTGTTTACATGAAGTCAAGAACTGAGCCGCATAAGGCCAATCTGAAAGATGACTACAGTAAGATCCAGCAGGTGGCATTATCTCAGAAGCAAGCTAAGCGAATTGAACAGTGGATAATGGACAGAGTCCCCAATTATTATATCAAGATTGATCCGCAGTACCAGCAGTGCAATGCTTTTTCCAGGTGGAATCTGGCAGCAGCCCGAAAGTGATTTGTTACGAATCTAAATCTCGAATATTTTGTAGCTGTTAGCTCAACAGAAATGCAATGTCATCTCTTGTAAGCCTTTTCATGAAGGCACTGTCATCTGCAACGAGCTCACTTGCAAGTGCTCGTTTCCTTTCCTGAAGTATGAGCATCTTTTCTTCTATCGTATTCTTACAGATTAGTCGATATGCAAAAATGTTTTTTGTCTGACCGATTCGGTGGGTACGGTCTATTGCCTGTTGTTCTACTGCAGGGTTCCACCAGGGATCTACAATGTATACATAATCTGCTGCTGTGAGGTTTAGGCCGATACCCCCGGCTTTTAAAGAGATCAGAAACACCCTACAGCGTTCATCATTCTGAAACAGCTGGATGGCTTTCTCACGGTCATTGGTCGAAGTACTGCCGTCAAAATAGGCATATGGAATGTTTAGTTCTTCAAGCTTCTCTCTTATCAGAGCAAGCATTCCCAGGAACTGAGAAAATATTAATGCTTTGTGGTTTCCAACATTTTCGTTGATCTCTCTGACGATTTCATCCAGCTTAATGGAATAGTTGCCAAACCGCTCCTCATCTTTTATTATGGCAGGTGAATCACATATCTGCCTCAGTCTGGTAAGTCCTTGCAAAATATGCATCTGAGATCTTTCAATGCCTCTCTCGTCAATCATTCCAAGAATCTGATCCTTGTACACATTACGGTAGGCATCATAAATCTTCCGCTGGTCCTTCCCCATTTCACAGAACAGTATTGTCTCCGTCTTCGCAGGCAGATCTTTTGCGACCTGCTCCTTCGTTCGGCGCAGAAGAAATGGATAGATGAGCTTTCTGAGCTGCTGCTTTACTTCTGCCTCCTGAAACTTGTCAATAGGCGTTGCAAACTCGTTCATAAAGAACTCCCTGCTCCCAAGCATGCCGGGATTTAGAAAGTTCATCTGGGCGTAAAGGTCAAAAGTATTGTTCTGCACGGGCGTACCACTCAATGCAAGTCTGTGTTTGCAATTAAGCAGTAGTGAAGCCTTCGCAACCTGTGACTGGGGGTTTTTTATAGCCTGAGATTCATCAAGGATCACATAGTCAACAAAGTAGTTGTTGAACATTTTGATGTCACTTCGCATCGTCCCGTAAGTGGTAATTATTACGTCATAGGGAGCGAACGCTCTGGCGGAGGCTGAGCGCTTCGGGCCATGGTGAATAAAGTGCTTTAACTGAGGAGTGAATTTCTTGATTTCATTTTCCCAGTTATACATCAATGTTGTTGGGCAAACTACCAGAAACTTTGCATCTTCATGCTCATTCTTATAATGCTGGAGGTAAGCTAATGTCTGTACTGTTTTACCAAGTCCCATATCATCAGCGAGGATGCCGCCCCATCCGGCCTCATTTAGAAATGCAAGCCATTGATAGCCGGCTTGCTGATAAGGCCTTAGATCTGCAGTTAACTGGGGCGGCGGCGTTAAGGAGGAGAAGTCATTTGAGATGATGTCTGCAAGTCGTTCCTTTCGTTCCTCCAGTTCATCATGCAACGCTTCTTCATCCACCTCAGCAAGCAGCTCGTCAAGGGCGCTAAAATGATATTTCTTAAGCCTCAGCTTATTGCCCTTTGTCTCGCCCATCTTAATGAGAAGGGCATACTTCTGTAACCACTCTTCAGGCAGCAATCCCAGGGTGCCATCGTTCAGTTTTACGTAGTTTAGCTTTTGAGCCAGTGCCTTCTTCACTTCCGCTATCGTCACGGTCTGATCGCCAAAAGCCACTTCCACTGCAGCGTCAAACCAATCAATACCACTGCTTACCTGAACTCTGGTTTGTGGTTTGTGAGTATTGATCCGTAGATTCTTTAGTCCATCGAAGCCAAACAATTCGACCTTCCACTCCTTCATCTCATCGGTAAAACGAAAGAACCAGTTGTTGGCCAGAACTGAGTTTGCAGGCAGATATAGGAAATGTTCCTTGTTGTTCTGCTGCATGTCCGTATGCATAGCCTTCAACAGTTTAATAAATTGCTGTTCTGTCTCTTCATCTCTATGGATGATCTTTACAATGCCATCCTGCGGCTTGATCACATCTCCGAAGAATCCCCATTTTACATTGACCCCATTGTAAGAAAATGCCGGCTGTAATATCAGCATTTGCTCCCTTTCCTGGAGGTAGATCTGGTAGCCTGGCTTTGTATTACTGATACGTTGCACCAGGTCGTCAGAAAAATGAACATGTACGGACTGGCTCCATTCCATCAACTGGTGGTCAAGGAAATGATCCCATTGACCTGATGGTACTTCAAGTTTGCCGTCCGGCAGAAATCTTTCCAACAGCCGGATTTCAGACAAACTTCCTACCGGGTGAATGGTACCCTGGTGCTCCAGTAACCCGGGGTTTAGCAATCTAGCATCACCAAACTGTACACTCAGTCCGTTGATTTGCCATTCCAATATCATAGTGTAGAGGTCTTCCTCCCTGCTGACAGTCAGCTGAGGGTGCACGACTTTCCCGGAGAATGCGACCGGCTTTAGCTCTTTTGAAGTAAGCTTGCCGGGAGGATCGATCAAAAATGTCAGCGGATGGGCAGAGAACCTTTCAAGTAGCCGCTGATATTTAGGCAGCAGGTATTCCCAAACCTGGTCCTTAATGTCTTCAGGAGGAATGTCTTTTAATACCTGCATGTGATCGTCCAAAAGGTCTCCGAAGGGAAGGTTCTTTCTGAGGTATTTCATCATCTCTTCAGATGTGAACTTTCGGATTATAGGTATTAATTCCCTGTGAGATTCTTTGAAGGGTATGGGACTAACATACTGCTGGAGTTCAAGCCTTTCAATTCCATCCAAAAATTCATGTTCGTTGTCGCCAACATTCCCAGCTACCAGGACAAAGCTCAGATGAGGGTACCATTGCACATTGGTATCAATAACTATCCCCAGAGCTTTTTCTTCTTTGGGTTCTGCTACCGTAACCACCGATGCTGCTGCAGGCTTGTGATCTACCTTCTTTATAGTAGGGTCAAGAACTCTCAGGAAGGGTTTGCCATTTTCATATGTAAATGTGAACTTGTTGGTAAGGTCATCTTCAAGTGAATAGCCATAGAGTTTAAGCAACTTGTTCTTCTGCTCATCCCAGTTCCGCATGGTAAGAAAGTATTGCTGACCATAGGTGTGCAGCACCTGGAGGAACACTGCTGCTTTATGAACGCAGAGTGGATGATCTAGTTCTGAACAAGCGCAGGAAGTATCGAAATATCGTTCATCATTCTGCTTAACAACAACCCTGAAGGTGTCATCGCCGTCCGGTACTTCTGCCTCAATAGTGTCGTCTTTGTTTGATATTATTATGACCTTTCCGGCTTTAGCCATCTTTTCTGCTCGTTCCAGAATATCTGATGAAGCAAATACCTGCAGCATCTGGCTATTAACCTGCCGCATCCTTACAATAGTATGCTTCTGGTCGTAGCTAATATCTGTATTCTCAAAAAAGCCGCTTTGAACTATGTCATTCAGGTGAAACAGAGCTGCTACTTCATGACGGCATATATCACCAAGGTTGTAAGGACATTGACATCTGATCGACAGATCTCTTGGTTGCAGATATTTTGAGACCGTGACGGTGTAATAATTCTGATATAAGTCATTTCGCACCCTGAAACGCACCTGTTCTATCAGGTGATCAACATCAAGAAGCTGTACGCCTGCTGTGTGGAAGATCTTTTTCCCCCGGCGTATTACTTCCTCAGTACCATGATTATATACGTGCTTTAGTAGCGGTGGTAACGACATTTATTTGAAAAGGCAATCTGCAAAGGTACTGAAAAAGTCCTGCTAGATGCAGGACTTTGCTGGTTAAGAATATCTTTAAGATGACTTTAATGGAAGAAGGTGGAAATATAGTACATCAGTGCTGCCAGCAGTGCAGATACCGGTATGGTCAATATCCATGCCCACAGCAAATTGATAGTCACTCCCCAGCGTACTGCAGACAACCTCTTCGTTGCACCAACCCCTATTATAGAGCCCGTAATGGTATGCGTTGTGCTGACAGGGATCTTCAGTTGCTCTGTCAGAAACAGTGTCACAGCACCTGCGGTTTCCGCAGCTACTCCTTCAAAGGGCGTGACTTTTGTAATACGGGTGCCCATAGTTTTTATGATCTTCCACCCACCGCTCATTGTTCCGGCAGCAATTGCAGCGTAACATGCCAGCGGCACCCATACAGGCATCTGCTCAAAACTGTCAATTTCATTGCCAGCAATCAATGCAGCTGTAATTATACCCATTACTTTCTGTGCGTCATTTCCTCCATGGCCTATACTAAATGCTGCAGAGGAAACAAGTTGCAGTCTCTTAAACCAGGCAGTTGATTTAGCTACATTAAGTGAGCTCAGGAACAGGGTGAATACCGCCATAGTGATAACGATACTGCAAAGTATTATCCACTTAAAGTTGTTTCCGTAGAAGAAGGTCTGCCAGAATATATTCGAAAAGTGCGTATCGTAAACTCTTGCTATTTTCAACGCCTCGCCCTGCCTTACAACCGTTATGTGAATGCTGTCTCCATTATGGTAGCTATGTAGTAGTTTGTCAAATCGTTTTACGTCCTTGACTGGTATGTTATCCAATGCCAGTATCATGTCGCCGCCTTTAATGCCCAGCCCATCGGCTGCGGATTTGTGCGCTACGTCCGAAACAAGCACTCCATTGATGCTTTCGTTTTTATCAGTTTTCATCCCCAGTAGCTGAGACTGGCTGGTGACCATAAAACTCATCAAAACATATAGGACCACGACTATTACTCCCGTAGAGAAGATCTTGGGTTTCCAGCCCTGCTTGAAGGAACTGATGAACCAAAGACTTATAATGAAGGCCATAAGCATGCCCACCAGCGGTGCAAGAACTATAAATGCCACGGTTTTCAAAACTGGCTCAGGATTAACGCTCATAAAGCCCGCGTGTGCAATCGCTGCGCCCGCAAACCCTCCTATCAGGGTATGGGAGGAGGAAGACGGTATGCCGTACCACCAGGTTAAAAGGTTCCAGCTTATTGCAGCTATCAAGCCTGAAATAATAACCGGGAGCGTAATAAATTCTTCTTTGACAGTCTTTGCAATGGTGTTTGCAACTCCGTGGTCTTTAAAAATAAAGAAGGCGATGAAGTTGAAAAAAGCAGCCCACACCACCGCCTGAAACGGGGTAAGAACCTTGGTAGAGACTACTGTTGCTATGGAATTCGCAGCATCATGAAAACCGTTGATGTAGTCAAAGATCAGGGCTAGCGCAATGATCACTATGAGCAGAATCGTCATGAGTGGTAGTAAGAGAGATGATTTACGAGTACTTTATTATTATGGATTCTATGACGTTTGCAGCATCCTCACATTTGTCTGTAACAATCTCCAGCATCTCATAAAGGTCTTTTTTCTTAATTAGCTCTACCGGTTCGATCGGTGAAGAAAACAATTGCATCATCGCTGTGTCCAGTAGTTCATCTCCCTCATTCTCAAGGCTGTTGATGAGTACGCACGATTCTGTTATCGCTCTCAGGTCTTTCATGTTCCGCAACTCTCTAACGGCCTTGTTCAAAGCGTGAACTGACCTGGTAATTACATTAGCAAACCCCATCGTTATCTCATCACCATCATGTATAGAGTAGTTGGTTATCCTTTTTGCCGAGGCCCAGATGAAGTCTGCAATATCGTCAAGTGAAGTAGCCAGCGCGTGAATGTCCTCTCTGTCAAAGGGAGTGATAAAGTTCCTGCCCAGTTCAATAAATATCTTATGTGTTATCTCGTCATTCTTATGCTCCAGATCCTCCAGTGTCTTGAGCAATGCGTCCCGCTTTAGATGATCTTTTTCTTCTATTGCTGCGGTAAAGACTTTCGTCATCTCTGCCAATACTGAGGCCACCTCTTCAAACAAACCGTAAAACACACGGTCCTTAGGCATGAACATCTTTACAAAGGAAGTTAATCCCATAAAATATTATTTAGTTCTTGATTTGCAAATGTATAATGCATTGGAGGCTAATTCCATGATTCCTTATAATTAATGATTTCATAACATGGATCATCTTTTAGGCCTTACTTTCATCAGAAACGATATTGTAGTCTGAGGGTGAAGACATTATCCGGCTTGTCATTTGTAAAGTCTGCCACACTTGTCTCTTCGTTCATTATCCAGTCATAGTACATAGTTGCTTTCACGTGGGCATTTATGTTGTACACAAATCCCCCTCCCAGTGTATTATACCGGATGTCTGCCTCTGTAAATCCGCTCGATTCGCTCACCTCTCTTTCTTTTACCTTCTTATTAGGATCATACCAGTCATATTTCAGCACCAGTTGCAGATCTTCCCGCCCCAGGTGTTGCAAAAAATAAAAGTAAGCTCCGTCAAACGGACGCGTATACAAGGGCTCAAACTCTTCAAGTTCATTTACCGGGTAGGTTCCTGGTGTCTCAGACGCGTCCCTTGTTCCGGTCTGTAGCCCCCTGATGTATTCTGCCCGTAACTCCGTAAATCCTTTCTTATTAGGTATCTTAACCTGCATGTCCGCACCGGCGTATCTCCTGGGGGTCAGACGATTGACATTATCGGATGATGAATCAAGAATCATTATCGCCTGGCTTCCTTCACCTGAAACCTTATATATATTCGTTGACTGACTCACTATACCCCCATGGTATCCCGATACACTTGCAGAAATCGTTAATCCTTTCTGGTTGACCTTTTGTGGTGTCAATGATATGCGGCCGATTACGTCCTTGTGACTATCGTAATCCATGGGGCCGGCAAGTCCCTGTCCATTAAATACGCCCAGGTCAATCTTCAGCCACTTCATTGAGGCACCTTTCTTTCGTGGCTCAAATGTGAGCATCGCACCTATGTCGCGCTCTGTTTTCATCAATATCTGAGACATTCTCCCTCTTTCAGGCGACTCACGGTCCGACGATGACAGATTGACCTCATATCCCATTGGTCTGGCAAACATACCTGCAGTCAATGCAAACAGTTCCAGTTTGTTCTCGTAAAACCTTCCCCAGAAGTCCCGTATGGCTACTCCACGTTCCGTTCCGTCAAATTGAAATGCAAACAGCGCCTGCGGCTGTCCCTTGGTGTTATAATGGGCGTAGTCTATCCTGATCCGGCCCCGTCTCAACATAAACCTGTTGTTCGCATTTGGCGCAAAGTCTCCGCCGCTGTAAACCTCGGCACCTTTGGTCTCCGCCCACTGAAATTGAGGTTGCATATACCCACCAAATTTCAGTTTGTCGTGCTTGTGATATATAGGATATAGACCTTTTCCCACTGATGAACTGGTGTCCATCATATCCGTAAGGAATCGCTGGGCTGCCGCTTGTTCGATACCAGTAAAACCAGCACTTAACAGGGTAAAAAATAATAATTTCTTCACTATTTCTTAATAATGGCGCAAAGGTAGTTTCGTATATCCGACGCCGATTCGCCCCAATGTTATCTAATTATTAAGTTTCGTGCCTGCTTACCTCAGTCTCACACGGGGGTCAAGGTAGCCATACAGCAGGTCCGTCAGCAGGTTGATGATAATAAACAGGAAGGCAGTAAGCAGTACAGACCCCATAACTATAGGGAAGTCAAATTTGTCAAGTGCGTCCACAGTGATCTTTCCCACTCCTTTCCAGCCAAATATGTACTCTACAAAGAAAGAGCCAGCCAGTAGCTCTGCCAGCCAGCCCGAAATAGCAGTTATAACAGGATTAAGGGCATTCGGCAACGCATGCCGGAGCACCACCTTCCTGGTACTCAGCCCTTTAGCATATGCGGTTCGTATATAATCCTGGGAAAGAACGTCCAGCATGGCACTTCTGGTGAGCTGGGTAATGATGGCCAGGGGTCTGATGCCGAGCGCTATAGCGGGTAAGATCAGGTTTTGCAGCGCCAGTCGTCTTCCGGTAAAGGCATCGTATTCCCACAGACTACCTGTCATATTCAATCCTGTGTAATCATGTAAGAGGTAGCCAAACAGATAGGCTATGATCAAACCGGCAAAGAAGGAGGGTAGTGATATTCCAGCCACACTTGCGGCAATTGCAGATGTGTCCATCCAGGTCCCTTTCTTCAGTGCAGCTACTATCCCCAGGAAAATACCGAAGACAGTAGCTATTGCCATTGCAGTAAGAGCCAGGATTATAGTACCGGGCAACGCTTCTGCTAATACAGTCCCCACTTCTCTCTTCGTCCTGTACGATCTTCCCAAATAGGGGGCCTTCGCGACCAGAAATCGTTGCTTAGGCAGAGGTATCAGCTTTACATAGCTGTATTTCGCTTCTTTTTGGGGGTCGGCTTTATAAACACTTATCGGTGAGAGGTCATTGAGGAAGAGCACATACCTTGTTACCAGTGGCTTGTCCAGGTTCATTTCCCGGCGCACGTTCTCCAGGGTAGCCAGGTCGCTCCTTTGCCCCATCGTCAGCCGCGCAGGGTCTCCCGGCAGCACGTTGAACAGGAAGAACACCAGGGTCACCACACCCAGCAGCACCAATATGCTATACCGTATCCTCCCTGCCAGGAATTTCAGCACTAGTCAGCTAGTTTCAACTGGTCGTTCTCCAGTGTTATATCTTCCGGATAGTCCCTGAAGCTCCACTTATCTTGTATCACTCCATCTTTCAGTAGCATCAGGCCGGGGTTCGAGCGCATCGCAGTCTTACTTACAGTGCCGTCCAGCACCATATACTCCGCCGCATGTAGCTGGTACTTCTCCTTAAAGGCTTCTGTCGATTCCCTGCTGCCAGAGCTCAATACATAAAACGGTATGTTGTATTGGTTAGCCTTAGCCATGAGGTTTCTCAGGTCTTCCACATTATCTTCCCGCGCATTACCTGGGTCCCGCACAAAAAGGAAGAAGGTATATCCCGGTGTAGCCAATATCTCCTGTGCATGGTCAGTACCTTCAGCATCGGTGATGGTAAAGTCCTTTATTTCAGGCTCAGCGTTACCTTTCTTTATCAGCTTGTCTTTCCTGTCCACAAATTTCCAGGTGGTATCCTGCCACGGGTAGTTCTCCATAGTGAATTCCTTCTGCTGACCATCTTTCTCATATATCATCACCGACTCATATTGGTCTGGTATAGAGCCAGGAGGTACCTGCATCTTTTCCCACACATTTGTTCCTTTCTTGTAGGGCAGACAATCTATAAAGGGCAGGTGCTCCAGCACATACCACTGTACGCCGAATGCAAAAAAAGCAGTTAAGATCATTATTGCCGTTGTTGGGTAGCCGCTAAACACCGGCTTGATCCTCTTCCTGTATGCAAACAGTATCAGCACCATTATCAGCAACACCACATCCTTCCAGAAAGTTTCGGCATTAGTCATTTTAATGCAGTCGCCAAAGCAGCCGCATTCTTTTATCTTATCCGTCAGGTACACATACGCTGTAAGGAAGGTGAAGAATGCCGTAAGCAACAACAGCAAAAAGGAGAAGGCTCTATAGGCGGCCCCTATCAGCACCGCGACACCCGCAATTATCTCGAACCCTATCATGGCTATAGAAAGAGCCATGGAGTAGGGCATGGCCCAGTACACGTGCCATACTTCAAAGAACTCATTCATCTTATAGCTAAGACCGGATGGGTCATTAGCTTTTATCAGTCCTGAGAAAATAAACAATACCCCTACGACAATTCTCAACAGCCAAAGAACATACTTCATTACTCTGTGGTTATATAGTTTACAAATCCTTGTTTATTATCAAATTCCAAATGACAAATTCCAAACGACAAATTCCAAATTCCAAATTCCAAATCCCAATCGCCCATCACTAATCACCAATCACCAATCACCAATCACCAATCACCAATCACCAGTCACTCCCTCATCTTTATCAAGGCAAATATCCCGTAGTTTACTATGTCGGCGAAGTTCGCGTCCATCCCCTCACTTACTATAGTCTTGCCGTCATTTGCCAATATCTGTTTTATCCTCAGTAGCTTCACCAGTATCAGGTCTACGAAGCTCTGCTGACTCATGTCTCTCCATGCTTCGCCGTAGTCGTGGTTCTTTTGCAGCATCAGTGCCTCCACTTTGCCAGCTTCCTGCTCATACCAGGTTCTTGCATCCTCCGCATTCAGGTCTATGCTGGTGTCTGCCGGCACCTCCATTTGTATCAGGGCAATGATCCCGTAGTTTACAATGCCTATGAATTCACTTTCTATACTGTCTTCTATCTTCTGCATCCCTTTCTCCTGAATCTGCCTTATCCGCCACGCCTTTATGTATATCTGGTCTACTATGCTTATCGGGCGCAATACCCGCCAGCTGGTGCCATAGTCTTTTGCTTTTTTTACATACAAGTCTTTGCACTGCTCCACTACCTCTTTGTACTCCTCTGTGGTATTCGCCATTTCTTTATACTTGCTGCTTACAGTATCCTGCATTTTCTTTGTAGAAGGATGATGTCCAAAAATACGTTATTACCTGTACAAACAATACTGCAATCAAAGGGCCGTTTACTCGACCTTTCACAGCCGGTAGTAATGGGCATACTGAACGCTACGCCGGATAGTTTCTACACTAAAGACAATCTCAGCGACCCTTCGGTACTACTCCGCACTGCAGAGCAAATGATAGCTGATGGTGCAAGCATCCTCGACATCGGCGGCACTACCACCAAACCCGGCACTGACATCTCTGACCCTGACGAAGAATTACGCCGCGTCCTTCCGGTGATTACTGAGTTGCATAGCAGATTCCCTGATGTATGGCTGTCTGTAGATACCTACCATGCCACCGTTGCTCGCGAGGCCGTCCTCGCAGGGGTGTCTATCGTCAACGACATCAGCAGCGGTAGCCTTGATCCCCAAATGCTGCCAATGGTCGCAGAACTTAAGGTCCCCTACATTGCAATGCACATGCAGGGTACTCCGCTCACCATGCAGCAAAACCCTCAGTACAACGATGTGCTCTTCGAAGTGCGCGACTACCTCCGGCAGGTTTGCGACAAATGCACAGGCGCAGGCATCACAGATGTCGTCATAGATCCCGGCTTCGGCTTTGGGAAGACGGTCGCCTACAACTTCGCATTGCTCAAGGGGCTGCACACCTTTCGTATCCTTGGTCGGCCAATACTTGCAGGTCTTTCACGAAAGTCAATGATATGTAAAACCCTTGGCGTAAACCCCGACAAGGCACTCAATGGCACTACGGCGTTGAACATGGTTGCCCTGCAGCAGGGGGCTAACATTCTTCGGGTTCATGATGTAAGGGAGGCCGTGCAGACTGTCAGGCTTTTCCTGGCACTAAATGAGGCACAGATATGATAGCTAATACGCCCAAACCGCCTTACTACGCGGTCATATTTACCTCGCTTCGTACTCCGGGCGACAATGGGTACGGTGATATGGCGCGCCAAATGGAGGAACTCGCAAAGCAGCAGGCTGGCTATCTGGGCATCGAAAGCGCACGCGAGGAGCTGGGCATCACT
>Ga0196970_1000842_pt1 | contig 27826 bp, 21 predicted proteins | sample S1v_513CmetaG_FD_148672 | JGI IMG/M metagenome (GOLD analysis project Ga0196970, IMG submission 148672) | Soil microbial communities from Anza Borrego desert, Southern California, United States - S1+v_5-13C | ecosystem: Environmental > Terrestrial > Soil > Desert | place: USA: California... | reverse complement strand
GACGTTTTACCCTTTCAGAAACTCACTGCCGGTTGGTGCTGTCCTATGCAGGCTTCCGATCCGAACGCCGACCTTCTTTCTCCTGGGAACCTCTCCCCCTTCCAAAACGTACCTATCAGTGTTAATAACGGCAGGTCCGGATACGTCATCGGTGTGTAGGCGGTCGGACCAGAGGGAGACGTCGTGGCGGCGCTAATCGAGCAGAAACTTCCGTTGGCAGGTGACCTGGAACAGGCATTCTTGGCTCATCATGCCCGTGTACTCAAGGCTGCGTACCGAATCACGGGCAGCATGGCTGACGCCGAGGATGTCTCGCAAACGGTATTCCTTCGTTATGCCAGTGCCGCTTCTGGCCAGCAGATCCAGAATGCGGAGAGCTATTTCTACCGTGCCGCGATCAATGCCGCGCTCGATCTTCTGCGAAGGCGTCGCCACGAAAACCTGGTCGCCATCGACGAAGCGCACTCCGTTCAGTCCTCAGCTCCAAGGCCGGACGGACCCGAGCGGCAGATGCGCGACTGGATGCGCCAGGCACTCGCAACCCTCAGTCCGAAGGCCGCCGAAATGTTCGTGCTCCGTTACATTGAGGGCTTTGACCTCGGCGAAGTCGCGCGTGCGCTGAGCACATCGCGCGCCGTCGTTGCGGTCACGCTCCATCGAACTCGGGCACGGCTACGCAGCGATCACCAAGCACACCTGAGAGGCACAAAATGAAAGACGAAAAGAACTCCGCGCTCGACAAGGCGATTTCCGCGATGCGCGACGACACACCCTCCGCCGGACAGATCGAAAGTTCCGCTGCGAAGGTTTGGGCCGGTCTGGAGGCCGCTGGTGTCGCTGCCTCTGCTGACCCAGGACAGATTCGTGGCTGCGCGGACATTCGCGTGCTACTACCCGCCTATTCAGCCGGCAAACTCGCACCCGCCCGTGCGCTGCTGGTGCGCGACCACTTGCACGAATGCGTCACATGCCGCAACCTCGCGCACGCCGAATCACCGACTGCGGTGCCGTGGTCCGCTCCTGTTGCCACCGCCCGCCAGCCGTGGGGATGGCAGCGGCTTGCCTTTGCCGCAACCATACTGGTCGTTATCGGCCTGACGGCGTTCGCGCTGAACCAATGGTTCTTCGCCGCGCCCGAGGGCATGCGCGCCCGAGTACAGTCCGTAGATGGCGCTCTTTACCTGATCAGTGATAACGACGAGCGCGTCCTCAAACCCGGTGAGGAAATTGGGGAAGGGCAGCTTGTCCGCACTGCTGCAGGGTCGCACGCGTTCTTGCAGCTTCGTGACGGATCGCTAGTCGAGATGAACGAGCGTGCCGAATTCTCGGTCAATTTGGGCCGCCGCGACACGACAGTACAACTCGGCCAGGGCCGCATGATCGTGCAGGCTGCGAAGCGACGCACCGGCCACCTTTATGTAAGGACGCCGGACTGCAAAGTCTCCGTCACCGGTACCGTTTTCTCAGTCAACTCCGGCCTGAAGGGTTCTCGCGTGGCCGTGATCGAAGGTGAAGTTCACGTCGCCCACGCCGGCCTCGACGACGTTCTCCACTCCGGTGACGTCGTTGCCACCACCACCGACGCACGCGGCATCGGCGTTCGCGACGAGATCGCCTGGAGCCGTAATCTCGACAAGCACCTGGCGCTGCTTGCGCAATTCGCAGCATTGCAGAAGAAGTTTGATCAGATCCCTACGCCCGGCCTGCGTTACTCCAGCGATCTGCTCGCGCACGTGCCGTCTCAGACAATCTTTTACGCGGCCATGCCGAACCTCGGGGACGCGCTCAGCGAAGCAAACCGCATCTTCCAGGACCAGCTCCAGCAAAGCGCCGTCCTTCGCGAATGGTGGAACAAGGGCAGGCACAACGACGGCGGCTTGACGTTCGAGCAGATGGTCGAGAAAGTTCACAACCTGAGCGAGTACATCGGGGACGAGATCGTTGTCATCGGCCTTGGCGGAAGCCGTAAAGATGCCGGGATCGTCGTCATGGCTGAAGTGAAGCGCCAGGGCTTGCGCGAATTTATGCAGAACGAATTCGCTCAGCTATCGCGCAAGAGCGGGGACGGCCTGCTCGTCGTCGACGATGCGCGCCTTGCGTCGCTGCCAAGTGCGGGCAAGGGCCAAATGATAGCCTTGGTGCGGCCCGACTTCGTTCTCGTCTCCCCTAGCGCTCAATCGCTTCGCGAAGTTACGGCACAGCTGAGCGGAAACGGCGCGTTCGCGACCACTGATTTCGGCCGCCGCATCTTCGACTCGTACTCCAGGGGTGCTGGCTTCCTGCTCGCCGTTAACCTGCAGCAGATAATCGCCGAAGACGCGCAGAGACCCCGTCCGAAGAGCAAGCATCATCACGGTGACCTTGCTTTCGCTCAGACGGGCTTCAACGATGCGCACTTCCTCATCGCAGAGCACCGCGACTTGAATGGCACGCCTGATAACCGCGCTGTGGTGGACTTCTTAAGCCAGCGCCGGGGTATTGCATCATGGCTCGCCGCTCCCGCTCCAATCGGCTCGCTGGAGTTTGTGTCGCCCAACGCCGGTGCGGCAGTCTCATTTGTCACGAAGGATCCCGCTCTGATGGTGGACGATGTCCTTCGAATGGTGTCCGTCGATCCAAAAGAAAAGCGCGAGTTTGCGGAAGCCGAAGCCAAACTCGGCGTCAGTCTTCGTGATGATCTTGCCGCCTCATTCGGTGGTGACTTTACACTTGCTCTCGACGGTCCGATTCTCCCCAAGCCTTCGTGGAAGATCGTCGCTCAGGTGTACGATCCCTCGCGGTTGCAGTACGCCTTGCAGCGGTTCGTCGAAGCTGTTAGCCGCGAAGCATCGCAGCACGGCAGGCCGGGCATCCAGATGGGTCAGGAGAACGTCAACGGGCGTACGTTCTACAACATTCGCTCGCTCGATCCGAAGGCTCTGAGTGCCGAGATGCACTACACCTTCTCCGATGGGTACATGATTATGGCGCCCACTCGAGCCCTGGTTTTCACCAGCCTGCGTACGAAGCAGAATGGCGATTCGTTGGCACGGTCTGACGTTTTCCGCTCTCTGTTGCCCAAAGACGACCACACCAACGTCTCCGGCCTCGTGTACCAGAACCTTGCACCGCTGGTGCAGCCAATTGCGTCCCAGTTGACCGCCCAGCAGATGCAGGCATTCCAGCAACTGGCGGCCGACAGCAAGCCGACCTTGATCTGTGCCTATGGCGACGAAGACAGGATCGAGTTGGCTAGCGCAAGCCGCATGCTCCCGTTCAATCTCAACACCATGGCACTCTCCACTTTGCTTGGCTCGCAGAAATCGGGAACTTCCCGCAGGGCCAAACCGTAATGAGGAATGTGCCTAACATTGAATTGGACGGTCTCGAAGTTCGGCTCGGTAACCGCACCATCCTGAATGGTCTGCGGGGCTCGCTCCAGGGCCAGGCAATCGGTTTGCTTGGCCCTAACGGATCGGGCAAGTCCACCCTTATCAACACGCTACTTGGCTTTCATGCGCCGTCCAAAGGGACGGCGCGTGTCTTTGACCTCGACATCTGCCTTCAGTCTCGTGCGATCCGCAGCGCCGTCGGCTACATGCCGGAGAACGACGCTTTCATAGCGAACATGAGCGGTATCGCTTTCGTGCGTTACATGGCTGAACTGGCCGGACTTCCTCCTGACCAGGCAATGGAGCGCGCACATGAAGCGTTCTTTTACGTCGGTCTCGGAGAGGCACGTTACCGCAAGATCGGCACGTATTCCCTGGGCATGAAACAGTTGGCCAAGCTTGCGCAATCCATCGCACACGGGCCCAAGTTACTGATTCTCGATGAGCCGACGAACGGCCTCGACCCTCTGGCGCGCAACCGCATGATTCAGCTCATACGCGAGATTCGCGATGCGGGTGAAACTTGTCTATTGATCTCTTCGCACCTGCTCCGTGACGTCGATGAAACGTGCGACGAAGTACTCATCCTCAAAGAAGGCCGAGTGGCCGGAATTTGCAACCTCGAGCAGGAACGTCGCACCAACCGCAAATTTCTCGAACTCGAAACGATTGGCGCAGGGCCGGAGTTCACCGCCGCTATGCATGACCTCGGATGCGAATGTGCAAACTTCCCGAACGGCCGAATGAAAATCGTGATGCCCGAATCGGTTGAAATCCGGGACCTCTATACCGTCGCCGCGCGCCAAGGTGTACAGATCCGCCGCATGAATCATCGCCGCGACTCTTTAGAAGACATCTTCCTGAACGCGATGGACATGCCGCAGGCAGTGGGAGCAAGTAATGGCCGTTCATAAACGCAGTTATCGAGCTTACATCGGACCCGTTACGCCGCAGCGCACACGTTGGTGGGTCATCACTCGCTACTCGCTTGCCGGAGCTTTTAGTTCCCGGGTCTCGGTCGTGCTTTTCGTCATCTGCCTGGTACCTTCGCTGCTGGCGGCTGTCACAATTTACGTGGCAAACAGCGAGACCGCGCGCACCCTGCTGGAACTTCGCAATGCCAATAACATCCTTGCCATCGACAATCGTTTCTTCCTGCGCTTGATGGCCGTGCAAGGCTGGCTGGCATTGTTCCTGACCGCCTGGGTCGGCCCGTTGATGGTGTCGCCCGATCTCACCAACAACGCCTTACCATTGTTCCTAAGCCGCCCGATTTCACGCGCCGAGTACGTCGCCGCGAAGATCGCCGTCCTCTCTATCATTCTGTCATCGGTGACTTGGGTGCCGTTGCTCTTGCTTTTCTTGATTCAAGCGCAACTCTCAATCACGCCCTGGCTTGGACCAAATCTCTTCATTGCGGGCGCCGTGATTGTTGGTTCTTTCCTTTGGATCGCCTTGCTATCACTGGTCGCCCTTGCCATCTCGGCCTATGTCCGTTGGCGTATCGTTGCGACGGGTCTGATGGTCGCGGTCATCTTCATACCCGCCGGTTTCGGTGCCGTCGTTAACGCCGTCCTGCGCACCAAGTGGGGCATGCTACTCAATGTGCCTTACACGTTGTCGCTGATCTGGGCGGACTTGTTCCGCTATCCGTTACCGTTCCAGATGGTTCCCGTTTCTGCCGCTTGGTTCAGCCTGCTCGCAGTCGCGGCCATTTCGCTGATCCTGCTCCACAAGCAAGTGCAGGCTCGACAGGTGGTGCGAGGATGACCACTCCAGCCAACGATCGCATCATTTTCGACAATGTTTCCAAGTTCTACGGCGATGTTCTGGGCGTAAACCGCGTAACGCTTTCTCTGCCGCCAGGCATCACCAGCCTCGTTGGGCCAAACGGTTCCGGCAAGACAACGCTGATGAATCTGATGACTGGCCTGGTTCAACCGACGCGGGGTCACATCAGCGTCCTCGGTCTCACTCCAGAGAGTCCCGCGGAGTTCTTCCGGGTCGTCGGCTACTGCACGCAATTTGATTCGTTCCCTAAGAGCGTTACTGGATACGAATTCGTTTACGAAGCCCTCCGGTTGCACGGCCTCAGCCACAGTGAAGCTGCACAGTTCACTGGTGAGGCGCTGCATCGTGTTGGTTTGACCGAGGCTGCGCATCGGAAAATTGCCGGTTACAGCAAGGGAATGCGGCAGAAAATTCGCCTAGCTCATGCAATCGCGCACCATCCGACCGTACTTGTGCTTGACGAGCCTCTCAACGGATTGGACCCAATGGCACGAGCCGAATCGCTCGCGCTCTTCGATTCACTCGGGAAGCAGGGTCTGCACGTGATCCTCTCCAGTCACATACTCGAAGAAGTCGATCGCATTTCTGACCGTGTCGTGCTGATGACCAGCGGCTATGTGGTTGCCGAGGGCAATATTCACGCCGTGCGACGCGAGGTGAACGAGCAGCCCATGCAGATCCTCATTCGCTGCTCGCAGCCTGCCGTGCTTGCATCACGCGTTTTCGAACTGGATCACGCCGTTGAGGCCAAAATTCACGCTGATGGCAAGGGCCTTCTAGTGCGCACGCGCGACGTCGACCAGTTCTATGACTTGCTAAACCGCATCGGTTCCGACGGATTGGTGCAGATTGATGCGGTTGCGCCTGCCGACGACGACGTTAACTCCATTTACCAATACCTGATCGGCTCCGATGGAGGTCTCGCATGAACGCGGCGCGCGAATTTGCAACACGTCTGTTTGCCCAGCCTTGGCACCTGTGGATGGGCCAAACATCAACCATCGTGCGCATGGAAACCCGCAAGAACTTCTTCACGCGCCGCGGCTTTTGGGTGTACCTGCTTGCATTTGCCCCTGTCGCAATCATCATCATCCACGCACTGGTCGACAAAGGCTCCAACATGAAAGAGGACACGGAGGTTCTGGCGGTCATCTTTCATTTCTACTATTTGCGGCTGGCGATATTTTTCGGATGCATGGGCATCTTCACTCGTCTCTTTCGTGGCGAGATGATTCAGCGCAGCCTGCACTACTACCTGCTTGCGCCGATCCGTCGCGAAGTCTTGGTAGTCTCCAAATTTCTCGCTGGGTGCATCAGTGCGATGGCTATCTTCGGACTCGCCATCTCCTCTGCCTTCCTGCTCATGTACCTGCACTACGGGCCAAGGGGTTTGCAATACGTCTTCGATGGCCCCGGGCTGGGCCAATTGGCGGCATATTTGGGAATCATGGCGCTGGCCTGCGTCGGCTACGGCTCGGTATTCCTCGCGTTCAGCATGGTGTTCCGCAATCCCATTGTGCCCGGCATCGTCCTGTTGGGATGGGAAGCCATCAATCCGGTGCTTCCTCCCACCATGCAGAAGCTGAGCGTCATCTTTTACCTGCGTCACCTCACGCCCGTGGACTTCCGTACGGAAGGCCTCTTTGCGTTGCTCGCGGTCGTCACTGATCCCGTGCCAGCGTGGGCGGCTGTGTTTGGGCTGCTGATCCTCGCTCTTGTTGTGCTGACGTACTCCTGCCTGCGCGTGCGCAGTTTGGAAATCAACTACACCACCGACTGATTCCGACGGTGCTGATGGTGCCCCACATCTGCCGGGCTTGGCAGATGTGGGTCGCATCGCACTCGTGATGGTTGTCGCAGTTGTGTGGGGACGGGGCTGTTGCCCCGTCCGCTTCCTTCATCAACCCGTATTGTGCAGCGCCGCCGCGATCCCGTTCATCGTCGCACCCAGCGCATAGTTCAGGTCTTCATCATCTGCGCCCCGCCTCTTTCTCCGCAGCAGTTCGATCTGTATCAGGCTCAGTGGATCGACGTAAGGATTTCTTAAATGAATCGAGCGAAGCAGCACCGGGTTCCGCTCCAGCAGATGCTGTTGACCTGTGAGCCAAAGCATCACCCTCCTGGTTCTCGCGAACTCCTCGGATAGCAGCGCAAATACCCGCTCACGTACGCCATCATCCGTCACCAGCGCCGAATAGAGCCGTGCAATCGACATGTCTGCCTTTGCCATCGCAATCTCGACGTTGCTGATCATGTCTGCGAAGAGCGGGAACTCAGCAGCCATTCGCTTCAGATGTGACTTCTCTTGTTCGCCTCGCGCAGCGAACTGCTCGATCGCGTGTCCTACCCCGAACCAAGCTGGAACCGCATGACGACTCTGCATCCACCCGAAAACCCACGGGATCGCGCGCAAATCATCCAAGCTGCGTCCAGCGCTGCGCCTCGCAGGCCGTGAACCTACCCGCGCGTATTCAAGTTCGTTTACCGGAGTGGCTTCTTCGAAGTAGCGTAGGACGTCCGGGTTCTCAGCAATGTTCTTGCGGTAACACGCAAATGCGTTGGCTGACAACTCCTCCATCGTGCCTTTCCACTCACCTTCGACATCATCCTGGACTCCCCGCGCCCGTAATAGCGCCTCAAGCGATGCTGCGATCATGATCTCCAGGTTCCATTCTGCGAGCACCGGTTCGGCGTACTTCCAGTTCAGCACCTCGCCCTGCTCAGTCAGTCGAATCCATCCTGAGAAGTCTCCCACCGGTTGCGCCAATATCGCAGAGTGTGTCGGTCCTCCGCCACGCCCAACCGTACCACCTCGCCCGTGAAACAGTCGGAGCTTCACGCCGAATCCCCTCGCAAGCTCGTGCAGCGCGTGGTGCGCCTTGTGCAGTTCCCACATGCTGGTGAGCATGCCCCCGTCCTTATTCGAATCGGAGTAGCCCAGCATGATTTCCTGCCACCCGCCCCAGCTATCAATCAACTGCCGATAGTCGCCGGATGTCCATACGCAATGCATCACACCGGCGGAACGCTGAAGCGAGTCAATGGATTCAAACAGCGGCACCGGCATCAGCCCGGGATCGTCACCCTCTCCCGCCACTTTTACGCCGCCCAACCCGGCCAGCCGCACCACGTTCAATATGTCCTGTTCGTTCTGCACCCCGCTGATGACGAAGCTGCGAATAACGCTTGGGCCGCGCTCAGCTTTTTCCTTCGCGATAACTCGCATCGTCTCCAGCAGCTCTGAAGTGTCGCCAGACAGCGCAACACCGAGCTTCTTGTCCTCCGTGGCCTCCGCTCCCGTTTTGCTTCGAAGCTCCTCAATCGCGGCGGTATGCACCTTTGCGTGCTGCCGAACGTCGAGCGTATGCAATTGAAATCCGTATGTGCGCAGGCTGACCAACAGCGGGTCTAGCACGTTGTAAACCAGGCGGACCCCCCGGTGACCGCACAGGCTCCTGCGCATTACGAGCAGGTCCTGCTCAAATTCCGCGGACGAAAAATATCTCCGCGATCCGCCAGCCGCGCTATCGCTGAGCCGTGTAGCGATCACTCGCAGAAATCGCCGGTACAACTCGGCCTCAGAAATGTCTCTCGTTTCTGCCGCTTCGTCCGCCATGCCCTCCGATTGCTCTAGGCGTGAGTGCAGGTCCGGCGAGGCTGGCACCTGGTGTTCAGAACTGCTGATCTCCTGCCCCAAACGGAACACGCTTTTCTGGTAGTGATCGAGCACGAGCTGGCTTGCAAGCGCCAGCGCCTCTTGCGTGCAGGCAGATGTAACGAACGGATTGCCGTCGCGATCGCCGCCGATCCATGAGCCAAACCGAACGCATATCGGCAATTCCGCGATCCCGATCTTCATGCCGTACAACTCGTCGAAGCACTCACTGATCTGCTCATAGACGACGGGAAGAGCTTGGAACAGCGACCTCGGGAAGTAGCTTAATCCTGCGCGGATCTCATCCGTTACTGTTGGCTTTTGCAGGCGGACTTCGTCTGTCTGCCACAGGGCTGTGATTTCAGCCATGATGGCGGCCTCGCGCTGCGCGGCTTCCGAATCAGGCAGCGGCAATTCATCTAGCCTGTCCAAATGCTCCGCGATTCTCGCTCGCTTCGTGAATATGGTTAGGCGCCCGATTTCGGTCGGGTGTGCTGTGAATACAGGCTCGACCAACACTTTCCTCAGTGCCTCGAGCGCCTGCTCGCCTGTTACGCCCTGTGCCTGCATTCTGGAAAGGGTGCCACGAAAGGTGCCGGCAAGTGGCTCTTGCTCGGAGTGGAGTTGGCTTGCACGCCGTCTCCGTTTTCGGTGGTGTGTTTCCGCCAGGTTTGTCAGCATGAAATACAGAGCGAAAGCTTTCGTCACTCTGTATGCGGCTTTCACATCGAGCGAGCGGACCAACCGCGTCGCGTCTGTGAGCAGCGGTGTGCCATCTCCGCTACCGCCACTCTGCTCCCGGTTTTCAATCAGAACTCGGCGCAGGGTTTCTACTGTCTCGAACAGCTCCTGCCCGCTTTGTTCCACCAGAACTCGTCCGAGCAGCGTCCCCAGTGAGCGCACATCGCGGCGCAAGGGAAGTTCCTTCCTGGAATCTTCGGTGCCGGCCGTCAGCTCGGCAAGACGCTCCTTCTGGTCGGCAACAGCCCACAGGGGTTTGGCGCTCTCCATATCGCCGTTGGATGCGTCGGCTGAACATGCCCAGGTACCTGCGCACTTGTTGCACCGTCACATTGTTCAACCAACACAGCGGCTGTATATTGATTTCTCATGCCCAGGCAAACGCATTCTAAGTTGCTGCTACTGCTCGTTCTATTTCTCTGTGTCGGATCTCTCGCCCAGCAACCGTCACAGCCATCCAAAGGCGCCGAAAAACTGCTTGAATGGCGAAAATCGAGAATGCTTAAGCTCATGGACGATTGGGGCGAACTCTCACGTTACCGCGATGCGAACGCGAAACTCGCCTCGCCCACCCCCGGCGAGGACCGCGTCGTTTTTTTCGGCGACTCCATAACAGATTTCTGGGACTTGCCTGCCTATTTTCCGGGTAAGCCGTATGTGAACCGCGGAATCAGCGGCCAAACCACTTCGCAGATGTTGGTCCGCTTTCGCCAGGACGTCATTGATCTTAAGCCTCGCGCCGTCATCATTCTTGCGGGCACCAACGACATCGCAGGCAACACCGGTCCGACAACGCTCGAGCAGATCGAAGCCAACTACGCCTCGATGGCAGAACTCGCGCGCGTTCACGACATCCGTGTCATCTTCTCGTCCGTGCTGCCGGTCCACAACTACACGCCTCGGGCACTGGACTTTTTCGCCACCCGATCGCCGCAGCAGATCCTGGAACTGAATCGCTGGCTGAAGAACTACTGCGAGGGAGCTACCGAGTCCTCCTCTCGCAAGGCGCGCGCGCCCAAGTCGAAAGCAAGCGGAACAGCAACCACCTGTGTCTATGTCGACTACTTCAGTGCCATGGTGGACGATAAAGGCATGCTCCGCCGCGAGTTGGCCGAGGACGGCCTGCATCCAAACGCAGCCGGCTACAAAATCATGACCGCTCTCGCCTCTGCTGCAATTGAAAGAGCCCTCGCGCCCGCAGTATTTAAGCCATAACTGACTCTCTTCATGTCCCGTCCCAACCGATGGACGGGACCTCCGCTGGTGCCCTTCAACCTTTCAGTCACTCGATTGCCCGGTCTCCCTTCCCAAAATTCTGACTGGCAGTTATCCTCAACTCCACTCATCTGCCCATCAGGAGGCGCAATGCGCAAACCGCCACGGTCTTTGTGCGTCGTCGCAGTACTTTTGTTATCACTTCCATTGTTCGCAGCCGATGCAGCCGCGCCTTCCCGCCCGAAGTACCAGAAGCCGGCCAGCATGATAACCGGCATTCTCGAATCGCAGGCCATGCCGTCCATCTCGGTAAGCCCTACGCGCGACCGCATGATCGTCATCGATAGCCTGCGCCATCCGCCCATCGCTGACCTTGCTCAGCCCATGATGCGTCTGGCCGGACTGCGCTTCAATCCGGCTACAAACGGCCCGCATCATCCCGTTCGCCGCAACGGTTACCGGCTCATCACCATCGCCGACGGCAAGCAGACCAAAGTTTCGCTCCCGCCGAACGCATGGGTGAGCGAGCCCGAGTGGTCCGCCGACGGCCGGCACTTCGCATTTCTCAATTTCACCGCAGCCTCCGTGGAGCTTTGGATCGGCGACGCCTTCAGCGGCACAACGCGTCGTATGCAGAACGTGAAGCTTAACGCCGTTTATGGCGAACCCTTCCAGTGGATGCCCGACCAGCGCACTATACTCGTCCAGCTTGTTTCGTCCACTCGCGGGCCCGAGCCTCCTGCCCCAAAGGCTCCAAGCGGCCCCAACGTGCAGGAATCCAGCGGCAAGCCCGCGCCAATCCGAACGTACGAAGACCTGCTCACGAACCCGCACGAAGAAGATCTCTTCGACTACTACGCCACCGCGCAGCTTGCGCTGGTCGATACACACACCGGGAAAATCACTCCAGTCGGCAAGCCGGCCATCTTCGAATCAGTGTCGCCCTCACCTGACGGCCAGCACATTCTTGTCTCGCGAGTCGTGAAGCCCTACTCCTATCAAATGCCCGTTTTTGACTTCCCGCACGAAGTCGAAGTCTGGGATCGCACCGGCAAGGTCGAGCAGCATCTCGCCTCTCAGCCTTCAGCCGAGCACGTGCCCATCGAAGGCGTGATCACCGGGCCCCGCTCGCACGAGTGGGTCGCCACCCGCCCCGCCACACTGCTTTGGACGGTCGCTCTAGACGAAGGCAATCCGAAGAAGAAGGCCGACTTCCGCGACCAACTCTACCTTCTCTCAGCTCCATTCACTGGTAAGCCCACCGAATTCACGCGTCTGCGATATCGATTTGCCGGGGGCCGTATTGGTGGAGTTTCTTACGGCGAGAATGGCCTACTCGTTGTTCGCGATTACGACCGCAACCGGCGCTGGGTCCGCACTCTCGCCGTTAACGTCGACAAGTCCGCTGACGCGCCAAAGGTTCTTTGGGAACGCTCGATCAATGACCGCTACGGCGACCCAGGTACGCCCGTCACTCGCGTCCTGCCCAATGGGCAGCTCGTCATGCTGCAGATAGGGGATGATATCTTCCTGCGCGGAGAAGGCGCGTCGCCCAAGGGCGATTTCCCGTTCCTCGACCGCTACAATCTCGCCACCGGCAAGTCCGAACGGTTGTTCCGCGCCTCGGAACAGACCTACGAATCTCCGATCGCCATACTCACTACCGACGGCTCGAAGTTCCTCACTCGCTTTGAAACGCCAGACACCGCGCCCATCTACTACATTCGACACTCCGCTAACCCGGACGCGAAGACACCTGTCTTCACGACACCTAATCCGGCTCCTCAGCTCTCCCTCATCACCAAGCAGTTGGTCACCTATAAACGGCCGGACGGCGTTGACCTGAGCTTCACGTTGTATCTGCCCCCATCGTGCGCTTCTCAACTGCCCGCGGGCATGGCGTGCCGCAAGCTCGGGGAGCGCCTGCCGTCGGTCATCTGGGCCTACCCGCTCGAATACACGGACGCCAGGACTGCCGGCCAGGTCTCCGGCTCGCAATATCGTTTCACGACCATCAATGGCATGTCGCACCTTTGGCTCGTGACCCAGGGCTACGCCGTGCTCGACAACGCGACCATGCCCGTCGTTGGCGATCCGGAAACAATGAACAACACTTACATCGAGCAGATCGCTGCCAGCGCCAAGGCTGCCATTGATAAGGCTGCTGAGATGGGTGTCAGCGACCCCAACCGCTTCGGCGCTATGGGACACAGCTATGGCGCCTTCATGACCGCCAACCTGCTCGCCCACACCGATCTGTTCAAGGCCGGCGTGGCCCGCAGCGGCGCTTACAATCGCACGCTCACTCCGTTCGGCTTCCAGAGCGAGCGCCGCACATACTGGGAAGCGCAGGATACCTATAACAGGATGTCGCCGTTCAACTACGCCCACAAGATCAAGCGCCCGATCCTGCTGATCCACGGCGAAGCCGACGACAACTCTGGTACCTTCCCAATCCAGAGCGAACGCCTCTATGCCGCAATCAAGGGCAACGGCGGCACCGTCCGATACGTCACTTTGCCGCACGAAGCGCATGGCTATCAGGCGATCGAATCCGTCGAGCACACGCTCTTTGAAACCATCAACTGGTTCGACAAGTGGGTGAAAAACGTTCCGGCAGACAGCTCCGCCGGAACGCCTGCGAATTAGGTTCCTCGTTGTGGGACGGGGCTGTGCCCCGTCCGCTTCTCCTCCGCGCACCTCTGCGTTCCCTCGCGCCCCTGTGCGTATTTCCTTTCTTCTCGCTCCCGCATCTCACAAACGCAGATTACGAGGTGTTAATGCGAGTCCTCGCCTTTCTACTCTTGGCCGCCCTCTCCGCAGCCGCGCAGATTGCAGGCTTCACACCGCAATCAGCAAAGAAACAGCAACAGGCCGAGTCGAAGCTCATCCAGTCCATCTCGTCCGATCAGATCAAGGCCTACCATCGAATCTTCACCGCCGAGCCTCATCCCGCAGGCTCCGAGCGCAACAACGAACTGGCTCGCTACATCGCAGAAGAATGGAAGAAGCAAGGCCTGGAAGACGTCGTGATCCGCCAATACGACGTTCTGAACACCATGGTTCGCGATGTCTCGCTTGAAATGGTCGCGCCTGTTCGTTACAAGGCGAGCCTCCGCGAAGATGCATACGACGTTGATCCCGATACCAAGAACCCCAACGTCAGCCCCGGCTGGATTGGCCTATCGCAATCCGGTGAGGTCACCGCGCCCGTGGTGTACGCCAACGGCGGAAATCCTGAAGACTACGCAGTCCTGCGCGAGGCCGGCATCGACGTCAAAGACAAAATCGTTCTCGTCCGCTACTCGAATCCTTACAGCTATCGTGGTTTCAAAGCGCTCACCGCTCAGCAGAATGGTGCGGCCGCGATTCTTATCTACTCCGATCCGCAGGAAGATGGGTTCAAGAAAGGTGCAGTGTTTCCCGAAGGTCCATGGGGACCGGAATCGCACATCCAGCGCGGAGCCATCACCTACGACTTCATCGTTCCCGGCGATCCGCTCACGCCCGGCTGGGCCTCCGTGCCCGGAGCAAAGCAAATCCCAGCAGAAAAATCCGAAACCATCCCACGCATCGTAGCGCTCCCACTCTCATGGCGTGATGCCAAGCCTTTGCTCGAAAACATGGACGGCCCGGTCGCACCGAAAGCGTGGCAAGGTGGCCTGCCCATCACGTACAAACTCGGAGGCTCGCGGGTCCGGGCTCACCTCAAGGTGTTGATGGACAACAGTGTCAAGCCGAACTACGTCGTCGAAGGTCGTATTCGCGGCTCTGATTATCCGGATCAATGGATCGTCCTCGGCAATCACCGCGACGCCTGGGTCTATGGCGGAGTCGATCCATCCAGCGGCACAGCTTCGATGATGGACTTAACGCGCGTTCTCGGCGACATGCTCAAGCAGGGCACTCGGCCACGCCGCACGCTCGTTTTCTGCTCGTGGGACGGGGAAGAAGTCGGCCTGACCGGATCGACAGAGTGGGGTGAACAGTTCGCGGACGAGCTGAAACAGAAAGCCGTCGCTTATCTCAACGTTGACTCCTCCGCCTCGGGCCCCGACCTCAATGCCAGCGCCGTCGCCTCACTCGCTCCCATGCTCGTCGAGTCCACCAAAGTTCTTCGCGATCCCTCTGGTTCAACTCTCTACGAGGCAGCGAAAGCGAGCATGCGCCGAGCGAAGGCAGAGGGTCCGAAGGGTGGATGGTCACCCGGCAGCGATGACAAGACGGCCACGATCGCCGACTCCGACCTCGTCGATACCAGAATCGGCAGCGGTTCTGACCACACCGTCTTCCTCAATCACCTTGGCATTCCCGTGATCGGTCTCACGTTCGATGGCCCCTATGGCGTCTACCATTCCATGTACGACGACTTCTACTGGATTAACAACATCGGCGACCCCGGCTATCGCTATCACACGCTGCTGTCGCAACTCTGGGGCACGGTAGCGCTGCGCCTTGCCAATGCCGACGTTCTCCCGCTGGACTTTGCCATCTATGCCGTCAACCTGCGTCAGTTCGTGAGCGATCTCCGCAACAACACGAAAGTCGACAAGTCCAAAGCCGCGTCTGATCTCGACCGCCTGAACACGCGCATCAGCGCCTTCGAAAATGCGGGCATGAATGTGAACCATGCGATCAGCTCTGCGTTGAACTCAGGAAAACTCGACTCTCCCGCCCTCGACCGAATCAATCGCGGGCTCATGCAGGTGGAAGGGAACTGGCTTAACCCCGATGGCATCCCCGGACGCCCCTGGTTCAAGCACATGCTCTACGCGGCGCGGTACACCTATGACCACCTCGAACTTCCTGCAATCACTGAGGCGGTGGAGGCGGGGAGGTTCGAAGTCGCCAAGCGCCAGATCGCGCTCCTCGAACAGGCCCTTGAGAAGAACACAACTTTGCTAAACCAACTCGCGACGCAACTGAAGCAAACTGCAGCCCAGGCAAACGAAGGTAAGCCAGCGGAGCACAAGCAATGACCCAGCCGCGTCAACGGAGCCAACGCTTTGCCCTCCTCAGCGCAGCCAGTGATCCATGCATTTCCGCCGGTTCGTGTGCCGCTTCAGCTTTGCTTATTCTCTTTCTGCTTTACTCAGGTGCTCTCATGATCGCCCAGACCAAGCCCCGCGCTCGCAACCTCGGTGTCCCCTTCGACGGCACGCCCGGTCCGCTCAATGCCATCACCGACGTTAAAGGTGTGGAAGTCGGTCACACCACTCTCATCGAGGGCGAACCCGGCCCGGTCAAGATTGGCGTCGGTCCGGTCCGCACAGGAGTAACTGCCGTCCTTCCGCGTGGAAAATCCATCACCGATCCCGTGTTCGCAGGCTGGTTCTCGCTTAACGGCAACGGAGAGATGACCGGCACGACCTGGGTGGAAGAATCCGGCTTTCTTGAAGGACCAATCATCATCACCAATACGCACAGCGTCGGTGTGGCCCGCGACGCGGTTATACAATGGCGCGTGAAAAAAGGCGGCCCCGATACCAGCGGCTACTGGTGGTCTCTGCCTGTTGTCGCTGAAACCTGGGACGGCTGGCTCAACGACATAAACGGCTTCCACGTAAAGCCAGAGCACGTTTTTCATGCGCTCGACACCGCTGCCTCAGGCCAGGTTGCGGAGGGGAATGTCGGCGGCGGCACAGGGATGATCTGCAACGAGTTCAAGGGAGGCATCGGAACATCGTCGCGCAAACTCGATGACAAGCAGGGCGGTTACACGGTCGGCGTTCTAGTACAGTGCAACTATGGGCGTCGCCCTAATCTGCGCATCGCCGGTGTTCCAGTAGGAATCGAAATCCCCGAGCATCCCGCCTATGCATCCGACGAGACCGCCTCCGAGCACAATTCCTCGGGCCCGCCGTGGCTTCGCGACCGCACCAGCGACGTCGGATCCATCATCATCGTCGTCGCCACCGACGCCCCTTTACTGCCGCACCAACTGAAACGTGTCATACGCCGCGCCTCACTCGGTCTAGCTCGCACCGGAAGCACGAGCGGCAATGGGTCCGGCGACATTTTCATCGCCTTCTCCACGGCGAACGCAAAAGCCTTCAGTACCGTGCCCGCGGCGAACGTCACCATGCTCTCGAACGAGCGCATCGACCCGCTCTTCGAGGCGACTGTTCATGCCACCGAAGAAGCGATCGTCAATGCCATGATCGCGGCAGACACCATGAGTGGCATGAACAATCACACGGTCATAGCGTTGCCACACGACCGCCTGCGTGAGGTTTTGAGGAAGTACAACCGACTCGTCGCAACTGGGCCCTGACACCCGACGTACTCCCATCATTGTCGTGCCGCAGATCTCGACTCGGCTTGTTCTCTCAACGTGGCCTCCAGTTCGGCAGGCAGGAATCCGAATGGTCCCGGCTTGCTTTTGTACGCGACTCGACCGGCAGCGTCGATCACGTAGAGTCTGTCAGGCCAGCCCGTGTAAGCTCTTTCGGTTGCATTTTCGAAGCCGTCAACTAGTGCGGGGAACTTGATTCCCAATTTGCGCACACAAGTTCCGGCAAGCCCGCTTCGTTCTTCGATATCTCTTGGACTTGAAAACACCACGTTGTCCCGTACGTTGCTCTGCATCTGCCAAACGTCGCTGGGGTGTGCCTCGAGAATGTAAATCACGTAAAACGCAGCCGAATCGCGGTACCGTTCATAGAGGGCATTCAAGGCGGGAACCTCCCGCCGAAACGGCGGTCACGTATAGCTGCCGAACACTAGTACAACCGGCTTGCCACGCAGGTCCGAGAGTCTTACGCGCGCGCTCTTGTCAACCGTTGCCAGATTGAAGTCCGGCGCTTCATCTCCGACGCGCAATGCACCCTGTCGCGCTCTCATCCACAGAGTTTCGAAAGGCAGCACCAGGTACGCCGGGCCGGGCATTTTGGCCATGAATCGACCGAATTGCTCTGGGGATTGGTGCATCGCCCAACTCACCGCAGCTACCAGCACCGCCCATCCAAGAAGCACCACGAGCACGAGTCCAGCCACCACTCTTCTCACCATCACACCTCTCCACGCACAATCTGCGAAGCACAAACGAACTAAAGCAGACCAGAAGCTCTCGCTCTCGTCCTCAACCGCTCGATCCTTTTCTCCTGCTCGCTCGTCTGAAAAAGTCGTTTCACAAAAATGCCCGGGGTATGCACTTCATCGGGATCGATCTCCCCGACTTCTACCAGGTGCTCAACTTCAGCAATCGTCACTGCTGCTGCCGTGGCCATCATCGGATTGAAATTACGCGCGGTTTTGCGATAAACGAGGTTACCCCACTTGTCACCTTTCCAAGCCTTGACGAAAGCGAAATCCGCACGCAGCCACGCTTCCATTAAGTAAGGCTTGCCTTCGAACTCGCGCATCTCCTTGCCGTCAGCGGCCATCGTGTCCACACCAGTCGGTGTGTAGAATGCCGGGATTCCTGCGCCGCCCGCGCGTATTCTCTCGCTGAAGGTACCCTGCGGAATCAGTTCAAGACTGATCTCCTTCTTCAGCACCTTCTCTTCCAGTAGCTTGTTCTCGCCAACGTACGTGCCGATGTGGTGTGCGATTTGGCCATTCGCCAACAGAAAGCCCATGCCGAAACCGTCCACGCCAACGTTGTTGCTGATGGTCGTCAGGTTGCGCGCGTTCTTTTTCAGCAGGGCCATAATCAGGTTTTCCGGGATGCCGCACAGCCCGAACCCGCCCACCATGATCGTCGCGCCATCTTCAACATCAAAGATTGCCGCATTCGCGTCGGCAAAAACCTTCTGCATACTTCACGACCGCCTTACGCCCTACACCCTGATCTGGTCACCCACAGAAGACCCACTGACAGCTAAAAGCTTAGAGCTAACAGCTAATACCCAACACCTAACCACCTGAACCTAAGACCCCACAGCATCCTCTACCTCTTTCACCGCCGCCTTCACTCTCTCGACCGCCCACTTGATCTGTTCTTCAGTTATCACCACCGGAGGCGCGATCAGCAGGTGATCGCCTTTATAACCATCCACGCAGCCCTGCATGGGATAAACCATCACCCCGCGTGCTGCGCAAGCCGCGGCAATCTTCGTAGCGAACTGTGCGTCCGGTTTAAAGGGATCTTTGGTTTCCTTGCTCGTTACAAACTCCACGCCCCACAGCAGCCCTAAGCCGCGCACATCCCCTACGCTTCGGCACTCGTAAAGCCCGCGCAACGCGTCGCCCAGCAGTTCGGCCTTGGCCGCCGCATCCAGCACCAGCTTGTCATTCACGATTCGCCGCAACACCTCGCGTCCCGCTGCGACCGCCACACTGTGAGCGTTGTACGTGAATCCATGCACCAGCGCGCCTGATCCATTCGCGATCGCGTCCACAACCTTCTTGTTTGCAACAACTGCTCCGAGCGGCGCGTACCCGCTGGATATGCCTTTCGCGAGTACCATGATGTCCGGAGCAACATTCCAGTGCTCGAAAGCGAAGTTCCGACCCGTTCGCCCGAAACCGGTCATCACTTCATCCGCAATCAGCAGCACGCCTTCTCTTCGGCATACCTCACAAACTCGCGGCAGGTACGACTTCGGCGGCACCACCGCTCCCAGCGTCGCCCCGCTCACTGGTTCGAAGATGAATGCCGCTGCCTCACCGTTCGAATTGTCGATTGCACCCCGAACCTCTTCTGCGTACTTCCACCCGCAATCATCACAGCCGGAGTCGCACGCATAAGAGCAGCGATAACAGTTCGGAGTTCTGACCTGCTCGAACTCGCGCACCATTGGCAGGTACATCTCACGCCGCTTCACATTCCCAGAGACGGCCAGCGCGCCCAGTGTTGCCCCGTGATACCCCTGTTTGCGGCTGATGATCTGGTACCGTTGCTTCTGCCCGATTTCTACCTGGTACTGCCTCGCCAGCTTCAGAGCCGTTTCGGTCGATTCTGATCCACCGCTCGTAAAGCACACCGCACCGCCACGAAACGCCTCACCCGCGAACTCCAGCAACTCCCACGCAAACTCCTCAGCAACCGGTGTGGTGAACTGCGATGTGTGCGCGAACTCCAGCGATCTCGCCTGTTCCGCCATCACTCGCGCGACACCCTCGTCACCGTGTCCGATGAAGCACGCCGTCGCCGAACCGGAAAAGTCCAGATAACGCCTACCGTTGCTGTCCCACAGGTAAGCGCCACGCCCCCGAACCGCACACGAATATTCCTTGTGCAAGTCTCGTCTGAGCAGCGCAGACGTCCTCTCCATGTCCATACCGCCGCGATCCCCCACGCTCCAACAGCACCCCGGCTGCGGATTATCCTGCCCCACTGCTCACGGTGTCAAAATCCCGACGTCCTGCAGCTCGGACCCAATACCCATTTTCGGCAATCCGAAAGCATGAAAAAGGCGCAAGCCGAAGCCTGCGCCACTCAATACGATTGTTGACTACGGAGTCGCTCCCGGCGCGGACTGGCCGCCCTCGCTGCCATCGGCCTTCACCGAGCCAGCTCCCGCCGCGAACGCCAGCGTCAGTAGCGTTTTCTGCTCGAGTTCGTGTGCCTTGCCCGAACCCGTCGCCGGACTCGCGCTGGCTGATCTCTTTACCGATCTGACCGCAGTCGGCGCAGCCAGTCTGCGAAGTCGCGGCAGCACGTACCACATCGCACCCATGTTCGCCGGTTCTTCCTGCACCCAGACAACCTCTCGAGCACTGCGATGCTGTCCGATCGCAGCCGTCAATTCCGCCTCTGGAAATGGATAAAGTTGCTCCAGGAATACGATGGCCGTCCTCGCATCCTTGCGCCGCTTGCGCTCAACTCGCAATTCGTGGCCAACTTTGCCTGTGCAGATCAGCACGCGCTCCGCATCCTGAATTTCTCTATCCGGGATCACTTTCTGAAACTGCGGTGCCGTAAACTCCTCGATCTTCGAAACCGCTTCCGGATGCCGCAACATACTTTTCGGTGTGAATACCACGAGCGGCTTTCGCCATTTACGTAGTGCCTGCCTGCGCAGCAGATGGAAGTACTGGGCAGCCGTCGAGGGCTGCGCGATCTGCATATTATCCTTCGCCGCCAATTGCAAGTACCGCTCCACGCGCGCGCTCGAGTGCTCCGGACCCTGCCCTTCATATCCGTGCGGCAGCAGCAACACCAGCCCAGTGAGCAGTCCCCACTTGTCTTCACCTGAACTGACGAACTGGTCGATGATGATTTGTGCGCCATTCGCGAAGTCGCCGAACTGCGCCTCCCACAACACCAGCGCCTCCGGAAAGTCCCGGCTATATCCATACTCGAAGCCCATAATGGCGGCTTCCGATAACTCCGAGTTGTAAACCTCGAACCGCGCTTGTCTCTCCGCGACGTGGCACAGCGGCGTGAACTCGTGCTGGTCCTCCGTATCAATCAGCACCGAGTGACGCTGGTTGAACGTACCTCGCTTCGAATCCTGGCCGCTCAACCTTACAGGTGTGCCTGCCTTCAGCAGCGACGCGAATGCCAGGGCCTCAGCCATGCCGTAATCGACCGGGCGCTTTCCGTGGCCCATTTCCTGGCGCTGTTCAAGCAATTTCTTGATCTTCGGGTGAATGTTGAACCCCTGCGGATAACTACCCAAGGCATCCGCAATCTTTCCCAACTCTTCTTTGCTCAGCCCTGTCTCGACTTCATACTCTGGCTTGTAGCGCCCGCCCTTGTACGCATCCCAGTAGCGCGGCAGCTCGTGCAGCACAGGACGCCTCGCAAGCTTCTTCGCGTCCGTCCACGCTTTCTCGAATTGGCCTCGTACACGCTCCACAATCTGCGCAGCGTCTATGCCTGCTCGCTTCGCGTAAATCTCCGACAGCATGGGGTGGTTCTTGATCTTCGCGTAGAGGACCGGCTGAGTGATAGACGGATCATCAACCTCGCTGTGCCCATGGCGCCTGTATCCGATCAGGTCGATCACCACGTCGCTGCGAAAGGCGTATCGGTATTCAAGCGCGATCCTCGCCACGCGTACCACCGCGTCCGGATCTTCCGCATTGACGTGGAAGATCGGAATCGGCAGTCGCTTGGCCACGTCGGAGGCAAACCTCGAAGAATTCGTCTCCCACGGGTTTGCCGTGAAGCCCACCAGGTTGTTGGCAATCACGTGGATGGAGCCTCCAACGCTGAACCCCTGCAAGCCGCTGAAGTTCAGCGTCTCCGCCCAGATCCCCTGGCCGGCGAAGGCTGCATCGCCGTGAATCGTGACCGGCAGAATCTTCTCTCCAGCGCTATCTCCGATCCTGTCCTGCTTAGCTCGTGCGCGGCCCATTACAACCGGATCCACAGCTTCCAGGTGACTCGGGTTCGACACTAGGTGAATGTTGATCCTGCCGCCATCTTTCGTGACGTACTCACCAGTCGAGCCCATGTGGTACTTCACATCGCCGCCGCCCAGCACGCTCCGCGGGTCTACGTCTTCAAAATTCGCGAAGATTTCCGATGCGGGGCGGTTCGCGATGTGGCACATGAAATTCAGGCGGCCCCGATGGCTCATGCCGAGCACCATCTGCACCGCGCTGTACTCCACCGCTCCGCGCAGCATCTCGTCCAGCAGTGGAATCAGGGCAGTCACACCCTCAAGCGAAAATCTCTTTGTGCCGAGGTATCTTGCCTGCAGGACCTGCTCAAACAGATCGGCGCGAATCAACCGTTCCAGCACGTACTCGCGATCCACATCAGGCGCCGCCCCTTCCATTCGGTCCTGAATCCAGCGGCGTCGTTCCGGGTCCGGTATGTGCATGAACTCCACGCCAATGGTTGAGCTGTAGATCCGACGTGCTTCCTCGGCAACTCCGCCGTCCAAAGCTTCCAGTTCAGGATGCCGCTGGGGCTGAAGCGACGGCCCTTGCATCGGGTCCAGATCGGCCTCCAGGTACCCCCATCTTCGGAAAGCGTCGAGTACCTGCTCCCGGTTCTCAGCCTTGTCAGCCGCAATGCGCGAGATGTCTGTAACAGTGCTCATATGTTTATGATTTCAATTGCTCTGGGAGTTAGTTGTGCGTCGTCGGAGCAACGACGAAAGCCGCGTCTCAACTAGACGATGAAGCCCTGAGTGAGCCCGCTATAAGTTGATGCAAATTGAACCTGCACGGACTCTCTATTGTCCTCAACAGCTTGGCCACACCGTCCCCTCAAGAGCACACTTGGGCATTCACTGAGCCAGCTTCGGCTGGGTCAATGACCAGTGAGTGTGGACGATGCGCCATTTGCCCTCTTTGCGCTGATACACCTCGGTCGTGTTCCACCGCATCTCCCCTTCACTTCCATGTGAGACAAAGTTGAACGTCAGCACCGCCATATCCCCTGCCACCTGAACCTTGGGATCAAGCATCTCGTAGCGGTCAACCTTTATCTTTCCGCGGATCTCGTCGTACAGCTTTCTCAGCTCTTCTCGCCCATTGAGTCTGCGTTCAAGAAAAGGGTCGAAGTACACAACCTGCGGGTCCGAAATCTCCAGGAATCCATCCGGATCACCGTTGCCCCACCGGTCCAGCGCGGCGCGCTCCATCGCAATGATCGTCTCACCATCTTCGGCCTGAGCAGTTCCAGCAGTTCCGAAAATAGCAGCTACCACCGACACTACCGCCACTAGCCACACACCTTCATTCATCTATGCCTCCAGTCGCTTTCATCCGAGTCGTACAAGACTGCTGCCAGCGTTTCACGCCGAAGTTATGATTCGAAAATCATCAAATCATTCAATCCCTAAATCATCCAATGCTCATGGCCACCGCCGCAGACCCCCATGCAGAGACCGCAACAGGGTACCGCTACCCGCCTGGTCTCGAACACAACCTGCTTTGGTACGCTCTCCGCAAATTCCGACCCGCGGACCCCATCGCGCTCTTCTCTCATCTGGCTGAGAAGCACGGAGACATCGCCCATTACCGCCTCGGTCCCGAGCACATCGTCTTCATCAATCATCCCGACTACATCCGGGAGATTCTTGTCGTTCAACACGAGAATTTCATAAAGGAGCGTACTCAGCAGCGCACGAAGATGCTCCTTGGCAACGGCATGATTACCGCCGACGGCCACACTCATCGCGCTCAGCGCCGTGCAGCCCAACCGGCTTTCCATCGCCAGCGCATCACCGCCTACGCCGACGTGATGGTCGAACACACGGCCCGCATGATCTCCACATGGCGCGACGGCCAGACCCGCGACATCGCGCAGGACATGATGCAGCTCACCATGGGCATCGTCGCCGCCACACTCTTTGGCACCGAACTCGGCCCCGAGGTCGCCGAGCTCAATGATGCGGTCAACACCATCATGCGCGACTACACCTTTCTGGTCGCACTTCCGGCGGCCGAACTCCTGCTTTACTTCCCGTTTCCTCAACTCCGCAGGTTTCGCCGCGCCCGCTCACGACTTGACAAGACGGTGTACCGCCTCATTGACGATCATCGCAGCAAACTTTCCCACGCTGCCTATGACGGCTCTGGAGCATCTTCGCCTGACCTGCTCACCATGCTCATGGCCCCACGCCCCGACGCGACCGGAGCCATTCACGCTCCCTCTGATGACGAACTTCGTGACGAGATACTCACCGTCATCCTGGCCGGATACGAAACCGTTGCTAACGCGCTCACCTGGACTTTTTACCTTCTGTCGCAGAATCCCGAAATCGAACGGCGCCTTCAGACTGAAATCGACACGGCTCTTGATGGGCGAAACCCAACTCTCGACGACGTTCCGCGCCTGCGCTATACCGAAATGGTTCTGGCCGAATCAATGCGCCTGTACCCGCCTGCGTGGGCAATGGGCCGCCGCGCACTGAACGATTTCTCTCTGGGGCCGTGGCGGTTCCCGGCTCGCACGACCGTACTCATGAGCCAGTACATCCTACATCGTGACCCGAGATACTGGCACCAGCCGCTTGCGTTTTTGCCTGAGCGCTTCAGCGTCGAGCAACAGTCCGTAGGTGCGGGGCGCGCGCCTTCAGGGGCGAACTCCCCAGCGACCAGCACGGCCTACATCCCCGTCATCAAGTCTGCTGGAGTCCCTCGGTTCTGCTATTTCCCGTTCGGCGCCGGACCTCGCCAGTGCATCGGCGAGTCTTTCGCCTGGATGGAGGGGATCCTCACTCTCGCCGCAATCGCCCAGCGCTGGAGGCTCCGCCTCGTCCCCGGCCACCCGGTCGAACCTCAGCCCCTCATCACACTTCGCCCGAAGTACGGAATGAAGATGACCCTGGAAGAACGCTGACTGCGGCACCGCATCCGCGAGTTGCCGCCGGGTGATGCACTACGGCAGTGGGATTAGCGCTAGCGTTCGTTCGCCGCCGCACGAAATATGACCTTCTTATTTATCTTCTTTAATGAACGGTGCTTCGCCACCCGAAGCAGCCTGAGAATCGGTTGGACGTGTGTATCGCACCGGGTTTTCACCCGTCCCTGATCTGCGCAATTCCGCTTCCGTGCTTGTGCTTGTGCGGCTACCGCTCTCTGTCATCGCTGGCTGTGCTCCGGCCGCGCTCCGTCCCCGTTCAATCCAGGATGTACCCTCGTCGGAGGCGTGTATGTGGCTATGCGTATGCGAGTCCTCCGGCTCCAACACAGCGTCGCTGTGCCGGGAGTGTTCGGCATTGTCGTATCTCCGTCCCGTCTCTCCCCAAAACGTTCCGCGCTGTCTCAGGCGGCGTACCCCTTCACGGATACCTATCGCCGCACCGGCTCCAATCGCCATTCCGATCAACAAGCTCTTCTTCTGTGCCATCCCTTTGCTCTCCCGACTTACCATGATGTTCTCGCGTGACTGCGATCTCTCATGCGGCCCGCGTATAATCCCACTCCTCGTACTGGCGCTCACGTGATGTTCGAACGATTCGTGCTGCTGCAACCGCAGCTCCAAGCAGCACTCCCACTGCTCCCAGCCAGCCCTTGTGCTGCGCCAGCCACAACTGTCGGCTCGAGTCGCTCGCCCGCCTGTCGAACGTTCCTCGAGCGCCGAAGTCTCGCGCATCATCCACCGGCGACCATACGTTGTCCGGGCGCTTAGGATTCTCCGGCCCATCGTGCTGTTGCGATTTATATCCGGTCTTTCCCAAGTACCAGTCACCAACCCCGGGAAGAAATTTGTTGCCGACAATCGTGACCACAGTCGAGCCTCCGACCCACAGCTCCCGCCGCCGGTGATGTGCCGCCCAATAGATCGCACGTGCAGCCACCTCGGGCTGATAAATCGGAGGTACCGGCTGCGCCTTTCGCGGCAGCCTGCTTTTCACCCAGCCAAACTGGGGCGTATTCAGGGCCGGCATGTGAACGGCGGTGATATGCACGTTGCTGTTGTCGTGGATTAACTCGGAACGAATCGAATCTGTGAAGCCCGAAATGGCGTGTTTCGCCCCGCAGTATGCCGACTGAAGCGGAATGCTCCTGTATGCCAGTGCTGATCCGACCTGCACGATCGTTCCGCGGTTGCGAGGCAGCATACGTCTAAGCGCGGACATCGTGCCATGCACGTATCCGAGGTAGGTCACCTCGGTAACGCGTCGGAACTCCTCCGGGGTCATCTCTTTGAAAGGAGAGAACACCGACGCCATCGCGCCATTCACCCAAATATCTATGGGGCCAAATTTCCGCTCAACGGTGGCAGCCGCGGCTTCCACCTGCTTAGCGTCACTCACGTCAGTTCGCAGCGCCAGCGCCTGTCCGCCCAGGCTCTCAACATCTTTCCTCGCTGCTTCGAGACCTGCTTTTCCGCGTGCCAGCAAACCAATCTTGGCTCCCCGCCGCGCGAATTCGCTTGCAGCAGCCCTCCCAACCCCGGCCGACGCGCCGGTAATCACCACCACTTCCGCGTTCTTTTGCATGCCTGCATGGATGCAAACACCCAAGCACGTGCCACGGCGAAAACCAGAGGACCTCTCAGATGCTGGCTCCAGCGGGATTTTGCTTCGCTCCGTTCCTCGACTGCGAATCTATCGTCGCTACGCCAGCGGCAGCAACCTACTCCCTGCGCGCATCTCATTGGTACCCATGCTCTCTCATTTGCCCGTGCCCGCCCCCGTTCGCGCCACTGCTATTCTTAACCTTGGCTCCGGATCGCAACGCCAGCAGGAAGTCGCTGAGACCTTGGCCGAGATCTTCGCGCAACAGGGTGCCGACCTCCGGATCGGCTACGCCAGCCGAATCAACGATGTCTATTTCTTTGCACGCGACGCAGTGGCCGAGCGCCGCCCCATCGTCCTCGCCGGCGGTGGAGATGGCACGATCAGCGCCGTAGCTTCTGTTCTGGCCGGAACGGACACTGCTCTAGGCGTGCTCCCACTCGGCACCTTCAATTACTTCGCCCGGGACCTTGGTGTTCCCCTTGACCTGGAGGGAGCTGCTCGGTTGTGTTTTGAGGGGACTGTTCGTGCCGTTGCACTAGCCGAAGTCAACGGACGTGTGTTCCTGAACAATGCGAGCCTCGGCATCTACCCGACCATGCTCCGGGAACGCGAAGAAACATACCGCCGATGGGGTGGTCGCAGCCAGTTAGCGGCCTATATCGCAGGGTTCCTGGGCCTCTTTCGCACTCACCGTTACTTGCGCCTTGAAATGTCTACCGGAAATAAGATCCGCAATTTCCGCACGCCCCTGATGTTCGCAGCTCACAACCTCCACCAGGTGGAAGCATTCGGGATTACTGGGGCTGACTGCGTACGTGAGGACAGCCTGGCCTTCTACATCGTGCCTCCAGTTGGTCGTGCAGGACTCCTCCGCCTTGCCTGGCTCATGTTCCGCGGCCGATTGGATGTCGGCGCCGACCTTCAATTCGTCTGCTCTTCGGAGGCTCGGGTTGAGACCCGCCGTCCTGTTGTCAACGTGGCTTACGACGGGGAAGTCGAACGGATGCGCTCCCCTTTACATTTCCGGGTTCGCCAGTCGGCCTTGAAGGTAGTAGCTCCCGCGGAACCGATCGCGTCCTAAGTGGGCCTGCTCCCCAACCCGGCAGCGGGGTTCCCACCATATGCATCGCAATGCCCGAATCGTAATTGTCGAATCATCAATGCCTTAGGCTTTTCCCCGCTTGACTCCAAGCATCTTCTCACTTCTAATCTTGTTTTTAATCCCAAGTCTCTCG
>Ga0196970_1000841_pt1 | contig 27839 bp, 30 predicted proteins | sample S1v_513CmetaG_FD_148672 | JGI IMG/M metagenome (GOLD analysis project Ga0196970, IMG submission 148672) | Soil microbial communities from Anza Borrego desert, Southern California, United States - S1+v_5-13C | ecosystem: Environmental > Terrestrial > Soil > Desert | place: USA: California... | reverse complement strand
CACCTCCTCCAACACGGTGGCGGGCAACGCGGCGGCCGGCTGCGGCATGGGCCCGCGCGCGGTGGGCTATGTGCTGGGCATCTGCAAGGCGTACACGACGCGCGTCGGTTCCGGCCCGTTCCCGACCGAGCTGTTCGACGACATCGGCGACCAGATCGGCCAGCGCGGCCGCGAGTTCGGCACGGTGACCGGGCGCAAGCGCCGCTGCGGCTGGTTCGACGCCGTCATGGTCCGCCAGGCCATCAAGACCGGCGGCATCGACGGCATCGCGCTGACCAAGCTGGACGTGCTGGACGGCTTCGACGAGATCAAGGTCTGCGTCGGCTACAAGCTGGACGGGCAGGAGCTGGACTACCTGCCGGCCAACGCCGCCGCCCAGGCGCGCGTCGAGCCGATCTACGAGACCTTCGAGGGCTGGAAGGACAGCACGCAGGGCGCGCGGTCCTGGGCCGAGCTGCCGGCGCAGGCGGTGAAGTACGTCCGCCACGTGGAGGAGCTGATCCAGGCCCCGGTGGCGCTGCTGTCCACCAGCCCGGAGCGCGACGACACCATCCTGATGCACGACCCGTTCGCGGATTGAGGGGTATAGGTCCGTAGGTTGGGCCAAGCGCAGCGCGGCCCAACACCCGTCTCCATGGGAAGGAGTGTTGGGCCGCGCTGCGCTTGGCCCAACCTACGGCGTTCGTGTTCCTTAAGGATGTCGCAACCATTCGGCACGCCGGCTCTCGACCGCGTCGGCGTTAACGGGTTATTTTCCTCTGGGGGTCAGTAAGATATTGACCAACTGAAGACCTGGGGAAATCCGTTCGCCATGCCGTCCGATGCCCAGACCAGTGCCGCGCAGGAAAGGGCCATGATGTCGGGCGATCCGGTCAAGCTGGGCGAGCGGTACGAGATCCTGCCCGGATCGCCCCTGCCGGCGCTGAACTCGCCGGGCGGCAACGCCTTCGGGGCGCGCGCGTCCCGCGACAAGCGCATGGAGCCGTTCGCCGTCATCTGCGGCGGCGGGGTGCTGCCGCGCTCCGACGTGGTGTCGACGTTCGCCAACGTCGACAACGCCATGCTGATGAAGCTGATGGACTGGGGCGTCGTCGACTGGCCGCCGGACCGCATGCGGCGCTACTGCCTCGTCTTCGAGAAGCCGGCCGGGCGGCGGCTGATGAACGCGCTGACCGACACGGTCGAGCCGATGCCGGAAGACCACCTGACCCGGCAGGTGGTGCACCCCATGGTCTCGGTGCTGAAGGAGCTGTCGAGCCGCGGGCTGGTGCACGGCGGCATCCGGCCGACCAACATGTACTACCGCGACCTCGCGTCCGGCACGCTGATGCTGGGCGAATCGGTGTCGGTGCCGCCCGGCTACGGCCAGCCGGCGCTGGTGGAGACGGTCGAGCGCGGCATGGCCATGCCGTCCGGGCGCGGCAACGGCAGCATCGCCGACGACCTCTATTCGCTGGGCGTCACGCTGCTGGTCCTGCTGCTGGGGCGCAACCCGGTGGCCGGGCTGGAGGACGACGCGCTGATCCAGGCGAAGATCGAGCGCGGCTCCTACCCCGCGCTGGTCGGGCAGATGCGCCTGCCGCTGGGCATCGGCGAGGTGATCCGCGGCCTGCTGGTGGACGACCCCAAGCAGCGCTGGACGCTGAACGACCTGGACCTGTGGCTGTCCGGCCGGCGCCTGAGCCCGAAGCAGCCGCAGATCCCCCGGCGCGGCGCCCGTCCGGTGGAATTCCAGGGGCAGGAATACTGGTACTGCCGCACGCTGGCCCGCGCGCTGTGCCGCCACCCGCCGGCCGCCACGCCGATCATCGAGAGCGGCGAGCTGGACAAGTGGCTGCGCCGCAGCATGTCGGACGACATCCGGGCGGAAGCCGTGGGCAATGCCATCCAGACGGCCAGCAGTTCCGGCAAGGGCGGATCCATGGCCGAGCGGCTGGTGGCGCGCGTGTGCATGGCGCTGGACCCGGCGGCCCCCATCCGCTACCGCGGCAAGGCGGCGCTGCCCGACGGCATCGGCACGGCGCTGGGCGAGGCGTTCCTGCGCGGCGAATCCCCGCAGTCGGTCGCGGAGATGATCACCAACCAGCTGCCGATGTTCTGGGTGAACGTCCAGAACGACTTCAAGCCGGAGTTCGTGCCGCTGGTGCAGAGCTTCGACCAGATCCGCGCCTTCCTCGACCGGACGGCGCCGGGCCTGGGGCTGGAGCGCGTGCTGTACGAGATGAACCCGACGATGCCCTGCATCAGCCCGCTGGTCTACAACCAGTACCCGGTGACGCCGGCCGACGTGCTGCGCGCGCTGGACTGGGCGGGGTCGGGCGGCGAGCGGGCGAAGGAGCCCATCGACCGGCAGATCGCCGCCTTCCTGGCCGCCCGCCACAAGCGGACGGAGGAGATGCTGTACGGCCAGCTGTCCCCGTCCATCGACCCGTTGCGCCGCGTCATCGCCATGCTGAGCATCCTGGCCGACGTGCAGGCGCGCACCGGCACCGAGCCGCTGCCGCACCTGTGCGCCTGGATGGTGTCGCTGCTGGATCCGGCGTTCCGCCGCTTCCACAGCCGCCCGCAGCAGGAGGAGGTGCGCCGCCAGGCCGACAACGCCGCGCACGGCGGCCGGCTGGCCGACCTGCTGAAGATCGTCGACGACCCCGAATCGCTGCGCCGCGACAAGGCGGAGTTCGAGGCGGCGCAGATCGCCTACCGCGAATCCGACGGCGAGATCGAGAAGCTGAAGCAGATGGTGGGCGACCGCACCAGCATCATCGAGGGCACCGGCCGGCAGGTGGCGGCGATCATCTCCAGCCTCGTCTCCACGGTGCTGGTGGCCGGCATCATCCTGTTCTTCGCGTTCTGAGGGGAGGAAGCGACCCGTCATGGCACGACGACCCCCCGCCAAATCGAAGCACCGCAAGAAGGGCGGCAGCCGCGTCTGGCTGTTCTTGCTGCTGATCCTGCCGGCGGCGCTGGTGATCCTGCCCACCTCGATCCTGTTCGGCATCGGCATGATCCCGACCATGGTCGCCTATGTGATCGACCGCGACCCGGAGAAGTCGGCGCCGATCACCGTGGGCGGCCTGAACTTCTGCGGCTGCATGCCCTTCGCCATCGAGCTGTGGAAGCACAACCACACGATCATGGCGGCCATGAAGGTGTTCGGCGACCCGCTGTCGTGGCTGGTGATGTACGGCGCGGCGGCCGTCGGCTGGGCCTTCTACTACGGCATCCCGCCGGCCATCGCGAGTGCCGAGATCATGCGCGCCGAGAAGCGCATCGATTCGCTGCGCCAGAAGAAGGTGAAGCTGGTGCAGGAGTGGGGGCCGGACGTGGCCGGCGACGCCTTCGACGATTCCGGCGGCGTCGAGATCGGATCGGCCCTGGAGAGCCAGGGGGCATGAGGGCGGGGCTGGTCCTGGCGCTGGGCGCCGTGCTGGGCCTCGCCGGCTGCTCCGGCGAGCCGTCGGAGGCCGACATGCGCAAGGCGGTGGAGGGCGCCACCAAGGCGAAGCTGGACGCCATGGGGCGCGGCGGGTTCCGCGCCTTCGACGTGTTCCGCAAGCAGGGCTGCGTCGACGCCAAGGACCGCAAGGGGGCGTACGACTGCTACTACGCCGCCACCTTCGCGCCGCAGCCGGGCGAGAAGCCGCTGACGGTCAACGGCAAGGGGCGTTTCGAGAAGGCCGGCGGCGGGCTGAAGTTCGAGGATTTGGGGGCGCAGCCAAGGTAGGGGGGTGCCGTTGGGTTTTCGCTGCGCTCAACCCAACCTACGTGGCACGTTCCGGTAGGTTGGGTTGAGCGCAGCGAAAACCCAACGCCGAACGCCCCCCTCAGCTCGCCAGTTTCTGTTCCAGCGCGGCGTTGCGGATGGCCTTCTGCAGCTTCTCGAAGGCGCGCACCTCGATCTGGCGGACGCGTTCGCGGCTGATGCCGTATTTCTGCGACAGGTCTTCCAGCGTCGTCGGGTTGTCGCGCAGGCGGCGCTCCATCAGGATGTCGCGCTCGCGGTCGTTCAGCCCCTTCATGGCCTGGACCAGCAGCTTGCGGCGCTTGCCCAGCTCCTCGTTCTCGGCGAGGCTGATCTCCTGGTTGGAGGTCTCGTCCACCAGCCAGTCCTGCCACTCCCCCTCGCTGTCGGCGCGCAAAGGCGCGTTCAGCGAATGGTCGGGACTGGCGAGCCGGCGGTTCATGTTGACCACGTCCTGCTCGGGCACGTCGAGCTTCTCGGCGATGCTCTTCACCACCTCGGGCGACAGGTCGCCCTCCTCGATGGCCTGCATCTGGCCCTTCAGCTTGCGCAGGTTGAAGAACAGCTTCTTCTGCGCGGCGGTGGTGCCCATCTTCACCAGCGACCAGGAGTGCAGGATGTATTCCTGGATGGCGGCGCGGATCCACCACATCGCGTAGGTGGCCAGGCGGAAGCCGCGGTCGGGGTCGAAGCGCTTGACCGCCTGCATCATGCCGACGTTGCCCTCCGAGATCAGTTCCGACAGCGGCAGGCCGTAGCCGCGGTAGCCCATGGCGATCTTCGCCACGAGGCGCAGGTGGCTGGTCACCAGCTTGTGCGCGGCCTGCGAGTCCTCATGCTCCTGCCAGCGCTTGGCGAGCATGTACTCCTCCTCCGGCGCCAGCATCGGAAATTTGCGGATTTCCTGCAGATAGCGCGAGAGGTTGCTTTCCGAATTGATGACCGGAACGCTGGGAACTGTCGCCATGACCAACCCTCTCCTGACGGTCCTTCGCGTGCCTTCTGCCGGGCACCGGGCCGCCATCAAAACCGAACCCGTCTGAACGGAACCTGAACCGTATCCTTGACCAAACTATGGCATGCCGTGCCCCGGACGCCGCCCTGTAGAATATCCCAGCTTGACACGGGGGCATAGCCGTTTCTAAAGCCCCTCCAGGGCGGCGATGAGATCCGCGATGTCCGCCGGCAGGCCCACGCCGAAACGCACGGATTCGCCGCTGGCGGGGTGCCGGAAGGCGATTCCCACCGCGTGCAGGGCCTGTCTGGGAAAGCCAACAAGGGCGCCGCGCTGCGGTTCCGGCGCATTGGAGGCATGGGCACCCCCGGCGCGCGCCGCCCGCCCGCGGCCGTACAGCGGATCCCCCACCACCGGATGGCCGATATGCGCCATGTGCACGCGGATCTGGTGGGTGCGCCCGGTCTCCAGCGTGCATTCCACCAGCGCCGCCGCGCGGCCGAAGGCGCGCAGCACGCGGTAGCGGGTGGCGGCGTGCTTGCCGCCGGTCTCCAGCACGGCCATGCGCTTGCGGTCGGTCGGGTGGCGGCCGATGTTGCCCTCGATCCGGCCCTGTTTGGGCGACGGCACGCCCCAGACCAGCGCCTGGTAGGTGCGGCTGAGCGAGCGGTCGGAGAACTGCTCGGTCAGGGCGTGGTGGGCGCGGTCGTTCTTGGCCACCACCATCAGGCCGCTGGTGTCCTTGTCCAGCCGGTGCACGATGCCCGGCCGGCGCACGCCGCCGATGCCCGACAGGCTGTCGCCGCAGTGCGCCAGCAGGGCGTTCACCAGCGTGCCGTCGGCGTTGCCGGCGGCCGGGTGGACGACGAGGCCGGGCGGCTTGTCGAGCACCAGCACGTCGGCGTCCTCGTGCACGACGGTCAGCGGGATCTCCTGCGCCTCCGGCACGGCGGGTTCGGCGGCGGGGACGAGGACCTCGAACGTCTGGCCGGGTTTGACCCTCTGCGAGGCGTCGGTTATGGTCCGCCCGTCGGACCGCACGTGGCCCTGCTCCAGCAGCGCCTGCGCGCGCGAGCGCGAAAGGTCGGGAACGGCGGCCGCCAGCACCTTGTCCAGCCGGTCGCCCGCCGCTTCGGGCGGAACGGCGACGGTGTGGCGGGTGCCTTCCGGTTCACGCGCGTCCATGGTTCGGCCGTCGTCCTGCATCATCACCACTCGTGGACCTGATCCGTGCGCGTGCTCAAGGCTGCCATCATCATCATGGGCGTGTTCATCCTGGCCGGGTATGCCTATCTGGGCGTCGAGGTCGTCAAGCGCTTTTCCAACAAGGTCGCGGCCGACCGGGTATCGGGGGAGCCGCAGGAAGCCGCCGAGGACCGGCCGCTGCCCGCCGGCCCGACGGGCGAGGTGTCGCTGGGCCTGCCCGCCGGCGCCCGCATCGGCGAGATGCTGGCCGTGGGCAACCGGGTGGTGTTCCGCGTGACCATACCCGACGGCGCCGACCGTCTCTACACGCTCGATCCGCGCTCCGGCGCGGTTTCCTCCGTCGTCACGACAGGGAGCCGCTGATATGACCACGGGATATGATTTCCGCAGCGACAACGTCGCGGGTGCCGCGCCCGAGGTGGTGGACGCCCTGGCCCAGGCGGCGCGCGGCACCGCCTCGCCCTACGGCGAGGACGAGTGGACGGCGCGCGTCACCAAGCGCCTGTGCGACGTGTTCGAGACGGAGGTGGCGGTGTTCCCGGTGGCCACCGGCACGGCGGCCAACGCGCTGGCGCTGTCGGCGGTGACGCCGCCCTATGGGGCCATCTACTGCCACGCCGCCAGCCACATCAACACCGACGAGTGCGGCGCGCCGGAGCAGTTCAGCGGTGGTGCGAAACTGGTGGGCCTGCCCGGCGATGCCGGCAAGCTGACGGCGGCCGGCCTCGAATCGGCGCTGGGGCAGGCGGCGTTCGGCGTCGTCCACCGCGTGCAGCCGGCCGCACTCAGCCTGTCGCAGGCGACCGAGGCCGGCACCGTCTACCGCCCCGACGAGGTGGAGGCGCTGGCCGACGTGGCGCACCGCCACGGCATGGCCGTGCACATGGATGGTGCCCGCTTCGCCAACGCGCTGGCGCGCCTGGGCTGCACCCCGGCCGAGCTGACGTGGCGGGCCGACGTGGACGTGCTGTCGCTGGGCGGCACCAAGGGCGGCTGTCTGGCGGCCGAGGCGGTGGTGTTCTTCAACCCGGCGCTGGCCGAGGATTTCGGCTACCTGCGCAAGCGCGGCGGCCATCTGGTGTCGAAGGGGCGGTTCCTGTCGGCGCAGCTGGACGCGTGGCTGGCGGGCGGCCTGTGGCTGCGCCTGGCGGCGCACGCCAACGCCATGGCCGACCGTTTGGCGGCCGGACTCGCGGCGCTGCCGGGGGCGGAGCTGGCGTATCCGGTGGAAGCCAACGAGGTGTTCGCGCGCCTGCCGGAACCGGTGATCGCCGGGCTGGAGGCGGCCGGCTTCCGTTTCTACCGCTGGGAGGGCGGGCTGGTGCGCCTGATCACGGCGTTCGACACGCCCGCCGCGGCCGTGGAGGAGTTTCTTTCCGCGGCGCGTCATTTTTCCAAAAAAAGCGCTTGATCGGGGCGGGGCGGTCGGCTACATAACCGCCCACGCCGCTACGACGTCCCCATCGTCTAGAGGCCTAGGACACCGCCCTCTCACGGCGGCAACCGGGGTTCGAATCCCCGTGGGGACGCCAACCACCTCTAAGTGGTTGATCTGCAGGCAAATCCAGTCATTCAGCCACTTTTTACCGGTTCGGTGTACCGAAAGGGTGTACCGAAGTGGCCCGCATGACTCACATCCGCAAGCATCCCAAAACCGGGGTCTACTATTTCCGCCGGACCATCCCGGTGGCCCTCCGGGCCGCCCTCGGGAAGGGATCGGACTGGTACGAATCACTCCGGACGAAAAGCTACGGCGAGGCCCAGAAGCGGGTCAAAATCGTCGGCCAGAAGGTTGACGCCGCGTTCGAGGAGGCCCGGCGGAAGCTGGCGGAAGCCGGCCCGGTGATGACCGCCGCCCAGCCCGCCATGGTGATCGAGGACGGGCTGGAGTGGATGAGGGCGTTGGACTGGACGCCGCCCGCCGTCACCACCCGGTTCGACGACATCACCCTGGCCGACGCTGAGGCCATGGCCCAGGCGTGGCTCCAGGATCGGCTCCGGGAACACCAGGAGCGGGTTGCCGCCGAGGGGGCTCCCCCAGCCCCGCAGTATGGGCCGGTGCCGGTGCCGGAGTACCGACCCAGCGGAAACGTCTGGCCACCCCGCGACATCGAATCGTTCCGACTCCAGATGGCCGCCCATCTGAACCGGCCGGTGGCCTGCACCCCGCTTGAAGAGCAGATCCGGGACGTGACCCGCACAGACTTCCACGTGGAAATGGCCGTATGGGATCTGGCCCGCCGGTACGGCCTGACCCTCCAGCCAGACGGGAAGGCGTGGCGTTTCGTCCGGAACGCCGTCCTGAGGGCTGAACGGACCCTGAGGGTTGAAATTGAACGGGTGAACGCCGGGGAGTGGTCCCTGGCCCTGGCCCCGGCACCAGTCGTGACCGCCGCGGCCCCCGCTCCTGCAGCCGTGGTGACCCCGGTGCGGGAAGCTGCGGGCCGGGGCAAGACCTTCACCGAGGTTTACCGGATGTACGCCGCCGAGGTTGGGGTGAACCCCAAGCTGGCCCTGGAGCACAAGACCATCCTAGCCCGGTTCCAGTCGATCCTGGGGGGTGACTTGCCGGTCCGCCAGATCACCAAGGAACACGTGGTCGAATTCAAGTCGGTGTTGTTCCGTCTGCCCCGTGCCCTGACCGCCGAACAGAAGAAGAAGCCCTTGCGGGACGTGGCGACGGAAACCGACGGGAAGGATGTGGAACGGCTCAGCAACGCGTCCGTCCGGAAATCCGTGTCCATCGTCCAGACCATCCTGGGGTGGGGCGTCAAGAACGGCCTCCTGGGCAGCAATCCGGCCCAGGGAGTGGTCCCGGCCAAATCGAAACGCACCGCTGGCCCGGCCCGTCTGTTCTTCTCCGCTGACGACATCAAGAGCGTCTTCGCCAGCCCGATCTACACGGGGTGCCAATCCGACGCGAAGTACTGGGAGCCGGGCTCGCACCGGATCAAGGATGAACGGGCATGGTTGCCCGTCCTGGCCCTCTGGACGGGGTGTCGCCTGGAGGAACTGGGCCAGCTTCTGCCCGGTGACGTGAAGCGGGAAGGGGAGATCTGGTACCTGGACATCACCACCTTGGCCGAAACCGAGGATGGACCGGCCAAACGGCTGAAGAACGAGGGCAGCCACCGACGTGTCCCCCTCCACCCTGAAGTGATCCGGGCCGGGTTCTTGGATTACGCCAAGAAACAGAAGGGGGAGCGGCTATTCCCGAACCTCCGCCCGGACCGCGTCGGGGTGATCACGTCCGCGTACTCCAAGAATTTCGGGCGGTATCTGGACCGGATTGGTTTGACGGACAGCCGGAAAACCTTCCACAGCTTCCGCCACACCTTCAAACGGGCGTGCCGCGGGGTGATTGACAAGGAGATCCACGCCGCCCTGACCGGCCACGCCAGCGGCGATGTGGGTGACCTCTATGGTCGGGACGAGGCCGGTGCGGGTGTGCCCTTGGCGGTGCTGGCCGAAGCCGTCGCCAAGCTGGAGTTCCCAGGCTGGCCCGAGGACTTCCGCCGGATTGGGTGATCATCGGAGGGGGCCGCCACGGCCCTCTTTTTCGTGCCTCCAGGGCGGCTTGGAGGAAGGGCAGGGCGTGGAATGCGGCCAAGGTCCAGGAGGCCCTCCTTGGTCATCCTGCGGGCTCCTGGGCAGATCGGCGGCACCCCTTTGGCCGGGGCCGTTTTCCTACGCAGTGAACACAGTATCGAGCACCGCCAGGAGGTATTCGGGGCTAGCCGGCTTCTCGACCAGCACCGTGGGGCCAAGGTGGTCTCGCTGGATGTCGGCCAAGCGGTCGGTCGGCATGCATCCGGTCACGACGACCACCGGCAAGAACGGCCACGTCTGGCGGAGTTGGATGATCAGGTCCCGGCCGTGGAGGCGAGGCATGTTCAGGTCGGTTACGAGTACATCGGCGGGCCGATCTGCAAAAGCACGAAGTGCTTGTTCGCCATCCCCAACAGTTTCGACTACGTACCCGGAAGCCACCAAAAATTCCCGCATGGCGAACGCCAAAATGGCATCATCCTCGACTAGGAGAACTTGGAGTCTTTGGGCGGCCAGCGTCATCGCGTGATCCAGACAGGGTGGAGTTATTCTACTCTGTCTGTTCGCGAGTTTCTACCAAGCCGTGGTAGTTGTGGTGCCGGGTGGTCGGCTACATGCCGGCTTTTGCGTTGTGCCCGACAACCATTGGCCAATGCCATAGTTTGGGCATCGTACGGGCTGGCTGAGCGGAAAGCTCCTGGCCTACGGGGCCAGCAGCGAGTGCCCGTCCGCGATGGAATCAAGGATCATCTTGAGCACCTGGGGGGTGAAGGGCTTGGTCAAAACTGGGTAGCCGACCTTCGCTGCTATTGAGGTCCCATCAGGCGTGGTATCGCCTGTTACGACGATGACCGGGACCCCGTCTGCTACCGCTTTCAATGTTATTAACCATTCAACTCCCGACAGCCCGCCTTCCAGGTGAAGGTCCGCAAAAATGCAAAGCACAGGCGAGTGCGGGTTTGTTAAAAATTCAAGGGCCTGACCGCAAGAGTTGAATCCGGATACAGAAAATCCCCTCGCTTCCAGGTATGCAGAAAACGCAGACAAACAAAGGGAGTTGTCCTCTACGACAATGATACTGCCCTTTGATTCCGGCGATGGTTCCATAGGGAAATGCTGCTCATGCTTCTATGTGAAAATCAACAGGAAATTTCAATCGCCTAATTAGCAATAAAATTACGCATTTTTTGTATTCGATGTCGTCCTCGTGCTGATTCGTAGGTGACAATTTGGAGGTGTGGTCGTCCAAACTGAAAATGACTAGTGTCCGGGGGCGGGAGGAAACCGGGTGACAACCGGCCGCTTATTTGGTCTGGGCTCCCGCGGGGCTGTCGCGGGATACACACTTCCGTCTCGGACCGCACCCAAAGCGGGCCGCCGCCACGGTGCCGTTGACGGCCGGCGAGACCGCCGCGAACCGCCGGGGCTGCCGCGACCAGGGGAGTATGGCCGCCTGTTTCTGTCAAGCCATTGATTTCCCGTGCAGTTGACAGGTCTCGGTTCTGCGGTAGCGTGAACTCAGGCGGCAATGGGGCCGCTCAGCAATAGGGACAAGACCCGCGTGGCCGTCCGGAATCCCGCGATTCCGGTGACGCCGGAGGCTTGCCCAGGGGGTGACGATGAACATCAACATGGACCTGACGCCGGAACTGGTCGCGATGGCCGGCGTGATGCGGAAGCTCGGGGATGCCCTGGTGGCGGCCAGCCCGGCCGACCGCCAGCCCCTCCTGGAGTTTCAGGCCGCCACCCTGGCCTGGGTGGACGCGGCCCGGACCTTCGCGATGATCGACGGCGAGGGGGAGTTGATCGAGCCCGCTCCCCACCCCGGCGTGGTGGTGATCGGATCGGTTCCGGAGACCGGCCAGGACGGTCTCCAGGCCGACGTGGAACAGCCCGCGGAGACGGCCCCGGAGCCCGTCCAGCCGCCGCTGGACTATGACGTAGCCGCCGCTGCGGACGCGGTTTTCCAGGATGTCGGGCAGCCGCCGAAGCGGAAGGCCGATTTCCAGGAATGGACCCGCCGGTATCACGCCCGCGTGGCCCAGGAGCGGCGGAAGATCGACCGCATGGGGTTGCGGCCCACCCAGGCCGGAGGGAAGGCTGGGAAGCTCTACCAGCTTCTGGAAGGCCGCACGGGCGTCCGGGTAGACCGCGACGCTGTGAACGCTGTGGTGGCCAATCTGGAGGGGCCGGAAGCCGGGCCGTGACCCTCTACGAGATCACCGGCCGGCCGACGCCGGCCGAGTTGGCCCAGGTTCGCCAGAAGCTCTGGGATCACACGGAAACACCCAGCCAGCCGGCACCCGCCCGAGCGAGCGTAACCGCTTGCTGGCCCCCGGCGGGATTGCCCCTGGACGATGCTGTTGTGGCCGTACAGGTTGGGTTTCCCGTGGCGGCCAACCGGCCGGCGTTTTGATTCTGAAGTCCGGTTTCACTAGTAACCACAACGCTTAATTGGATTAGACCCATTAGCCACCCTTTATCTATCGGTATCGGCCCACGGCTGCCTTGACGGTTGTTCCTCGATACCATTACCGTTCCGAAGCTAGATACCGCCCCGCAACCAAAAATTGTATTATCTCCGAACGAAAACTGAGGGTAACCGTGACGACCCGCTACACCAATGCCGCGATGGAGCCGCCTGGGACAACCCTGCCGGTTTGCGTCGGCTGTGGTCAGGCCGTGATGGCTGGGCAACCTCGCTGGGCGGGAGACCCGGAGGACCGGCCCTGGCATTACACGTGTGCCGAAGAAGCCGGGCTTACCGTCCAGGTCCGACCCGTCTCTGGTCAGTGAAACCGGTTGGGGGCAAGTGGCAACCCGCCGGATTCGTTGCAGAGATCCAAGCGGGCCTCCAGATCGGACTGGGCGAGGTTACGACGGGTTTCCGCCAGCGGGTCATTCCCCCTTCGGCTTCGCCCGCTTGCGGCTCTTGGCCGGGGCCTCCTGGGCGGGCTCCGGTGCGTGCCGGCGTGCCGCCATACCCTTCCGGCCCAGGCCCAGTCGGGTGGCCATCTCTGACCGCTGGGCGGCGTAGTTGGGGGCTACCAGCGGGTAATCGGCGGGCAACCACCATTTCCGCCGGTAGTCGTCCGGCGTCAGGTCGTGAGCGGTGTTGAGGTGACGCCGCAGCATCTTCCCGCGGTACCCGCACTCCAGGCAGGTCACCGCGTCCGGCGTCACCGATTTCTTGATGGACACGGCCGGTTGCTGGTCCGATTCCACGGGCTCCTGGGGCTGCCCCAGATTCCGGAACGCCGCGTGGACCAACCGGATCACGCCGGGCAAGTCCCCGGCCGGGACGGCGTTGTTGCCGGTGTAGGCGGCGACCACCTGGGCGGTCACGGCGGTCAAATCGTCGGTGGTGTCGGCCATGACCGCAGGGGCTCCGCGATGGGTGAACTACCAAGACGGTATTCTCGGCTGCGGGCGAGTTCAACCGTTGTGCATTCAGTCGGGCGACGCATTCGATGCACCGCCCGACCGACGCCCAGCGGGAGGTGAACCTTCGGGTTCACCCTCCACGTTTTTTGCGGAAATCCCGGACTTCGTGCTCCCTGTTGGCGTCAGACGGCGATCCGGGGGAGTTCGATTTCGTCGAAATCAAACCGGAGGCCGTCCGCGTCGTCGATCAACCCGGCCTCGGCGAGAGCCCGCACATCGGCATGGACGTTGGCGTAGTCGCGGCCCAACGCCTTGGCAAGGCTCCGGATGCTGGGCTGCGGATGGCGGTGGAGATGTCGGAGGAGATCCAGCCGCCGGCTGGTCAGCAGGCGGGTCAGGAGATCCCAGGACTCGAAGGTGATCACCGCTTCGTGCACGTCCTCCCCGGCCTCGTGCCGGCGGATCGCGGCCTTGATTTCCTCGGCCTCCCGCTGGAGGTCAACCCCGATGCGGATCTGTAGCGTCGTCATAGCTTTCCACTCCGGATGGCGGCCACGTCGGCCAGGAAGTCGTCCACCAGTTGATCGACGGAGGTAAACCCGTAGGGGATTTCCACGTCGCGGATGTGCTTGTGGTCACCTTTGCCCCGCTCGTTGTCGTACCCGACCAACCGTTCCCCCGGTCGGCCGTAAAACAGGCTGTACTTGTATCGGTGCCCCGAGGGCGGCACCGGAGACGGCACAGCCCACACCCGAACCTGGATGATCGACCCGTCGTCGAAGGCTGTCTTGCGGTTGATGATCGGTTCGGCGTTCGTCATGGCGGCTACTATATGGATGGCACCATATGGCGTCAATACCATATGGTGGTGGCTGGATTCCTTCTGGAGGTTGCGGGGTTCCGCGGATCGCAAATCGACGTCGGGCTGGGACAGAAAAAATATTGACCCCTAGGTTTCCCGCCGTTTTCGGCCGTTCCGGCAATTTTGACCCGAAAAACGGGCTCGTTGATAAATAGGTCACGTGGGCGGGTCGCAAACTAGCCCCAGGGGACATGCGTGACGGATTTTGACACTACATCCGTAGTGCACTAGTTTTTCTGCGTGTGTCCCCACGTCTACGCAGCGGCCCGCCGGGATTGCGACCCCCGGCGGGCCATTTTCTTTGGGACACACAGCATGACGATTGATGATCTACCCCAAGCTCTGGCGATTTTCGAGAATGCCAGGGACAACCGGGTCAAAACGACTTCCTTCCCGACCTGGGGGGAGTTGGTCGAATTCCTCGGGGAGCACCGCGTCACCACTGGCACCCCCGACACCAAGGCCGACAAGGACCGGTGGATGTTCACTACCGCGGTGTACAAGGACGACTCCGGCGAATACGATCCGGCTCCCCGGAACATCTACCAGGAAGACGAACAGGGTAACCGCGTGCTGGACCAGCACGGCGAACCCATCGTGATCGGGCAGGAGTTTCCCAACGACCCTGAGACCGGCCGGCACTATGTCCGGCGGTCGGCGGCCAACGTCCTGGCCTACACGGCGTTGTTGCTGGACTACGACGGCGGCCAGACCATCGAATGGGCACAGGAGCGGTTCCGGCGGTACGCCGTGGCCGGCTACACCTCCTATTCCCACCTCAAGGATGGCCGGACCCACAAGTTCCGGGTCTGCATCCCGTTCCATGAGCCGATTCCCACGGCGGAGTTCGAGGCTCGGAAAGCGTCCTTCCTGGAATTCGCGGGTTCGGCCGATCCCTCCACCGTTGCGGTCAGCCGCGGATTCTATCTCCCGTCGGTCCCGCAGACACGCCGGCACCTCGCCGACACCTGGAACCACGACGGGGAGCCGCTGGACTGGACCACGCTGGCAAAGCGTAAGCCTTGGGTGCCTCCGCCTCCGCCGGTCACCCCGATCCGTGGCGACGCCCTGACGGCTTGGGGCCGGGACCGCCTGGAACGGCAGTTGGACCGCATCCGCAACGCCGGGGAGGGCAGCCGGCACGACGCCGTGTTGCGGGCGTGCCGGGCCATCGGGTCGGATGTCGCCGCGGGTGCTGTCGATCACCACGCCGCCGCCCAGGTCATCCTGGTTGAGGCCCTGGCCGCCATGGGGGCGGGCCGCCGCGGTGAAATCGAGTCCATGATCCGGTCGGGCTTCCGGCTGGGGGCCATGACGCCGTCCACGCCGCCGGATACCCGGCCCAAGCCCGTCGGAATCGGGACGCATGTGGGGGCGGCTACGCCGACCCTGGCCAGCTACGCGAAACGCTGGTGGTGATGGGGGCGGCGATGATGAAACTGAACATCCGGTCCGACTACCCGCTGGACCTCCTGCCCGAGGAAATCCGGGAGCCCGTCCTGGCCGTGTCCTATCTGGTCCAGGCCCCCAAGGAAATGTGCGGCCAGTCGGTGATTGCCGCCGTGAACTTCTGCATCCAGGAACACGTGGACGTGGCGACCACCTACGGCGTCCGGCCTGTGTCGGAATTCTTCGTCACCCTGGGGCAATCCGGCGAACGGAAATCGTCCGTGGACCGGCTGGTCCTGGCCGGCGTGAAGGCGTGGCAGGATTCCCAGTTCGACGACTTCGAGATCCGCAAGGCGGCGGCCCGCGAGGCCCTGGAGGCTTGGGAGAAGGGCCGGAAGGCCGCGAAGAAGGCCGCGTCCGCGTCGGTGCCGGCCGGCAAGCCGAAGCCGGTGGACCGCATTCTGGCTGATCTGGCCGACAAGGAGCGGACCCAGTTCGACGTGATCGATGAGGAGGTGGGCGACGACCTGGACCCCGCCGGGGATAAGCCCATGTTGCCGCTGTTCCCCCAGCGGCTGATCGACGACCCAACGGTCCAGGGTCTCACGAAGATGTTCAAGGATGGGTTCCCCAGCCTGGGCATGTTCAACGACGAGGCCGGCCAGTTCCTGGGCTCCTTCGCCATGGGCAAGGACAACGCCCTCCACACGGGGGCCAGCCTGTCCAAGCTCTGGGATGGCCGCGGCGTCGAGCGGGTCCGGGCCAGCGATGACCTGGGGGTCTACCGGGGCCGCCGGCTGGCCATGCACCTGATGTTGCAGCCGGGAATCGCCGCTGACCTCCTGGACAACGTCATGTTCCAGACCCAGGGGCTGACCGCCCGCCTGCTGGTGGCGTACCCGGAGAGCACGGTGGGCCAGCGGTTCCACCGCCGGTCGGCTGAGGAACAGCGGGCGGAGCGTGACGCCCTGGCGGCCATGGAGCGGTTCACGGCGAGGACCCGCGAGATCCTGGACGCCCCCTGCCGCACCAAGGAGGGCGACCGCCAGCACCTGGAACCGCGGGCCGTTGGGTTCAGCACCCAGGCCCGCGAACTCTGGCTGGACTGGACGGACACCGTCGAGCGGGAGTGCGGCCCCAAGGGGCTCCTGGCCCCGGTGGTCTCGCTGGGCAACAAGGCCGGGGAGCACGTCGCCCGGCTGGCCGCGACGTTCGCGGCGTTCCGCGACCTCCAGGCCGACCTGATCACCCAGGCCGACATGGCCGCGGCGATTGCGTTGATGGAATACCACCTGAGCCAGACCCTGCGGCTAATCGGGGAACTCCCGAATGAAACCGAGGAGTCGCGGGATTACGAAGCCCTTGAGGCGTGGGTCCGCGAGTGGCCGGAGCCGTTCATCTGCGTGTCCAACATGTCGGCGGAGTGCCGGCCGAAGAAACTCCGGGGCCGAAAGGACCAGATCCTGAAGTTCGTCAAGCAGATGTTGCAACTCGGGATCTTGTTGCCGCACGACAAGCCCGAGGTCATCAAGGGCAAAAACCGCATGAACGTGTTCGAGATCACGCGGGACTGATGCCAGGGTGGAGGTGTTGCACCTGTTGCACCAGTGTTGCACTGGGTGTTGCACCTCAAAACCCAAGGTTTTCAACGGTGTTGCACTGTTGCACCTTTCCCCGGTGTTGCTGGTGTTGCTTTAAGATACTTTATAAGTATTTCTCTCTATAGTAGAAAAAGCCAGGATTCGCACCCCAGGCGGAACTTTGCGGAGACTGGAAACACGCCGGGACCCCGGAAACAGGTGCAACAGGTGCAACACCCTGATTTCATTGAACAAAAAAGTGCAACACCCGGTGCAACAGCGATGCAACACCCAGTCCAGAGGTGCAACACCTCGGCTGTCTACCCCCGGCCCTGGACTGGCAGGCCATCCGGCACGGGTTCGAGGTCGAGGGCGTGGCGTCCGAGTGGCTGGGCAAGCGGCACGGCTGCAGCCGGGTCACGATCCAGTTGAGGGCCAAGGCTGAGGGGTGGCGGCGTCCCGACGGCCACCGGCCCCGCCCGGTCAAGCCGGACCCGGACTGGACGGCGGTCCGAGCCGGCTATGAGGCCGGCGTGCCGGTCGCGGAACTGGCTCGCCAGCACGCCGCCCCCGCGAATTCCATCCGGCACCGGGCCGCCCGTGACGGGTGGTGCCGGACCGCTCAGGCGGGCACCCGCACCACCGCACCCGATCCCCGGCGGGCCGCGTTCACGGCTCGATGGCCCGCGGCCCGCGGGGAGTTCCCAACGGGAGTCCGGACCCTGACGGCAGCCCAGTGGGAGCCGAACTGAAAGCCAGTGGGTAGCCTGGGCTATGTCCGTCTACTCAGACAAAGAAGTAATCCTGCCCGGCAACTAACGTGGTTTGATATTGCCCGTTGCCAAGACTGTATGTTGTGTGGGTAACCTGAAGATTGCTGCCATCTGAAAAGTGAAAATTCGTATAGAGAAACTCACTCGTGATCTGCACCTGATGGGGGGAGTAACCGGCGAATTCAATTCGGTCTCCGGACCCGTCAAAGTTCCCGGCACCAGTCAGCACATCCTCGCCAAAGCCGCCCCTGTTCGGACGCTCAAACACGAACCTATCGGCTCCGTATTGATCACCAATCCAGTCGTTCCCCTGACCGGGGTAGTAGGCGTCGTTGCCGCCTTGGTCGGCTTCCGCAAATCCCGGCGACATGGTGTCGTTCCCGTCGCCGCCAACGACCGTGTCGCTGCCGTAGCCACCATCGATCCAGTCGTTGCCGCTTTGGCCGTCAACCCGGTCACTGCCGTCACCACCATGCAGGGTGTCGCGTCCATTTCCGCCATATATGTTGTCGGCAGAGTCGCCGCCGACGATTGAGTCATTTCGGCCGGTGCCACGAAATGTCGCCATGATTTCCTCCCGATGAACAATGAGGACCCGCTGGGCGGCCAAGTGAATGGCCCCAGTCTTGATCCTGGTGTCTTCTGGTATTTTGGGAGTCCGGCTGGTGACCACTGGATTGGGGTGCCAGACCACCTTCAACCATAGCACCCAATCATGATGCGAGCGTGTGCAAATACGTGGTGAGGGGTTAACCCATTGGCCCGGTTGAGACGGGGCAATCACCCGCTAGCAAAGGGCCCGCCAGGGGAACCCAGCGGGCCGTTCGCGATTGCACTCGGAGATGAAGTGTCCCGCATGAGCAAGCCAGGGGCTGCGGGGCTCCGGGTATATTTATCACGGCGACCCGCCGGGACCGGATTCTGAGTGCCCCGACTAAATACTCCAGTGCCGCACTGTACCGCACTTGGAGATTGGACAATGGACACCTACGATACCCGCTCCGTCCGGGAAGTATTTCACGAATACCTGGACATCGCCCAGATCACCGACCCCCACGAGGTCGGCCGGTTGTACGACTCCCTGGTGGCTGGCCCGCGGGTCGCCCGCATGGCCCGCGACATGGCCGCCGCCCAGGCCCGCCTGGAGGCCGCCGGCATGGCCGACGCAACGTTTGACGACGACCTGGAGGCCGAGTGATGGCCGCCCCTCGGAAGCCCAAGGCCCCGGCCGACCAGGGCAACATCGGGTTCCGCGGCCAGCACGCCGCGGGCCTGGAGGCCCAGGAGACCATGGTGGCGGGTATCCGCCGCCACATGGTCCAGTCCCCGGTGGAGCGGATGTACGCCCGCGGGTCCCTGACCTCCAGGCAGTACGACGCCGCCCAGCGGCTATACGTCAGCTACGTCCTGGGAATCGCGGGTGCCCGCGACCCCGAACGGGCCACCGGTACCGGCGGGTACGACCCGGCCGGCTACTCGGACGCCCGGCTGGCCGCCGCCACCGACTACCGCAAGGCTGTCCAGGCCGTTGGACCGCTGGCCTGGGTGCTGGAGTGGGTCGTGGTCCAGGAGACCACGCTGGAGGGGCTGGGGCAGATCACCGGGCGGTCCCGCGAAACCCTCAAGGGGTACCTGGAGGCAGCCCTGGACGTGCTGGCGGACTGGTACCGGCTGCCGGGCGGTTACACCATGCGACAGGCACGCTCCAGGGCCGTAACGGTGGACGCTGCCCCGTGAACTTGCTCTCGCTCCAACCGGCTTTCGCCTTGCATGATAGCTGCTATCAATGGCATAATGGCCTACAAAGCTGCTTTCAAATGTTTTGCTGCCGCTGGAGGTCAATCATGTTCACAGAGTTCGTTGGCATTACCCAAGAAGTTTCGAATCTCATCGAGTTGCATCGGAAAAATTCGACCGAAACCAAGTGCGACATACTTCAGCGGGTTCTGCAGAAGCCTGCAGAGAAAAGGCCGGCAGCAAAAGAGCGAGTATTGGATATTGGGCAGGGAGCCACACTAAAGGTGGGTGAGGAAATATATCTTTTTCTGTCGGATGAATCGAAGAAATTGTTCAAGGCTGGCCGAAAGAAATGCGATGGCGTCGCGACTGTTGGGGTTGACGGGATATATGTCAACAACGAGAAAATTCCGCCCTCCAGAGGTAGCTCTCTTCAGCCGGCAATGAGATTGTTTCAGGAAAAGCTCGGGCATCGCAATAGCAATGGGGAAGTGATAGCCCTGAGTGCATGGCGGCAATGGCATGTTTTGCGGGATGGCCAACTAATCCCTATCGTTGACCTGAAAGACCCCGCCAAGGCGAGAAAACGGGGTCGCAGTGTATTTGGTCAAATGTTGAAGCAGCTAGGTCCGATCGACGGGCGATGATCGTGTGAACCCCTGTCCGCAGGGGTTCCCGCTCAACTACGGGGAGAGACCAACGGCAATAGCAACCCGCCGGGCCTTCCGGGAGGCTGCTGCGTGACCGCGGTGCACCGCTCTGCCGCTCCATAGCTAAATAGATCTGTCTTGTACAACTACGCCTGGACCTCCAGGCCCGGTTACCCGGAGGTCAAATGATCGGAAAAGCCCTTGCTGATACCGTAACCGTGGCTGCGGCTGTTTCGAGCCCGTGGTGGATTTCCCTGTTCGGCGACGCCTATACGGTCCTCCTGGCCGTCGGAACCTTGGTTGCCCTGTATCTACGGGTCGCCGTTGCTTGGAGGGAGTGGCGGGAAGTTCGGAAGTCCAAGGACTGAATGGGCCGCCTCCAGTCCATCCGACCGAAGGTCACCACGGCCGACATTCGGTCGGCCCGGCCCGAACCCAAGCGGGCCGATCCCTTCTACCTGACACCCGAGTGGCGGAGCCTCAGCCGGGCCGTGGTCCAGGAGCGGGGCAACCGGTGCGAGGACTGCGGACGGACCGGGTGCCGCCTGTTCGTCGATCACGTGGTGGAACTCCGCGACGGCGGGGAGCCGCTGGACCGGGCCAACCTCCGGGTCCGGTGTGGGGCGTGCCACGGAGCCAAGACCGCGGCCGAGCGAGCCCGCCGGATGGCCGAGTGGCCCGGTCGGCCAGGGTAACAATGTTGCCCACCCCAGGGGGCGGGTCGCAATCTCTGCAACCCACGGAGGAACAACCGCGTGGGGCCTCATCCGCGTTTTCTTTTCCCCGGCTCTCCTGAGTCGGCCAGGGCGGCGTGACCGCCCACCAACCGGTCCCGAACCGGTCCAGATCGAAATCGAACCCGACATGACCGAAGTGAAACCGCCGCGGGACCTGTCTCCGGCCGAGAGAAAGCTGTTCCGCCGGGTCGTCACCGACTTGGGCGACCGTGTCCACGGCATTCCGGTGGAACTCGTGCTGGACTACGTCCGGGCCGATTCCAGAATTCGGAAGCTTCAGGAAATCGCCGACACCGCCGGAGACTTCAAGGTCTCGCTGGGGGCGTTCCGCCAGCTTGAGGCGGCGGTCACCCAGCGGCGGCAGTTGGCCAACCGGCTGTTCCCCGACGAAGCCCTGGGCAAGAAGGCCCAGGCCAAGCTGGCCGCCGGTCAGGTTCCGGACGACTGGGCCAACATCCTGACGTGACGTTCTCCCTGGCGTGCCCGGACTGGGGCGACCGGATCAAGTCCGGCCGGTCCCTGGTCCCCGATTTGCCGCTGAACCAGGAGGAGGCCGACCGGGCCGTTGCGATTTTCGACCGGCTCCGGTTGCCCGACGTGCCGGGCAAGCCGGCCCTGCGGGAGGCCGGGGGCGACTGGTTCCGCGACATCGTCCGGGCCTTGATGGGGTCGTACGATCCCGCCACGAACAGCCGGGCCATCCGGGAAGCGTTCATCCTGGCCCCGAAAAAATCGTCCAAGACGACGTATTCGGCGGCCCTCATGCTGGTGGCCTTGATGATGAACCGCCGTCCGCGGGCGGAGTTCATCCTGGTTGCTCCCACTCTTCAGGTTGCCGCCCTGGCGTTCGACCAAGTCGTGGGGATGATCGAGGCCGACGACTACTTGCGGCGGCGATTCCAGGTCCAGGCCCACCTGAAGCGGATCACCGACCGGTTGGAGCAAACCGCCGGGGCCACCCTGGTGGTCAAGAGCTTCGATCCCGCCGTGGTGACCGGCGTCAGGCCGGCCGGTGTGTTGATCGACGAAATCCACGTGGTGGCCTCCAGCCCCGACGCCGACCGCGTCCTGGGTCAGGCCCGCGGCGGCCTGATCAGCCAGCCCGAGGGGTTCCTGGTCCAGATCACGACGCAAAGCGAGAGGCCCCCGGCCGGCGTGTTCAGGTCCGAACTCTTGAAGGCCCGCGGGGTGCGGGACGGGCGGGTTACAGCCCCGATCCTCCCGGTACTCTACGAGTTTCCGCCGGACGTCGACTGGCGGGACCCCAAGAACTGGTGGATGGTCACGCCGAACCGCGGGCTGTCCGTCACGGTCGAACGGCTGGTCAGCGACTACGAGGCGGCCAAGGAGGCCGGCGAGGAGGAGCTACGCCGCTGGGCCTCGCAACACCTCAATTTGGAGATCGGTCTGGCTTTGCGGTCCGACCGCTGGGTTGGGGCCGACTACTGGGAAGACAACGGAAACCCCAAGCTGGACCTCCAGGCCATCCTGGACCGGTCCGACGTGGTCACGGTCGGGATCGACGGCGGCGGCCTGGACGACTTGCTGGGACTGGCCGTGCTGGGCCGCGACAGGGTGACCCGCGAATGGCTCCTGTGGAGCCACGCCTGGGCACACACCAGCGTCCTGGAACGCCGCAAGACCGAAGCCGGGCGGTTGCTGGATTTCGCCCGTGATGGTGACCTGGACGTGGTGGAGCGGCTGGGCGACGACGTGGAGGCCGTGGCCGACATCGTGGCCCAGGTCGAGGCCACCGGCCTCCTGGACCGCGTCGGCCTGGACCCCGTCGGGGTCGGGTCCATCGTGGACGCCCTGGCTGACCGGGGAATCGCGGGTGACCGGGTTGTGGGTATCCCCCAAGGCTGGCGGCTGGCCGGTGCCATCAAGACGGCCGAACGCAAACTGGCGGAGGGGTCCCTGGTCCACGCCGATCAGGCCCTGATGGCCTGGGCCGTATCGAACGCCAAGGTGGAGCCGAAGGGCAACGCCATCGCGATCACGAAGCAGGCGGCTGGGTCGGCCAAGATCGATCCCCTGATGGCCGCCCTGGATGCCGTCGCCCTCATGATGTCGAACCCGGAGGCCAAGTATGGCCGGTCCGTCTATGAGGAACGCGGGCTGGTTTGCCTGTAGTACCGCCTGTGCGGCCTCGCTGCATAAATAAACGATAACCACCACGATTTCGTCCAGGCGGCCCCAGGCCGCCTTTTTTATTGCCGGAAATCCCATGAGACTTTGGCCATTTGGCAAGCGGCAGGAGGAGCGGGCCAGCCCCGAGAATCCCTCCACGTCCCTGGCCAATCCGGACCTCTGGCTGGTCAACTGGTTGTCCGGCGGGCCGACCGATGCCGGCGTCAGCATCAACGAGGCCAACGCCACCACCGTGACGGCGGTCTATGCCTGCGTCGCCCGCATCGCCCAGGCCGTCGGGACCCTCCCGGTCCACGTCTACCAGTGGGGCGACGCCGGAGCCCAGCGGATCGAGGGCGGGACCCTCCCGTGGCTCCTCTCGGTGGAGCCGAACGAATACCAGTCCAGCGTCGATTTTCGCCAAACCCTCCAGCCCCACCTGGATTTGTGGGGCAACGCCTACGCGGCCCTGGAACGCAACGGCCGGGGCGATGTCGTCGCCCTCCTGCCGCTCCTGCCTGACCGCATGACGGTCGAACGCCGGGCCGGCCGGGTCCGGTATCTGGCCGGCCTGAGTGACGGGTCCCGTGTGGAGATCCCGGCCAGCGAGATCATCCACCTGAAACACTTCGGCCTGGACGGGCTGGTGGGCCTCAGCCCGATCCAACAGGCCCGCGGGGCCGTGGGGCTGGCCAAGGCCGCGGAGGATTTCGGAGCCCGGTTCTTCCGCAACGATGCCCGGCCTGGGGTCATCCTGGAATGCCCTGGCCGGCTTTCGGATACCGCGGTGGCCCGGCTCAAAGAGTCGTGGTCTGAACGGTTCTCCGGTCCCAACCAGCACCGGCCCGCCGTGCTGGAGGAGGGCATCAAGCTCCACGAGGTCGGGATTCCGCCCCAGGACGCCCAGTTTCTCGAAACCCGCCGGATGCAGAAAGAAGAGGTGGCGTCGATCTACGGCGTTCCTCTGTCCCTGTTGCAGTCGTCGGAAGGTCGGACGTACGCCAGTGCCGAACAGGACGACATACAGTTTGTAAAATACTGCGTGGCTCCCCGCGTGGCCATTTGGGAGGCGGAGCTAAACCGCAAGCTCTTCAGCAGCCGGTCTGCCGGACGGCAATACGTCAAGTTCAATTTGAATGGTTTGCTTCGCGGGGCCTTCCGGGACCGGATGGAAGCTTTAGTCAGGGGCGTCCAGGGCGGGTTGTACACCCCGAACGAGGCACGGGCACTTGAAGAACTCCCACCCATGCCGGGCGGGGACACCCTGTATTTGCAGCAGAACATGGCGGGCGTCCAGGCCATCGCCGACGGCACGGCCGGCGGCGAGGTGGTCAACGCTGTCTCCATGGGAGAACAAAACGGAAACGCCAATGCGTGAAATTCGAGGGGTCCAGGGCCTGGAGGTCCGGGCCGCCGCTGATGGCCAGCCCGCTACCCTGATCGGGTACGCCGCCGTCTTTGACAGCCTGTCCGAGGATTTGGGCGGGTTCCGGGAGATCGTCAGGCCGAATTGCTTCGCCCGGACCCTCCGGGAGAACCCGGATATCTACGCCCTGGCCGACCACGAGACTTGCGACCGACTGGCCCGGACCAAAAACGGGTCCCTGAGGCTGGCCGAAGATAACCGGGGCCTACGGGTAGAAATCGACCTACCCCAGACCTCCCTGGGCCATGACATCGCCGAGGAAGTCCGGTCCGGTCTACTGGACAGCATGAGCTTTGGTTTCGTGTGCCGCAAGGACACGTGGACCACGGATGTTGCCGGGACCGTCCGGGAACTGATCGACGTGGACCTCTATGAGGTCTCGGTTGTCACGTGGGGTGCGTACCCGGCCACGACCATTGACGTGGCCCGCCGATCCTTTGAAGCGTGGCAGTCCGGCCAATCCCCGACATTCCGCCCGACAGTATTCCGCCTCCGGAAACTCAAACAAATCCCCGATTTCGCGTAGCGGGTGCTCCCGCACGCCTCACCAAGCCGCCCTCCGGGCGGCTTTTTTTATGCCAGGAGCATGAATGTCCAATCTGATTACTCTGCGGGAGCAGCGTTCGAAGCTGGTTGCTGACGCCCGCGACCTTTTGAACTCGGTCAACGAGGCCACGGCCGAGGGTGACGCCAAGGAGATCGAGGCCCGTTTTGACGCCATGATGGCCGACGCCGACGCCATCAAGGCCCGGATCGACCGGGAGGAGCGTCTGGCCCAGGTCGAGGCCGACCTGGAGGCCCGCGTTTACAACCGGGCGGCCCGCGACGACATCTCGCCCGACGAAGCCCGCCAGAAGATCGACGACGAGTCCGCGGCCTTCCGCTCGTACCTCCGCGGTGGGCTGGACGGCCTGACCCCGGAACACCGGTCCCTGATCCTGTCCAAGCGTGCCCAGTCGGTCGGCACCAACTCCGCCGGCGGCTACACCGTGCCCCAGGGGTTCTACAACCGCCTGGAGGAGGCCCTGGTGGGCGTGGGCGGCGTCCGGCCGGTTGCCACCATCCTCCGGACCGCGTCGGGCAACGCCCTGCCGATCCCGACCGTGAACGAGACCGCCCAGAAGGGTGCGATCTTGGCCGAGAACGCCCAGGTGAGCGAGCAGGACGCGACGTTCGGCCAGATCACCCTGAACGCCTACAAGTACTCGTCCAAGCTGATCCGGGTGTCCGTGGAACTCCTCCAGGACTCGGCGTTCGACCTGGAGGGCTTCCTGGCCCGTGCCCTGGGTGAGCGTATCGGCCGGGCGACCAACGAGCATTTCACCACGGGCGACGGGTCGTCCAAGCCTAACGGCATCGTGACCGCCTCCACCCTGGCCAAGACCGGGGCCAGCGGCCAGACCACGAGCGTGACCTACGACGATCTGGTTGACCTCCTGTACGGTCTGGACCCGGCGTACCGGGCCAACGCCCGGTGGATGCTCAACGACAGCACCATCAAGGCTCTTCGGAAGCTGAAGGATTCCAACGGCCTCCCGCTGTGGCAGCCGTCGGTTGTCGCGGGTGAGCCCGACACCTTCATGGGCAAGCCCATCGTGGTCAACGCGGACATGCCGGCCATGGCCGCCGGGGCCAAGTCGATCCTGTTCGGCGACTTCAGCAAGTACCTGATCCGTGACGTTGCGGGTATCGAAGTCCTGCGGCTCACCGAGCGGTACGCCGATTACGGTCAGGTGGCCTTCATGGCCTACAGCCGTTGCGACGGTGACCTGATCGACGCCGGGACCCACCCGGTCGTCCACTACGCCAACGCCGCCAGCTAAGGCGACGCACAGTAACGGGGCGGTCTCCGGGCCGCCCCTTACTGGGCCACTCCCATGAAAATCCGAATGCTGACCAGCATGGCCGGGCACGATTTTTCGCACATGCCCGGCGAAATAATCGAGGTCACCCCCGAAATCGGGGCCGCCTGGATTGCCGCCGGTATCGCTGGGCCGGCCGACCCCACCCCTGAAACCCGCGTGACCGCTCCGGCCGAGACCACCAGCCGGAAGCGGAAGTAACGCCGGCCCGGATTCCCGCCCGATGCTTGATGTCCTGACCCCCGCGGCCTCCTACGACTTGGCCAGCGTGGCCACGATCAAAGCGGAACTCCAGATCGGCGACGCCAGCCAGGACGCCTATCTGGCCACCCTGATCCGAGAGGCGTCCGGGCTGGTCTCCGTGTACTGCGGCCGGGTCTTGGTGGCCGAAACCGTGCGGGAGACCATCCGGTTGGACCGGTGCCGGTCCCCCCTGGTCCTGTCACGGTTCCCGGTCGTCAGCGTCACCACCGTGACGGCTGACGGGGTCACCCTGACCACCGATGATTACGAGGTGGACCGGGACGCCGGCACTCTCTGGCGGCTGAGTGACGACGCCCGGACGGCCTGGACGGCCCGCAAGGTCGTGGTGACCTACACGGCCGGCCTCTCGCCGATCCCCGCCGATATCGAGCGGGCGACCGTCGATCTGGTCAAGCTGGCCTACTTCAGCCGCTCCCGTGACCCGGCCCTGCGTGGCCAGAAGATCCTGGACGTGCTGGACGAACAGTTCCAGGTCACGGCCACCAGCCCGACCGTCGGCGGGCTCCCGGCCGACATCGCGGCCCGACTGGACCGCTACCGGAATCCGTCGGTGGCCTGATGTCCGCGGCGTCCAAGATCGGTGACGCCCTGGCCCGGTACGGCCGGGCCGTGACGCTCCGCCGCCGGGCGGGGACCTCCGCGACATTCACCGACGTGACCGTCCACGGCGTGGCCAAGGGGTACAAGCCCCAGGAGCTACTGGGCGGCGTCACCCAGGGGGATCAGTCCGTGACGATCAGCAACGCCGAAATCCAGGCCGCCGGCTGGCCCGGCCCGCCTGTCCGGGGCGACCTCCTGGTGATCGGCGGCCGGACGACCACCGTCCAGGGGTGCGAGACCAAGTATCTGGGCCAGGAGATCCTGGCCCACGTCCTGTGGGTGAGGGGCTAACCCGTGGCCGTCGATTTCGTCCAGTTCAACCGCCAACTCCAGGGCGACATTCAGAAATTCACGGTCGAAGTGGCCCGGAAGGCCCTGGCCGACGCTGAGGCCCGAGACCCCGCCTGGAAACAGCACAAGACCATTGTGGACCGCCGGCACAACGCGGCCCCCGAGACGGTAAAGCCCGGCGGTCGGATCGAATTCGTCCGGAACGACCTCGGGGAAATCGTCGAATGGATCTGGTCCGAACTGATCCGCCGGTCCCCGGTGCTGACCGGCCGGTACCAGGACTCCCATGTCGTCATGGTGAACGGGACCCAGGTCCAGGATATCCGGGGTATCAAGCCCGGCGACAAAGTCCAGATCGTGAACTCAACCCCGTACGCGAAAAAAATCGAGGGCGGCGGTGACCCCAGCGGGGCAACCACCACGCCGCAGTCGCCGCGGGCACCCAACGGGGTCTATCGGGCCGTCTTCCGGGCGGCCAAACGCCGGTATGGCAAGGCCGTGTTCCTGGATTACCGCTGGGTCAAGCTCAGCCTGGGGATCAAGGTCTGGGGTAAGGCCGGCGGGTCCAAGTACAACAAAAGGGTCAAGCGGGACATGGTCTATCCCGCAATCCAGATCCGGCAACTTCCCCAGACCACGCCGTGACCGGCCAACGCCGCACCACGCATAAATAAACAGGTAACTCGGGCGAGTCCGCCCGGA
>Ga0196970_1000840_pt1 | contig 27851 bp, 27 predicted proteins | sample S1v_513CmetaG_FD_148672 | JGI IMG/M metagenome (GOLD analysis project Ga0196970, IMG submission 148672) | Soil microbial communities from Anza Borrego desert, Southern California, United States - S1+v_5-13C | ecosystem: Environmental > Terrestrial > Soil > Desert | place: USA: California... | reverse complement strand
CTCGGTGGTCAGGCGCAGCCCGTGCGATGCCCGGGTCAGCGCCGCCAGCGCCGGGGCGTCGCCCTCCACGGCGTGGACCGCCGCGCGCTGCGCCAGCGGAAGGGAAAAGGTTCCGAGCCCGGTGAACAGGTCGGCGACACGCCCTGCCCTGCCGACGCTCTCCAGCACCGCGGCGACCAGCGCCGCCTCGCCCGCCGCGCTGGCCTGGAGGAAGCCGCCGGGCGCCGGCACGACCGGCACGCCGGCGAAGCGGACGACCACCGGGCTGCGGTGCGCCACCGGCTCGGCGTTGTCCCGTTCGGTCGGCTGCCAGGACAGGCGCGCCACGCCTGCCGCCTCGGCAAACGCCACCAGACGCTCGCGCGCCGTCCGATCCAGCTTCGGCGGGCCGATCAGCAGCAGGTCGATACCGCCCTCCAGGTCCGCCACCGTCGCATCGCACCCCGCCCCGTCCGGCAGCACATCGGCCAGCACGGCGCGCAACGGAGCGATCAGCGACTCCAGCCGCGGCACCAGCACCGGGCAGGCCGCCAGGTCCACCAGACGATGGCTGAGCCGCTCGTTGAAGCCGAGCCAGACCTTCCTGCCGCGCTTCAACGCCGCCAAACGCGCCCGCCGCCGACCACCGGCACCGGTGCGGGCCAGGGGTTCGAAGGGCACGTCGTCCAGCCGCACACGGGCGAGAGCGGTGCGCACCAGAGCGACCTTCCAGGCGGCATAGGCGTCGTCGGCCATGTGCTGGAGCGTGCAGCCGCCGCAGGTGCCGAAGTGGCCGCAGGGCGCCGCGCTGCGGCCCGGACCGGACTCCAGCACCTCCAGCAGTTCGCCGCGCACACCGTCGCCCTTCGAGTCGCCGAGGCGTACCCGCACCCGGTCACCGGGCACGGTCAGCGGGACGAAGATCCGGCTGCCCTCGAAGGATGCGATGCCGTCGCCGCGGGCGCCGACCTCGGCGATGGTCAGGTCCACGATGCGGGGGGCGGAGTGGGGTTTCGGGCGGCGGGGCTTCACGCGACTCTCATTACAGCCATCATGCCGGTCTCCTGGTGCTCCAGCACATGGCAGTGGAGCATCCAGTCGCCGGCCTGCTCGGCGACGAAGGCGACCTCGACGGTCTCCTCCGGGTCCAGCAGCACGGTGTCGCGCCACTCCCGCCGCACGGTCGGGGCGCCGCCCCGCTTCAGCACGCGGAACGGGAAGCCGTGCAGGTGCATGGGGTGCCACCAGGCGGTCTCGTTGACGAACTGCATCACCACCGTTTGGCCGCGCTTGACGGCGACGAGGGGCCGGTGGGCGTGCCCCGTCACGGCTTCGCCGTTCAGCGCCCAGAACGGGCCTTGGGGCGTCATGCGCATTCCCTTGGGCAGGCGGCCCATGGCCCCGCCCTCGATTAGCACGTCCTGGCGCACGGGCTCGGACAGGTCGGGCTCCGGCAGGGGGTTGGGCGCCAGGGCGATGGGGGCGTCGAGGGGCGAGTCGCGCAGCGGTTTCTCGGCCGTGTAGACCAACCGCGTCAGCCGGTAGGTCTGACGCGGGTAGAAGGAATCCACCACGTCGAAGCGCTCGCCGGGCTTGCCCTGCATGTCGAGGACGAGGTCGGCGCGCTGGCCCGGCGCCAGCACCAGCGTGCCGCCATCCGGTGCGTGCGGCGCGACCGGCTGGCCGTCCAGGGCCACCACCTGCGGCGCATGACCCTGGAAATCCAGGGCGAAGATCCGCGCGTTTGCGGTGTTGACCAGGCGCAGACGCACCCGCTCGCCGGCGCGGACGGGGATTTCATCGACGATGGCGCCGTTGAGGGTGACGGTGTTGCCGATGCGGCCGGCGTGGCTGGAGTCCATGGGATGGCCGAAATCGTCGGCCAGGGCCGCCTCCTTGGTCAGGCGCCAGTCACCGAGCACCCACAGCAGCTCGCGGTCGGCCTTAATGGGATCGCGCTCCTCGACGATGAAGGCGCCGGACAGGCCGCGGGCCAGCTGCCGGGCGCTGTTCTCGTGCGGGTGGTACCAGAAGGTGCCGGCGTCCTTCAGCTCGAACTCGTAATGGAAGCGGCCGCCGGGTTCGACGACGGTCTGGCTCAGATGCGGCACGCCGTCCATGGCGTTGGGCACGCGCAGGCCGTGCCAATGGATGGTCGTCGGCTCCGGCAGAGCGTTGGTGAAGCCGATTCGCGCCGAGTCGCCCTGGCGGAACCGCAGCACCGGGCCGGGCACCGCGCCGTTGTAAGCCCACACCGTGGTGGCCGGGTAACTCTTCCCGACCAGCGGCACCCGCGCCGGGCCGGCGGTGAGCGCCAGCGGGTCCGGCGCGGCGCGGAGCGGATGCGGCAGGGCGGCCGCGGCGCCCAGGGCGGCGGCCCCGGTGAGCAAGGTGCGGCGGTCGAGGACGAGCATGCCTAGCCCCCGTACGGCGCCAGCCCGTCGCGCAGCGCCGGTGACAGGGGAGTCGGGCGGTGGGTGGTCTGGTCGACGATCACGCACACGCCCTCCTGCGTGGCGATGCAGGTGTCGCCGTGGAAGATGCCGGAGCCAAGCACCATCGACGTGTTGCCCAGCCGCAGCACCCGGATCCCGATCTGCGCTGTGGCAGGGTACAGCAGCTCTGCCTTGTATTCGATGACGCTGCGGGCGAGCACGGCTGTCCACGGGCTGTCGGGGCGGAAACCGCCGCAGCTTTCCAGCAGCGCGACGCGCGCGCTCTCGAAATAGACGCCGATGGCGTTGTTGTTCACGTGGCCCAGGGCGTCCAGATCGGCGAAGCGCACGCGCTCCTCGATCCAGAAGCGGTAGCCGGCGGGGTCGGTGAGGGAGGGCGTGATGTCGATGGTCATGGCAGGGCCGAATGTGGCCGGTGGCAGGCGGGCGCACAAGAGGCGGATTCGGGAAGCGGTATGGCCGCCATTTGCGGAACCTCCATCGAATTCGCGCGCCAAGCCCGGTTTGGCGGTGTTATAGGGAGGGTGTCCACCAATCCTAACGGACCGATCGATGAGCAACGACAGCAACCAGACCGCCGAAGCCCTGTTCGACAAGGCGCTGAGCATCGCTGAGAAGCACCTGGAGATGGCGGTCAAGGAGGGCGGCCCGCTCGGCCCGTATGTGGCCGTGGCGATGATCGAAGCGGCCGTCAACGCCGCGGTCGACGAGACCAGCCACGAGGACGTGATCGACATGCTCCGCGACCTCGCCGCCCAGATCGAGCAGGACGCCGACGCGGACGACGAAGAGTAACGTTCAAGCGCGTTCGATCCCCCTCCCCTGCCCTGGCGGGGGAGGGCGGAATCCGTACGGCTCACGCGTGCCGACGGCGTGCGGATCTCAAAGATGAAGATCAGAAGCCCAACGTGCTCGCATGGCGGACGGTGTTGGGCTTCGCTGCGCTCAACCCAACCTACGGGGTTTCTTTTGATCTTCTGATCTTTTGATCTTCGTGTTTTATCCCCGGCGCCTGCCCGTCAGCCGATACCCTGCCGCCGCCGGATCAATTCTCCAGCATACGCCGCAGCAGTTCGACATCCTCCGCAAAGGCCGGATCGGTAGCGCGCAGTTCTTCCACCTTCTTCACCGCATGCATGACCGTGGTGTGGTCGCGGCCGCCGAACTTGCGGCCGATCTCCGGCAACGAGCGGGCGGTGAGCTGCTTGGCCAGGTACATGGCCACCTGCCGCGGCCGGGCCACGGCGCGGGCGCGGCGCGCGGAGTGCATGTCGGCGACGCGGATGTTGAAGTGCTCCGCCACCCGCTTCTGGATCTCGTCGATGGTGACCCGGCGATCGTTGGCGCGCAGCAGGTCGTGCAGCACCTCCTGCGTCGTCTCCAGCGTGATCGAGCGGCCGACCAGGTCGGAGTGCGCAACGATGCGGTTCAGCGCGCCCTCCAGCTCGCGGACGTTGGAGGTGATCTTGTGCGCCAGGAACTCCAGCACCTTGAGCGGGATGGCGGCGCCCAGCACGTCGGCCTTGGACTGCAGGATCGACAGGCGCAGCTCGTAGGTGGTCGGGTGGATGTCGGCCACCAGGCCCCAGCCCAGGCGGGAGCGCAGCCGCTCCTCCATGCCTTCCAGGTCGGACGGGCTCTTGTCGGCCGAGACGATGACCTGCCGGTTCTGGTCCACCAGCGCGTTGAAGGTGTGGAAGAACTCCTCCTGGGTGGAGTCCTTGCCGCTGATGAACTGCACGTCGTCGATCATCAGCACGTCCACCGAGCGGAACTGCTGCTTGAAGGCCATGGTGTCCTTGAAGCGCAGGGCGCGGATGAACTGGTACATGAACTTCTCGGCCGACAGGTAGATGACCTTGCGACTCGGGTCCTTCTTGCGGATCGCCCAGGCGATCGCGTGCATGAGGTGCGTCTTGCCGAGACCGACACCGCCGTACAGGAACAGCGGGTTGAAGGTGACCGTGCTGGCCTCGGCCACCTTGCGGGCGGCGGCGTAGGCCAGCTCGTTCGGCTTGCCGACGACGAAGTTCTCGAAGGTGAAGCGCGGGTCGAGGAGCGCGGAGACGCTGTCGTCGCGCTCGTCCAGCACGCCGGGCGCCCCGGCCGGCAGCTCGTCGGAGGCGCCAAAGGCGGGCGACTCGGGAATCGGCTGGGCGGGGACCAGCTCCGGCTGCGGGCGGGCGATCGAAGCGCCGGAGGGGGGCTGTTCGTCGTTGTCGGCGGTCAGCGCCGAGGGCACGGAGGAGGAGGCGACCACCACGTCGATGGACTGCACAGCCGGGTTCTCGCCGCTCCACAGCGCACGGATACGGTCGACGTAATGGGTGTTTACCCAGTCGCGCATGAAGCGGGTGGGCACGAGGATGCGCACCTCGCCCTCCTTCAGGCCGGCGACGGTCAGCGGCTGGAGCCAGCTGCGGTACGCGATCTCACCCACCTCGTCCTTGAGTCGGCCACGGATGCGAACCCACTGCTGATCCAACGACGCGCCGACCGACATGCTCGCCCACTCCCGCTCCATACCCCGCCCCCGCGGGTATCGCCCACCAGCCGGAAACGGCATTCCCGCACCACCCACGGCCGTTGTGCGACGATTGGCACGTCCACACGCAAAGCCGGCCCGCACCCAAGGTGTGGGCGTGCGCCGCCATCCCGATTGTAGTTCGCTCCGCCCCAAAGTGCGCTTACCCGGAAGACTCCCGACCATGGGCGTCCCCACTCGACAGACAAGACTACCCCCATGGCGAAAACGCTTTTCCGCCAATGCCCTGCCGAGTATTTCAAGTAAAGAACGACACTGGAGCGAAGCCCGCCTGGGGTTACTTCCGTTACCCGCAGTTCGGACAGCTCGACGACTCGGACTGGTTACGCGACACCTTCGGTAGTACCGCATACCCTTCCGTTCCGCTCCGAAAGTCTAATCCGGGGCGTTTGCCATCGCAACCGGGACATAAGGCGAACGATCAAAAAGCACAAATCGTACGCCTGTCCCTCATAGACTTTGCGCAGATTTGCCTCGAATCTGAGCATTCGCGCGAAGTCTTTGCCAAGACGCAAAAAGCCGCGCCCGATCCGGGCGCGGCTTTGCGAAACCTTAGACCTCAGAGGGCCTTGATGCGAGCCGACAGGCGCGACAGCTTGCGCGACACCGTGTTGGCGTGCAGCACGCCCTTGGACGCGCCGCGCATCATCTCCGGCTGAGCGGCCTTGAAGGCCTCAGCGGCAGCGGCCTTGTCGCCGGACTCGATGGCGGTCTCGACCTTCTTGACGAAGGTGCGGATACGGCTGACGCGGGCACCATTGATTGCGGTGCGACGCGCGGTTTGACGGATGCGCTTCTCAGCGGACTTGTGGTTGGCCATAACGAACCTTGTTTCGAGACCCCAGACCCAATGCGAGGGGGCCTTATATGCTAACGGTTACCTTGAGTCAAGGCGCCGGCCGGAGTTTTTCCACAGGCCGGCGCACGCCATGACTCAGGCGTGATTCAGCGGTTCTTCCACTCCGGCTTACGCTTCTCGACGAAGGCCGCCATGCCTTCCTTCTGATCCTCGGTGGCGAAGGTAGAATGGAACACGCGGCGCTCCAGCTTCACGCCCTCGGACAATGTCGTCTCGTAGGCGGCGTTGACCGCGTCCTTGGCCATCATGACGATGGGCCGCGACAGGCCGGCGATCTTGGTGGCGACCTTGACGGCCTCCTCCACCAGCTCGGCCGCCGGGACGACTCGGCTGACCAGGCCCGAGCGCTCGGCCTCGGCGGCGTCCATCAGGCGGCCGGTCAGGCACATCTCCATGGCCTTGGACTTGCCGACGAAGCGGGTCAGGCGCTGCGTGCCGCCGGCGCCGGGGATGGTGCCGATGGTGATCTCCGGCTGGCCGAACTTGGCGGTGTCGGCGGCCAGGATGAAGTCGCACATCATCGCCATCTCGCAGCCGCCGCCCAGCGCGAAGCCGGCCACCGCGGCGATGGTGGGCTTGCGGCACTTGGCCAGGCGCTCCCACTTGGCGGTGATGAAGTTGGACTTGTAGACGTCTATGTAGCCGAAGCCGGCCATCTCCTTGATGTCGGCGCCGGCGGCGAAGGCCTTCTCCGACCCCGTCACCACGATGGCGCCGATCGAGTCGTCGGCCTCCAGCGCGTCGAGCGCTTGGCCCAGCTCGGTCACCAGCTGCTCGCACAGCGCGTTCATCGCCTTCGGGCGGTTCAGCGTGACCAGCCCCACAGGGCCGCGGGTTTCGACGAGGATCATTTCATACGCCATGGTTCCAGCGAGCTCCTGAACAGATGTCTGGTTGGGGGGACTATCGCGGTATCAGAACGAACCGGACGGTGATCGGACCGGCCTGCGCCGCACCGCCGGGGAATTCGAGGCGGAGCTGTTCGCCCTCGCGTTCGAAGCGGGTGTCGCCGATGCGCTTCCAGCCCAGTTGCGGCATGGTCTGCGCGTAGAAGGCCAGCACCGCCTTGCGCTCCACCCGCCCCTGCATGACCGACTCGACGATGCGCCCGCCGGGCTTGTCGAAGACCAGCGCGCCGTTCTCGGCGGCGCTCAGCCCCGGCATGGCCGGCACGTCGCCCATGCCCGTCACGAAGCGGCCGGGCTCCGCCGCCGTGGCGACCGCGGGGACGGAGAAGAGGAGGAGGGCGGAAAGCACCGCCCAGGCGGTGGATGAGCGAGCCGTCATGGGCGTCAGGTATATCAGTGTTGGCGGTGCGAACAATAGAAAGTCGAGCGCCCCGATTGTAGGATCCGGCGTATGCCGCCGGTCCTGCCCAGGTCGCAGGTGCAGCCCGGGCAGGGCTGTCCCTCGCGGTCGTACACGGAGAACTGGTGCTGGAAGTAGCCCAGCTCGCCCGAAGCCTGCCGGTGGTCGCGCAGGGTGGAGCCGCCGGCCTCGATGGCCCGCGACAGCACGTCGCGGATCGAGCCCGCCAGCCGCTCGGCCTTCGCCCCCACCACGGTGGCGGCCATGCGCTTGGGGCTGAGGCCGGCGTGGAACAGCGCCTCCGACACGTAGATGTTGCCCAGCCCCGCCACCACCGTCTGGTCGAGAAGCGCCGCCTTGATCGGGCTCATGCGCCCGGCCAGCCGCTCGGCCAGCACCGGACCGGAGAACCCATTGCCCAGTGGCTCCGGCCCGAGCGACCGCAGCATGGGGTGCTCGGTCAGCGTCGCCTCGTCCGTCAGGTCCATCATCCCGAATCGGCGCGCATCGTTGAAGGTGATGACCGTACCCGCGTCCGTCTCGAAGATGACGTGGTCGTGCGTGGCGGGCGGGGGTGCCGGGCTCGGGGCGATCACCATCCGCCCGGACATGCCCAGGTGCACCAGCAGCACGGTGCCGTCATCAAGGTGCACCAGGATGAATTTGGCGCGCCGCCGCACCGCCTTCACCCGGCGGCCGGTCAGCCGCTCGCAGAAGCCGGACGGCAACGGGAAGCGCAGGTCCGGCCGGCGCTGCACCACGCGCGCCAGCACGCGCCCCTCCAGATGGGGGGCCAAGCCACGGCAGATGGTTTCGACTTCGGGCAGCTCAGGCATGGGCCGTACGGTGGGGTATGTGGCGGCCCAAGGCAAGCGGACTGTGCGTCCGGGCCGGCGAGACGGCTCGCCGCACCGCCACGCCCGCGCTGGCGGAAGCATGAGCCGCGCGCTATGTTGCGCGCCATGAGCGAGACCACCCCATCCGACAAGCCCGCCTCCGGCCAGGAAGGCCAATGGTTCGGCTTCCGCCCCGTCGATCCCGACGCCAAGTCGGGGCTCGTGCGCGCCGTGTTCGACAGCGTGGCGGGCAAGTACGACCTGATGAACGACCTGATGTCGGGGGGCATCCACCGGCTGTGGAAGGACTCGTTCATCGACATGGTCGACCCGCAGCCGCACCAGACCCTGCTGGACGTGGCCGGCGGCACCGGCGACATCGCCTTCCGCTTCCTGGACAAGGGCGGCGGGCGCGTCGTGGTCTGCGACATCACCGAGGCCATGCTGCGCGTCGGGCGCGACCGCGCCGTCGACCGCGGCCTGCTGACGGGCCTGAGCTGGGTGGTCGGCGACGCCATGAAATTGCCGGTCGCCTCGCGCTCGGTGGACACCTACACCATCGCCTTCGGCCTTAGGAACGTCACCCACATCGACCAGGCGATAGCCGAGGCGCACCGCGTTCTGAAGCCGGGCGGCAAGCTGTTCATCCTGGAGTTCAGCACGGTTGTGCTGCCGGTGCTTCGGCAAATCTACGACGTCTACTCGTTCCAGGTGCTGCCCAAGCTGGGCCAACTGGTGGCGGGGGACGCGGATTCCTACCAATACCTAGTGGAGAGCATCCGCCGCTTCCCCGACCAGGCGACGCTCGCTCGGCGAATCGAGGCGGCGGGGTTCGCGTCGGTGCGCGTGCGCAACTTCTCCGGCGGCATAGCCGCCGTCCATTCCGGCTGGCGGATCTGAGCGTTGTTCCGGCTATTCCGCAACCTGATCCGGCTGGCGGCGATCGCGCGCACGCTGGCGCGCCACAACGCCATGCCCGACGCCTTTCCCGACGTCGCCCCCGGCCTCGCCTTTCTGTGGCGCATCGTCGCCAACACGCGGGTCTCGGGCCGCGAGGGCCAGCGTCTGGCTGCGGCGCTGGCCGAGTTGGGCCCCACCTTCATCAAGCTGGGACAGTTGCTGTCCACCCGCTCCGACGTGGTGGGCGAGCGGATGGCTGCCGACCTGGCGGAGCTTCAGGACAAGCTGCCCCCCTTCCCCAGCCGTGAGGCGTGCCTGATCGTCGAAACGGAGCTGGGCCGTCCGCTGACCGAAATGTTCCTGGGCTTCGATGAGGTACCGGTGGCGGCCGCCTCCATCGCGCAGGTGCACTTCGCCGTCACCACGGAAGGCGAGCCGGTGGCGGTCAAGGTGCTGCGCCCGAACATCGAGCGGGCGTTCGAGCGTGACATCGAACTGTTCTACTGGCTGGCCCAATGGGCCGAGCGCCTCTGGCCGAAGCTGAAGCGCCTCAAGCCCATCGAGGTGGTGGACACCTTCGCCCGCACCTCGCGCCTGGAGATGGACCTGCGCATGGAGGCCGCGGCGGCGTCCGAGCTGGCGCAGAACTTCGAGGGCGACCGGACCTTCATCATCCCCAAGGTGAACTGGGACCGGACCGCCCAGCGCGTGCTGACGCTCCAGCGCATCGCCGGCATCAAGGTGGACGAGGTCGACGCCATCACGGCGGCGGGCTACGATCGCGACGAGATCCTCACCAAGGCGTCGGCGTCCTTCTTCAACCAGGTGTTCCGCGACGGCTTCTTCCATGCCGACCTGCACCCCGGCAACCTGTTCGTCGTCGAGGACGGCAACATCGCCGCGGTGGACTTCGGCATCATGGGCCGGCTGGACCGCGCGACGCGCTACTATCTCGCCGACATGCTCATCGGCTTCCTGACCGGCGACTACCGGCGGGTGGCGCTGGTGCATTTCGAGGCCGGCTACGTGCCGGCGCACCAGTCCATCGAGCTGTTCACCCAGGCCTGCCGCGCCATCGGCGAACCGTTGCAGAACAAGCCGCTCAACGAGATCTCGGTGGGCCGGCTGCTGGCCCAGCTCTTCGCCGTGACCGAGCAGTTCCAGATGGAGACGCAGCCGCAACTTCTGCTGCTCCAGAAGAGCATGCTGACGGCCGAGGGGGTGGGGCGCATCCTCAACCCCAACATCAACATGTGGGAGCTGGCGCGCCCGCTGATCGAAGAATGGATGCGCGAGAACCGCGGCCTCGAGGCGCAGATCCTCGACGACGCCGAGGCCGCCGTCCGCACGCTGCGCCGCCTGCCCATGCTGGTGCGCGACGCCGAGCGCGTGGCGGCGCAGATCGCCGACGGCGGTCTGCGTCTGCACCCGACAACGGTGCGCTTCCTGCTGGACGCCTGGACGCGGCGCCGGAAGGCCGAGCAGATCGCCCTGTGGGTCATCGCGGCGCTGCTGGCGTTCGTGGCCGTGGAGCTGGCGCGATTTTAGCACCGCTTGACCATCCCATGACCGGCACCCAGAATCCGCCTTGCAACGGCTCGTTGAGGGGACCATGGTCCGCGACTATTTCGATGCTCTGCTCTCCTTCAGGAAAGCCGACGACTACCAGGCCACGCACACGGTCCTGCGCGATCCGCCGCCGCCGGTCATCACGCTGGCGCGCGACCATGGCTCCGGCGGCGAGGCCATCGCCGCCAAGGTGGCCGAACGGCTGGGCGTGCGCGCCTACGACAAGGAAATCCTGGACTCCGTGGTCGCCGAGGCCAAGTCCAACCCGCATCTGATGCACCGGCTCGACGAAAAGCTGCCGGAACGGGCGGGAATGTTCCTCTACGCCAGCCTCATGGGTCTCGACGACCCGGTGTCGGAGTACCAGAGGCTGCTGACCCGCGTGGTCAACGGCATCGCGTTTGGCGGCGGGGTGATCCTGGGGCGCGGCGCGCACCTGCTGCTGCGCGGCCAGCTGCGCTTTCGCGTGCGCATCGTCGGCTCGGAGGAGGCCTGCGCCCAGCGCCTGGCCGGCGACGACCCGTCCGCCGTGCCCGCCAAGCTCGAGGAGGTGCGCAGGGTCAACGCCGCGCGCGCCAAGTACTTCCAGGAGACCTTCAAGACCTCCAACCAGGACGCGCTGCAGTACGACCTGATTCTCAACACCGACCGCTTCCCCAACATGGACGAGGTGGCCGACCTCATCGTGCAGGCGTACAAGGCGCACGCGCACTGATCGGAACGGCACACGCCCTCCAGGCTATTCCCTCCACCACGTCTCGGCCAGCGCGCCGTAGACGGGAGTCACGGCCGGACGGCGCACCCAGGTCCAGCGGGCGATGCGGTCCACGGTGGAGTGGAACAGCGGCACCATGTAGTGCCCCCACAGCAGCACCCGGTCCAGCGCCTTGACCCGCGCCTCCAGCTCCGGCCGCGTGCGGGCGGACGCAATGGAGGCGGATATCGCGTCCACCGCCGGGTCCTTGATGCCGGCATAATTACGCGTACCCGGCGTGTCCGCCGCCTTGGAGCCGTAGTAGTAGAGCTGCTCGTTGCCCGGCGACAGGGTGGAGGCCCACCAGCGCACCACCACGTCGTAGTCGAACTCGTCGAGGCGCGCCTGGAACTGGGCGCTGTCCACCGTGCGCACCTTGGCCTCGATGCCCAGGCGCTCCAGGCCGCGGGCGAACTCCAGCGCGGTGCGCTCGTCGGCCGGGTCGCCCAGCAGGATCTCGAACAGAAAGGGCCGTCCGTCCCCGTTCACCAGCCGCCCGTTCTCGATCCGCCAGCCGGCCTCAGCCAGCAGCCGCGTCGCCTCGCGCAGGTTGGCGCGGCCGGCGTAAGGGCCGCTGCCATCGGTCTGCGGCAACTGGAAGGGCGTGGTGAACAGTTCCGGCGGCAGCACCGGGCGGAAGGGTGCGAGCACCTTCAGCTCGTCCGGCCCCGGCAACCCGGTCGCCGCCAGCACCGAGTTGGGGTAGTAGCTGGCCGTGCGCTTGAGCGCCCCGTGGTAGAGCGTGCGGTTGATCCACTCGAAGTCCACCGCGTAGCCCAGCGCCTGCCGCACCCGGCGGTCGCGGAACAGCGGCCGGCGCGTGTTCAGGATGAAGCCGCGGGCGTACTCCGGCCGGCCGGTGGGCAGCTCTTCCAGCACGAAGCGGCCCTCGCGCAAGGCGGGGCCGTCGTAACCCACCGCCCACTTGGCCGGCTCCCCTTCGCGTCGCACGTCCACCTGGCCGGCCTTGAACGCCTCCAGCGCCACGGTGTCGTCGCGGAAGTAGTGGAACTCCAGCCGGTCGAAATTGAACAGGCCGCACCGCACTGGCAGATCCTTGCCCCAATAGTCCTCCACCCGCTCGTAGACGATGCGCCGGCCGGGCTCGACCTGTTTGACGCGGTAGGGACCGCTGCCCATGGGGGCTTCCAGCGTGGTGCGGTCGAACGATTTGCCGTGCCACCATGCCTTCTGGTGGATAGGGAGCAGGCCCATCAGCATGGGCATCTCGCGGTCGATGCCGCCGTCCGGCTCGCGCAGGAAGACGAAGCGCACGCTGCGCGCGTCCAGGCGCTCGGCCAGCGCCACCTTGGCGTAGAACAGGCGCCGGTTGGGCGTGCCGTGCTGGCGCTGCACCTCGAAGGAGAACAGCACGTCGTCGGCTGTGACCGGCGTGCCGTCGTGCCAGCGCGCCTTGGGGTTCAAGTGGAAGACGATGGAGGAGCGGTCGTCCGGCACCTCCACGCTCTCCGCCAGCAGGCCATAGAGCGAGAACGGCTCGTCGGCGGAGCGCGCCAGCAGCGTCTCGTAGACGTTCAGCAGCCCGGCCGCCGGCAGCCCCTTCACCACATGCGGATTCAGCGTGTCGAAGGTGCCGACCACCGCCTGGCGCAGCGTGCCGTTCCTGGGTGCTTGCGGGTTGACGTAATCGAAATGCCGGAAGCCCGCGGGGTACTTCAGGTCGCCGTGCATGGCGATGCCGTGGACCGGCTCGGCCAGGGCCGGCAGAGTCGAGAGGAGTGCAAAGAGGAGGAGGATTACGGCAGGCATGATCCGGAACTGTCGCAGTGCAGCAAAAATTGCGCAAGCGCCTTGGACTCTGCACGTGTTGCGCCTAAACTCCGCCGCCATGGGGCGCCGGGGGAAGCATGCCTGCCGGCCGAGCATCCTGAGCTGAACACACGAAAATCAAAGGACCGTTTCATGGATCTGAGCAAGGTTCCGGCGGGCAAGAACCCGCCGTGGGACGTGAACGTGGTCATCGAGATCCCGTTGCGCGGCGAACCGGTCAAGTACGAAGTGGACAAGGAATCGGGCGCGGTGTTCGTCGACCGTTTCCTGCACACGGCGATGTACTATCCCTGCAATTACGGCTTCATTCCGCACACCCTGTCGGGCGACGGCGACCCGGTCGACGTCTGCGTGGTAGGCCGCCACTCGGTCATCCCCGGCGCCGTTCTGCGTTCGCGCCCCATCGGCGTGCTGGTCATGGAAGATGAGGCCGGCCAGGATGAGAAGCTGCTGGCCGTCCCGGTGGACAAGCTGCACCCGTTCTACACCGACGTGAAGAACTACTCGGACCTGCCGGAGATCCTGACCGAGCAGATCGCCCACTTCTTCCAGCACTATAAGGACCTGGAAAAGGGCAAGTGGGTGAAGATCGTCCGCTGGGGCGACGCCGAGGAGGCCGCTCGCATGATCACCGAGGGCCTGGAGCGCGCGGCGGTTGCAAACAAGGGCAAGCCAGGTGTCATTGTCTAACACCAAACCCGCGGCCCGTGTGAGCGTCGTCGAAGGCGACATCACACGGGCCGCCGTGGACGCCATCGTCAACGCCGCCAACAGCGCCCTGAAACGCGGCGGCGGCGTCGACGGGGCGATCCACCGCGCCGCCGGTCCGGCGTTGCAGGACGCCCTGGACCGCATCGGCGGCTGCCCGACCGGCGCGTGCCGGATCACCCCGGGCTTCGACCTGCCCGCCAAATGGATCATCCACGCCGTCGGCCCGGTCTGGCGCGGCGGCGGTGCCAACGAAGACGCACTGCTGGAGTCCTGCTATCGCAGCGCCTTCGCGCTGGCGCGGCAGCACGGTATCGCCAGCCTCGCCTTCCCCGCCATCAGCACCGGCATCTATGGCTTTCCTAAGGACCGCGCGACGACGATCGCGGTATCCGCGGTGCTGGACGAGTTGTCCAAGGACGACTCGGTGCGCGAGGTGCGGTTCGTCTGCTTCGACGCGGAGACGGCGGCGCTGTACCGGGCGGAGCTGGCGCGAAAAGTATAGGTTGGGCCAAGCGCTGCGCGGTCCGGCACCGTTCCCGCGACGGGGGCCGGTTCAATGAGGTTGTTGGACGCGGTTCAGGTCTTGCGTAAGGGTGCCGAGACGCCGGACCAGCTTGGCCTGGTCCTTCGGTTCGATCTGGCCCTTGCGCTGGGCGAGATACAGTGCAGCTTGCGCCTCTTCCAGGCAGTCGAGCGTGTGGCGCAGGTAGTCGTGCTGATCCATGCCCCTGTTCCCCTTGTTTGGTACACCCCTTGGCTGCAAACAGGGAGATCCGCGGTTCTGTTCCCACCAAGGTTACGGATCGCGCAAAGCCATCCGACCGGCAAAGCCGTTCCGAAAACGCAACAGTTGCGCTGGATCAAGGCGGATATAACACATGTGGACTGATTCACCGTGTCGCACCCCGCCAAAAAAGGGGCGTGGCTTGGTTGCGGCGCAGCACAAGCGGCGTTTGGTCACGTTTACGGGGTATGGTTACGGGTCCACCCCTGTTGCCGTTATCGAGCCTTCGTTCATTCGCTAACACCGGAATCGGCCATGACCGTTCGCAACCTCGACCGCATGCTCAAGCCTTCGTCGATCGCGCTGATCGGAGCCAGCCGCAAGACCGGCTCGGTCGGCGCCGTGATGGCGCGCAATCTGTTCAACGCGGGTTTCGACGGCCCCATCATGCCCATCAGCCCGCTGGAGCGCGCGGTCGAGGGCGTGTTGACCTACAAGAGGGTTGCCGACCTGCCTATCACCCCCGACTTGGCGGTCGTCTGCAACCCGGCCGACCAGGTGCCGGGAATCATCCAGCAGCTGGGCGAGAAGGGCACGAAGGCCGCCATCATCATTTCCGGCGGCTTTTCCAAAGAGCAGATGCAGAAGATCTATGACGCGGCCAGCCCGTACCTGATGCGCCTGCTCGGCCCGAACAGCCTGGGCGCCATGGTGCCGGGCCGCGGCCTGAACGCCAGCTTCGCGCCGGTCACACCCCATAAGGGCGACATCGCGCTGGTGGCGCAGTCGTCAATGGTCGTCACCTCGATCATCGACTGGGCGACGGCGCGGAACATCGGCTTTTCGCACCTGATCTCGCTGGGTGACAAGGCGGACGTGGACTTCGGCGACCTGCTGGACTACCTCGCGGCCGACGGCTCGGTGCGGGCCATCCTGCTGTACATCGAGTCGATCAGCCAAGCGCGCAAGTTCATGTCGGCCGCCCGCTCGGCGGCCCGCCAGAAGCCCGTCATCGTCATCAAGGCCGGCCGCTCGGAGGAGGCGATCCAGGCCGCCACCTCGCACACCGGCGCGCTGGCCGTGTCGGACGCCGTGTACGACGCCGCATTCCGCCGAGCCGGCCTGTTGCGCGTGGACGAGTTGGACGAACTGTTCGCCTCGGTGAACACGCTGGCGTCGGGCGTGCCGATGATCGGCGGCGACCGGCTGGTCATCCTGACCAACGGCGGCGGCATGGGCGTCATGGCGACCGACAGCGTCATCACCGCGGGCGGCCGCCTCGCCGTGCTGTCCCCGGAGACGTTGGAGAAGCTGGACGCGGCACTGGGCCCCTCCTCCACCCCGCGCGGCAACCCGTTGCGCATCGGCGCCGACGCACCGGCCAAGCGCTACGCCGACGCGCTGGACGTGCTGCTGAACGACAGCGGCAACGACGCCGTCCTGGTGTTGAACTGCCCGAACGCCATCACCGACTCCACGGCGGTGGCGAAGGCGGTGGTGGAGACGATGCACAAGGTGCCCGGCCGCCGCCACCCGGTGCTGACGAGCTGGCTGGGCGACAGCTCGGCGGTCGAGGCGCGCCGGCTGTTCGCCGCCAACCGCATCCCCACCTACGATACGCCCAGCCACGCCGTGAAGGCGTTCATGCATCTGGTCGAGTACAGGAAAAACCAGGAACTCCTCATGGAGACGCCGCCCTCCGTGCCGGAGGACTTCACGCCGGACGGCATCACGGTGGGCAAGATCATCGCCCGTGCTATTGCCGAGAAGCGCGACTGGCTGACGGAGTACGAGGCCAAGCGCGTGCTGGCCGCCTACGGCATCCCGGTGGTGGACACGCGGTGCGCCGAGACGCCGGAGGAGGCGGCGCGGTGCGCCGAGGCCATCGGCGGCCCGGTGGCGCTGAAGATCCTGTCGCCGGACATATCGCACAAGTCGGACGTCGGCGGCGTGGCGCTGCACCTGCTGGACGGCTCGGAAGTACGCGCCGAGGCCGAAGCGATGCTGGCCCGCGTCCGCGGGGCCGCCCCCGACGCCCGCATCGAGGGCTTCACCGTGCAGGAGATGGCTGTCCGTCCCGACGCATACGAACTCATCGTCGGCATGACCGAGGACGAGCTGTTCGGCCCGGTCCTGTTGTTCGGCGAGGGAGGCATCGGGGTGGAGGTGGTGGAGGACTACGCGCTGGCCCTGCCGCCCTTGAACATGCGCCTCGCCACCGAGCTGATGGGCCGCACGCGCATCTGGCGCCGGCTTAAGGGCTACCGCTCCATGAAGGCGGTGGATATCGACGCGGTGGCGCTGACGCTCAACAAGGTCTCGCAGCTCATCGTTGACTTCCCGGAGATCGCCGAGCTGGACGTCAACCCGCTGCTGGCCGACCACGAAGGCGTGCTGGCGCTGGACGCGTCCATCAAAGTGGCGGTGCCAAGCCAGCCGGGCGCCAAGCGCCTGGTCATCCGGCCGTATCCCAAGTCGCTGGAGGACCACGTCCGCATCAAGGACGGGAGGGAGTTCTTCGTCCGCCCGATCCTGCCGGAGGACGAGCCGCTGGTTCACCACATGATCGCGAACCAGACGCCGGAAGACCTGCGCCTGCGCTTCTTCGCACCTCTGAAGCGGCTGTCGCACCAGGCCGCCGCCCGCCTGACCCAGATCGACTACGACCGTGAGATGGGGCTGATCGCCGTCGGCCCCGATCCGGAGACTGGGCAGACCATCATGTACGGCGTGGTCCGCATTACCGCCGATCCGGACAATGTGCGCGCCGAGTACGCGGTGATGGTGCGCTCGGACATGAAAGGCCAGGGCCTCGGCTACCAGCTGATGCGCAAGATCCTGGACTACGCCCGCTTGCGCGGCATCAAGGAGGTGTACGGCGAGGTGCTGCGCGAGAACACCAACATGCTCGGCATGTGCCGGGCGCTGGGCTTCGTGCGCAAGGAGAACCTCGACGAGCCCGGCGTGGTGGAAGTGAAGATCGACCTGGAGAAGGCAAACGGCACGGTGTAGGCGAATTAAACATGAAGCAACGAAGATATTAAAGATTCACGAAGACAGCTCTGCCACGCATCGTCTGACGGATACTTGCCCGATAAAGACACAAAGATCAGAAGATCAAAAGATCAGAAGAATTCCACATTGACGCTTCTTCTGATCTTCTGATCTTTTGATCTTCGTGTTTAAGATCCGCACGCCAGCCGTCAGCCGACACACTTTTACCCAACTCACACCAGCCCCTCGAGCACCCGGTCGGGCGGGGCGTGGCCGTCGATGAAGGTCTTGATGTTGACGATGACCTTCTCGCCCATGTCGATGCGGCCCTCGATGGTGGCCGAGCCCATGTGCGGCAGCAACACCACGTTGTCGAGCTTCATCAGCTTGGGGTTCACCGCCGGCTCATGCTCGAACACGTCCAGGCCGGCGCCGGCGATCTCGCCCTTGCCCAGCATGCGGGTCAGCGCCATCTCGTCGATCACCTCGCCGCGCGAGGTGTTGACGATGTAGCAGTGTGGGCGTAGCAGCTTCAGCCGCCGCTCGGACAGCAGATGGTACGTCGCCGGCGTGTGCGGGCAATTGATGGAGATGACGTCCATCCGCGCCAGCATCTGGTCCAGGCTGTCCCAGTAGGTCGCCTCCAGCTCCTGCTCAATGTCCGGATGGACGCGGCGGCGGTTGTGATAATGGATCGACATGCCAAAGGCGCGGGCGCGCCGCGCCACCGCCTGGCCGATGCGGCCCATGCCCAGGATGCCCAAGCGCTTGCCCCAGATCCGGTGGCCGAGCATGGTCGTTGGGCCCCAGCCCTTCCACTGGCCGGAGCGCACCAGTCGCTCGCCCTCGCTCAGGCGCCGGGCCACGGCGAGGATCAGCGCCATGGTCATGTCGGCGGTGTCCTCTGTTAGCACCCCGGGCGTGTTGGTCACCGTGATGGCGCGCTCGCGCGCGGCCTTGTGGTCGATGTGGTCCACGCCGGTACCGAACGACGCGATCAGCTTCAACTGCGGCCCGGCAGCCTCGATGATCGTGCGGTCGATGCGATCGGTCACCGTGGGCACCAGCACATCGGCGACCTTCATGGCCTCGATGAGCTGGGCGGGTTTCATAGGATCATCGTCGGGGTTCAAGCGCGTGTCGAACAGCTCCATCATCCGCGTCTCAATGACGTCGGGCAGCTTGCGTGTAACGACAACCAGCGGCTTCTTCTTCTCGGGCATCGAACTGGCGCTCCCTCGTTCCCCCGTTCTGCCATAGCAGGCAGCACGCGGCCCTGTCCAGATGCCCGATCCTGTCGATGGAGGCGGGCAGATGTGACAACGCGGGATACGGGCGCGGTGACCTTGCTCGAACGAGTTACCCACAACTATAGTAGCCGCAACCGGAACGGCGCCACTGTTCCGGGCGCCCGCTCACGATCTTTCGTTCCTGGCCCAGGATCCTCGATGCTGTCCGGAATACGCCTGCTCCTGGTCGCGCTGCTGCTCGCCGCTACGGCCGGCGTGTCGCCGGTGCTGGCCGCGGGCAAGGAGAAGAACCCGACCCAGGTGACCGGCCTGCCCGTCCCGCGCTTCGTCACGCTGCGCTCGGGCGAGGTCAACGTGCGCACCGGCCCCGGCGTGCGCTACCCCGTGGAGTGGGTGTTCGTGCGCAAGGAAATGCCGGTCGAGATCACCGCCGAGTTCGACACATGGCGCCGCATCCGTGACTGGGAAGGCAGCGAGGGCTGGGTACATCAGAGCATGCTGTCGGGCAAGCGCGGCGTCGTCGTGATGGGCGAGCAACGCGCCGTCCGCCGCGAGCCGACCCCCGATGCCCCCATGATCGCCCGCGCGCAGCCTGGCGTCATCGGCTGGCTGTCCAAGTGCAAGGGCGAGTGGTGCCAAGTGGATCTGAAGGGCTACAAGGGCTGGCTGAAGCGCGGCGAGGTTTGGGGGGTCTATTCCAATGAACGGTTCGAGTAAGTCCCCCACCCTGAATAGTTGGTGACTATCCGAAAGAATCCCGGCTCTGTTTCAGTCCTGCAATTCAAGGACAATAATGCGCCGCTAATATGCCCCCGACGGTAGAATAGGGTCTAGAGGGCATTGTGGCGACGACAGCATCCAAACGGAACGTCCGGGATCTCGGCTCCGTCATCGACCTCGTCCGATTGACCGAGCCCGAAAGGACCGATCTGGTTGCCGGGCTATCGGAACTGCGCGACCGCGTCTGCTGCCACGCGACCGACTGCCGCCTCTGCCAAGCGTCGCTGTCCTGCGAGCGCCTGCTGATCAAGGCCTTCGCCGCTCAATGGGAGTGCCGGCCGTGAACCGTCATGGCGACGAGTGCAGAGCCAACCGCGAGCGTTCAGCCTACGCAAAATCCTTTGCCAACTCCGCCCGGACGGTCTCCGGCATCATCGCCATGTGGCCGTAGTTGGGGTGCATCACGGCGACGACCACCTGCGTACCGGGGGTGCGGAACGCTTCGATCTGCTCGGGCGTGAAGTCGAAGTGCATGAAGTGCACGGAGGATGTCTTGCCCTGCTCGTTGGTGCGCTCGACGTCGTCTTCCGGACGCGCGACCAGGGTATGGCCGGCGAACTGGAGCTGGATCCGCTCCTCGACGCCGCCCGCCTTGGACAGAAAGGCCTCGCGCTGCACCGGGTTGTCGATCTCGAACATCACGGTGGCGACCAGCTCCCGGCCCTTGGGGATGAGCGGGTTGTAGGCGCGCAGTTCGTCCTCGATCTGCTCTTCGCCACCCTTCTCGATGTAGAGCATCTCGTGGATCTGCTGCCACATCGTGTCGTAGTTCTCGAAATAGAAGGTGGCGTAGGGACCGACCGACACCCGGCGGTTCTTCTTCACGTCCACCAGCGCCTTGCGGCGCTCGGAACGCTGCTTGCCGTACTCCTCCATGGAAATGATGTCGGCGCGAGTGACCTCGGTCTTCTGAGCGGACATGGCGCCAGTCTCCCTAATTGATTGGTGATATTAAACGGTGATCCCGTAGGCGCGGGCGAAGATCTCGATGGGGTGAAGGTTCTCGGGCGGCGCGGCGGCCTCACCGTCCAGGCGCTCGACGCCCTGCATGATGTGCATACCGGCCAGCAGGCACTCCGACGAGACGTACTTCTTGCCGGCCTTGACCGCCTGGTTCGCCACCGGCCGACCGACCTTCAGCGCGGTCGGGAAGTTGGGCGTCATGACGCCCCACGAGCCGCCATGACCCGAGCAGCGCTCGATCACCTTCACGTCGGCCTCGGGGATCAGGCGCAGCATCTCCGCCGACTTAGCGCCCATGTTCTGGGCGCGCGCGTGACAGGCCAGGTGCACGGCGACACCGCCCGGCACAGGCTGCATGCCCTCCGGCAGGCCGTGGCGCCTGGCGATGTCGACCACGAATTCCGACAGGTCGAAGGTGGCCTGGGAGAGCTTCTCGACCTGGGCGCGGTGCGCGGCGTCCTGCGGCACCACCAGCGGCCATTCGAGCTTGAGCATCAGCGCGCAGCTCGGGATCAGCGCCACCACGTCGTAGCCATCGTCGATCCACGACTCGAGCGCGCCGGCCACGTTGGCGGCGTTGCGGGTGACCCGCTCCAGCTCGCCCTGTTCCAACTGCGGCATGCCGCAGCATCCGGGATAGGCGACCTCCACCTCTACGCCCAGCTTGGCGAGCACGGCGCGCGCCGCCATGCCCACGGAGGGGTTGTTGTAGTTGGCGAAGCAGGTGGCGTAGAGCACCGCCTTGCGCTTACCGTAGGCGGGGGCCGCGGTGTTGACCTCGACCGGCGTGTCGGCGGCGCGGCGCACCAGGGTGTGGCCGTGGAACTTGGGAAGGTGGGCCTCCCGATGAACGCCGACGACCTTCTCCATGATCGAGCGGGTCATATTGTTGTCGACGTCCGACGCCCAGTTGGCGAGCGGCGCCACCAGGCTGCCCAGCTTGCCGTTGCGATCGGTCTCGATCAGCTGGCGCACGGCGAAGGGCACGCCGCGCTTCTTGGCGTCCACTGCACGGTAGCGCAGCATCAGATGCGGAAAGTCCAGGTCCCACTCGTGGGGCGGCACGTAGGGGCACTTGGTCATGAAGCACATGTCGCACAGCGTGCAGGCGTCCACGACCTGACGGAAGTCCTCGGACTTCACGTCGTGCATCTCGCCGGGGCCGGCGTTATCGACGAGGTCGAACAGCCGCGGAAAGCTGTCGCACAGGTTGAAGCATCGCCGACAGCCGTGACAGATGTCGAAGACGCGGCGCATCTCCGCGTCCAGCTTGGCCTCGTCGTAGAAGTCGGGGTTCTGCCAGTCGAGCGGGTGGCGGACGGGCGCCTCGAGGCTGCCTTCGCGCATGTCTCCTCCTGCGGCGGGTTTGGTCCCGTCGGCGGTGTTTTGATTCATATGGCCTCCCGGCCAATCCTACGGATTGGCCGGGAGGCCGGGCTTCGCGCCCCCTTCTAACATTAATCCGGGGGGCACGGGACCGCCGTCGCGGTCCAGCGGCAGGGACCGGAGTGCTATCCCGGTCCCCGCGTGCGGGCCTGATCAGGCCATCTGCTCCAGAGCCTTCTGGAAGCGGCCGGCATGCGACTTCTCGGCCTTGGCGAGCGTCTCGAACCAGTCCGCGATCTCGTCGAAGCCTTCATCACGGGCGCTGCGCGCCATGCTCGGGTACATGTCGGTGTACTCGTGCGTCTCGCCGGCAATGGCGGCCTTCAGGTTGTTGGAAGTCTCACCGATCGGCAGGCCGGTGGCCGGATCGCCGACTTCCTCCAGGAATTCGAGGTGGCCGTGCGCGTGACCGGTCTCGCCCTCGGCGGTCGAGCGGAACACGGCGGCCACGTCGTTGTAGCCCTCGACGTCGGCCTTCTGGGCGAAATACAGGTAGCGGCGGTTGGCCTGGCTCTCACCGGCGAAAGCGGCCTTAAGATTTTCCTCGGTCTTGGTGCCCTTAAGTGGCGGCATGGTTGGTTCCCTCCTGAGGTTGCCGACCGGCCACAATCCCGCGCAGGCGCGCCGGACCGTACCGGGCATGGCTCAGGCTGCCACTGCCAAGAGCAAACGTCAACTTTTTAGAAATAATCTAAATTAACCAGCAAAAGGCTGTGCGCAGAACGTGTTACGTTCGCGCAGCAACCTCCCCGGGCGCCGGAGCCAAGCGCACAATGACGTCCACGCGAGCCACCTTCGTCCCTTCCGGCGGGGCCGGCAGGTTCGCCACCAGGACATGGTCGCCGGGGATGTCCTCCAGCCGGCCAGCCCCTTCCAGGAAGAAGTGATGGTGCTCGGACGTGTTCGTATCAAAATACGACTTGCCTGCCTCCACCACAACCTCGCGCAGGAGACCGGCGGCCGTGAACTGGTTCAGCGTGTTGTACACGGTGGCCAGCGAGACGCGCAGGTTGGCGGAGATCGCTTCGACGTGCAGCTGCTCGGCGGTGATATGGCGATCGCCCGCTTCGAATAGCAAACGCGCCAATCCAAGCCGCTGGCGGGTGGGGCGCAGCCCGACGGCGTGCAGGCGGTCGAGGGCGCGCTTGTAGGGACGGTTGCCGCTCATGCGTCGAGTCGTGTGATGGTGGGTCCACGGCGATCATCACCGGGTTGCGGCATACAGCCGCATCCAAGAGTAAGATTAGAACGATTTCAGGTCGTAATCAAGCAATCCTGTTCAAACGGCCCGGCACCTGCCCTGCCGGGCCGTTTCGACCGTCAATACCCCGTGGCGATGCGCTCGACGAGCTGCTGCACCGTCGGGATGAAGCCGTCCTTGTAGTAAGGGTCGCTGGCAAAGCGGAAAGCGTTGTGCCCCGCGAACATCAGCTGGTTCTCGCAGTCGTCCGAGTGGCTGACCGCCTGGAGCGTCTTCTGGATACAGTAGGAGCGCGGGTCGGCCTTCTTCCCGGTCGTTCCTTCCTCGTTTTGCGACCAGTTCGAGAACAGGCAAGCCGACAGGCAGCCCATGCAATCGATCTGGTCCTGCACGATCTGCTCGGACTTCTCCGGCGTGACGAAGATGATGGTGCTGTCCGGCGTCTTCATCCCCACGGTGAAGCCCTGATCCACCCAGGATTGGGCGCGCCGCCGGTCGGTCTCGGTGAGGTAGACCGGGCGGCCGCGCGGGCCGATGGGGAACTCGGCCGAATGCTCGCCCACGGGCTTCGGCATGTAGGCCACCTGCCGCTCGGAGCGGGCCATCAGTTCCAGCATGAAGGGGTTCTTGACACCCGAGGAGTAGAAGCCGGTCGGCGAGAAGCGGTTGAGCAGCACGTCGCCTTCCTGGAGCGACAGCAGCTTCTTCTTCCACGCCATGGAGATCGGGCTCTCCTGCGTGAGCAGCGGGCGGGTACCGAACTGGAAGGCGACGGGACCGAGGTCCGGGTTGTCGATCCAGTCCTCCCACTCGCTCAGCCACCAGACACCGCCGGCCATGATGACCGGCACGTCGTTCAGGCCGAAGCTGTTCATCATCTGGCGCAGCGCCAGGACGCGGGGGAACGGATCCTCCGGGACCTGCGGGTCCTCGGAGTTGGACAGGCCGTTGTGGCCGCCGGCCAGCCACGGATCCTCGTAGACGACGCCGCCGAGGTTGTCGCGGAACTTCTGGTAGGCGCGCAGCCACAGCGCACGAAAGGCGCGCGCCGAGGAAACGATCGGATAGTAGTAGCAGCCGTAGCGCGCGGTGATCTCGGCGATGCGGTAGGGCATGCCGGCACCGCAGGTGACGCCGTGGATCAGGCCCTTTGCCCCTTCCAGGGCACCGTGCAGGATCTTCTCAGCCCCGCCCATCTCCCACAGCACGTTCATGTGGATGCGGCCCTGGCCGTTCGAGCGCTCATGCGCGATCTGAGCCTGGGCGATGGCGCCCTGGATGCCGTAGGCGATCAGCTCGTCGTGCCGCTCGCGGCGGGTCTTGCCGTGGTAGACCTGCGGGATGAGGTTGCCGTTCTCGTCGTAGCTGTCGGCGTTCACACCGGAGAAGGTCCCGATGCCTCCCGCCGCCGCCCAGGCGCCGGAGCTTTCGCCGTTCGACACCGCAACACCCTTGCCGCCCTCGACGAGCGGCAGCACTTCCCGGCCGGACATGACCAGCGGCTTCAGCGCCTTCAACGAAACCTCCAACCCAACAAGCGAACGTCAAAACGGAACAGGGCCAAGGGCGCCCGCCGAAGAGGCCCCTCTCAGCCGATGCACCCCGCCTTTACCAGCGGCATATATATAGGAAAAATCGTACACAGCGAGCGGATTTGCATAGGCTTTTACGGAAACCGTCACTCCCGGCCCAGTTCGGCGGCCAGCCGGCCCGGCGCGTCGGTGAAGATTCCGGCCACACCCCAGTCGAACAGCGTGCGTGCCCGAACCGCATCGTTGACGGTATAGGCCAGCACCGGCCGGCCGGTGGCGCGGTAGTCCGCAACGGTGCTTGCCGTCTGCCGTCCGTGTTCGACGTTGATAGTGGCGGCGCCAACCCGATCGGCGACGGCCGCCCAATCGGCCGGCGGGTCCCACAGCAGGTAACCACGCGGGATCTCCGGCGCCAGGGCCTTCGCGATGTCGAGGCATTCCGGCTCGAAGCTGGAGACCAGCAGCGGGCGATTGGACGGCCAGCGGCGTTTAAGGACGTTTAGCGTCGCTTCGGCGGTCTCCGCGTTGCGGCCGGGCGTCGGCTTGATCTCCGCATTGAGGCCGAGGCCGAGGTTCAGGACAAGGTCCAGCAGCGCGTCGAAGGTAGGCACCCGCTCGCCGGCGAAGCCTGGGGCGAACCAGGTGCCGGCGTCGAGGCGTTGCAGGTCGGCAAGGTCGATGTCGGAGAGATACCCGGTGCCGGAGGTGGTGCGCTCCAGCGTCTCGTCGTGCAGCACCACCGGCATGCCGTCGCGGGTCAGCGCCACGTCCACTTCCACCCAGGTGGCGCCCTGCCGCGCCGCTTCGCGGATCGAGGCGAGCGTGTTCTCCGGCGCGCTTTCCTTGGCGCCGCGGTGCCCGATCAGGCGGGGAAGGGTCGACAGCATGGGGTTCCCGGGAGTAAGAGCGGGGACTTTCGGTATCGCGCAATCGGGCGCGTTTGGAAACAGGACATGAAGCGCGCCAGCGCGACTGGGCCATTGAGGCCCGCGCCCCCATGGGCGCGAAGGCAAGGCCCCGGATGGGGCCGCCCGCCGTCTGAGGGGTCATTATGAAGACAGCGCATAGCGTCTCCGATCTGGTGGCCGCCGGGCTGATGACGCCGGAGGCGGGAAACGCCGTCTCCACGGTGACGGAGCGCTACGCCGTGGCGCTGACGCCGTACTTGCTGGAGCGGTTGGCCGGTGCGCCGCCGGACGACCCGTTGTACGTGCAGTACATCCCCTCCCCCGAGGAAGCGTACACCGCCCCGTCGGAGTTGACCGACCCCATCGGCGACCACACACATTCGCCGGTGAAGGGCATCGTCCACCGCTATCCGGACCGCGTGCTGCTGAAGCCGCTGCACGCCTGCGCCGTCTATTGCCGCTTCTGCTTCCGCCGCGAGATGGTCGGTCCAGGCGGCGACGCGCTGTCGCCGGAGGAGCTGGACGCGGCGCTGGCGTACGTGCGCGAGCACGCGCAAGTGTGGGAGGTGGTGGTCACCGGCGGCGACCCGTTTCTGCTCAGCCCGCGCCGCCTGTCCGGTATCGTACAGGCGCTGGCGGCGATCCCGCACGTCGCCGTGGTGCGCTTCCACACTCGCGTGCCGGTCGCCAACCCGGCGCGGGTGACGCCGGAGCTGGTGTCGGCGCTGCGAGCCGACGGCATCACCACCTGGGTTGCCGTTCATGCCAACCATGCCGCCGAACTGACGGCGGAAGCGGCCGGAGCGCTCGGCAGGCTCGCCGACGCCGGGATCCCGCTGCTCGGCCAGACGGTGCTGCTGAAGGGCGTCAACGACGACGCGCCGACGCTGGAGGCGCTGTTCCGAACGCTGGTCCGGCACCGGGTGAAGCCCTATTACCTGCACCATCCCGACCTTGCCCCCGGCACCAGCCACTTCCGACCCGACCTCGCCCACGGGCAGGATCTCGTGAAGGCGTTGCGTGGCCGGGTGTCCGGCCTGTGCCAGCCGACCTACGTGCTGGACATCCCCGGCGGCCACGGCAAGGCACCGGCGGCACCCTCCTGGATCGGTCCGGACGGCACGGTCGAGGATTTCACCGGCACCAAACACCGCTACGAGCCCTAAACGACTCCAAACACCTGGTCGAGGTTGGGCAGCATCTGCCGCTCCGCCACGGAACGCCGCTCCGCTCCCGGTGGTTTTCGTTCCGTGTACATAGGAGAGTGCGATGCGGTGGCGGCAGGGGCGCGAGAGCGAGAACGTCGAGGACCGACGCGGCGAGGGCTACGGCGGCGGTGGCGGATTCGGAGGCGGCCGCATGGGCATCCCGATCCCCATCGGGCGTGGCGGCCTGGGCATCGGCGGCTTGGTGGCGGTGGTGTTGATCTCGCTGTTGCTGGGCATCGACCCGCTGGCGCTGCTGAGCGGCGGCGGCCCCACCGTGGACCCGGGGCCGACGACCACGGTGACCCAGCGCGCCCCGCGCTCCAGCGCGGACGACGAGTTGAAGAGCTTCGTCAGCCACGTGCTGGCCGATACCGAGGACACGTGGCACGGTCAGTTCCAGCAGTTGGGCCGCACCTACCAGGAACCGCGTCTAGTGCTGTTCTCCGGCGTAGTGGACTCGGCCTGCGGCATGGCGCAGTCGGCGGTGGGGCCGTTCTACTGCCCGCTCGACCGCAAGGTCTACATCGACCTCAGCTTCTACCGCGACATGCGCGACCGCTTCCACGCGCCGGGCGACTTCGCCCAAGCCTACGTGGTGGCGCACGAGGTCGGCCACCACGTGCAGAACCTGCTGGGCATTTCCGACAAGGTCAGCGAGGCGCAACAGCGCGTCTCCAGGACCGACGCCAATGCGCTGTCGGTGCGGCTGGAACTGCAGGCCGACTGCCTCGCTGGCGTGTGGGGCAACGCCGCGCAACGCCGCGGCGTGCTGGAGGCCGGCGACGTGGAGGAGGCGCTGAACGCGGCGAGCGCCATCGGCGACGACCGCCTGCAACAGCAGGCCCGCGGCGGCCGCGTCGCCCCGGACAGCTTCACCCACGGCAGTTCGGCCCAGCGCGTGCGCTGGTTCCGGCGCGGCATGGACAGCGGGCGGCTGGACGCCTGCGATACGTTCTCGGCGCAGCGGCTGTAGGAGTCAGCCCCTCCCCCACCTCCGGTGGGGGAGGATGGGTGGGGGCAAGGTTTTCCCGATAGACCTTGCCCTCTCCCTCCCCAGACTCCGCCTGGGTCCCCTCCACGGTCGCTCGCAAGTCTCGCGACCGCGTTCCGCCTACAGTCGCCTTCGGCTCTCAGCGGGTCCCAAGGGACCCGCCTGACGCCGTCAGCGCCCGCAAAGCGGGCGCGAGAGGCGCCTGT